>Ga0316189_10000091_pt1 | contig 78817 bp, 49 predicted proteins | sample LowCovwburrow_MG_FD_204930 | JGI IMG/M metagenome (GOLD analysis project Ga0316189, IMG submission 204930) | Coastal sediment microbial communities from Maine, United States - Lowes Cove worm burrow | ecosystem: Environmental > Aquatic > Marine > Coastal > Sediment | place: USA: Maine...
TCGTACTTTCCAAAATAGGGGGGTCAGCATCTGCCGGAATGGCAGACAAAAAAGGCCTCTGAAATCATTTCTTGACCTTTTTCTTATACTGGTTTAGGGGGGTCAACATCAACCGGAATATCCAATTCGTGGAAATTTACTGTTTGAATTGTTTTCTGAGTGCCAATATGAGGAATGTCAAAAAGGTAGATCCAAGGATAAATTCAAGATTCTTTAATACTAGCCAGTATCCTGGGAATTCCCGACTGGTGGTCGTGATATCAATGAACTTGGGAAAGGCTCCGAAAAAGCCTCGCTGAATTGCATTGCCAACATTGCAGTCAATAAAGTAGAAAAAGATAGAAAACACTCCAATGAGACCGAGGATGCTTAAAATCGGGTTTTTAATTCTTTGAGTGTATCCACCAAATACTCCATAAAACCAATAGACCAACCACATTGCCTTTCTCTTCTGATATAGCCATTCTCTATACATCTGCATCTCACTGTAGAATGCTCTACCTGAGAGCTCCCAGTCTTTAGCACTATCAAAATTTTTCTTTAATTGCCGATAGAGATCTTCCATCGCTTTGTAATCCTTGCCTTCTTCATCTTTCAATATCAATCGATGTTGGCCCCCAAAGTCGCACTCTTTGAATTGTGTGTTCACCAAATCAGCTTGCTTGAAAGATGTGTTTGTCAAATCTATTCTACGGAAGATCACGGAATCATTGATGTTGACATTTTCAAATTTTAAAGTAATTTTTCTGTCATTTTCAATTCTAACACAATCTTCGAACAAGATTTGTTTTCCTAAAAATCTGGTGAATGAGAAATTGGTCCTTTTTGAAAATTGGGCTTTTTTGAAAACCACCTCTCCCAAAAAATTGGCATCAAAGAAATCCACCTCTCTCAAAAATTGCGTATTAAAGAAAATCATCGTCCCTGATAATTGGGCTTTAACGAAACTCGCCACTCCCGAAAATTGGGCTTCAAAGAAACTCGCCACTCCCGAAAATTGAGCTTCAAGGAAATCTGTCTCTCCTGAAAATTTAGCTCTAGCGAAATTCGCTTCTCCCGAAAACTTGACATATTTGAAATTCGCTTCTCCCGAAAATTGGGCTTCAAAGAATAATGCCTCTTCCGAAAATTGGGTTTCAAAGAATTCCGCATCTCCTGAAAATTGAGCTTTCGAAAAATCGCCTCCTGAAAATTGGACATCGTGGAAATTCACCTTCTCCATAAATTTGGCTGCAAAGAAATTCGCCTCTCCCAAAAATTTTGCATCAAAGAAATCCGCCTTTCTGGAAAATTGGGCATCAAGGAAAATCGCACTTTTTGAAAATTGGGCTTCTTTGAAATATGCCTCTCCCAAAAATTGGGCATCCGAGAATTCCGCCTCTCCTAAAAATTTGGTTTTAAAAAAAGTCACATCCTCTGGAAATACTTCTTGTGTTGACTTTTCCCAAAAAGTCACTGCTTCATTCAGGAATCTGAACTCTGGAAAAATGAACTCTGAAAAATCGAGATCCTCCAGTGTCATTTTCTCGTTGCGCACTCGTTGCCAGAATTCGGTTATTTTATCTTCGCTTTTAGACCAGTCCTGTGTACCGTCTTCGTCTTCTACATACCAGTCACTTTTGTCGCAGTAGAAAATGTGTGTGTCTGGTGATGGGTAATCGCTTTTAATCATGTCGATCCCTCTTTTTGATTTTTGAAAAAATAGGCACCTTAGATTGAGGTATCCATTTAGCTGATCATGTAAAGATAATTAATAACGGGTTATTGGTTGGTATCTACCTAACGATTCAGTTTCTTATTCAGTCCTGGATAGAGCTTCAACGTTCGTTCAAATAGATCTGTCGTCCGCCCTTTCCTTTGTAAGCTGGACCTGATGGTAATTATTAATCGGGTTCAGGTTAGTAACAACTTATGAGGTGGTTTACTGTAAATTCGGGGGAGCCACAAGGGTGCATTGCTTAGAATCTTTCCTGTGCTCTTTCTACCTGAGGGAAATAGGAAAACTGATTTGCCTCAGTTCTGCCTTAGCACATCTGTCGGATTCAACCTCAGTGCTTTCGTGGATTGCAAAAGAACGACGGACAGTGACACAAGCGAAACAATCACCAAGGATACCGCAAAGATTGTCCAGGAGAGATCTATCCTGTAAGGGAATCCAGACAACCAATCCGTGAACACATACCAGGAGATTGGTGTAGAAATGGCAAATGCGATCATCAACAGCACGAGGTAGTATTTGGACAACATGTAAAGAATATCCATTTGCCCTGCTCCTAAGACCTTCCGAACTCCCACCTCTTTTAATCTTCTGATGACCGAATATGAAGCCAGGCCGACAAGGCCCAAAGAAGCTATCACGATAGCTACGGTAGTAAAGAAGAGAAATAATACACTGAATTGCACGTCTGACTTGTACTGCTCTTTGAAGTGCTCCTCTAGAAAAAAGTAGTCAAAAGGAGCATTTGGATAAACCTGTCTCCAAGCCTCGGAAAGATCACCAATTAACACCTGATACTCCCGAATCGAATTTACAGTATACTCAATTGAATAGTAGTCCATCTGGTTAATTCTGTTGTACATGATTATCGGTTCCACTTCCGTCTTGAGTGATTTGTGATGGTAGTCTTTAGCTACACCCAATATCGGGCGCTGATTTCCCATAAATCTCAAGTCCTTACCCACCGCCTCTTCTGGGCTCTCGAATCCCAACTTGTATACGGCGGCTTCATTGATGACCACAGAACTATCGTGGCTCACAACACCTTCCTTGAACGTCTCACCAGCAATGATATCCAGGTTATAAACGTCGGCAAATTCATCATCCACCTTGAAGGTTGGATAAACATGTGAATTTTCAGCTGGCTCTCCCCACTTCCGTATCCCACCATAATAATCCAGATCAGTTGTGGACTTACCCGGTATGGCTGAGGACAATCCAATGTTCATAATTTTCGGATCAGATTTAAGCAGGGCTTTAAAACTCTCAAAACGTGTTTTAAAAATGCCCTCATCAGCAATTGTGCCAGGAGATTTGAGAATGACGATCTTGTCTATATCAAAACCCAGGTCTTGCCTCTGCATGTAAAAAAGCTGATTATAAACAACCACTGTCCCGGCAATTAGCAGCAAAGTGATCGCAAATTGGAAAACCACCAGAATTTTTCTTGACAAACTGTCGGATTGAATGACTTTACCTGAGGAACTGCCAATGACCCTTTTTGGCTCAATCGCTGAAAGAACAAAGGCCGGGTAAAAGCCAGCAATCAGACTGCTTAGAACACAACCACCAATTATTTCAAGAACATTATCAATCAAAAATTGAACGAAATCCAACGATACTCCTAACCACTCGCTTAAGCCTGGAGTAATCACCAGTGCTAAAGCAATGGCAATAAGGAATGCTGTGATATTCAGGATAAAGGACTCCTTGAGAAATTGGAGTATCAGGTCGATTCTTCGCGCACCATTGATTTTCTTTATCCCTACTTCAAGTGTTCGATCAGAGGCTTTGGCCGTGGTTAAATTGATATAGTTGGCCCAACCAATAACAAGAATTATGAAAGCGATTAAGAGTAGAAACTGCACCGAGGCATTCTCACCATTCGCCTCAATTTCATAGTCCAAATCAGAGAATAGATGAATGTCAACTAATGGCTGGAGCGCAATTCGCAGGTCTGAATTTCCATTAAAATGCTTCTCGAGCATCTGTAGAAGTTTCGTTTCGAATTCCTTGTATTCAGCCGCTTCATGAAGTTCAATGTATGTGTAGAAATTATTGAATCCCCATTCTTGTGTTGGGTGCCGGTATTTATCAGGAAAGTTTTCAATGGAAATGAGGGCATTAAATTGGAAATGAGTGTTGACTGGAATATCCTCTATAATACCACTTACAGCAAGCGAAGTAGTACTATTGAACTGAATCAACTCTCCGATAAAAGAGTCGTTCCACTTCTCCGAAGTTCCAAAATAACGTTCGGCCATACTTTTTGTAAGTACAATAGAACCCGAGTTAGTGAGCGACTCAGAGGAATTCCCTTGAATGAACTCAAAATCAAACAAGTCAAAAAAGGTTGAATCTGCGTAGTAGATCCTGCTTTCATTAAAGAACTTATCCCCGTATCGAAGTACAACGTTGGCGTTCTCTGGTGAGATTCTGGTGAAATTTATCACTTCATCAAATTCCACCATCATTGCCTGACCAGCTGGCTCAAAGTTCATGGCATCCTTGTACGTGACCACACTATCCTTTACTACTTGTATAGTAGCCCTGTATATGTTGTCTGCATGTTGATTAAACCGATCATAGCTCTTTTCAAAAACTACATACTGATAGATAAGAAAGAAGGCTAACAACGCCGAAGACAGCCCGGTAATGTTGAGAACAAAAGTGAATTTATGCTTGGTTAAAAACCTAAAGGAAGCCTTTGAAATCATGTTGCATCAAATTGAAAACCCAAGTCTAATTGATTTAAATTTTACATAATCATATATTATATGTGTGGTGATATTTTGGCATCGGCTTTCTAAATCATTACAAATATGGTAGTCGTACAGCCTCCCGTACTACCCAGAAATCTAGGTAACAAATTATTTATTCTACATTTAAATATTTAATGCAACCCTTCAAGTATTTCTAAGTCTATTGGTCATGGCTAGAACTCGATGCATTATTGCGCTTAGAAAATCGCTTCTCTTTTTTGCTATTTTACTATCATCCTACTACCTAATCGGACAAGAGTATTTTCAGCAACAGGTCAATTATAAAATCGACGTCTCCTTGGTAGACAACTCCCATGATCTACATGCTTTCGAAACCATTGAATACATCAATAACTCTCCGGATGATCTAAGTATCATTTACATGCATTTATGGCCTAATGCTTATAAAAACAATTCCACCGCATTAGCAAAACAAAAACTAGAGCGGAGATGGGCAAAGCTATTTGACATTGACAAACAAGTAGGATATATAGATTCGCTGGACTTTAAAATAGACGGTGAAGCGGTGAACTGGGAGATTGATTCCACCAATATAGACATATGTACAATCACCCTAAACCGTCCACTAAAAAGTGGCGAAAGTATGACGATTACTACTCCCTTTCACGTACAACTACCCTCTGGAGTATCAAGATTAGGTCATATTGGAGAATCATATCAGATTACGCAGTGGTACCCAAAACCGGCTGTGTATGACAACAACAAATGGCATCCAATGCCCTATTTATCACACGGAGAATACTACTCGGAATTTGGTTCGTTTGATGTTTCGATTACACTCCCAAGCAATTATGTTGTGGGAGCAACTGGCGAATTACAAACTACCGAAGAAATTGAATGGTTAGATGCATTAGCTGAAAAAACGGCAAATCTGACCTCCTTTGATAAAAGTGAGATGGCCTTTCCCCCTTCGTCAAGTGATATGAAGACGATTCGTTTTTCACAAGATAGCGTACATGATTTTGCATGGTTTGCGGACAAACGCTTTCATGTATCGAAGGATGAAATAACATTGCCAAATTCTGGAAGAAAGGTGACAACATGGGCAATGTTTACAAATGACGGAAGTGATGAGTGGACACAGGCGAACCAATACATCAATGATGCGCTCTTGTACTATTCGAATTGGGTTGGTGATTATCCATATAAAAGTTGTACTGCAGTACTTGCATCATTGTCGCCTCATGGTGCAATGGAATACCCAACAATTACGATGATTAACAGTAAGGGGAATTCAAGAGCATTAGAGCAAGCAATTGTTCATGAAGTAGGTCATAATTGGTTTTATGGAGTCCTTGCAAATAATGAAAGAGACAATGCCTGGCTAGATGAAGGGATCGTGACTTTCTATGGAACCAGGTATATGGAGTCCAAATATGGATCCGATAATACTTTGGCTGCTTTGTTCAGTGGATCAATGCCAGAGTGGATGGAAGGTTCTCTTATGAAAGCATGGTGGCTTGACAAAATGAAAGAGAAAAAATTGATGGAATTCATGTATTTACCAAAGGCTAGCCAAAATGCAGATGATAGCCCTTCTCTAGGAAGTGGAAGTTATAGTAAAGACAATTACAATGCGATGGTCTACGCGAAACCAGCACTTGTTTTTAACCATCTCATGGAATATTTGGGGGAAGATGAGTTCGACAGTGTGTTTCAAGCGTACTATGATCAATGGAAACTCAAACATCCACATCCAAAAGATTTAAAAGAGGTGTTTATCAACTCTACTGGAAAAGATCTAGACTGGGCGTTTGAAGACCTATTAAAAGGCACGAAAAAAATAGATTACGGTATTACTAAGGCTGAGAAAGACAGCATTAAGATCAAAAACAACGGGCAAATAGCTACCCCTTTTTCAATAACAGTTTTCTCAGATAATGAATTAGGTTCGACTACCTGGCATGAGGGCTTTATTGGGAAGAAGTGGGTAAGAACACCTTCACAAACTAGCGTTAAGTCCACCTACTATCTGGATTACTTTGAGAACACATTAGAGCTTTATAGAAATGATAATCACTTTAGAAGTACTGGCTTACTCAAGAAAACGAAGCGTTTAAAAGTTCAGCCACTTGGCATTACTGGAAATAGCAGAAGGTCTCAAATCAATGCAATTCCAGCTTTTGGTTGGAATTATCATAACAAATTTATGCTTGGGGCAGGGCTATATTCAGTACCAGTACCTCAGCCCAAATTCGAGTATCAGATAATGCCCTTATATGCTTTTGGATCTAATGATTTGGTTGGCTCCGTACAATTCAATTATCATATTTTGCCGTCTGATTCCAGATTTCAAACCATTGATTTTAGAATGGCTGGCAAGCAATATGCTGGAGAGATCAACGACTCCAGGTTCAAGAAGGTAAACGTCGGAATGGATTTGAAACTAAAGAATGCATCATCCAAAAGCAAAGTGCAAAATACCATAGCAATAGATGCAGTTCTAGCTAATAGACCACTAGTTGGCACTGAATCAGACAAACACTATTCAATATACAATCTCAGGTATAGCCATTTTAACGAAAGGACATTTTATCCATACGATTTCGATCTAAACATTGAGTTTGGAGAAGGCTTCTCCAAGGCATGGTTTCAAACTCACTTTAAAGTGATCTACGAATACACCAAAAGCCTGGAGGTTCGACTCTTTAGCGGAATATTCCTGCATAAGAAAGATAATTTGTCCCCCCTATTCAATTACAGACTCAGCGGAGCTCTGGGTGAAGAAGACTATAAGTACAGTGAAACGTTTCTTGGAAGGTATGTTGATTACGCTTCTGGAAATATCCTTGGCCATCAATTTGTTGCAAATGATGGTGGTTTCGCATCATATGCCCCGATACAGTCAAACCAATGGCTTGCAGCAATAAATCTTACTTCATCGCTACCCCTTCCAAGTTGGTTACCCCTACGGGTATATGCGAATGCTGCAACTTTTGAGAATTCTATCGATGCACCTCTAACTATAGGTTCATTCGCTGCTGAATTCGGAATAAAAGCTACAGTTGGTATTCTGGAATTATATCTCCCTTTGGTGATGTCTAAGGAACTGAATGACCTGAATAATATCTATACCGATAAATACGTAGATCGCATACGTTTTAGCATACAGTTTAGTACAGTGAATCTGTATCGTATTGTTCAGAGGGGTATGTTTTGACATTGGCATACTCAAAAGCAATAACACACCTAAATCCATGGTTGAATCTTCCGTGTTGCCGATAATCTAATACCCAAAATTGACTATTGAAATTTCGTATTGAACAGCTCCTCAAACCTAATTACTTATTATATTTACTTTTAAATATAATATAGTTAAATTAGTGCATCTATTTATTCTACATTTAGGAAAGTTATTAAAATGAAAGGGACACAATTAGGTGAATTTGAGGAGTTGGTGCTCTTAACAATTGGCGCACTGCAAGAAGATGCATATGGGGTTGCTATTAAGCTTGAAATCGAATCAAGAGCAAAACGAAAACCAAGCATCGGTGCTCTTCATTCTGCCCTTAGCAGGCTAAGTGATAAAGGATTTATTCATTCTCATGAAGGTGGAGCCACTAAAATACGAGGGGGTCGCAAAAAACGCTTTTATACGATTAGTGCTTCTGGTAAAAGGGCACTGGTAACTGCCAATGAATTGAGAAACGAGCTGTTCAATCTTATTCCCGATTTGAAATTAAATGCAAGTCAACCATGAGTGACCAACCACCAAAATGGGCAGGTAAACTACTTCAGTGGATTTGTTCACATGAGCAATTGGAAATTTTACAGGGTGACTTGGCCGAACTCTTCCAGTGCCGGTTAAGAAAGTATGGGAGCACAAGAGCCAAACTTCACTATATCAAAGATGTCTTGGATATGCTTCGTCCCTTCGCGATTAGAAAACGAAAACCACAACTCAAAATGAATCATTTTACTATGTACAAGAACTATTTAAAAGTCGCTTTCAGAGTATTCAGCAAGCAAAAACTGATTACGCTAATCAACACAATCAGCCTTACAATCGGTATCGCTAGCATTTCGCTCATCTATTTCTTTATCGTGGACGAGTATTCCTTTGACGGATTCCATCCAAATAAGGATAACATATACAGATTCACAAGTACATCTGTTGATCCCGGAGGGGCGGTGATCAAGAAAACTTCCTATATGCCAATACCTCTCGGCCCTACGGTTGTTGCTGATTTCCCAGAGATCACGAACTTCACCCGTATTCTTCAGCCCAGAGACTATTATGTTCGAGTGGGAAATGAAGTCAATAAGGAGTTGGTATCCTTTGCTGATTCTTCTTTCTTTCAGATGTTCTCTTTCCCCTTGATTCATGGTGATAAAAATCAAGTATTCCATAATCCCAATAGCATGGTGCTCACTGAAAAAATGGCACTAAAGTATTTCAATACTACAGATGTTGTCGGTAAACTAGTGTCTGTTCGATTTGGGAATAAATTTCAAGAATACCTGGTAAGTGGAGTGGCTCAAAATACTCCAAAAAATTCGTCGGTCAGATTTCAATTTATTCTACCCTATTCCAGTTTGCCCTCCTATCGGAGATACAAAACCTATTGGGGGGCCGGACTTAATGAAACCTATGTGGTTGTTAACAAAACCACAGATCTACCAATGTTGGAAGAAAAATTAGAAGTGCTTTGGACACGCTATATGTCAGATGTTGTGGCTGAACTGAAAGAGGACGGCGAAGTCCACCCTTCTTATGAACTTCAACCTCTTTCCGAGGTTCACTTGAATCCAAATATTTCTGGAATGACAAAAACAAGTGACTCAAAGTATTCTTACATTTTGGGTGGAATAGGTTTTTTAATCTTCTTCATAGCCTGTGCCAATTTTATGATTCTGGCCATAGGAAGATCTGCTGGCAGAGGAAAAGAGGTAGGAATCAGGAAGTTGGTGGGCGCCAGAAGAAGACACCTGATACTGCAGTTTTGGGCAGAGGCTATCTTGATAAGCATGTTTAGCTTGGGGCTTGGAGTCGTGTTGATTTACTTCGTTCTCCCCTACTTCAATGAGCTTTCCAACAAGAGTTTTGATTATATTTCCCTCTTTACCTTCAAGGCATCGATTACATTAATTGGCATAGCAATAGTGGGAGGTCTCCTTGCGGGGCTATATCCTGCTGTGACAATTTCGAGCTTAAAGACTACCAGTGCTCTTAAAAAACGGATTCGCCTGGGCGGTGTTAATCTCTTCACGAAATCGCTGGTTACCAGTCAGTTTGCTGTTTCTATCCTACTAATCATTGGAACACTTGTCATGTGGCAGCAGGTGAATTTCATTAAGGACAAAGATCTTGGCTATCAGAGCGAAAATGTGATCGTCATCCCAAACGAACTACAGCAAAAGGATATTCACCAGTTCAAGAATGCACTTAATGCAAGTCCTCATATCACCAGTTTCTCGCTAACAAGCTATTCATTGACTAGGGAAAAAATAGAAGGCTCCTTCAGTTATGAGGGGATTGATATACCCTATTATATGTTTCGGGTTGGTTCCGATTATTTTCCTACATTGGAAATTGACTTCCTGGAAGGTCGGGACTTTGATCCGCTGATTTCTTCAGATTCAGTATCGTCCATTATTGTCAACAAAGAATTCGCCAGAAGGCTGGGACCTGATTTTAAAGTTGGGGACAAACTAGAAGGTTTCAGAAACTTTGGAGTGAGGGAACCGAGCGTAATTGCCATAATCGAAGATTTCAACTTGGAGTCTCTCACGGAAAGCATTAAACCGGCAATATTCACAATTAGACGTCTCTTTGGATTTGAGGACTTACTGGTAAAAATATCCTCAGATCAGACCCAGGAATCATTAACGTACATGAGAAATCAATGGGAAACCATTGCGCCGGAGATCCCATTCAGTTATAGTTTTCTGAATGAAGACGTATCCCAGCAGTATGTTTCTGAAGAGAAATGGACAAAAATCGTTCAGTATTCTTCCATTTTAACAATTTCGATAGCCTTGCTAGGTCTACTAGGATTAATAATGCTGACGGTGAATGGAAGAATCAAAGAAATGGGCATCAGGAAGGTGCTCGGAGCACGGAGCAGGCAGTTGTTCTTTTTGCTTTTCCGACAGTTTAATGTTCTAATTCTAATTGCTACAGTGATTGCAGTCCCATTAGCGATTTATGTTCTGGAAAAATGGCTGGTCAATTTTGCATACCGGGTCAGTATCAACCCATTTACACTCATGGCAACTATCGCTATCATATTCTGCATAACAATGTTAGTCGTAGGCATCAATACAATAAAAGCCAGGAGTACCAATCCAGTGGATTCATTGAGGCAAGAGTAGTACGAGGTGAAAATCAATTGAAACAATTCAAATTATCAAATACATGAAAAGACTAATAATACCCACATTTATTATCTGTTTAAGTTCCAACTTGTTTTCACAAGCCATTCAAATTGGTTCCAAGCCGATACAGGTTCTCTTTAATGATATTGAAGAAGGTTTTGCACTATATGCGGACAATAACTCTGATAGCACGATATCCATAAAACTGAATTTTAATGTCAGGAATTACACCCAATCCACAAATACCAAAGGGCCCTTTGTAGTTCCAGGCAAAACTAAAAAGCTTCTACTGACCCTTACTAGGGGGAATGGTAAATCAAAATTGAGATGGAAAAATGGTAGATATAGTTATGGAAATGAGTACAGGAAGACACTGTCCTTTAGAATCGATGGAAACAATCCTGACGAGACGAAAAGTGCTAGTGTTCAAGAATCAAGAAAACCAGAAGGTAAGAAAACCATTACGATCGTCAGGATCAAAAATGAGGATTACCTACTTAATTCAACATTATCAAAAAGATTGGGTAAATGGATTCATACAATAGAAAATATCAATAGTAAAAATCGGGTACAGTATAAAACAGCGGAAATAGCAACGGTGATTTATGTAAAGCCAAGATTTGAGCGAAAGGCACTTTCCATTTTAGGAGATCCAATATCCTACAACTAATACATTGGATGAGATCGACAAAGTACCACAACTCACTGAATGAAGGGCATGAAGACTAAACCACCGAAATGGGCCAATGGATTACTCAAATGGATCAGTTCAGAACAGAAACTAGAAATACTACAAGGTGATATATATGAGCTCTTTCAGGTAAACATAGAAAGGTACGGAAGCGCAAAAGCTAAACTGCTGTTCGTCCAGGATGTCTTATACATGATTCCATTTACACTAAAGCGAAAAAGGTCAAAATTCAAAATAAACTCAATTACAATGCTCAAACATTACTTACTAACAACAATTAGGGGATTGAAAAAAAACAAGCTCTTTTCAGCGATAAACATCTCAGGACTAGTCCTGGGAATTACGGCGTGCTTGCTCATTCTTCAGTACACAAATCATGAACTCAGCTATGATGACTTTCATGTAAAAAAAGATGTCATATATCGACTAAAAGTTGATCAGTACAGAAACAATGAGCTTCATGCAGAATGGGCGGGAGCAAGCATAACCTCAGGCCCCTCCCTCCAAGAATATTTCCCGGAAATAATAGACTATGTCAGATTAACAAAAAGCAATACAGCACTTTCCTACAAGAACAATATCTACAGAGAAGATAGAGTCTACTATGCCTCTGAATCTTTTTTCAAGATGTTTTCTTACAACCTGATCAAGGGAATAGACTCAGTGGTACTAAAGGAGCCTTTTACAATGGCAATATCGCAATCAACAGCAAAGAAATATTTCAGAGAAGAAGACCCGATGGGCAAAGTAATGGTCCTGAATGGCTGGGGGAATTTTAAAGTGAGTGGTGTTTTTGAAGACCCTCCCGAAAACACCCATTTGAAAGCTGATATTCTATATTCTTTTGAGACCTATGAACAACTGGTAGATCAGACTCAATTAGGTTGGTGGGATTGGATGGGATTCTGGACATACTTTGAACTTGAGAAAAGTACTGTGAAGGAATCTTTTGAAATGAAATTGGCCAGTTTCATTGAACAGGAAAGAGGAGATGAACTACGAGAAAACGAAGAATGGGAAGTATTCCATCTTCAGCCACTTACTGATATCCATCTTAACTCCAATGTCAAAGCAGAACTAGAAGTTAATGGAGATAGATCCATTATCAACGGTCTATTGACTATGGCGATTTTCATAATCATCGTTGCGTGGCTAAACTATATCAACCTTTCAACAGCCAGATCGCTAAACCGGGCAAAAGAAATTGGAGTTAGAAAAGTGATGGGTTCAAATCGGAAACAATTGATACAACAGTTCCTATTTGAATCATTTTTCTTGAACACAGTCGCAGCAATTGTTTCACTTATTTTCCTCTTCATACTAACACCTTATTTTGATTTTTTTACTGGAAAACCACTAGCAACAAACATTTTTAGCAACTTCTGGTTTTTGATGCTATTTCCACTGTCATTAATTGCGGGATCAATCCTATCTGGTCTATACCCAGCCTTGGTGATCTCAGGATTCCGGCCGATCACCGCTTTGAAAGGAAGTAATTCATTAAGCAAAGGACAGGTTGCAAGGAAAGTGATCGTCGTTTTTCAATTCATAGTTAGCATGGTATTAATGGTTGGAACAATTACAGTTTATCAGCAAATTAATTTCATGCAGAAAAAAGAACTAGGCGTGAACCTGGAGCGAACGCTTGTCCTCAAAGGGCCAACAGCGATCGACTCAACCTATTTCTCGAAATATCGAGCACTAAAAACCGAATTACTAAGTAATACTGCTATCACTCATGTCACAACCGCAAGTGATGTACCAGGTCCCGTTATATCTAACAATGCTGGCAGTGTCACAAGGGAGGGTGCACCCTCCTCAAGCGGTGTCAGGTTCAGGCTAATTGATATGGACGATGATTATGTCGATACTTATGGCCTTGAGATTATTGCAGGCAGAAATTTCTCAAGAGATTTTAGTCAGTCAAAATTTCAAGGGATTCTCAACGAGCGGGCAGTCACCAAACTTGGATTTAGCTCACCAGTAGATGCTGTCGGCCAAAAAATAACTTTGTGGGGTGACAATTTTGAGATTATAGGTGTTTTGAAAAACTACCATCAAGATTCTCCCAAATCTGATTTTGAACAGATTCTTTATCGACCACTTTGGGATGAACGAGCCTGGCAAACGTACTACTCAGTAAAATTCAACACCGTTGATACCCCCGCTATCATTGACAAAATAAGTGAGACATACAGCTCCTTTTTCCCAGGAAACCCCGTTGACTACTTTTTTGCAGACGATCTATATAACCAGCAATATGAATCAGATCAGCTATTCAATAAACTTTTCAACATGTTTGCCGGATTGGCCATATTCATTTCATGTTTAGGTTTGATTGGATTGTCCACCTATACCCTAGTAAAACGGATGAAAGAAGTAGGAATTCGAAAAGTACTGGGAGCTTCTATGAATCAAATTGCCTGGTTAATGACATCAGATTTTACAAAACTGGTCGGAATAGCCATAATAGTAGGATTGCCCATTGCGTGGTACATCATGGATGGATGGTTAGATGACTATGCTTTTAGAATTCAAATGAGCTGGATGCACTTCATCATACCTGCAGCAGCCTTGCTTGTCATTGCGATTCTTACGATATATTCTCAAGTTCACAAAGCAGCTACTCAAAATCCTGTTGAGAGTCTTAAAGATGAGTAAAGGTCTAAGCACTAGACCTAAGCAGACCCAGACTTAATTGATACAACAAATAACAACCATTTGTTCGGCAAAACCGTATTATATACGATCATTACATCGGCAAAATGGTAACTAATTAAATTAGGAATTTGTGAAAGGGACAAGTATTGGTGAATTGGAAGAATTGTGCCTGCTAAGTGTGGGCATTCTTCATAGTGATGCGTATGGAATCACTGTGCAGTCCGAAATTGAAAATCGCACAGGCAGGAATCCTACTATTAGCACAATTCACTCCACTTTAATAAGACTGGAAAAAAAGGGACTACTTCAAAGTAGTTTGGGCGGGGCCACTGAAAAAAGAGGAGGTAGAACAAAGCGCTTGTTTTCGTTAACAGCCGAAGGACAAAAAGTAATCGAAGAGTCACACAAAGTGAGAATAGCAATGTGGCAGGAATTTATACAGTTAAAACCCACTGTTAAATGATTAAGAAACCACCAAAATGGATTGATCGGGTTTTGGAATGGTACTGTCATCCATCATACCTTGATGAAATCAAAGGAGACCTTTACGAGAGTTTTTGGAAATGGGAAAAGAAGCGAGGTGGATTTCAGGCTAAAGTATTGTATGCAGTCAACACCATCTTCTTTTTGAGAATGTATAACTCAAGATTCAGCCAAGATAATTTTCAACTAAACAGAATTTCTATGTTCGTGCACTTGCTAAGGGTATCCTATCGAAATTTCAGAAAACACAAAACACACAACCTAGCAAACATTCTTGGGCTCACGGCAGGCGTTGCGATCAGTTTGATCATGTTGCTACACATTGAGCAGGAGTTGAGTTACGAAAAAAATTATCCCAAACATGAACGGATTGCTCGCGTGAGTATGAAACATGACTGGGCCAAATCTTCACCAATATTGGCAGAAGAGTTGCAAAACTATTTTTCCAATCTTGAGGCAGTTGGAAGGTTTGCCAGATACGGAGGCGTAACCATTTTATCGAAAGACAATAAGAAATTCATTTCAAAGGACATCTTTCAAGCTGACCAACAAACTATAAATATATTTGATTTTGAATTTATTCATGGCAGTCCTACAGATGCATTAGAGCGTCCTCAGACCATGATTTTGACTGAAAAAGCAGCAAAGGCCCTTTTTGGTGATCAAAGGCCGGTTGGCAAAACGATCGAGGCAAATGAAACCACGAAATTCGAAGTGACAGGTGTAATAAAGGACCTTCCCGAAAACTCACATATCAAATCGGATGCGCTAGTTTCCATGCCCACATTTTATGAAATGGTTCCACAAAATTGGACACAAAGTAGAAGCTGGATGGTCATGTACACGTATGTTTTGATGCACGATCCCTCAGATTTTAATCAAATAAAAGCGGGCCTTACTGATTTTCTAAAACACTATCGTAGCGACCTTGATCCAGAAGACTTGACTTTTGACAGAAGAATGGAACTCATGAAATTGACCGACATCCATTTACATTCTGATAAAATCCAGGAGATGGGACAGAACAGCAGTGTGATTTATATATATGTATTCAGCGCACTTGCTATTATCATAATATCGATAGCCTGCGTAAATTTCATTAACATATTCACGACGTTGGCCCTAAAACGAGCCAAGGAAGTTGGGATGCGACGCATAATAGGTGCAACTAGAAAGCAATTAGTGATTCAGTTATTGTCTGAAGCCGTTTTATCCTCCTGTCTCGCTTTCACGCTAGGTTTGGGTTTTTGTCTACTTGCTCTGCCCTACTACAACACGCTTGTTGAGTTTAGTATTTCAGCTCATGAGATATTAGTATTAAATAACCTCCTGTTGTTTTTCGCAGGAGCTTGTCTTCTTGGAGTTATCTCAGGATTGTATCCTGCCTTACTTGTTACTCGCGGGTCGACTACCGCAATTCTGATATCAGAATCTGGCTCAAATACACGATTGTCAGTATTACGAAAGGGTTTGATTGTGTTTCAATTCATTTTGTCCACATTCATATTGATAAGTACTGTAGCAGTCAATCAGCAAATGAATTTCATCCAAACGAAAGATGCAGGTTACAATGTTGATCAGGTAGCAGCAGTTCGCACGTATGGAAAATTCTCACAAGAACTCAACGAGAGAAGGCAAACATTATACGGGCAGTTTCGGGATATCCCTGGAGTGAAAGATGTTGCAACCAGTTCGAACTTAATAGGAGAGCCACTAAGTAGAGAAGGATTCGAACTAATAATCAACACCGAAGAGGACAATCCAAATGTAGACATGATATGGGTCGACGAAAACTATTTGAACACGATGGGGATCGAACTTCTTAACGGGCGCGGTTTTCTTCCAAAACAAGACACGTCGGTCGCATTTATCGTAAATGAGAAGTTGGTCGAATTATGGGGGGATAATCCTGTAGGAGAAATGGCTGAAGCAACTACTCGCGGAGATAGAGGACCAATCGTGGGAGTTATAAAAGATTACCATTATTACTCGATGCACAAAACAGTGGACCCTCTGGTTCTTTGCTACAAACCCCAATGGACGAGTAATCTATTGATAAAAATGGATGGCGATAGAGTAATCGAAACCCTGACCAGCTTTGAGAAAAAGGTCAAGGAATCAGCACCTGAAACATTATTTCACTACAGCTTTCTCAACGATCAAATCAACAGCCTCTATCGAGGAGAACATGCCATGTTTCGTATTTTTAAGGTATTCAGCATACTTGCTTTGATTATCTCCTGCGTTGGTCTATTAGGTCTTGCCTCAATGGAGGCACAACGACGAACAAAGGAGGTAGGAATTAGAAAAGTACTGGGGGCATCGGGATCTCAGCTTCTAAGGCTACTGAATAGGCAGTTTATGTTTTTGCTGTTAATAGCTGTTGTTGTGGGTATTCCAATCAGCTACCTCGCAATTAATGAGTGGCTCTCCAGTTTCAGCTATCAGATCTCTCTCAATTGGTGGGTTTTTGTCGGTCCAAGTGTGGTATTGATTCTGCTGGCGTTGCTCATAGTGAGCGTACATGTTATGAAAACAGTAAAAGCAAACCCAGTTGAATCACTTCATTATGAATGACTTTAATACATAAAAGTATCGTACAGATTTCTTCCTTTTAAAGATGTTTGAGTTCCTCTTTTGCTTTGTCAAGCAATCCACTCAAATTCCAATTGATATCAACTATTTTCTGGAAATACTGTCTTGCCAGTTTTGGGTCTCGATCTCTGTAGTATTCCCCTGCATAATAAAGTGAAAAAACCCAAAACCAAGCTCTAGAATTGTAGTTATCTACATCTGCAATTCTCCTGTAATAGACGATGGCTTTTTCAGGCTTGTTACGCTTATTATAGTAACTACCCAAAGATATGTTGACATATGGGTCTAACGGGTTTTTTGCAAGGAGTACTTCTCCTACATGTACTAGTTCCTTATCAAAATCCGTTACATTGAATTCAGCAGCCAAATCAGACAGGAGCATCATTAATGATTGATTGCCATAGTGTTCACTGTCTGGAAAATTTTTCAAAGCATAGGCTGTCAATTCCTTACACTTGTCAATCTTAGCACTATCACCATATCCGATGAATTTGGCTGCCATTGCGCTAGCTAAAAGTTCTTGTCGATAAAAGGACCCGTATTCATTTTTTATGTCAACGCCCAGTTCATCTATTGCGTCGAAGGACGCCCAGTCTAATTTTGTTGGCATATCAAAAACGAAGTGTTTCAAAAAACTTAGTGCAAATAGTGAGTATGTCAAATCCCCATTGATCAGCCTGGCAGGATCGCTCATGAGGTTATTATTTGCCATCAGTATTAGTGTGATATCGTCTTCGGGAATCTTCACTAATAGACTTGAAGCGTACTCACCCTGTCCATATCCCCATTTGATTTGTTTGCCTAGAAATGTTTGCAAGAAAATGCCAAAGCCATAGGGGCTGTCGCCAATCGAACTAGCGTATGGTGTAAACATTTCTCTTTTGCTTTTACTGGAAACAAGCTTCCCCTTTGCAAGCGCGTTATCAAATCTGGCCACATCTCTGACAGTCGCTAACAGACCTGAGGCTGCACTTATTCTATCCCGGCCCCTGCCCTCTTCCAATTTATCAGAGTAGCTGTAAAGCTTGGCAAGTCTATTGGCTAAGGAATCCAAGGTTGCTCTATTTCCCAGTGGGAAAGTATTATCTAATCCGTTAGGGCTAAGAATTTTATCTGTCATTCGCTGACTTATAGACTCGCCACTGATTTTTTCCAGCACTTCGGTCAACAAATAGTATCGACTCCCAGAATAGTTAAAAAAACCACCAGGTGTCCCTTCTGAAGTATGGGATAATAAATGTTTGATTTGAACAGAATCTGATAGATTTGAATCTTCCAAGTATCTATTGACAGGTTCAGTTAAGTCCACTTTTCCTTCCTCAACCAATTGCATAAACAAAACAGCTGCATACGTTTTTGTTAATGAATTAATTGGAAAAATTGTCGTTGAATCAACCAGCCTCCTAGTCTCTAAATCCGCGAACCCAAAATAGTTTTCATAGATGATCTCCCCTTTTTGGGTAATCAGAGCGGCCATTCCTGGAATGCGAAAATATTCTTGCAATGTGAAAAGATCTTTCTCAAAATTCGTTGATGCAGATTCTTTTGGCTCTTGATTGCAAGAAAGAGACAAGATCGTGATGAGGATCAAAAATAGTGGTCTCATTTAATTGTTAACAACGTCAACAAAACTATCTATTTAGAAACTGTCCAATCGCAGAATACACCTTCTCTGGTTGCTCTATCCAGGCATAGTGCCCACACTTCTCAATGAAAATGAGCTCAGAATTTGCATAGTAGTCTTTCAAGTCTTGCGGAACGGACTCACCAACTGGGTCTTGTCTGCCATGCAAAATCAGAACAGGCTTTGAATAGTTTGATTCCATCGTTTTCAGATTCAATTTTCGTTTGAAAATATCGCCCCATATCCATCGTCCGACATCAAAGTTGAAATGAGATTCCTTCATTGTTTCACTAACAAGTAACGATTTTTCTCGATCATAAAAGTAGCCGGGCATGATTGCCCGAATCCACTCGACTATAGCCTGATCGCGATTTTGTGCCATCCTTGTAGAATCCATCCAGTAGTCAGCAGATAGCTTGTCTGATTCAGACAGGCCTGATCTTATGTTATCCATAAAGTAGCCAAATGTATTTCTGTTCAGGCCGATAGATTCCATAAGGATGAGAGAGGAAATTGACTGTGGATGAAAATGCGCATATAGAGAGGATAAAAAGCCTCCGTACGAAAAACCAAGCACAGTCCATTGATCGAAACCCAAGCTCGTTCTGATCGCTTCAAAATCCGACAAAGTCAAATCAACAGAGATCGTTGTTGAGTCAAGCACGGCTGGCGTAGATTGGCCTGTGCCCCTCTGATCGACTAAGATGCATTTAAAATTTCGGCTTAGATCTTTAGCTAAACCTAAATATCTATCCGAATGATCTCCAGGTCCTCCTCCAATAATCAGTATTGGTTCCCCCTCACCGAAGACTCTATAATAAATATCTATCCCTTGACTCCTTACCTTCTCAAATGAGCCCTCCTCATTTACCGTTTGTGAAAATGAGGAGTAGCTCATGAGAAAAAATGTAAGAAACAACAACTTACTTTTTCTAAACATATGAAGAGGATATGTTAATTAAGAGTAAGTTAATTTTTTTTACATTATAATATATTATATGTTTTGATGAGTGGTAAGTACCAGATATGATCTTTCCACCAGGGTATTAGAAAGGCGAAAACCAACAAATTTTCAATAGCACAAAACTTCTATTCCGTCTTGGCATGAATGATCGAATTAGCATAGAGGTAAACACGTTGTAATCCTACTATTTTTTCCTTTTCAACTTTAAAAATCAATTTTCCATATTCGTAATCAGAAAATCGAAATTCATTCTGGCCCATCGGAATGATTTCTACTTTTTCACTATTCCCTCTTTTATAAAACAAAGTCGTATCATCAAGAGATATCTCTACAGTATCGTACTTCCCGACATATTTGATTAGTAGATCTGCTCCCAATGTATAAGGTTCAAGTTTAGATTCCAGCAAGGAAAAAAACCATTGATCGGTTTTATCAATCTCTTCTGATTGATCGATTCTTTTCTTTAAGATTTCAAATTGAGCTCTTTCCAACGCCTGATCTCCTGAAATTTCAATATCCGGTATAACACCATCTTTGTATCCTTGCTTTGTGATGGGGTTAATAATTTCAGTTGTTGGAAGCCAACAATAAAAATCGTCATCAAGTACAAATCTTTCGCTTGATGTTCCGGCACCGCCTGCTGTCTTTTCACCAATTAGTGTCGCTCGCCCGAGTGCCTGTAGATCATACGCAAAACCTTCTCCCGACGAAAAAGTACGCCTGCTGACCAACAAGTAAAGATCCTTATCTGGCAATTTTACACCACTCACAACCGGCAAGGTCCAATACTGCCTCTCCTTTCCTGTCTTAAGGTCAATATGACTACTTAGTTGCACTGGGTCTCTTCCAAAAAAATAAGATGACAGTAGCACAGCAGCCTCAGTATGCCCACCACCATTACTTCTTAAGTCAATTATTATCGCTTCCGAATCAGCCAAAAACATGACAGCAGACTCAATCTTCTTGGCGGCTTCATATCTACTAATCCCATCAAGCTTTAGATACCCGATATTCCCTGGTAGCAATTCCAATTTATCAAAGTAGTAGTTCCATCGAACCACATTTTCCTGGAACCATTCCATATCCAGCTCTTTGCCAACTCCAGAAGGATCCTTGATCATCTTCACTCTCACAGGATCATAATGCACGCTTAAATGGCTATCGCCTGAAACACGCTGTATATCCTTCGTGATCGTACCTGCGAACTTTTGCTTAGTTAAGATATTATCGTAGCTGCCCTCCCTCAGAGATTGGCTCAATGCTTCTTTTACCTTTTTAGAGATGCTAGCATCTGAGTAGTTTTCAAACATCAAAGAAGAAAAACGATTGATTACTTCTTCCTTGTCAAGATTATCAGAGTCGATATCCTGGGCTTCCGATGTCAATAATGCAAAAAGAAGCAATAAAAATAATGGTTTCATGAATCGTCTTTTGGCTTATACTAGTTGCTGAAAAGCATCGCGAATCGACTATAGTCCCATTGTATCAATCTAATTGAATCAATTGCATTTTGAATGTGACGTTACTCACTCCGAAGACTCTTCACTGGATTGAGCCTTGCTGCTTTATCTGCCTGAAATAGCACAGTAATAACTGCAAGGGAAATGGTTAAAACTGATGCCAGTATGAATACCCAAAAAGTAATTTCCACTCGATAGGCAAATTCCCCCAGCCAACCCTGAAGAAAAACATATGCAAGGGGCCATGCGACGATGTTTGAAATTAAAATCCATTTGCTGAAATCCTGAAGAAACATCATCCTGATATGTCTAGCCGATGCCCCTAACACTTTTCTAACACCCATTTCTTTGGTTCTTTCCTCACTACTAAAAGCAACCAAACCAAATAGTCCCATGCACGCCAACAGAATAGAAAACGAAGAAAATAAAATGAACAGGCTTTGTGCTTTTGAATCACTCTCGTAGAGCGTATTAAGCTTACTATCCAGAAAGGTGTAATGAAATTTGTCACTAAATGATGCAGTGTAGACTTCGTCGATCAGTTCTAGAGATCTCATAGGGTCTCCGTCTGAAATCCGAATTGAAATATACTCTGTGTTTTCGGGGTTAAGTATCAGTACCAATGGCTCTATTTCCTTTTTTAGTGTCTTAAAGTGAAAATCCTCAACAACTCCAACAACTAGATTATCATCCATTATTTTTCCAATTGCATCCTCAGAAGTCAAACCCATTTTTCTAACCGCAGATTCATTTAGAATGATAGTTCCAAGAGTATCGGAACCATAGTCGTGTGAGAAATTTCTACCAGCCACCAAAGCCAATTTATAAGTGTCAACAAAATCAAAACCGACTGAGAAGTGTGTTAAGTTAAAAGGGTCATCTGCACCCTTCAAAGTGAATGCTTGATCACCATATATTAGATCTCCAGGGACCCGCGATGAAACGGTTACGTTTTTAATTTGCTCATGGTACAGTAGTTCATTTTTGAAGGAAAGGATATTCCCATAGTCCTCATTTGAAAAACTAATAAGTGGAATATTAATCACATTTTCCTTCTCAAAACCCAGTGTCTTATTCTTTACAAAATCTAATTGAGCCTTGATAGTTATCGTGCTAATAATCAAACCGATGGTTATCACGAACTGTGCGGTAACCAAAGAAGATCGGACAAAGGATTTTGTCTTCCCTTTGTTCCCTTTGACAGCTTCTGTGGCTCTGAATTTAATTAAATACAATGCAGGATACATCCCAGCGAGAAGACCAGTTAATCCTGCTGCCGCTGATAGAACCAGCAAATTGCCAAGCTCAAGAATGGTTGCAAACTCAATATTCTTTCCAGAGACATCATTTACTAGCGGCAGAAATAGTTTCAATGACAGCAGGGCAATGATCAGGGCCAGTAGGCTCATCAGTACCGACTCACTCAAAAACTGCCGAAGCAAATCTCCGTAGCTGGCTCCCATCGATTTTCTGATACCCACTTCTTTTATTCGCTTGCTGGCTTTTGCAATGGATAAATTTGTAAAATTCATTCCAGCCACAAGCAAGATCAGTATAGCTATCGAAGCAAAGATGTAAACGGAGGATTTGTTGCCTTGTGGACCTATTTCCCATTCTACTGTTGGATTTAAATGAATCTCATTAATGGCCTTCAGCCGTAACCTGACACGATCATCTACGGTTGCTAGCGCCTCCTCAAAATCTTCAGTTCCTGTTCGGTATTTCGCCATAAAAGGCGAAAACTTAGTTTCAAGTTCGTCTCGGTTTGTGCCTTTTGACAGCTTTATGTAGGTATAGAGAAAATTACCATCCCAGCTCTTCATAAACTCATGCGGCACATACAATTCCATTGAAAAGAGCATTTCAAATTGCACATGTGAATTAAGCGGGACAGGAGCAAGTATTCCGGTTATCTTGAATTCTTCCAATTCGCCTCCACGCAAAAATGTGATGGTCTGCCCGATCACATCATCATGACCAAAATATTTTGAAGCCAACTTACTGGTCAGCACAACCGCCTTTGGATCACTAAGGGCTGTGTTTTCATCTCCTTTTTCAAGCCCGAAATCGAAAAAACTAAAAATTGATTTATCCGCTGCAAATAGCGTTTGAGGATGTAGGGTGCGATTCTGATCCATGACCGCATATTGCTTCTTCCAGAGCCGAACGGAAGCCTCTATTTCTGGATACTCATCGACCAATGTCTGACCGAATGGGCCAGGAGTGATAGGCCAGGCACCCGCGAATTCCTCTCCCATGTATTCCTGCTCTGTCCTGAAGATATGATCATAGTCTGAATGGAACGTATCAAAACTGATCTCATCTTGTACCCAGATATAGATGTAGACACAGGACGACAAACCAAGTGAAAGTCCGATCAAATTGATGGATGAGTAAAGCCTAAACTTTTTGAAATTTCTCAACCATGATAATAAGTAGTTCCTGTTCATGTTCTAGATGTTGTGGTGTCAGTTGTTTTTTTTTGCATTTCCTTTACTATTTCCAATGACTCACATCGACGAACATTGGCAAAGCAAAGTCACACAAGAATCTCTGTTTCAGATACCGCCAACACACTACAAGCAGAAACCATTGCCATTAAAAAAAGCTTGTCAACCCTGAGAAGCGTATAAAGAGGTTTGATAAACAACAACGTAAATACCCCTTTCGGAAACAGAAGATCTTGTGCAAACTTCGCTATCTAACTATTAGGAAGATAAAAATACATAATATTATTTACATATTAATATTATATTAATTATTCGTATTTAAGTGATTCAATTGGATTGCATTTGGCAGCTGCGAAAGTTTTAATACTCACAGACAACACAGCGACGGCAGCTGAAATAATTGTTCCAACAATAAGTACCTCAAAAGGAAAATCAATATGAAACGCAAAACCATCAAGCCACTTTTGGAGTAGCATTTTTGCCGGGATATATGCAATCAGGTTTGCTACAAGTACCAATAACATGAACTCCTTCGACAGCGTTATCATAATGCGGGTAATCGATGCTCCCATTACCTTTCTTATACCCACTTCCTTTGTTCGTTGTTCTGCTATAAATGATGCAAGTCCAAAAAGTCCAAGGCAGGATATAAGTACAGCAAATGCAGCAAAGAAGGAAACGATTCGATTCATATTGGTTTCCAACTTGTATTGATTGTCGTATCGGGTGTCAAGAAAGAAATAGTCGATGGGAATATTCGGTTGAAAACGGGTCCATATTTCCTTGATTTTGGCAACAGAAGCTGGGATGTCACCGGAGGCAATTCTCACACTCAAATAAGTATTGTAAGGATCATGTACATGTATCATGATTGGTTCTATTTCAGTATGTAAGGAGGCATAGTGAAAGTCCTTAACAACCCCCACAAGATGGCCTTGCTTTGGCTCGGGCAAACCGTACAGGTATTCAAACCGTCGTCCGATAGGATTTTCTTCCAATCCAAATTCCTTGATTGCAGCTTCATTCAACAAAAATCCTGTTGACTTGTCAGATGCTATATCCGACGTTAATAGCCGACCATCAACTACCTCTAACCCCAGTGTCTGACCAAGTTCCTCACTCCCCGACATTATTCTCATGACACGAACCCCATTATCCTGCTGCTGGTTATCATTCTCAATATCCTGCACAGTCAGATCAGGAATTCTCACATGCATTCGGTGCACTCTTATGCCAGGAAGCGTTGAGCTGGCCGCAGTACTAACTACATTGATTTCCTTGTGAAGCTCTTTACGAATACTCTCCAGGTTTGCAACTTTTCCTCCACCTGGAAGCTTAATCACCACGACCTGTTCCTTGTTAAATCCAAGGTTTGAACTTTCAATAAAATCCATTTGGCGTTTGATGACCAATACACCAATAATCAGAAAAATCGATATACCAAACTGGAAAATGATCAGGCCTCTCCGTACATACAGCATAACCTTGTTATCCTTCCCCGATTGCAAATTCGCTTTCATGGATTCTATGGATTTAAACTTCGACAGTACTATTGAGGGGTAAATTCCTGAAAGAACAGCAACCAGCAAAAAGCTTCCTGCGATGAAGATCAAAAGCTGAGAGTTATAGAAGAAGTTTGAATCGATCTGTTTGCCCGCGAATTCGTTGAAACTGGGTAAAATCAACAAAGTGATCACGATGGAAAACAGGACAGAAATAAATGTTAGGAATAGTGATTCACTAATGAATCTCCTGAATATTTCCGATTTTCTTGCTCCAAGCACTTTCCTGATGCCAACTTCTTTCGCTCTCTTGAATGATTTGGCTGTCGCTAAATTCATATAATTGAAACCAGCGATTATCAAGATCATAATACCCATTGAACCGAATATGAATATGTACTTACTGTCACTGTTCGCTGACATTTCTTTTTCTCCATGCCCATTCAGGTGAATGCCAGACAAAGGCATTAGATCAATACTCATGGTAAATCCATCTGGTGGACCATCATTTCCTTCTTCATCCGTAATCTGATAAATGGAATAGGCATCCGTCTTTAACTTATCGCGAATCGCCATGGCCATCTCTTTGTTCTTAACCTTCACAAATGAGTAAAATGCTGAAGCCCCTCTCCCATCAACCTGCTCTGGGTTTTTTCTACGCATTTCTCCAATTGAAATAACCAAGTCGAAGACCATGTGGGTGTTTGGCATTTCTTCGCTAAGCACCCCTGAAACTTCATATGGGCTATCGTCAATTTTGATTATTTGACCGAGAGGATTCTCTTCGTTAAAGTACTTTTTTGCCGTTTTATGGGTAAGCACCACCTGATTCTGTTGTTTCAGCGCGGTTTGTGGATCGCCGTATAAAAACCCGAAATCAAAAAGTTGGAAAAACGTAGAATCAGCAAATATGGCATTGTCCTCATTGAAATATTGATCTTTGTAGTTCACAATATTCGTTCTGGGACTTGGCCTGAGTTTACCTACCACCTCAATTTCCTGATACCTTGATGTAAGCTCCCGGAGCACAAATCCCTGCGTTGCTGCCCAATGTGACGTATTCTCCCCATTGATGAAAGTGCTTTCAATTCGGTATATATTCTCATATGAAGTAAATGACCTATCATAACTCCGTTCATCTTGAATGAATAGAAATATGACAATACACGTACTCAGACCCATTGTCAAACCCAACAGGTTAATGGTGGAGTACCATTTGTCCTTAATAACTCTTCTAAAAACGAGTTTTAATCCTAGCATTTTGAATAGTACGTTGATGGATTTAGGTATTTTCAGATAACCAGGCTTTTCGCATTTTTAATTGCGGTTCACTGGGATTTTCAACAAACTTCAACACATGATAGGTCTTTTCTGGTACCTTAAAAATGACTGTCGCCAGATCTACTTCTTGCTCAACATCGTCAACTTTTCTCAACACTTTAATTTCAAACCGTTCACCCTCAACCATTTCGGAACGGAACTCATTTATAAATGCTATAATCTCGGAGGGACCAGGAACTTTCTTTCCGTTTAATTCAAGAATCCGATCTTCTTGCACTAAACCAATCTTTTTACCAAACGCATCCAGTGCTTCTTCATTTTTAATGAAAAATTTTCCTGTTTCTTTGTCAAAACCGACACTTTGATTTGTGATCCCAATCGTATAAACATCCTTCGTGATCTCTGGAAAATAGTCTACTCCTACATATTCAAAGACTTCCTTGAAAGGCAATGGTTCATTTTTTCCAACATGAGTATTTAAAAAGGCTCCTATTTCAGAATAGGTCATTTCAGTAATATGATCGAACAATTCATCATCCTTGAATGGCTGTTGCTTTCCGAACTTCTTTGCCAGATCCCTTACAAGGTTTTGCATTCCATACTCACCTGCCGATAAGACACGTAACTTAATGTCCAGGCACATCCCAATTAGTGCTCCTTTTTGATAGACATTCCCAAACTCATCCTGATCATTTAGCACATCCTTACTAAACTCGGTAAATGGCCGATCGCTTTTGTAATACTGTGTAGTGTTGAGTAATTTCTGCCGGATGACACTTAGATATTCATCATTTGAAATCAAATGACCCTTTACCTGTGCATTCCCAGCGAAATACTCTGTCACCCCTTCATATAACCACAGGTGTTGAGACATTTTAGGGGTATTGAAATCGAAAGAATGAATTTCCTCCGAATGTATGTTTAGTGGAGTTATGATGTGAAAGAATTCGTGTGCAGCCACGTCCCTTAACCATTGATTCATTTCTTCAATCGGCTTTTCCTTTAAGAAATACATAGAGGAATATGAATGCTCCAGTGCTCCTGTAGACATGGTGGGGCCATCTTCAAAGTAGAATAGAAAAGCGTATTTATGCACCGGAAGCACACCACCCATGAAATCCCGCTGGGCCATTAAGACTTCCCGTATACTTTCGCTTATTTCTTTTGCAGAAATCAACTTATTTGGGGAGTAAGAGGAAATGAGAACCTCTGTGTTTGCAACCTGAATGACTGCAGTATCTGGTTCGCAGTACATGATAGGCGAATCAACCAGCTCGTCATAACTTCCTGTGTTGTAGGTATCAACTTTTACATCGTCACGAATTTCCTTTATCTCCTTGCCAAATCGCTCATTCAAGCTCTGTCCTACTTCACTGGGTATCATTCCCGTGGCTCCGTACATCTCAGTTCCGCGCACCACATTGATTTCAAATTCCATTTGTTTCTTGCCTTCGAAATAACCGAAGATCCCAGCGGCATTCATCACAAAGCTGATTCCATCTTCAATGTTGGTACCCGCAGGTTCAAACACATATTCTCCCTCAACTTCACTATCGAAAGAATCCTCCACCCAGTAGGTCATGGATTTGAGCTTATTCGCGTTTTCAATTCGCCAGGAATTATCATCCAAACGTTCAATAGAAAGTTCGTTTCCTCGTTTGTCCAATGCCTTAAAATCGGATACATACCTGCCATAATCCGCGATTCTGTACGTCCCTGGTATTATTTTAGGTAGATAGAAGACAATCTCTGATTTAGAAATTTTTGGAACCGTGAGCTCAACTTTAACCCGATCCTCGACCACGGTTTGCAGATCGATTTTGTAAACATATTTTTCAGGAACGGCTGCACTGACTGCCAGTGAATACCATACCATTGATAAAAGTGTAATTAGTTTCATTTCCTTTTTATTTATTCTACATATAAATAAATAATTATTGAAACTTCAAATTGATCATTATACCAATGGTAGACTCTAGTGGCCAATGGTTAATAAAAACCAAGACGCCTTTAATCAAATTATTTGAACTGACAAACACTTTTAGACTACCTGTTCAATCAACTGGCGACTACTCGTGCCTAAGACTTATGGTAGGGTTTATTCGGCTGAACTTTATTCCATGAAACAGAACAATTGAAAATGCGATGACAAATGCCACAATTCCGCTAAGGACAAACGTAGTTAAGTCTAAATCAATTCGATATTCAAAGGAGTACAACCAATTGGTTAGCAAAAAATATGCTGCTGGCCACGCAATTACATTTGCGATAACAATCCATTTGTTGAAATTATTGGAAAGCAAAACGATGATTCCCCTATTGGTAGCTCCCAGTGCTCTTCGAATACCAATTTCCTTTGTTTTTCTTTCAGCTACAAAGGCCGTGAGCGCAAATAATCCCATACAGGAAAGGGTAATTGCGATCGCGACAAAATAGGAAACCATTTGCTCAAGTCGTTGCTCCTCTTCATAATGTTTTGCGAAACTTTGTTCAAGGAACTTGGACTCAAACCCTACGCCAGGACAATATTCTTGATAAATTCTTTCTATAGCAATTAGGCTCTCTTTTAGATTATCGGTTGGCAATTTTACGCACGCACGTCCCGTCCATGAATTCCACTGAATGGCCATGGCTTCTATCCTTGTCTGGACAGAATTGTAGTGGAAATCTTTAACAACCCCAATGATTTCCATCCTTCGACCACCTGAATAAATTACCTCGCCAACGGGCTTTTCCAGACCCAGTTGCCTAACAGCCTCTTCGTTCAGAATCACTTTGGTACCCATGTCAGTAATTAATTCACTATCTAAGTTCCTCCCTTCAATTATTTCAATGTCCATGATTTCAATGAAATCAGGGTCAGCATTTATAATCTTAAATGGAATCGTATCACTTTCACTTGTCAATCCTGATCCATATGTATTGGTAATTTTACCTGGAAGTTGGTTTAAAAAGGTGACTCCATTGATTCTGGCATTGTTAATTAGCTGATTTTTAAAGTCCCTTTTATTAGCAACCACCTTCTCCCCTGCTCCCATAAATCTCTCTCCCTTCAGGGTAAATGTTAAGGTGTTTGTATGATCTATTCCAAGATCTTTAGACTGCATGAAATGCAGTTGTCTTACCACCGTTATGGTTGCAATAATCAAGAATATGGAGGTGGCATATTGCAATGAGATAAGCGCCTTGCTCAGTACAGTATCACTGTTTGCTTTTCCTGCATTTCCCTTTAACGAATTAAGTGCTTTTGACTTGGCCAAAACGATAGCTGGGTAAATCCCAGAGATAAATACAGTTGCAATGAGTACACCTACCAAAATTAGGATGAGGGAAGTAGAAACTGGTAAAATCTGTAAAGACTCACCCACCAACTGGTTGAATGCAGGCAAAACCAGGAAGCTTATTAAGATTGCTCCCACAAAAGCGATAAAGACCACTAAAAATGTTTCTATGAAAAATTGCATCCTCAAAGAATGTTCTCTTGCTCCAGAGACTTTCCGTATGCCAATTTCTTTTGATCGCATTTGTGTTTTGGCGATGGTAAGGTTGATAAAATTGATACATGCAATCAACAAGATGAAAAAGCCAACTACAGCAGAGGAAATGAGCATATTTACATTCCCATGCTTTGTGTTATTTTCATGGGTGAGATGATTAGCAAAATAGATATCATTAAAATCCCGCAGAATAAGTGGATCACCTCCATATTCATCTACTTCAATAGCCCGTTCGTTAATATCCGAGATCAACTGCTTCCTATTCACATGATCTGATAGTAGTAAGTAAATAGAAAAGTTATTATTACGCGAGGTGACAAAATCTGGAGAATCACTAACACGTACAAAATCCTGAATGGAAGCAAAAGCATTGATGTTCATGTGAAACTTCTGAACATCTGCAATCACACCAGTAATTAAAAAATTGTTGTACCTGCCCATTTGAACCTCCTTACCAATGGGGTTCTCATTAGGAAAAAGTTTTTTCGCAACGGATGCTGTTAGCACAACAGAATTTGGAGCACTAAAGGCGCTTTCTGGGGATCCCGCGATAAAATCAAAATCAAACACCTTAAAAACGGTGCTGTCAACTAGCGCAAAATCATTAACTGTAAAAACCCTTTCTTCGTACTTCAATGTAGGTTCATACCAAAAAAAGAATCTGACTGCCTCTTCCACTCCTGGAACTGCTGCGGCTGTCTTTCTCAGATAAGGAGGTTGCACCACCCAACTGCTCTCAAGACGAACAATCTTGTCTCGTTTTGTTTGTTGTTTGTCATAACTCAACTGGTGTTCCACATATAGCATGATCAATATGGTACATACCATCCCAACAGCTAGTCCGAAAATTTTGATAAATGAAATTCCCTTGTGCCGTATAAGGGTTCTAAACCCTATCATTAAATAATTCTTATACATATCTATAGCTATTGATTTTGATTTTGATTTTTTTCCATTTCGAATGGCGAATGGCTGCAAAAACAAAAGGACGTTCCAGAAGTATAGTGCGTCTGCTTTCTTCTTTCCATATTTTTCACAATGCTCCCTGTACTGCTCCAGTAGGTCCCCTCCAATTATCTCAGAAAGCTCAGGCTTGCAATACCAAGTAAAGAATGAACTTATCCAATTTGGTGGAACAATATCTCTGTTGGTACTCATTCCCAGACTAATTTGGGAATCCCTTTCCACATCCTATTGCGTAGCTCTTTTGTCTGGATCAGTACATCTTTACCTGCACCAGTTAATTCGTAGATTCGCTTTCTTCTTCCACCCCGCTTTTTCGTTCCCCCACCTACGTTCGATTTCAACAATCCCTTTTCCTCTAATCTCAGTAGCACTTTGTGGACGGCACTCAAAGTGATGTTACGGTTGGTTTGTGTGCGCAATTCCGACACAACTGCGAGTCCATAGGCATCGCCGCCAAGCAGCCCCACAGCAAGCAGCACCAGCTCCTCGAATTCCCCAATATTTGATCCCTTCACAACTTCTATTTGTTACACCTTTGTCGATCTACAACGACCAATATTAATTCAAGGTTTCGACATATCAAATATATTTCTACATAATAATATTTAATATTGCCTAGTAAAGGAAGGAGAACAGATACAGTAATTATGCGGTAACACAATTTCGAATTTTGATGAAGATGAATACTTACTTCAAAAGGCTACTTATCATGAACACGTTGATGATAAGCCTTTTTCAGTGTGCCCTTGCCCAAAGCGATGGTGACCCAATCAGCATTGGTGAATACAAAATACTGCATTCAGACATTCTGGATGAGGATCGCTTAATTACAATTCACTTGCCCGACGGATACGAGGATTCAGGCCTTAGTTATCCCGTTATCTACCTCTCCTATGGAGATCGAATTGAACAGTACTTTGCGGAGGCAACTTCAATTGTTCACAACTTAACTGAGATCGGTCCAAAAGTAATTCTGATTGGAATTGATGAGCGGAATCTTCGCTATCGTGATTTGCTGCCTCTCGCCCAAGACGGCTCAGCTACAGGCATTGACACCTTTACCAACTATCTCACTAAAGAGCTCATTCCACATGTGAAAGCAAACTACAGAACCAAAGAATATCGAATTTTTGTTGGTCCACAGGTTGGAGCAAATTTTGGTCTGTACACCTTGTTTCAAAACCCAGATCTGTTTGACGCCTACATTCTAAACAATCCATTTCGGTGGAAGGCAGGCAGGGAATTATTGTTTGAAAATATCAGATCTTATATTTCAGGAAGTGCCTCATTAAACAAGTTTCTCTTTATCACACATCATGATGAAAACGAACTGGAAGTTGAGGGAAATGCCTACATCGAAGAATTTAAGGAAATAATAAGAAGTGCCAACCTTGAAGGTTTCGATGCTCATTTCAATTTTCTTGAAAATAGATACAGCTACACTATAGGGCTCAGAAAAGCCCTGAAATTACTTTTCAATGACTATGTGATTCCAAAAGACAGGGTGGTTAATGACTTACAGGGCCTCATCAACTACTATAGCGAGTTATCAAGGAAGTTAGGGTATGAGGTTGACATCCCCGAACGCACGTTGGCTGAAAAGAGCGACCAGCTAATGGAAACCAAAGAGTATGAAAAGGTAGAAGAATTATTGAAGCATGCAGAAACCATTTATCCTAACGGATTTAATGCCTTATGGCGATTTGGAAATCTTTATCGCGTACAGGGAAATAAGGATGCGGCAATTTCCTATTATAGAAAAGTAATGGAACTATATCCTTGGATAGCGGAAAATGCGCAGAAATACATAGACGAATTATCCAAATAGCTGCCGATCGTTCCCGATCATAGGAGGACTTCCAACTTGGCTAAGTCCGGATCAACCCATTCATGTCTGGCTTTCCGCGAGAAGAGTCTTTCACGACTGTAGTATTTAAAAGGGTAAGTCTTATCCGCATACCTCGAGGAAATAAATTTCGAACAAAGGTCAGAAAGACTACTCCCCTCTTGACGTTCTACGAATTTCCTGGCCACCAAAAGCCAAAACCTGGTCAGCGTTTCATGGTATCCTTCTGAATCTGTATTCGGTGTTCCTACCGCTTCGTTATAGCCAATAATATTGTTTCTGAGAATTTTCACTGCCTCCTCCTTCTCATATTTCTCGCAGTAGCAAATAGCAACGATAAGATGAGCCGTGTGCGTCCATTGGGGTTTGGGCAATTCTCCCTTTTCAAATTTCTCTACAATAAAATCAATCTTGCCTTTAACAAATGAATCTTCCATTAGATCTTTTTTCAATAGAAACGCTGACCAACTAAATGGTAATAGGAACGACTTAAAATTGATCAAAAGGCTAATCTATATTTTAATTCTTATTTTGCAGATAATTATGCAGCTACTCCAAAAACTTCTTTGTCTTTGTTTAAGTCTAATGAAAAATAGTTGCCGGAAATTATTAATACCCAAATTAATTAAAGCCCCATCGCATACAACAAACTCCTCTCATGTTGAAACACATTAAAAATACCATTCGAGCCATCTTGGTTCGAAAAGGCCAAAATTTTCTAAATCTCCTGGGTTTAACACTGGGCATTACCACTTCAATATTTATTTATCTCTACAGCCATCACGAACTCAGCTATGATAAAAATAATGAGCACCACAAAACAATATATCGCGTCTCGAGCATATTTATGACCTCAGGCAAACCTGTGAAGTTTGCGGTCAGCTCCCCTGCCTTGGCTCCAAAGCTAAAAGACGAATATCCCGAAATTACAAACTACACCCGGATCAGACCACTCTCTGAGTTACTATTTAAGGTCGGTGAAAAACTATTTTATGAAGGTGATGTGGTTGATGCAGATTCTACAATCTTCGATGTTTTTACATTCAATTTATTGCATGGAGATCCTAAGAAAGCTCTCTCAGACCCGAATAGCCTGGTGATAAGCAGCACACTCGCCAAAAAATTATTTGAAGGTGAGGATCCAATGCACCAGTCAGTCATTCTTGAAAATGATCAGCGATTTATTATAACCGGGGTATTCGAAGATTTACCCAGCAACGTACATGTACCAATATCTGCCATGCTTCCAATAAGTAGATTTGATAAACGGGTAAAATCACAAACCTGGCCAATGTATGAGATCTCTGGATATACATATCTCCTGGTAAATGAAGAATTCGATCCGATTGTCTTTAAAGAAAAACTTGGCCCTTTTTACGAAAAATATGTTTCAGAAGATCAGCCCAAGTACAATCAGGAGTTTGTCCCAGTCTTTCAAAAGTTAGCAGATGTACACTATGGTCGCAATGACTTGAGAGGAGACTATCCTATTGCGACACCAATCAATCTAAAGATATTAATGCTGATTGGTCTTCTCATTATTTTGCTTACTTGTTTCAATTATATAAATCTAACAACCGCTACCATAGAAGGCAGGTACCGGTCGATTTCTGTCAAAAAGGTCGTAGGTGCTTCCAATAGCAGGATCATATTTGAAGTGCTTTCAGAATCCGCAATTTTGTCCTTGCTGTCAATTATTCTATCACTCGTTCTGGTTACGATCATCATTACCAATTTATCGATCGAATCGCTTCCTCCCTTGACCTTAAACCTTTTTGAGGACAAGACGCTGTGGGTCTTCTTATTGGGACTTTTTCTAACAACTGGAATTGTAACGGGCTTGTACCCTTCAATTTCCTTTTCAAGAATTTCTTTCCAAAAAAATGAATTCATGAACAGGTCGGGAAAAAAGAACACCGTTCGTAACATCCTCATTTTCACTCAGTTTTTGGTTTCTATTGCTGTCATAAACTTCACGTTCCTTTCGTATAGCCAGATCAGCTTCATGAAAAAAGCTGACATGGGATTTGATTCCAATCAATTGATTTCGATTCAAATCAGAGACGATGCGGTCATGGAAAAATATGAAGTCATACGGAACGATTTCTTAAAACATGATGCGATTAAGGCCGTCACTGCGGGACTCCATCGACCTGGTTCCGTAAGTGGAAGGCTCTATCAACTGGAAGGTGACGATGGGATGGAAGAACAGAATTATAACAATATGCGAATCTATCATGACTACCTGCCTACCCTTGGCATTTCGTTGGTTGATGGCCGATTCTTCAATCCTGAAATTGCCACAGATCCTGACAATTCAGTCCTGGTTAATGAGGCACTTGTCAGAACAATGAACTGGCAAAACCCCATTGGTAAACGAATTGTTGGGGGCAACCTGAGTGGAGATAATAGTCTACAGGTAATCGGTGTTGTAAAAGATTTCAATGTAAACTCACTTCATGCTGAAATACCACCATTGATCATTCACCAATTAAAGGAGCCAAGAGGTCGAATTATCGTAAAATACGAAGCTGAAGACCCTAGACAAGTTATTGCCTTTCTCGAATCCAATTGGAGAAGTATTAACCCAGACCGTCCGTTGGTCTATGATTTTCTAGGCGATGAGTTTTCTTCCATGTACAAGAACGATGATTTACAATCAAATCTCGTGTTGGTATTTTCCTGCATATGTATCTCAATTTCACTGCTTGGCCTATTTGGACTGACGTCATTTATGGCGAGGAGTAAGAAAAAAGAAATTGGAATCAGGAAAGTACTAGGAGCTACAATATATGAAATTATACTACTTCTTTCACAGCGACTGACCCTCTTGATGCTCACTTCGATAATTGTTGCCAGCATTTTGTCAGTAGTAGGATTTGAGATGTGGCTCGAAAACTTTGCATACCACATCGACTGGAGTTATGGAGTTCTTCTTGCTACCGGTATTGCAGGGGTGTCGTTAACCTGGCTGACAAGTTCGTTCCATTTTGTAAGCGCTGCTCATGCCAATCCTGCTGATGTTCTACAGCAAGAATAGCTTCAGAAATGATTGAGTTAAATATTTTTTATTATTTTGTATAATTTATACAACGTTCTGATTTTTACTCCGTCCTATGAACACATAGCTGTTTACCAAACTACTAAAACTATCATTTATGCTTAAGAATTATATAAAAACCGCCATCCGAAGTATACTAAAAAACAAAGCAGTTTCTGCTATCAACATCTTCGGGCTCTCAGTGAGTATGTCTGTTTGTCTTCTTATTATTTCAATCATAGCTCAGCAATTCAAAGTTGATAGATTTCATGAGAAAGGAGATCGCATATACAGGGTAGTCACCCGTGATCTTGATGATTCAGGGCCTTTCAATTCAAAGGCCTCAAGTCCTAAAGTAATCTCAGATCACATATTGAACGATTATACGTATTTGGATAACGCAACCAAATTAAGGCGAACCGGATATGAGAAATATGAAGTCTTTAGTAATTTCAAGTTTCTTCAGCTTAAAACTTTATTCGCCGATGAACATTTTTTCGAAGTCTTTGATTTCGAATTAAAGGAGGGTAACAAACAGACCGCCTTGAAAGAACCTTATTCAGTTATCATCTCAAACGAAACAGGTGAAAAGTTCTTTGGTGATCAAAGCCCCCTGAATCAGACAATCGAAATTACAGATCTCGGGATCTTCAAAATAACTGGAGTCTTAGAGAAAACATCGAATAAAAGTCACCTTGAGTCTGATTGTTACATATCGATGTCCTCAGAGCAACCATTACAAAATGACAAAAAGCTACACAAAAGGGAAAACGAGTGGAATGATACCTGGTCGGGATATAATTACCTTCTAGTGAAGGAAGGAGCTAACCTTGCCGGTCTGGAGCAAGACATCATTAAACTTACACGAAGCAAGCAAACGTTTGAGGAAAAGGAACGACAAGGTTATTCATATTACCTTCAAAATATAAAAGACATAACCCCCGGTCCCCTACTTGGGAATCCTCTCAATTTTGCACTGCCCTCTATTGCTCTTTACTTTCTCGCATTTCTTGCATTCATAGTTTTACTTGCAGCTTGTTTTAATTACACTAATCTATCAATTGCCAGGTCGCTAACAAGAGCTAAAGAAATTGGAATTAGAAAAGTATCCGGATCAAGTAGAACCCAGATATTTCTCCAGTTGATTTCTGAATCTGTAATCATTTCTCTTCTCTCTTTACTTTTGGCTTTTGCCATCTACAAGGTTCTCCTTTCCGGCTTCAACAACCTTTGGGTACTTAACCAAATCGGAATCAAATATCAGGATGATAATACGATCTTTTTCTCATTTATTCTCTTCAGCCTTTTCACAGGGGTTTTAGCTGGTATTATTCCAGCTATGCATATTAGCAAATTCAGTCCCCTGGAGGCACTCAAGGATAAAATTTCACTTAAAAATCGTAATTCTCAAAAGAAATGGGCCATTAATATTTCCTTAAAAAAGGTATTGATGGTAATCCAGTTTTCATTTTCATTAATATTCATTATTACGGTAGTCCTTCTTTCAAAACAGACCAATCTCATCGTGAATGCCGATTATGGTTTTGACAAGGAAAACATTTTTAATGTGGAGCTTCAGGGCTTGGATGAAGAACTTCTTGCAACAGAATTTTCCAGGCATCCTTCTGTACAGGGCTATTCCCTGTCATCGCACAGTCCTGCAATTGCTGAAGATTGGGCACCCAAGTTTAAAAAAGACCTCAACGAGCAGGGGTTAACAATTTATAGCTTTGCGGTAGACCAGAATTACATTGAGAATATGGATTTATCGCTGATTGCAGGAAGAAATTTTCCTATCGACGCATCCATAGACAAAGAACAATTTCTAATCATCAACGAAGAGGCCGTTGATCAACTGGAATATCAAAATCCTCAAGATGCTATTGGTCAAACACTTTTCAGAAATGATAGTGTTCGTTTGCAAATAATTGGTGTGGTAAAAGACTACATATTTCAACCAATGGTTCAGGAACTGAATCCAATGGTTCTTAGGTACAAACCAAAAAGTTTTGAATTTCTCAATCTGAAGCTTTCGTCAAATGACATGCAGCAAACAAAATCAGAGTTGGAAGATATCTGGCATGTTATCGATGGAAAACGAGATTTCAGAGCAAAATTTCTGGTTGAAGAAATGGAGACTGGCTATGCCTTTTTCGATGATCTCATTAAGATATTAAAGTTCATTTCTTTGCTGGTTATTACCATCTCATGTCTGGGTATGCTCGGAATGGCGGCATTCAATGCGCAAACACGAGTAAAAGAAATTGGTATAAGAAAAGTTCTGGGTGCCAATATGGTTGATCTTGTCGTTCTAATTTCGAAAAGTTTCTTGATCATGCTCACAGTAGCCATAGTGATAGCAACGCCCCTCGCCTATATCCTGAACAGCCTGTGGCTAAACGAGATGGCCAATCGTGTGGAACTTGGGCCAGGAATTATCATTGGAAGTATCTTGACACTGCTTGTTCTTGGCATTTCTGCTGTAGCGTCCCAAACAATTGGAGTAGCAAGGCGCAACCCAGTTGATTCGTTGCGGTCAGAATAGCGCGGTTCACGTAGCGTAGTCCCGGCCTTAATCTTACCAAAATACAGATTCAAAAAACATGAAATTAATAAAGACCCTTACTACCGCTGTACTTGCTATTTACATGCTCTACCCAGCTTGTGCGCGACAAAACGTTAACGAAAAATCTGATTTCCCTACTTTTACAGGCAAATATCTAGGTCAGAAAACTCCTAGAACTAAGCCTTTGCTATTTGCACCTCAGATAGTTTCCACCAAGGAATACAACGATAGAGATTTGACCATTTCTCCAGCGGGAGATCAACTGTTTTTTGCACGTACCAAAACGGGAAAAAAAGATGATTACGATTACGATATCATGTACTCAGAGATGCAGGAGGGTATCTGGTCTGAACCAAAGAAGGCGTGGTTTTCCAGTTCGTATGCAGAAGTAGAAGCATTCTTCACGCCAGACGGAAAACAGCTTTTCTTCAATTCTAACAGACCTGCTTCGGGTAAAGGGGAGGCGGAACACTGGGAAACCTGGATTATAAAAAAGGAAGGTTATAGCTGGAGTGCCCCTAAATTAATTGGCCCTCCATTTGAGCGAACAGCTCATACAACATTTACTCAAAATGGGAAGATGTATTTTCACAGAGAAGATACGGCCGCCTTATACAGGGCTACCTACAAGAATGGAATTTTTGGCCAACCTGAAAAGCTTGATCCAATTATAAATTCTGAGGTCCAGTACAATTGCTTCGTTGCTCCAGATGAAAGCTATTTGATTTTTTCAAAAAGATCACAGATGGGAGGATTTGGAAGTGGGGACTTGTATATCAGCTTCAGAAATAGTTTAGGGGAATGGGATAAACCATTAAACCTGGGTCCTGAAATAAATTCACCAGCATGGGAAAGCTGTCCAAATGTTTCATACGACGGGAAGTTTTTCTTTTTTACCAGCAGCAAAGGCGGCAACAATGATGTGTACTGGGTCAGCATCGAATTTCTTGATCAGTTTAGGCCGAAATAGTAAGACATCCCTTTGATCATGCGCGAACCAGCTAAGTGCTATTTGGCTTTCCTCTGGGACAACCCATAATACTGCGAAAAGTTGGCTTCCAAGCAGAGTTAAACAAATTCAACCATATTTTATCTACTTAATAATATTTTATGTAACCATTGGCATCCAGCAGAGTTATCCAGTTAGTAAACAAACTGAATATGAAAAATTTTCGACTCCCTCTGGCGATCTTCTTACTGTTTTGCACATTGAACCTTCTCTCACAATCACCTTCCGATCATGCGACATACACGAAAAAAATGTATCTGGATAGTGCCTACGCTCTTTACAAAGCTGAAAAATACGTGAAAAGTATTGCTTTGCTAGATGAAGGAATGAAGCACTTCAAAGAGAACCGAATCTGGTTTTTGAATTCAAAATACAACATTCTTGACCAGACAGATAATTATAGTGCGCTCGTAGATGTGGCCATTGAGCGGGCTGAATTCTTTAAAGATTCGCCAAAGAAAAGCCGGGAAGTGGTGCTTGCCTACTTAAAAAGCAAAAACAATGAAAAAGCCATTGAATGGCTAAAGATTACACACAACCGGGGATACCAAGAGTACGTAGACCTGTTAGAAAATGAGGCTTACAATTCGATAAGAGGCGGTGCAGAATTTCAACAAATTCTTGATTCAGTGGCTATTACGAACGGGATCGATAAGGCTGCTAAGGCAATTACCGGAACTACTATCGAAGGATCTCCTATCACCCTTAAAGATCTAAAAGGTAAAGTCGTTCTCATCGATTTTTGGGCACTTTATTGCGGTCCGTGTCTCGTTGAGATGAAAAACTTGCTGCGATACTATCCAGAACTTCATTACGATGGTTTCGAAATTCTGGCAGTCAACCTGGATGAAGACAAAGTCAAAGTCCTCAACTATATTGACAAGCAAAAAATTCCCTGGCCGGTTCTCTATTCGGGCGCAGGCTGGGACGACGAAGCAAGAGTGAGTTATAATCTGGCCAATATACCGTCCTACTGGTTGGTGGACAGAAAGGGAGTCCTCCGTTACACAGGTCTTTCAGGAAAAAAACTTGAGTCAACAATCAGATCCCTTGTCACTGAGTGATAGAAATATGATTACCTGTTCCTGTTTAAGCAGTCCGAAAATGAAGTAAGTAACTACATGAGTGGCGACAATTTTCCAGGCAAAGGTTCCAAATTTCAAGGTGCTCATAATAAGCGAATTATTAGAATTTAATTATTATCTACAAAAAAATTAAAGTTCTCCATCTATTTGCGGACAACTTTAAAGATTCAGTTCTCAAATTCTCCAGATTCAAATCGCCGACCAACATTCTCTTTGATCAAATCCAAGCCGGTTTACTATTGTGTAATTTCAGCAGTTCCAGAACCAGAGCTTATTCTGATTTGAATATCCTTGGAGCCAAATTTCTTCGTTTTCCTCACTTTGATATTATTTCGGCCCTGATCAATTTCTTCTTCTGTATCAAAATCGAATGGAGTTCGAATTCTGCCCCGATCCTTGTTAATTTCCATCACAAGAACTCCATCAATCTTGTTCCCGCCAAAATTAAGTGCTGCATCACCTGAACCACTGCTAACAGAAATGTCAAAATTTGCAGATTTTGCAAGTGCCACCTCTACATCTCCCGATCCTGAGCTAAAGGAACTTCTATCGCTAAGTTCAATATCTGTCCCATCAACATTTCCGCTGCCTGTGCTCGCATCGATCGCTGCTACAACCTTGTCGAGATCTATATCTCCTGAGCCTGTGCTAAACTCCAAATCGCCCTTGACGTTACTGGCTTCAATATCACCGGAGCCTGTACTTATTTCAATTTCTCCGTCAGAATTACTTATATCAAAATCCCCAGAGCCAGAGCTCATATCAAATTCAATGGTCAAATCTGCTATTTCTGCGTCACCTGACCCTGTTTCGAACTCCACCTCAAGGTTATCAGGAATCGTGAATGTCCAAGTTGATGAGCCACTGTAATTGCGATTTCTTACTATATTCTTATCATTGATATCTAATTTGGATCCATCTTTTCTGAAAGTGGGATTGTACTCAATATCAAATGTGTGTTCCAATTCAATGGTGATTTTATTGGTTGAAGATTTCTTGAAAATAGCACTTCCAGAACTAACAGAAATTTCTATTTCATCAACTCCTTCATACGTTTTGGTGATTCTTTCCTGTCCAGACACTGACGTGATTCCCGCCAGAATCCCGATAGCAACAAGCATTGGTTTCATATTTATTATCTCAAAAGTTTTCATATTATTTTCAGTTTTAATTCTACTTTCATTATTCGCAAATAAATAGTATTGAAAGTACCAGTGAACCTTCCAAAGGTTACAGAGACCATCTACTCTTTGTCCTCAATCTCCTCCAGTCTATTTGAGGCATATTCGGTCGGATGGATTTCCATGGACATTTTTAAGAACTTCTTAGCCAGATCAAACATGTCCTTTTTCATATACAGATTGCCGAGATTGGCATAATTGACCCAGATACGCTCATTCCCAGAGTAGTCCTTTACGAGAATTTTTAGAATAGCAATCGCATCGTCAATCTCCCCCTCTCCTTCATCATATATAATAGTTGAGAGGGTCTGTAGATTAAAAGCGATAATGTCTTCCCTTTTTATCTCTTGTTTAACTTCATGAAATTTCTTAATGGCCTCATCAATTCCCTCGCTTTCATATACGTTGAACACTGCTGGAATAAGCGCAGGACTTCTCCCCGGATTCTCTATTGACAAGTAAACGTTCTTGATCCATGAATCCTTTGTATTATACCCCTCTTCGAATGACTGCCACTCAATAAACTCATTCTCCTTTTGGATTGTTTCAAAGTCTTTTCCTTTCTCCATCTCTTGCTGAATGACATTCGTTGTCTTAGCCAGCATCTCGCTCCATTTCTCCATATCTTCCCTTTGCAAGTCTTTGCCATGTCCCGAGATATACATAACGTCTTCATCGGTGCTCTCCAGTACTGTTTGAGCAGCTTGAGCATAAAGAGCGCTATTTCCATTGAGCAGATCATAAGAAGGATATTTCATCCCATATCCAATATCACCTGTAACTACTATTTTTGATTTAGTGAAATACACGATCATATCACCATCACTGTGGCTTCCGGGAACAGGAATGAGCTTAATCTCCTCACCATTGAAGAAAATTGAAATCGGATCACTCACTACGATATTGGGTTTGGAACCACTGGAAAGTCCCCTGAGCATGTAGCGGCCTTCTACCATGTCCCGCTGTACATTTCTATGCGCAATAATGATTGGGTCATTCTCAAAAGAATCGTTATTCCCTGTATGATCAGTATGCAAATGTGTATTTATGATGAGGTTAGGCAACGAATCATCCAATAATGCAAGTTCTTTCTTCAGAGCTGAACCATACTGCTTATAGCCAGTATCAACCAACAAAACACCATCCTCACCAATTGACGCAACCATATTCGTTGAATGCGGATCCTCGCCAATTGAGAATTTAAACAATTTATCATTCAACTTTGTAACGATCAAATCATTCTGGGTTTGAGCAATCGCTGCACTTGATAAAAGGAGTCCGAAAGAAAGAAAGGCAAAATATTTAACTAGCATGGGTCTCAAAATTTGAGTTAATTCAAAGTATTCTCATTAAAAATATCTAATATTTCTACATAATAATATAATATAATTATGAATGGTCAAAAACATAGGATAATATGCATCTGGTATGATTTGAATCAAGTTTGAAAACCGCGCCTGCAGCAGACAGCACTATTCCGTTCTCAATGAATCAACAGGATCTGCTCTAGCTGCTCTCCAAGATTGAAAACTAACAGTGGATAGGGCAATTACTATAGAAACAATTCCTGCAAGACCGAACACAAATGGGCTAGTTTCAACTCTATATGGAAAATCTTCAAGCCAATTACTAACGACGAAATACCCAATTGGAATTGATATGATCAGTGCGGATAGTACGAGAATAACAAACTCCTTCGAAAACAGCGTAAGCAACTGCAAAACCGAAGCTCCAAGTACTTTTCGAATACCAATTTCTTTCACCTTTTGGGCGGTTAGAAATGAGACCAATCCATAAATGCCAAGGCAGGCAATGAAGATCGATACCCAGGCAAAGAGATTCAGGAGCACAGATTTGTTTCGGTCTGCCGAATAAAAATTACGAATGGTTTCATTTAAGAAACTGTAACCATATTCTTTATCAGGAAACATCGCTTCCCACTCACGCTGAATGTGAGTCAAGGATTGCTGCGTGTTGACTGAATTTATCTTTATTCCTGCGGTTTGCAGGTAGTACTCTGATTTCCACATAACAACGGGCGGAATTTGTTTATGCAAAGACTCAGCATGAAAATTTCTAACCACTCCAACTACCAACATCTGTCCTCCGTACATTCCAATTCTCTCACCAATGGCCTCTTCAGCACTTGTTAGCCCCATTTCCCTGACAAACTCTTCATTAATAACGATCTGTTTAAGCGTATCAGATTGAATAAAATCTGTGCCCGCCAGAAGCTGAAGATCATAGGTTTTTAGGTAATGTTCATCCACAAATTTTACATGGCTTCCTACCTTCCTGTTCGTCTCATCTTTGAAATAATCATTGTCTACGTACCAATATGAATAGTCTGTTGGTGGTGCAACCGCAAAGGTTACATTCAAGAGTTCCGGGTACTTGCTTAACCTATCACGTAGCTGCTTTAGAGTCGCCTGATCATTCTCCGGCAAGGGGACAACGACGATACTGTCTTCATCAAAACCGAGACTTTGATTCTCTACAAAATCCATCTGTCTGATCAACATAATTATTGCGATGATGAGTGTTTGTGCAATTGCAAACTGTACGATCACAAGGGATCTTCTTGTCCAAACGCCTTTCGAACTGGAGGAGAGCGAGTTTCTCATAGCAGAAATCGCATTTGTCTTGATTTGTAGAACAGCTGGGTATATGCCAGAAAAAATACCGGAGATAAACAAAATACCAGCAATAAAAATCACAAGTGAAGAATCAAAATTCAAGTTAATCGCCGGTTCAAGTCCCACTTGGTTTTTTAGAAGACTCAGAAGCCAATAGGAAACATAGAGCCCTAAGCTCATCGCTATGATTGTAATGATGCTCGATTCAGTTATTGCTCTTATCAAAATCTGCATACGCGAACATCCTAGTGCTTTTCTGATACCAGCACCTTTTTGATTCTTGATAGCAAAAGCTGTACTCAGATTCACATAATTGATGCATGCAATCAGAAAAAGAAAGATTCCAACAAATCCCAAAATCCAGATATACCTTTTTGTGATGGCCGGTTTCTGAAATACTTGGTACTCGGGATTGTAATGCATATCTGAAAGTGGTTGTAAGACAAATTCCATATCAGAGGCCCATTCTTGCTTGATATACTTCTCCTGAATTCCGTTAAGCTTCTCTTCCAGAAGCTTGATGTCCGTAAGATTTTCATTCAACTGGACATATGCTTGCAATGTTCCCATGGAAAATCTCCAGTCTTGTGAATCATACTCATCCTGATGACCAGCAAGGGAATTGAATGAAATCAGCATACCCATATCAAACTCAGAAGATGCCGGTGGATCTTCAACTACTCCGGTTACCGACAAAATACTTCCGTAGTTTAAATCTATTTTCCTTCCGATAACATCCTCGGAATCACCAAACAATGCTCTTGTAAACGTGCTTGTTAGCACAACCGAACCAGGATTTTGTAGAGCCGATCCTGGGTCTCCTTTAAGCCATTTTACAGAGAAAATATCACTGTAATCCGGTTCCACGTAAGCATATGAAATATCATGAGTTCTTGGTGGACTATATTTTCCATCCAATTCAACTTTTAAGACAGGGTTAGAAGAATATTGGATATGGCAGGTTTTTTCAATCTCTGCGAAATCATTTCTTAGCACATCCGCCATTGGGTACATTGATCCAGATCTTTTTACTATTTCTCCATTGGAATCATAATGGCCGACTACCCTGTAGGTATTCTCCAAGTTATCAAGATGTCGCTCATAGTTTAGTTCATGCAATACATATAAGTAAATAATACAACTACACCCTATCGCAAGAGACAGTCCTATAATATTGACTAATGAGTAAACCTTATTTCTCAACAGTAGTCTCAGAGTGGTTTTTAAGTGAATCATATTCATTAAATTATTAATCATTTACATAATAATATTTAATATACCGCAAAAGGCATTGATGGTTACACTATCACATTGTCTTGGAAGGAAAATGGATAAAAAAATTGAAACTACCAATCCCTTGCAACAGAGCCTAGAGGAGTTCCTTCCATTAAGTGATTCTCATTCATAAATCACTTCAACACCAACCCAAAAAATCTGACCCTCCCGCGTAAAAAATAGATATTTTCCGTCAGGAGAAACATTTGGAGCAAATTCATATTGAGATGTGTTGATTTCATCGCTTAGCTTTTTAGCAGATGACCATTCTCCCTCATCATTCTTGAATGCGATATATAGATCACCAGATTCATTAAAGATCAAATAGCTTTCATCTGCCGCAATGAATGGGTGCGCTCTTTGTGTTTTTACCTGCCCTGCTATTTCAACTTTTGAGACATCTGTTAGTCCAGTCCCATCAAATTTTGCCTTCATTAATAAGGCTCCACCAATATTTCCTGAACCTTTATCCGTGTAGTAAAGATTTCCTAATGAAGACACAGTGGCGTACATCATGTTTTCATCGAGTTTCATGGGTTGACCCCACTCGGCACCTGATTTCTTGGTAACCCAAACCGTACCCTTGTACTGGCCAACAACTTCATCAGAAACCGGCCGTCTTGAATTGAAGAACAAGTATTGACCATCTGGAGAAATATTTGCCTCTGCTGACCAATAACCATCTGTGAATGGCGCGACTTCTGGATTTGTCCACTTTCCATTTTCAAGCTTAGAAAACAATAATCTATTTTCCCCACCAGGCTCCCTTCTAGAAAAATAAAATGCTGTGCCATCTGGCGTAAACGTAGAGGAGAATTCAACATTTCCCTTAATAGAAACGACATCCGGTGCAAATACTTTGGCCACACCATCTGGCGGTTCTTGACCCAAATATGGTCCAATGAGTTGAATGTCTGATTTATCTTGACCACAACCGCTCCCTATAATCAAGGTCAATGCAAATAATAGTAGTACACTTTCTTTCATTTAATTATTATTAAATTTTTCACTCCATTTTATTCTTTATTTGTTTGATTATCGAAGAACTTATCCAATAAACATCCCCCCAACCATTTCCAGGCTTATCGGAATCCTTAATGAGTTCTTGGTAACCTAACTGCACCTTAGGTGGTTTTCTAGTTAATTCTCTACTGGACACAAAAAATAGAAACTTGCCATCTTGAGATAGCATGGGAAATCTATTCTGACCATCTTTATTGATCTCCTTCCCCAAGCCACTAGGCGACGTCCAAGTGCCATTACTCTTTTTAAAAGAAATATTGATACCTTTTTCAGCTGTTCCTGAATTCTGGCTTTTCTCATATAGAATGTAAGTTTCATCTGGAGCAATGAATGGCCAACTTTCGTAACCAGCTGCATTTACAGTACTTCCAAGGTTGGTCACGTTTTTGTATTGCCCATTCTCCAATTCGGAGAAATAGATGTCCGCCTTTCCATACCCACCATCCCTCTCAGAAGAAAAATATAAGGTTCCATCCGTACTGACACTCACTCCCCTGTCATGCTTATCTGAATTAATATCTTTCATATGTATTGCAGTTCCCCACCCCTTAGAGGTGCGGTCCACATACCAAAGATCCAAATCAGTTTTTAGGGAATCATCTTCGGCAAAGGGTCTCATCGATTCAAAATATATTCTATTTCCATCTGCACTGATGAATGGATTCCCATCTTTGAAATGACTTGAGAATGGAGCTACTTTTGGCTCAGACCACTTACCATTCTCCTGTATCATGTATAGTATCTTCTGAGGCCCTCTAAATTCGAAAAAAACAGACCAGTACACTTCTTGTCCATCAGGTGTAAACATCGGACTACTATGCTCATGCATTCCAGTTGAAATAATTTCAGGGGCAAATAATACGGCACGATCAGCCGGTTTTTCTAAACCAAAATATTCTCCTTCAAAAATATCCATCTCAAGATTTTGGTATTCCTTGGGAATCGGATTGCTGGCTCGTTCGCTATCATAGGACCAGGATAAGATCCAATAACGGTTACCATCAAAATAGAGCTCAATACTATTGATCCCACGACCACCGATTTCCCTATCGGCAGTTGTACTCCAGGCGTAAGTGCTCCACACATGGATGATATTGCCAAAAGCCTGTTCCTCGCGATGGATTTCCCACTCAAAAAAACCAGAATCAACTAAACCTGAGGATGCATCATGAAATTCTTCTAACGTCATGGGATTGACATAGGAGATGTTCTGACTACTCCTCCCAGTTACCCAAATCTTTGCCGATGGATGGTGAAGGTAAGTATCACGCTCCCAATCTCTCTTTTGTCCCACTTCTCCTGACACAACCTCGTAATAGGCTTTCATGATAGCATCAATAGATTGAACGTCAATTTCGTACTGATTAATCGTCGACTGGCCAAAAGAACTATCGCTGAAAAAAAACAGTGAAGTCAAAAGTGAAAGTACTGCTGTCCTCATGGAGTTTAAGTCGAATGTCTAATATTTTATCTGCAAAATAAAATATTATAATTAAGACTCGTAATACAATTACATGGCTGGTCTTACTGGTACAGGAATCACTTCTCAATCAGGAAACTGGACTTGAGCCAGTACATTTCCTCTACTCCACTTTTATAGGAGGTATAGATGAAGTATTTACCATCAGGCGTAAAAGAGGCAAATCTTGTATGTTCAATGTTAATCAGTGGGGAAAGAGGCCTTGGAGCAGTCCAACTTGAATCATTTTCCCGTCTACTCATCATGAGTTTCAACTTACCATCCCCATCCCTATCCAATGCCTGGAAGATCAAAATACTGTTTTCAGGATCGATAGTAACCCCATTTTCTATTTTGTTATTCAGACTAAATGGTGCTTCGAGTTTTTGTATATTCTGAACCTGGGAATTCACAAGCATCCCTTTGTACAGATCATAGTCTCTTTTTCCAGCCTTGACACTAAAGTAAAGTGTCCCATCACTTGTCAGATGGTCGGGATAAAACGATAGGCCAACTGAGTCATTAATAAACATCAACTTGGGGTCTTCCCATTTATTTTGTGATTTTACCACATACCAAATTCTGGTCTGGTTTGTACTATCTCCGAGATTAACTGGCCTTTTTGAATAGAAGAACAACGTGTTTCCTTCTGGAGAGAAGACAGGGCCTCCATCAGAATAATCACCCGAGAATGCAGCCAGTGCTGGCCTGTTCCAAACGCCATTTACTTTTTGCGAATAAAAGATACGCTGATGATCACCATAGTTGAGGTATACAGAAAAGAACATCTCATCCAGGCTGGGCGAAAATGCTGGAGCACTGTGAATGTGATGAATTTCAGGATCTATTAAACCCTGACCAAAAGGAATCGGAATCGTATCTGGTTCTTGATTTGAAAAGTACATACCTTCAAATTTGACATCCTTATCAAATATAGAATCATAAGCAAGCTCTTGAGGATAAGCTGCTGTGCAAAAAATCATTAAAAGGCCGCCAAACACGAGCAACTGCATACTACGATTTCCCATTAACTCTCCCCTCCTTATCCAAACAGAAAGGACTTTACCAATCAGGTTACTCTTCATGTCTCTAATTTGCATTTAGCTATTCAGCTCTTAAACTCTTCAAAGGATTTTGACTTGCCAATCTTCTTGTATGCACACCCACTGTCAAAGTGGTAATAATCAGCACAATGGTCATCGCCAGAAGAAATGGCCAGAGTGTTAGCGTTGTCCTGATAGCAAAACCGTCTAACCATATTCTTAGCATATAATAAGCTGCTGGCCACGCAAGGATGTTAGCGATTACTACTGGTAGCAGAAAACTCTTTCCAAGCAAAAACGAAATTCCAGAATTAGTAGCACCCAACACTTTCCTCACACCAATTTCTTTGATTCGCTTACTGATTATAAACGATGACATTCCATAAAGGCCCAGGCATCCCAACAGTGTTGCAAGAATTGAGAAGTAGGTAAATATCCTTCCCAGTCTCTTTTCGGAGTGATACACTTTTTCGAATTCATCATCCAAAAAACGATACTCCAAAGGAGTATTGGGAGCGTATTTATTGATTATTTCCTTAGTTTCATCTAGTCCAGCGCTTACCTGACCTGAGTTCAATTTAATAGCCAGGTGTGAGTAGATACTTGCATCTAGTTTTAGATAAATCGGAGCCACCTCAGCATGCATAGATTGGAAATGAAAATCTTTAATAACTCCCACTATTTTTCCCTTAGTCCCATCATAATGGCTAATTTCTTTACCAATGGGTGAATCCCATCCAGCTACTTTTAATGCTTTTTCATTCACAAGGAAAGCCCCTGTCTGGTCGGAGGGATAATCTCTGGAGAAATTCCTTCCCTCTACCACTTCAAGTCCAAAAAGGTCAACAAAATTATAATCAACTGAATTGTAAGAAATAGGCGTGCAGTCCGGCATGTTCTGACAGAACCAATCTGGTTTCCTAAATCCGGTAATGGCATGTGGTAGTTCGTAGGAGGACGACACCCCGCCAACATTGGCACTCGTCATAAGTTCAGACTTGATAGCCTGAATGTCCTTCCCAAATGTTTTATCAAAAAGCTTTACGGTAATGATCTGTTCTTTATCATATCCAAGATCCTTTTCAAAAAGGAAAGTCAACTGCCGCTCAATATTGATTGAAAATATGATCAGAACCAATGCAATGGTAAACTGGAAACCAACTAGCACGTTCCTGAACGTCCCTCTGCCACCTGACGATCCCTTCTTGAGAGAGGTGATCGATGTGTTGGCAATCGATCGGGAAGGAACAAACCCGGCCGCCAATCCTACTAGAATTGCTAGTATGAAACATGCAGGAATCCAAAGTTGTATATCGCTGGTTTCTATCAAGATTTCCCGTTCCATGAGCTGCCCAAATGGGGCCATCGTGTAGCGAGCGATCCCCATTGCAGCAACCATCGAAATCAAAGCCACCACAACAGATTCACTTAGGAATTGATTAACGATTTGAGCTTTTGACGTCCCAATCGCCTTACGCACACTGACCTCTTTGAAACGAACCCCCAGCATGGCTGTTGTTAGGTTGATATAATTGATGATGGAAATAGCTAATATGAGAATCCCGATGGAGATAAAAAGAATGACATTTTTAATATTACCATTGGCTTGCAGCTCTTGCTGTCGGTGTGAGAAAAGATGAATATCGGCAACAGGCTGCAACATGAAATGCTGTTGATATTCTTCAGATTCAGGTGTCCAGCCAACAATTTCCTTTTCCAACTCCACATATTTCTGATTCACCAGCTCAACATCTGTGTTGGCATGGAGTTTCAAATACGTGTAGGCATAATTGCTTCCCCAGTTGTCTTCTCGAATTCCTTTGATTTGGAAAAACTGCTTCATTGGAAGTGCGATATCAATTGAGAAATGTGAGGATGTTGGCAGATCCCTGAATACACCAGAAACAAAATAGCTATGCTCATGGTCAACTGTGACCATTTGACCCATTGGATTCTGATCATCGAAATATTTTTTAGCCAAACGATCTGAGATAATGATGCCGGTTGAACCGGTTAGTGCCTTCGATGGATTCCCGTAGATAAACTCAAAAGAAAAAACATCCAACAGTTCCTGATCTGCCCAAAAGTATTCTTCCTCAACAAAATGATTCTCATTGACAGTCACAATCAAGTTATTGCCTGGGATAATCCTCGAAACATATTCTACTTCAGGAATTCTAGCCTTTATGGCAGTAGCCAAGGGTGGTGGCGAACAAACATGCTTATCCCTTACCATCCTGTATGTCAAGTCAACCCCTTGATTGTGTTGGTCGTAGCTGAACTCATGCTGCACAAAAAGTGCAATCAATGTAAAGGCAGCTAATCCGATTGTCAACCCTAGAATATTAATTACTGAAAAGTACCCCTGCTTAAGTACCGATCGGAGCGATGACTTTAATTGTGACCTAATCATATTTATTTAGTTTGCCTTACTAGAGTAGTAGAGTAGGATTTACTGCAAAAGTTGCAAGTCAAGCCAATTATTTTTCATTTTGTAAAATAATTACTCCACGGCCAAACTCTATCCTGAAAAAACAGTTAAGTAAATCTAATAATATTATTATTTACATATAAATATAATATTGACCGCTTATAAAAAGAAAGATTACAATTAAGTGGACAGAACGTTCAACTAGAAACGTTCAGGAAAATTGATTTTATAGGCAATTCATAAAAACAAGGAATGAAAATAGCAAAGCAGCTTGTGAGCTTTACTTCGGTCCTCCTTTCTAATCTACTGGTGGTATGCAGTGCTCAACAAGTTGAATTCCCCGTCTTAAAAGGACCTTATCTTGGTCAAAAACCGCCCGGAAAAATTCCTGAAATTTTTGCTCCAGGTATTATTTCAACAATCTATCATGAGCACAGTAGTCCGGTATACTCGCCTGATGGTAAAGAAATATTTTATACTCTAAGTCATGAAGGCGGCCACAGACTAATGTATTTAAGATTAGAGGATGGTCAGTGGACAATCCCCAAAACAGCTCCCTTTTCTGGTGAATTCAGCGATGACAACGCACACTTTTCTCTAGATGGGAAGAGGTTGTATTTTGGTTCAAGACGACCAATAGATAGCTTGAGTGAGGAAGAAAATAAACTCCCCGGTTGGATCTACAGAGATTGGTATGTCGATAAAATAGGTGATAAATGGCCTGATACTGCTACACTGAATACATCAGGAGCTAAAGGGCAGACAATAAGCGGTACCGTGTATGTTAATATACTAAGCGATCAAAATAACCCATACTCCAACGGCATCTACTATCAAACATTCGTTAACGGGAAATACTCCGAACCTATCAAGATGAATGATGACATCAACATGGGCAAGCTGAAATATTTTGGTTTTGTCGACCCTGCGGAAAGATATATCATGTTTTATTCCATGAATAGACCAGAATTAACAGATGATACGATGGGTCTATTCATCAGCTTCAGAAATGCTGATGGTATATGGGGTAATGCTATAAATATGGGTACTCCTATAAATTATGATGGAGGCTCGACTCGTTTTCCAAGAGTATCACCAGATGGGAAATATTTGTTTTTCAATTGGCAAAAACCTCGTGATATGTCGAATCATGAACTGTCAGTTGTAGAAAAAAGTTTTGAAGGCAATCAACCTTATATAGATAATGGTGATGTTTATTGGGTTAGCGCTCAAATCATACAGGACTTAAAACCTGAAGAATTTAAAATTGATTGAACATGACAGTGCGCAACCTTCTCCTCATTCACTTGCTACTAATACTTACTATTTCCATTTTCCCTCCATACTATGTAATTGAAGAATCGAATAAACCAGAGTATATGCATGAAAGCTTGGGGGTTCATCCGATTTGGGAAGAACCTACTATTGATGTAGCGCTAAAAGCAATTGAAGTTAGATATGCACAAATAATCCCGAAAGAAAGACAATCCAACTTTGCCATAGAATTCAATAAAGTACAATTTATTATCTACTTCACTTCAATACTTCTTGTATTCATTCCATTTTATATAATCACATTCCGAAAAGCAAAAAGGACAAAAAGCAATAGAAAGAAGATCGTATGACCAAACTAAAAAATTGTTTGTAATGATAGTTATTGTGTTAACAACCAGACTATTAAAGATTTGAAAATCAAAAATATGACTAAATATCTAGTTGCATTTTTTACAATCCTAAACCTGTCAGCACAGGAAAAGGTGGAGAACAACTCTGATTTCCCAGTTTTAAAAGGCCCGTATCTTGGCCAAAAATCTCCAGGAAAAACTCCTGAAATTTTTGCTCCCGGAATTATTTCAACAGGTGCAAACGAGCACTGCTTTCCTGCTTTCTCACCAGACGGCAAGGAAATTTTTTGGTCCATCTATGAGCAGAATTTTCAAACAGTCTATCACATGAAGCAAGATAGTAATGGTGTTTGGAGCAAACCCGTAACCGCCTGGTTCTCAGATGAGGTGAGTGCAGGCAATGTGGCTTTTAATCTTTCAGGAGATAAGATTTTTTTGAGCACTGATGCTGACGTAAATGGAGAGGGTGAATTAGATCCTGATGGAGATATCTGGGTTATGGAAAAGGTGGACAATGGATGGTCAGAAAAGAAAAGCCTTGGCTCTCCCTTAAACACGGAATTCATGGAGTTCTTTCCTTATCTGACTAGGAACAACACCATGTATTTGCAAGGAAGTCTCAAGCAGATTAGAAAAGGGCCTATTGAAGAAATCTTTGACAGTTACGGCATTTTCAAATCAGAATATGTGAATGGAACATATCAAAACAAAGTGCCACTAAACAATAAAATAAATTCCCAGTATCGTGATTGGCATCCTTGTGTTGATTCAGAGGAAACCTTTTTAATATTTTCCTCCAACAGGCCTGGCGGACAAGGGTCAATGGATCTATACATCAGCTTTATAGGATCGGATGGCGACTGGGATACGCCCATAAATATCGGTTCGGACATAAACACTAAGGCTCAGGAAAGATTTGCAGCACTGTCTCCAGATGGAAAATTCCTATTCTTTAATCGGGGCGGTGGAGAAATATTTTGGGTTGATGCAGGTTTCATTGAGGAGTTAAGACCAAAAAATTAATTGAATAAAAGACCCATGCCATTTTTCAACAAATATTTAAAAGGTAAGGATGACAATCTTATGGAGGTTTCGACTGTCAAATACAGTGAGGTCGGGCTAGAGAGAAAATAGAAACTAAAGAGAAAAACCATGACAACAAAAACAAGCACTCTACTGAGGATTACTACAGCAATCGCAATATGCTTCAGTGCAAATGCCCATAGTCCTGATGCAGCGAAATATCATAGGGTTGAGCTTTGCGCAGCCCAAAACGCTTCAGCTACCTTTTCGGCTTCATCAACAGCTTCCAACATACAAAGTACGCAAAATCCGATCTCAGAAATCCTTGAATTTAAATCTGAGATATTCGATGAAACAAGACAGATTTATGTCTCTCTACCCGACGGCTACTCCAACTCTGAAAAGACCTATCCTGTTCTGTATGTGCTGCCTTATCAAAAGTCAATTTTCCAGACAGATATTCAAGATCTTCGCTCGCTTCAAAAAGAGGATGATAGCATTCCGGAAATGATCATTATCGGTTTGGGAGATACAAATGGAATGGCAGACCTCACTCCCTCCAATACATCTAATTATGGAGCTACTAGCGGAGGAGCTGACAAATTTTTAAGATACATTAAAGAGGAAGTCTTCCCTTACATCGATAATAATTATCGAACCAAAAACTGCAGGATTGTAAAGGGGCATTCCATTGAGGGGCTACTTTTCTTATTCGCATTGCTAAGCCAGCCAGATATGTTTGCTGCCTATGCCCTCAGCAGCCCCTATCTCATATATGATGGAGGTGAAAAATTCATACTGAATAGCATGGTGTCTTACCTAGACAAAAGGCCGCCCTTAAAAAATCACTTGTACATCACAGTTGGTGATGAACCAAAACTGATAAGCAATATTCAGTCTTTTCTAAATACGCTGGAAGCCAAATCACCGGAAGGATTGGAAGTGAAATTTGAAATCAAGAGAGAGCATAGTCACAAAACCATTAAAACCATTATCCTGGCTGAAGGACTAAAATCAATCTATACAAATTGGAAAAGTGCTTGTGCCGATACCCAATGAGTGACCAAACGGAATTCAACTCTAGTTTCTGATTTAAACCCAATAATTATGAAAAAATCCATTCCCTATGTTCTGTCCATTGTAGCATTTGTTGGTGTGATGGTGAAGGTGAATGCCCAAACCGCTGAGTTAACGAACCTAAAAGGCCCTTACCTAGGCCAGAAACCTCCTGGAAAATCTCCTGAAATTTTTGCTCCTGGACTGATATCGACTCAAGATGGACATGAATTTGGGATTACAATTTCTAATGATGGAAATGAAATCTATTTTACTCGAAGAATTCCTGGGGAAATAGGCAATAGGATTTATTCATATAAAAATGATAATGGAAAATGGCAAGTGCAATTGCCTCCATTGTTTGGTTGGGAAGGAATGGAGATGGAACCGAACTTTTCTCCCGATGAAAATAGAATATATTTTGTATCCAGAAGACCGATTCCAGCTGAAGTTCCTGATAATGGATTTCTTGTAACCTGGTATTCAGATAAAATTGGAGGTAACTGGTCGGAATCCAAAATGATTGGTTCACCTATTTTGGATGTTGGAACAATGTTCTTAACACAGTCTAGCCATGGATCAATATTTTTTACTGGAAAAGTACCTGGGCAAGAAGGTGGACAAGGCATACACATGTCAAAAACTAATGGTGATGATTTTGAACCACCTGTTTATTTACCTGAAGTTATTAATGGTTTCAATAATGCTGGACATCCTTATGTCGCTCCAGATGAGAGCTATATGATCTTTGATTACAATATTGACGGCGGGAGTGCTAAAAACATGATGATAAGCTTTATAAGTAAAGGATCATGGAGCAAACCCATTAATATCTCAAAATATATTGAAAATTCTAATGCCTTAACTGCTTTTGCATCATTTGATAGAAAGTACTTTTTCTTCTCTTCTGGAGGTAATATCTATTGGGTGGATGCCAGTTTCATTGAGGAATTAAGACCAAAAAATTAATTTAATATCATGACACAAAAGCGATACGTTTTATTGAATATCATCATTCTGACAATAATGCTGGGCTTAAGTACAAAAACTTATTCCCAAAACTCTGACCTAACTGAATTGAAGGGTTCCTACCTCGGTCAAAAACCACCTGGGAAAACACCGGAGGTATTCGCACCTGGACTTGTAGCAACAGACGCTCATGAATTTAGTGTAACAATATCAAAAGATGGTAATGAAATCTATTTTTCAAGACGTGAATCAAAGGAAATTGGAAACAGGATCCACGCTTACAAAAATATGTCAGGTAAATGGGTTGCTTATGGCCCTCCTTTGTTTGGTTTTGATGGTTGGGAAGCAGAACCAAATCTTTCTCCAGATGAAAGCAGAATGTACTTTGGCTCAAGAAGACCAAAGCCTGAAGGAACTCCAGAAAGCAGAATGCCTTCCCAATGGTATGTAGATAAAATAGGCAATAATTGGTCAACACCTCAGTTGTTGGGATCACCTGTTGCTGAATTTGGTATTATGTTTCTAACCCAGGCAAATAGCGGAACAATATATTTTACAGGAATCACTCCTAAGATTGGATTATACTCTGCCAAGCAAAACGGTGATTCCTTTGAAACGCCAGTCTTCTTACCAAAAGAAGTAAATGGAAATGGAAAGAGTGGTGGAGTGCACCCATATATTGCTCCAGACGAAAGTTACATATTGTTTGATTACAAGAAACCAGATGGTGTCCCAAACCTGTATATCTGCTTCAATGAAGACAATACTTGGTCAGAACCATTTGGTCTTGCTGAAAGTATGGGATATTCGGGTCATGCAGCTGTTCCTTTTGTTTCTTTCGATGGAAAATATATCTTCTTTGCCACCAATGGCGATATAAAGTGGGTTGATGCCAATATTATAGAGGAACTAAGACCTAAAAACTAAATAATCCAAAATCAAGCAAGTATGAATAGGAGCAAATCACTTTTGTCAAGCATAGTTCTGATTGCAGGGATAACAATCAACTTAAGCACAGTTGCATATTCACAGAACATAGATCTCACCAAACTCAAAGGACCCTACTTGGGCCAAGAACCTCCTGGAAAAACACCCCAAGTATTTGCTCCTGGATTAGTTTCTACAAATGATCCCGAGTTTAGTATCACAATATCTAAAAACGAAAATGAGATATACTTCTCCCGAAATGATCTTGCGAACAGAAGCAGGATATATGCATTCATTCTAGAATCAAATGGATGGGTTTCAAAAAATCCTCCCCTATTTGGCTGGGATGGAGAAGAGTTCGAGCCAAATTTTTCACCAGACGGAAAGCGATTGTACTTTAACTCCAACAGGCAAGCTACAAATATGGAAGTGGAGGGTAGGGAATGGTATGTTGAAAAGACGAGCGAAAAATGGTCAGTTCCTAAACTGATTGGATCAAAAGTATTAGGGGTTGGAAATATGTTTATGACTCAATCTAATGACGGTACTATATATTTCACTGGTTTCTCTCCGAAAAGAGGAATTTATTCAGCTAAAATTAATGGTGATGATTTTGGGTGGCCAGTTTTTCTACCTGGCAACATCAATAATTTCAGAAACGCATCGCATCCGTATATAGCCCCAGATGAAAGCTACATAATATTTGACTACAACATCAATGATACAAATGGGGATCGAAACTTGATGATCAGTTTTAGAAAGGGAGACACATGGCTAGACCCCATCAATATTGAAAACTACTTTGGACTCGAAAAGTACTCCTACATTCCTTTCGTAACATTTGATCAGAAATATTTTTTCTTTTCCTCTGGCGGAAATATCTATTGGATGGATGCTGGTTTTATAGAAGAGTTGAGACCAAAGAACTGACTTAACAAAACCACCAATGACAATCAAAATGAGTAATATGAACCTAACAAGATTATACTTTCCCCAGATCATTTTCTTGATTTCCTTTCACTGTTCAATTGGACAAATTGACGTTAATTATAGGGATAATGTAAAAAAAGCATATGCCGCCAGCTCAACTGCAGAATGTCGCGCCTCACTTAAATTTTGCAATGAGGTTCTAAAGGCCATCCCTGATCATTCAGTGATGAACTATTTATCAGCTCGCCTAAATGCCCAATTAGGAAATAGAATATTGGCCCTTGATCAACTAGAAAAAGCAACAGTGCAGGGATACACCTCCAAAATGCTATTTCATGAATTGAACCACTTAAATGACTCTGCATTTAATACACTTCGAGAAACAAAGAAGTTTAAACAAATAATCAAAATCTTAAAGGAATCCGAGGAAAAAGTACATCGAAGTGAAATTGCTTTTACCATCGACGATAAAAAACTAAATCCAGAAGGTATTGCCTATGATCCAGTTGAAAAAATGTTTTACCTGGGAAGCATTGACAAACACAAAATAGTTAAGGTGGACCATTCTGGGAAAAGTACCGATTTTACTACGGAAGGACAGGACGGATTAAAAACGGTACTTGGGGTTCATGTTGATGCCACCCGTCGAACATTATGGGCATGTTCGTATAGTAGGGAAATATATAAATATGACCTCACGTCAGGGAAATTACTTAAAAAGTATCCTATTCCTGCCTCAAGTGGAGAGGCAGATTATTTCAACGATTTGGTCATTCATCCAAATGGAGATATCTATATCAGCGGATTGAGTACCATCTATACCATTCCCTATTCTTCCGATCAGTTGAAAATATTTTTAGCAGGCGACTCATTTGTTGCATTTAATGGTATTACACTTACGGAAGATGGTTCGACCATCTATGTATCTGACTATTACATTGGGATTTACAAAATAGATATTAGAACAAAATCCTTTTTTTTGTTACCTCATGAAGAGGGGTTCAATCTGATCGGGGTCGATGGTCTATATCTTTTAAATAACTACCTCTATGCTGTTCAAGATGTTGTAAACAGTGTTGATAGATTTATGCTAAACAAAGACGCTACCCGCATAAAAAGTTGTGAATTTTTTGAAAGGAATTCACAATACTTCAACATGCCCACAACAGGAGTTCTTGTCGATGACTATTTCTATTTCATTGCTGATACACAGGCCAAATCTCACAAACAGGAAGGCATACTAATTATGAGAGCTTCAATTAAATAGATGAAATATGAAAACTGAATGGCAATTATTTATTCAGTTGAGTCATGTTTTAAGGAAAGATAAAAACTGAACCAAATCCATTAAGAAAGACTAAAATGAAAAAAATAAAACTCATTTCAAGAATTATCCTGATTTCATTATTAGCTGCATTCTCACCCTTGGGATCCAATGCACAAAATAAAGACATCTTTCAGGCAATTGAGGAAAATGATCTGGTTGCAATAAAGAGCTCTATAAAAGACAATCCAGAAGTCTTATCAAGTTCAAACGAAAACAAATACACCCCCCTTCATCTGGCCAGTGAACTAGGTCATGTGGGAATTGTGAAATACCTGGTCAAAAAAGGAGCAGACATAGACAGTAAAAACCATTTGGGTGATACTCCACTTCACCTTGCAGCAACGGGGGGCGATTGGGCAAATCCACCATCAGAAAACCACCTAACTATCGTGAAATTCTTAGTTTCCAATGGCGCTGATCTTAACAAAAAAAATGATGCTGATATGATACCTGCATTCAAAGCTATCATATTTAAAAAAGGAATTATAGTCATATCGTATCTCCTAAACAATGGAACCGATCTCTCCAATGAAGATGATGCATTTAATTTCCTTTCCCGGTCATGTGAGAGAGGGTATCCTGAAATAGCAGATTTACTATTGGATAAGAAAATCAAACTACCAGTTCAACAAAACAGACAAGTCACCTTAGTTTACAGAGCTGCTTATGTAGATCAACTAAGGCTTTTCAATCTTCTTCTAGAAGGAAACCCCGATATACTTCAAGGTAGAGAAGAATATATTGTGAGTTCGTCAGCTGAAAGTGGGTCCATCAATATTTTGAAATTGTTAGCAGCCAAAGGGTTAAGCTTAAATGTCACAAATAGGTATGGGAATTCACTTATCCATACAGTTTCTCAAAAAGGACATCTTGATGTATTGAATCTCATATTAGACAATGGGATTGACATTAATAGTAAAAACTCAATCAATAAAACAGCACTTCAAATTGCAAGGGAGTATGAAAAATCAGAAATAGAAGTGTATTTGATCCAAAATGGAGCAAATGACGAACCATATATTTTCCCTGATTTAACAGGACCATACCTAGGTCAAGAACCTCCTGGTAATACACCAGTAATGTTCGCACCTGGTATTGTATCTATCGAAGGCAATGAACACAGTCCACCAACTTTTTCAAAAGATGGAAATGAGGCATTTTGGGTGCAGGAATTCCCTATGCAAATATTCGGTACCACCTATGAAAATGGCCAGTGGAATAAACCCAAAAAGGTAGCATTCAACTATGGACAAGGTGATGGAGAACCTTTCCTTTCATATGATGATAACACCCTTTACTTTCTGTCTAGCAGGAGCCTTGAGGGTCCAACCAATTCCGACAGAGAAAGAATTTGGTACGTAAAAAGAACTGAAAATGCCTGGTCTGAGCCCACCTGCCTTAATGAAGATGGGAACCTCTATCCTATGCATTGGACCATCTCAACAGACCAAGAAGGTTCTATCTATTTTGCCTCCCAGCATTCAAGCGGGTATGGGAATAATGATATATTTAAAACCAGTCAGGTTAATGGAGTATTTCAAAAACCCGAAAACCTTGGGCCAGTCATCAATACTGAATTAAGTGAAGGAACTCCTTTCATGGCCCCAGATCAGAGCTATTTGATTTGTTCAATTCGTAGTCATCCGGAAGGACAAGGTAGTGATGATCTCTTCATTTCATTTAATATACCTGATAAGGGATGGAGCACTCCACAAAATCTAGGAGAGAAAATAAATTCCAGAGGTAATGATCTGGCCCCGATAGTTAGTCCTGATGGAAAATACTTGTTCTACCTAAGCTCAGGTGATATCTACTGGGTTGATACCAGTTTCATTGAAAAATTGCGACCTACTGACTAATTGATTCCTAAAGAAGTTCTACATAAATGGAGAACAGGCGGAGGAAGGAAACAGAAAGATCTATAACGCAACTTTTTATTCACATTATAGTTTATTATTATTATGCAGATCAAATAAAAGCAGAATGACTAATCACATCAAAACCTCGCTCAGAGCGCTAAACAGAAACAGGTCATACACCCTGATAAATATCGGAGGCTTAGCTATTGGTCTAATTAGCTGTATTGTCATCTTCCTGATCGTTAGAACAGAAACAAGTTTTGACAACTTCCACAGCAAAGCAGACAGAACGTATCGTTTGGTTGCGGACATCATGAAGTCAGGAGAGCTTGAACAAAGCCCCGCGAGTTATAGTCCTACTGCCAAGGCCCTAAGAAATGATTTTCCAGAAATCGAAAACACTGTGGCCACTCACTACACTGGGAACGGTATGTTGAGCTGGAAAAACCCTGAATCTGAGGATATCAAACGTATTTATGAAGACGAGGGAATAGCATTTGCGGAAAGTCATTTGTTTGAGATCTTTGATTTCAACATTGTAAAAGGGGCAACGACCAACATCCTCGACAATAAGAACTCAATAGCCCTTTCAGAGAGTACAGCACAGAAATTTTTTAGCGAAAAAGATCCAATCGGAAAAACGATCTCTCTTGACAATACACTTGATTTGGAGATAGTAGCAATCTTTCAAGACCCACCCGCCAACACAAGCTTGCCTTTCACGACTGCCATAATTTCCTTCGAATCATTAAGCGACTATGCGTCACTCGGCAGTGACCTTAATGACTGGAGAACGAGATTGACCGGCATTCAGACCTTTGTTTTATTACCCCAGAATTATGAACCAGAAATTCTCAATGCTCAACTTGGGGCATTTCGTGATAAGTACATAGAGCTTGATGAAAATGGAGAATATAAACTCCATTTGCAACCGCTGACATCGATCCATACCGACAGCAGGTATGGTGATTATGAAGGGGATGCGGTGTCCATGGAATCAATTTACGCACTGATGATCATTGGATTCTTTATCGTCCTGACTGCCTGCATAAATTTTGTAAATCTGTCTTCCGCACAGGCAATAAAAAGGGCAAAGAGTACTGGAATCCGCAAGGTAATAGGGTCGGGGAAAGCCCGATTGATTTTCAGCTTTTTAACTGAGACTGCCATAATAGTTACGATTGCTCTGATCATTTCAATCGTCTTAATCGATCCCGTCCTGTCAATGATTCAGAAGTCTATTGGTTTTGGAGCTCCTATTGTTTTCGAGCTAGACACTGAAATGATTTTGTTCATTATTGCAATTTTTCTATTTACAGTGCTGATTTCAGGGATTTACCCTGCATTCGTGATTTCAAGTTACAAGCCACTTCAGACATTAAAACTCAACTTGAATACCAATAGGAAAGGCATCTCAATGAGAAAGGGGCTAATAGTTCTTCAATTCGTGATTTCTCAGATGCTTATTGTCGGGGTTGTGATCGTTTTTCAGCAAATAGCATATTTCAATAGCAAAGATCTTGGTTTCAGTGGTGATAGCATAATCACTATTCCACTACCTGAAAATGACGAGCACAAGTTAGAATTGTTGAAAAACGAGCTGAATTCGAGTCCATTGGTTGTTTCCTCCACATTCTCGATGACTCCACCATTGTCAGATGGTGATTTGTCAACTTCTTACAGTGTACCTGCAGCAGGCATTGAAGATGAAGAAATCGTTTTGAAGTTTGCAGATGCAGATTTTATAAGGACGTATGATCTTACGCTTCTTGCTGGAAGAGAGCTGCGAAGAAATGATTCACTCAATAATGTATTGGTCAATGAAGCTTTATTGAGAAAAATGAAGGTAGATAATCCAGCTGATGCATTGGGGATGAAAATTTCAATGGGACGGGATCGTACAATCGTGGGGGTAGTAAAAAACTTCAATTCGCTAACCCTCCACAGTCAGATATCTCCCATTCTCATTGGTATACTTCCCTCCTATTATTTTTCTGGTGGAGTGAAACTAACAAGCACAAATCTAGATGACGCACTTCCATTTGTAGAGAACGCATGGAACAAAGTTTTTCCAGAGTATGTCTATGATTATGAATTTTTCGATCAAGCCATGGCTCGTTATTATGAGCAAGAGCACCGCTTATCTAGCCTACTAATCATTTTTTCAATCCTATCCATCTTCATAAGCTGTATCGGACTACTTGGGGTGGTCACCTATATGGCTGAACAAAAAACAAAAGAGATTGGTATACGAAAAGTTCTTGGAGCCACAATTTCCAGCATTATTCATCTCTTCTCAAAGGAATTTATTATTCTCCTTGGTATTGCATTCGTAATAGCCTCCCCATTGGGATGGTTTGTCATGGAAAAGTGGTTGGCTGATTTCGCTTATAGAATTAATATCAACCCTACAATTTTCTTGGGAGTGGGCATTGTTACACTGATCATAACAATAGCCACTGTTGGATATAAGTCTTTTGGTGCAGCGACTACAAACCCCGCAAAGATTCTGAAGGACGAGTAGAGTCCGAGAGAATATGAGTTATCGAAATTTTCTTGTGAAGCAACGAGCTATTTCACTCGACAAAAAAAAATTGATTTCTCTAACTCAGGCTCCAGTGGTAGGAAGAACTTCTTATTCACCACATTGGAACAGGTGATATCTATTGAGTAGACATAAGTTTCATAGATAAAACTCAGAGTCAATGATTAACAAAAATGAACTTATGAAAAAATTAGAGAATACTGTTTGGCTACTTCTCATCTTTTGTTTGACAAGTTGCAATGCAAAGAAGGATGACTTCTATTACTCAACTTACATTGGGGGCAGTGAGAGTGAGGGAGGGTATTGGGGTTTTGGAAGAATGGCTTTGGATAATGAAGGGAATATCTATGGCATTGGAACAACAAGCAGTCCTGATTTCCCAGTTTCGGAAGATGCCTATGACAGCAGTTTTGACGGTGGAACTGATGCTGTCATCTATAAATTCAATCAAGATTTTTCTAAGCTCTTGGCGGCAACATACTTAGGCGGAAGCCACGATGAAAGAGGATTGGCAATCGCTATTGCTACCACTGGTGAGGTTTATGTAGCTGGCTCAACTTTTTCTACCAACTTTCTCGAAAATGCAACCAATGGATTTAGTAAACGAGATACCACGCAATCAGATATTTTCATTGCAAGATTCAATTCAGATCTTTCTGTTATTGACGCTTCCTTAGTAGTTGGTGGGGACGGTAATGAGCATGGTTATAAGATGAGTTTAGTTCTAGACGACAATGAAAATGTGTATATAAATGGTGCTACTTCTTCAGCAAATTTCCCAACAACTGAAAGAGCATATGACCAGAGTTTTAATGGAGGACAGGACGCTTTTCTATGCAAATTCAATGCTGATTTAAATTCGCTCATCTCGTCTACATACCTTGGTGGAAGTGCCCGAGACGGTATTCCAACTGATATAAAGTTTGACACTGAAGGGAACATATACATTAGCGGTCATACAAATTCAAATGACTTTCCAGTCACAAAAAATGTTTATGACACAACTTATTCAAACGACATGGACATCTTTTTGTCAAAGTTTGACCCAGATCTTGAAACACTACTTGCTTCAACCTATTTCGGTAAAGAAATGCACGAGTTTTCCTATGGCATGACATTGGATGATCAAAATAATGTTTTCATCTCCGGTCATGTCAATGGGGAGTATATAACGACAAAAGGTGCTTACGTGGAGAAACTAAACGAAGGCATCCCTGATGTATTTACTATAGCAAAGTTCAGTCCTGATCTTACTGAATTACTGGCATCTACTATGATTACAGGTCTAGCTGGAGGGCAATACTATGGATCTGGTCACATCAATTGTATGACCGCAGACAGTGATGGAAACATCTATGTAGCTGGTGAAGTCCGAAATATCAATCACTACCCAACACATATTGGAGCTTTTGACGAGACATTTAATGGTGGGGACGCTGATATTGTCGTAACCAAACTGAGCAATGATCTAAAATTCAACCTTGCATCAACCTTTATCGGAGGATCTGAAAGAGACTACGTTTCGCAAATTGTTGTTGATAAAACTGGTTCCATCCTAGTCTCTGGTACAACAAAGTCTGCTGATTTCCCAATTTCAAAAAATTCGTTTGATATGAGTCAAAATGGTGAAGAAGATCTATTTCTTCTCAAAATCAATCAATTGCTTCAGACTGATAAAATGCCAATGTTCTCCAAGCTATTTGAGCCTGGAATAACGAAGGAAGGTCTAAATATATTAGTTTCTAACAATTCTGAACTTGTAACATCAGTAGATCAAAATCGACGAACGGCTTTACACTGGGCTTCAAAATCTGGAGATGTAGAACTAACGAATCTGTTGGTTTCTCAAGGAGTAAATGTCGATGCTCTTGATATAAATGGTCACACTCCTTTACACCTCGCTGCTATTCAAGATCGATTCTTACCAGCTACCATCCAGCTTTTAGCAGGGAAGCCAAATGTCAATATAGCAGACCAAAACGGGAACACAGCGCTGCATCTAGCCGCTACATCAGGGAATACTGAAATGATAAAGCTTTTGATTGATCAAACAGAAAATATAGACGCTAAGAATAATAAAGGTGAAACCGCCTTACATCTTGCAAGCTATTTCAGGTATTCTGACATTGTGGGAATCTTATTAGAAAACAATGCAAATGTCAATTCAATTGATGACCAAGCCTTTACTGCGTTGCATTATTCCAGTCTACCCTGGAATAATCGAAAGGTTCAAGAGTTGTTAATCAAACATAGTGCTGATTTGAATGCTGTGAATAACGAAGGTCAAACTGCGCTTCATCTAAGCATGTTGAACTGGGCAAATTATCGAGTTTTACTGGAACACTCACAAAATATCAATATTCAGGATAAGGAGGGAAAAACTGCACTACACTATGCGGCCGCAAACAAAGGCGGTTGGTTCTTACCTTATTTTGAAAAAATGATTGAAATGGGATTAAATGTGAACATCAAGGATAACAATGGTGATACATCCCTTGATGTTGCAACGCAGGAAAATAACGAAACATTTGTTACACTAATAAACTAGTACTTGATTTAAAAAGGCACCAATTAGAAACATCGTTTTCGCCTACTCCCTAAAATATGAAATTGGAATACTAGGTGGCCTTAATTACGGAAAGAGAGATTTCATCCCACAGGTTGTTGCGGATCTTCTTGGCCTCAACGATAGCAGCCATGCCTTCAGAAGTAAGCGAGAAATATTTTTTACTTTTTCCGCCTCGCTTTTTTGTTGCTTCTCCGAACTCACTCTCCAAGAATCCCTTTTTTTCTAATCGGTAGAGACATGCATGAATTGCACTTAAATTGGCATAGCGGCCAGTTCTCTCGTCCAGATTTTCCTTTACTGCAAAACCATACGCTTTAGGTGAAAGTGCGGCTACTATTAATAGTACTACTTCTTCAAGTTCTCCAAGATTGGTACCCTTCATAATAATATTTTATGCAAATGTAAAATATCTGCGGCGTAGATTCAAGTAAAACTATCGGAAGAAACAACTGATTCCAAATCAATTGCCCTGGCCTGCTCCACTACTTCGGGATACCGCTCCTTGACAGCTGGACCAACAGCGGAGAAGTTACGAGCGCTTTGAAACTGCATGACTCCTTCCTTCGTCTTTCCTTCAACTCTAACCCGATACAAGTTTTCCTTTTCAGTATGGTACTGATCATAGCTGCTTTCATAGAATACATAGAGAGAAATCAGTAAACTGGCACAAATGCCCAGCGAGAGTCCAAAGATATTGATTACTGAGTATAGCCGATCTCTCCTAAGGCATCTTATGAAAATAGCAAAATAGTGATTAAGCATTTCTTGTTTTTTAAGGTTCTATACCAGTCGTATTATTTTTTCTCTAAAAACATATAATATCATCTAAAGTTGCACCATTTCCTGCATGAAACGATGTAGATGCTTGATCAGTAACGCTAACCGATTCTCCTCAATCTGCCTGATACTTAATCATTTGGGTTTAGCTTGCTTAGAAAAGCAGCATTGATCCAAAATATTTTAGATCTGCCAGGATCAGTTGGCCCTCTATCAGACATAAAAAACAGATACTCGCCATCGGGACTCACGGAAGCAGACCACTCTCGGCTGAATCGGGAATTTACCTGATCCCCCAGATTGAAAGAACCCTCCCAACCATCATTATCATTCCGAAAACAGATATAGTAGTCCGAGCCTCCAAAGCTGTCACCCCTTTGTCCGTTCGGAACGATAATATAACTTTCATCTGGCGCAATAAATGCGTTGTATTGATCATTTGTAGCATTGATTTCAGGACCCAATTTCTCAGGCTCCGAATACTCTCCATTTAGAAGCTTCGATCTAAAAATATAGGTTCCGTCTGAAGGAATCGTTCGGGTGAAGTAGATCGTCCCACTAGCTGTCACCGAAGGAAAAAACTCATTGAATTCAGAGTTAATTGGTAACCCTATTTCCTTGGGTTCACCCCAATCATCTCCCACTCTTTCCACATACCAAATATTGTAATCACTTCTGGACCCTATCGGGCGGACAGATACAAAATACATTTTACTCCCATCAGAAGATAGGAATGGTTCGCCATACTTGAGTGATGCATCGGAAGCAAAGGGTACAGGAGCTGGTTCTGTCCAAACTCCATTCACGATTTTTGTAACATAGATTCTACTTTGGGTGTGATTTTCGTTGTTTGAAGAAAAATAGATCTCCTGTCCGTCAGGAGTAATTGCTATGTCACGGGCATGTCCTAGACCAGCACTGTGACTAATAATGTCATATGCAAATAATTCTGGGGTATCTCCCACAAGCGCTTGTCCAAGATACGGACCAGATAAGACTGGAAATTTGTACTCGATTGCTTTATGATCTACTGATTGCGCTGAGCTATTTTGCAAGCTACAGCATGCAAGGAATAGTAGGTTTGGTAGTAATAGGAATAGCCATTTCATGCTCATTTGATTTGACCTTAATCAAGCTAAGATATAATATTTACATATAAATACTATATTAATAACATCAAGATTTGGAAGTCTTTTACAGCTATACCACAGCTCATCAGAATTGCATCGTTTGCACTCAGTCCTTGAAACCGAAGATTGTTAACCGATCCCTTTTACTTCAATTTATTCACGACTCCAGCATCTACCCAGAAGATATCTCCATCACAGGAATAAAACAGATACTTACCATCAGGTGATAGTGCAGCGAGGCTTCCACACATGCCTGTTTCCTCCTCAATATGCCTAGCTTCTGTCCATGTATCATCATCTTTTCGAAAGCTTATAAAAAGTCCTTTACCCCCATACATTTCTTCGGGCATCCCCCATCGGGCAAATAGAATGTAACTTTCATCTGGTGCGATGAACGAATTGCCCTCGCCATACTCCGTATTTATTGAACCGCTGAGTTTTACGGGTTCATCATAGGAGCCTGCGACCAATTTCGAATAATAGATATCAGCTCCTGTACCCTCTCTTGCTGATGGAAAGTAAATCGTACCATCATCTGTAAAAGTTGGTTGAGTTTCTCCAAATGTGGAATTTATAGGAGAGCCCAGGCTCACTGGATCAGACCAGCCAGACCCATTTCTTTCCACATACCAAATATCCAATCCTTCTGACTCCTCAGAGACCAATTTATCAGTACAATAAAAAAGTCGATTGCCATCAGGTGAGAAGGAAATATCTACCGTCATATTTTCACCAGAAAATGGCGTTCTTTCAGGTTTCGTCCAATATCCGTTTACCAGTTTCGTAAACATCACCTTATAGAAGTATATCCCCTCTGCTTTCTCCTCTTTTGTTGTTGTTGATATGCAATAGTAAAATTCGGTTCCATCTTTCGAAAAAATGGAATTGAGTTCGTATTGATCGGTAGAAATAATACCTGGTGCAAAAAGCTCTGGGATGAGTCCTGGAGGTTTTTGACCAAGATAGTGATCAGATAATTTTGGGAAATCAACTGAGATCTGCTGAGATCTAGCCAATGAAAAAATGAGCAGTGCAGCTGCTGTTAATTCGATCTTTAGATAATTCACTTTGTATTTTCAGCTCTATATTTATTCTTCTCTCAATGCAACAATAGGATTAGCATTTGCGGCATTGTATACTTGAATCCACATCACCGACATTGCCAGAAACATCATTGAAAGACCTGCAACAATAAAAATGAAAACGTTCATTTTAGCGGCATAGGCGTAAGTATCGAGCCATTTTCCAAGAATATACCAGGTAATTGGCCAGGCAAAAACATTTGCTACGATAATCGCTCTCATAAAAGAGTTTGACATTAGGCGCAAGATGGAAAGCACAGGGGCACCCATTACTTTTCGAACGGCAACCTCCTTTTTCCTGGACTCCGATATCAATAATGTAAGTCCTATTAAACCTAAACAAGAAATGATAATTGCAATCATTGTGAAGGCAGATAACATCCTCATCATCGTTGACTCATTCTCGTATAATTGACGAATTTTTTCATCAAGAAAAGTTGGCTCAAGTTCGAAATCAGGAACAAACTCTCCAATAGTCTCTTCAACAAATTGCAGATTCGACGATAGGTTCTCAGTCCCCAATCTAATGGACGCGGTGTTTGCCTGATTGGGAGCCAGGTATATAATGATCGGCGATATTTGACTCCGTAGGGATTCATAATTGAAATCTTTTACCACACCAATTACCTGTCCATCTTCCCTACCTGGGACTTTGACCTTGATGCCGATTGCATCCTGAGGCTGGTCTATTCCGATATTCTTAAGCGCACTTTCATTGAGTATATACGCCAAACTTAAATCACTCGTAATTGTCCTATCAAAATTCCTTCCAGCTACAAAATCTATCTCATACGTATTTAGAAAACCAAAGCCAACTCGTACGTGGGGCAAACTGAAATCTTTTCTTCCAAAATTTTTACCATTATATGAAAGGTCAAATCCAGGCGCATCCCATAAGCCCTCTGTTGGCGTTCTTTTTGATCTTGCAGCAGCGTTTACCCTATCATGATCTTCAAGCTTAGACTTAATTACATGCCAATTCTCCTGCATTCCCTCACGCAAAGGGATCGTGATCACTCCATCAGAAGAATACCCCAGATCATATTGCTGCAAAAAGTGTATTTGTTGACCTACAGTTATCAAGCCAATGATCATTGATATGGTAATGACAAACTGCAGTCCCAGCAGAATACCTCTCAATCTACTTCCGCTACTACCCATTGCATTCTTTGATGATCCCAAGGCTTGATACCTAGACAGATAAATGGAGGGATAAATTCCTGAAAAAAGCCCAATAATCAAGAATAGCAATGAACCAAAAATGAGCACAATTGCTGGTTGGTCAACAATAGGAATCCAAGGAGCAAAAACCGACAGTGTTTTCACAAAGGCAATTGCCAAAATGATGGAAACTACCGTATAAGAGACAGCTTCCATCATGAATTGGTGAATCAACCTTCTTCGATTGGCTCCCAATGCTTTCCTAACACTTACCTCAAGCACGCGTTTCATAGAACGTGCTACTGATAAATTGATGAAGTTGACACTAGCCAATACCATAACCAAGATAGCAATCACCAGGAATAGAATAACGAAATCCATATCACCCCCTGCTTTATACTCATTCAAGGTTTTCGAAAACAAATGGATGTCTCTGACATTCAAATAATTGAACAGAGTGTATTCATTAGGGGAGACAACTGAACCGTCGCTTTTTGTGCGATCATCAAATCGCGCATTCAATACCAGGCCAATTTTTTCATTTATCTGCTCTATAGAGGTACCCTTTGTAAGTTTGGCATAAGTAAATGTCACGTTCTCCGAAAAATTCTTGTCCCCAAGAAAATAATCATCTTCAAGTGGAGAATCATGATCTCTCAAGCTTACGTATGAAGCTATGAAATCAAAGTCAAGGTGTGTTCTTTTGTCAGAGATATCAAAAACACCAGTAATTATTAGTTCTTTTTCGTTGACGACCAACGATTGACCAATCGGATCATCTCCCTGGAAATATTTGTTAGCCATCTCATGCGAGAGAATCATTGAGTTTGCTGAAGCTAACGAGGTACGTTGATCTCCGCTAATTAATTTGATCTCCAGGATGTCAAAAATATCTTGTTCGGCATAGTAGAATTGTGACTCAAGGAAACTAGTCTCGTCCTCCTTTTTGACCTCCATATTCCAACCCCCAGCAATTCTTGCAATTCTTTCTATCTCGGGAATAGTTTTTAATAATAGGGTGAAAGATGGAGCCAAAGAACAAAATTCGCCTGTCTTTTCACCCTGCGCATTTTTCCACATTCTATGGATACGATATACCCTTTCCCCATCTGGTTGATGCCTATCGTACGACCACTCGTTATAGACCCAAATGAGCAACGCCAAACAAACACCCATACCAATGGAAAATCCAGCAATATTTAGTAGTCCGTAAATGGGATTTCGCTTAAAAACTCGGAGGGTGATTTTCAGGTAACTTCTTAGCATAATATGTCATTTAACAGAGTAACTCTCCTTTCTCAAAGTAGTTACCTTATTTTTTATGATTTTGTATATTTAATTTGAAAATACTTTCAAATCTGTTGATTGCTACTTACTCATTCGAAAAGAGATTCCCAGGATTTAGGGTAAACTCATGAAGCTCTCATGTGATTGGCTTTATTCAAAGTATCTTTCGGGTTATTCATCTTTCAATGAGTCCACTGGGTTTCTAGATGCTGCTACTATTGCCTGATTTCCGATTGAAATAGCCGATAGCAGAATCGAAATAACCCCTGCGATTACAAATGAGAAAGAATTCAATGATATTCGATACGCAAAATCATCAAGCCATGAACTCATTATTTTGTATGATATTGGTATTGATATGCACAGGGCGATGATCGTTAAAATCACGAACTCTTTCGATAGAATAGAAATTAAATTGGTCATTGTAGCTCCAAGTACTTTTCTTATACCAATCTCCTTTGTCTTTTGAATAACCTGATTGGTAACAAGACCATACAAACCCAAACAGGAAATTACAATGGAGATGACACAAAATAGATTTATTAAAAACGAAAGGCTTCGATCCTTGCTGTAGAGATTGGAAATAACCTCATCATAATGTTGATAATCAAATGGTCTGTTTGGGAAAACTGCTTCCCAGATAGTGCCAATATCTACCAATGCTTGTTTAGAATTAGCATTTCGCATTTTCACATTTATTTCTCTATACCAAGGAGCCTTATATAAAAATATCGGAGGAATTTTTCTGCGAAATGAGTTAGTATGAAAATTTTCAACTACACCCAAAATACTTTTTACATCATTGTCCCAAAATTTAACGGTTTGGCCTACAGCATCGATGGGATCATTTATTCCCATTTTTCTTATGAATTCTTCGTTTACAACAATGGCACTAGAATCATTTTTCAAAAATCCTCTACCTGCTAGAAGCTGTAAATCAAACAGTTCAATATAATCCAGATCAATCATTTTGAAATCTGACGGAAATACTATATCTCCTTGATAAATAATATCAGAATTTGCACTGCCCCTTGTCATTGGTGCTCCAAAAGTGAGTGTCGAACCTTGAATAGCAGGGTTCTCAAGTAACTTATTCTTAAATAGCTCAAGATCTGATGTTTCTACATCTCCTCCAGGAATTTGGATCGTAAGAATTGCATCAGTCTCAAAACCCAGATCTTTATTATTATAGAATTGTATTTGTTGAAAAATAATAATGGTAGCCACAATTAGAGCTTGCGTAACGATAAACTGAAAAGTGATCATTCCTTTTTTGAGCCACCTAAACCTTGACCCTGGAGTGTATTGGTTTTTTAGCGCATCAATGAACTTGAGCCTTAGTTGCACAACAGAAGAGAGAGTACCAGATATTATCACGACGAACATCAGAGCAAGACCGTAGAATATCAGAATACTCCAATTTAAAGTCATGAAGACCTTTTGTTGAATCCCTACGACTTCTTTTAAGTAGGTAAGCAAGAGATTTGAGAGCAGATATGAAACCAGTACAGATGCTAGGACTAGCATGGAGTTTTCAACAAGTAATCTAATCCTGATCTGACCATTTGATGACCCAAGTACTTTCCGAATACCCGTTTCTTTTATACTCTTTAGTGCTTTCGCAGTTGTAAGGTTTACAAAATTAATAGTTGCAATAAGTATTAGAAGTGCACCAATAATTATCAATGTCCACAAATTTGTCATCGAAATACTCGGAACAAATGTTGAGTAGTTTTCATTGTAATGAATATCACTCAAAGGTTGTAGGCTAAATACCAGTGATAACGATTCCTCGTCAGCCAAATATTTCTCTTCAATAATGGACAGCTTTTCCCCTACGGCGACATAGTTGGGGTTAGTTAATTTCACATATGTTTGAAAGTTTGCCGATGACATACCCCATTCTTGATCATCATAGTTTGAATTACCTGCAAGCGAGGGGCTTGAAATCAGCATTTGAAATGGGAATTCTGTAGTAGAAGGTGGGTCTTCCACTATTCCCACAACCTTCAAATCCTTAGAATCATCCAAGGATATTAGTTCTCCAATTAGTGGCGAAGATGAGTCAGCAAATAGCTTTTGTGCTAGCGATTCACTTAGAATGACACAATTTGGTTCTGAAAAATCGACATTGGATTCACCCTGTACCCAGTTCAAGTCAAACATGCTCAGAAATTCTTGGTCGACAAATGCAGCAGCTTTTTTAAGCGGGATTTGCATTTTCGTTTCATCATGAAGCGCAACATAACACTCCGATATAAATTCCATAAAAACCACTTCTTCAAAATCAGGAATTTCATCTCTTACCGCTTGAGCCATTGGGTAAAAAGAGGTAGCTCGGGAATCCAACTCCCCATTTGCATATTCTTCATCAATAACTACCCGATAAATTGTGTCATAATTGGTTTGATGTTTATCAAAACTTAGCTCATACTTGACGATTACGTAAATCACTGCGGCGCAAGCTATACTCATAGACAGGCCTATTACATTGATAAATAAGTAAGTTTTGTTGCGTTTAAGTGTTCGTACAGAGTTTAGTATATGATTAGTAAGCATACGTTGTGATCCTTTTCTATTTTATAATTCGCAATAAATTTATTCATTTATTTACATAATAATATTATATTATTGCATTATTTACATTTGGACTCACTTGATCATTCTTGCTCTTTACATTAAAGCAAAAATTCATGGCTAACTATTGGACGTTGACATATCGTTCCGCCAAAAAACAAAAAAGCTTCGTCCTAATAAACATAATTGGGCTAGCATTAGGAATGGCCAGCTGCTTGCTTATTGCGAGCTTCGTTCAAACTGAGTTGAGCTATGATCGTTACCATCAAAATTCAAACAATATATATCGCGTAACATCAGAGTTAACACTAGGGAAAACTCCCAACATGATCGCTTCTACCAATACTCGAGCTGCTATGACCATGAAAGAGGATATTCCTGGGATTGCTGAAGCCGTCAGGTTACGGACCCTTAGACGGGTACCGGTCAAATATCAAAACGAAAAAGAGTTCTATGAAGACAATATCTTCTATACAGAGCCTGCTTTTTTTAAGATATTTAGTTTCGATATCGTCAAAGGAAATCCGGAAACACTATTAAGTGAGACCAACACAATGGTGCTCACAATTGAGACGGCTAAGAAATACTTTGGTGATCAAGATCCGATAGGCAAAACGTTGAAAATCAATGGTCAGACGGATTATACAGTCAGTGGAGTTGTGGAAAATGTTCCTTCAAATTCTCATTTCACTTTTGATATGCTTCTTTCATTTGAGTCCCTCTATGGCGCAAATGGCAGAGAGGCGATCGAAAGTTGGCAAACTCCCTTTGGCTATTTCTCATATTTACTCCTCCAGGATGGAATCGAGCCAAAATGGATTGAAAGCCAATTTCCTGATCTGGTTGACAGGAACATTGATGAGTCATGGAAGAATGCCGGCGTGAGTGTTAAATTTTTTCTTCAGCCGTTAAAAAATATCCACCTTCATTCCGCTGGTTTGAGACATGAAATTGGTGGGCATGGAAATATTAAATACGTATACATTTTCGCCTCTATAGCCGCTTTCGTTTTATTTATCGCATGTTTGAACTTTATGAATCTCATGACTGCTCGCTCGGCCTCTCGAGCAAACGAAGTTGGCATGAGAAAAATCCTTGGAAGTGATCGGAGAAGTTTGATTTTAGGATTTTTAAGAGAGGCTGTTATCTACGCTTTCATGTCTTTCATCTTAGCAATTGTTCTCTATTTGACTACTGTATCCTCATTTAGCAAAATAGCCGAAAGATCGCTAGGATTAAATTTTCTAGAAATTCCGTGGTTGCTTCCCGCTGCAATTGTGGTAGTGGCGTTAGTAGGGATTATGTGCGGAATTTATCCCGCCTACTTCTTATCTTCCTTCGAGCCAAAAAAAGTAATCACCAGTGACCAAGACTCAATAACATCGGGAAAAACCTTTAGAAAAGTCCTGGTGATCGCTCAGTTTACAATATCAATTTGTCTTATCATCGGCACACAGGTCATTTTCAATCAATTGGATTTTCTGAAAAACAGAGATCTTGGTTTTGATAAAAATCAGATATTGGTCATACCACTAGTGACACCCGAAATCAGACAATCGATCACTTCAATCAAGGACAGACTAGGCAGTCATCCTGGTGTCTTGACAATAGGAAGTTCCACTCATGTGCACGGTCAGCGTTCTAGCGGCGGGTCTTACCAACCAGAGGGCTATGATGAAGGACAGACAGTCATGTTAGATGCAATATCTATAGACCACGACTACATTGAAACCATGGGAATGGAGATCATTTCGGGAAGAAATTTCTCAACAGATTTTCCTGCTGATCCTTCCCAATCAATACTGATCAATGAGACTGCCGCTAAGGAAATTGGTTGGGATGATCCACTCCACAAAAGGATCAAACTCCCAGGTCAGGAAAACGAAAAGACAGTGATTGGAGTAGTGAAAGATTTCTTCTTCAAATCTCCACATACCAAAATCAGAGGGCTCTACATTAGCAATGAATCAAGACCTTACAATGCACTTTTAATCAAATTAAGCAGTACAGACATAGCAGCTACTATAGATTTCATTATTGAGGAGTGGAAAGGGTTTGATCCAAACCGATCCATGGATTACTACTTTCTGGACACTGCCTATGATGAACAGTACAAGGCAGAGGAGAAACTGATCGACATATTTACCTACTTCACTGCTTTTGCCATTTTCATTGCTTGCCTGGGTCTGTTCGGTATGGCCGCTTTTACCGCCGAGCAGAAGACCAAGGAAATTGGAGTTCGTAAAGTGATGGGTGCTTCCGTACCTCGGATACTCCTATTGCTATCCAAAAATATCTTCATCCTGGTCTTGATCGCCTTTTTAATATCGATTCCAATCTCACACTATGCAATGACCAAATGGCTTGAAGGTTTTGAATACCGAACCGACGTGCATATAAGTTTGTATCTGCGAGCAGGGCTATTGGCATTGTTTACCGCCGTAATAACGGTCAGTGCCCAGTCCCTAAAAGTAGCACTAATGAACCCAATCAAATCTCTTAGAAATGAATAGTCTCAAATTAAAAGTCAAATCAATGCAGATAAAAAATGTCATAATTAGAGGAGTCCTGATCGTTATATTCTTACAAGTCGGATCACTAGTGCAAGCACAAACCAATGGTGCTGAAGAATTGGTGCGTGAACTATATGCAAGTATCTCGTTTGAGCCTGGAGATTTACCCGACTGGGAACAAATCAAGGAGCGGTACTTTATTGATCAAGCAGTCATCACACTTCGGACATCCAAGGAAAAAGTAAGTGTTTGGACTGTTGACCAATGGATTCAGGATTTTGTGGACTTTATCGATAATCGTGAACTAGAAAACATTGGTTTTAATGAGAACATCGCCACCTTAAAGGTGATGCAGTTTGGAGATATGGCTCATGTACTCGTACTCTACGAACCCAGAATTCCGGGTATTAATTCCAATCGTCAAGGCGTGGATAGCATCCACTTGATCAGGGTTGATGGTGTCTGGAAAATTGTATCATTACTTAATGAACTTCCAACTGCGGAGCGACCCATTCCTGAAGATTTAAGGTAACTAAGGTCTTTAATTCCAAATGCAACAGTTGCCATTGAAGTCTGGAGATACTGGAAAACAGATCATTTTGTCTCGGAGAAATAATGAAGCAAATTCACATCGCCTGCAATCCTCGCTGCGAAGCTTTTCCAAACTTCCTGTGTATAATGATAATTGCAACAATAAACAGCAAAGGAGTTAGGATAGACCCTTCGAATCCGAACCCACCTCCCGTCAATGTTTCGTTTCCCACTACCTTTATCTGCAGCAAGCTCGGAACCTCATTCCCACTGACCGCAGAGCCAAAGAGGGGTCCTAAGGCAAGATTCCATCCAAAGTGAAGTCCGATTGGAAACCATAGATTTCTTTTATACACATAGTAAACTCCCAGAAAAATTCCAGCCAGGAAAATGTTCAGGAAACCCAATACGGTCATCGTTGGGCTATCAGCATGAAGCAAAGCAAAAATTAGTGATACGATAAAGAGAGCCAGATACTTATTGAAGGAAGACAGCAGGTTATCAAGCATGTATCCGCGCCAAATGATCTCCTCACTGAATGCTACTATCATAAAAAGGATAGAAACAAGCAAAAAATCATAGCCAGGAAGTTGAATGCCAGAAATGCTAATTGACCCAGCGATGAGAAACACAAGAAACAGTAGTCCAACCATTCCTACACCCAAGCCAAGCCCTACCAGCAAATCCTTACGAAAATTCGGACGGAAAGAAAAACCCAACGACATGAACGATTTTCTATCAAAAAATTTCCTGAAGAGAACAATCAAAAGTAAAAACCCAATAAAGGTTATTAATTGACTGAGGACCGTGGACTCAAAGCCACTTATATTCTCATTGGTGTACAGAAAAGATTGCTTTACTTTTCTAACTATGAACATCACACCAAAGCCACCAATAAAAAATAGTGTCGCACGGGCCCAGCCCCATTTAATTAAAGGTTTCAAATTGATTTCTGTTTAGAATGCTACAAGGAAACGAATTGACTAACAATTCTAACGCAATAAACCTCAAGATCTATATATTTTTTACAAAAGTGGAATATATAGTGTTTGGGTAGTTATGCTAAGTAGGTATTGGAATCAATTGTGGTCTTGGTATCGAACTGAGACGCAGTTGAAACACGAAATAGATGATTCAAAAACAGTCATTATGACTCCTGCGAATCACCGAAATCATTCTCTAGGTTTTTTGAAACAATAATCAACGTAGATTATTCGAAATTACTGACATCCGAGTAAATATATGATTGAATAATTTGATCTAAGAAAAATGCAATTGGTGGGGATTAATCCCCACCAATTTGATGATGTTTAAAGTGACAAAACTTGAACAGCATCATGGCT
>Ga0316189_10000092_pt1 | contig 78459 bp, 60 predicted proteins | sample LowCovwburrow_MG_FD_204930 | JGI IMG/M metagenome (GOLD analysis project Ga0316189, IMG submission 204930) | Coastal sediment microbial communities from Maine, United States - Lowes Cove worm burrow | ecosystem: Environmental > Aquatic > Marine > Coastal > Sediment | place: USA: Maine...
CCTTGATGGTAGTGTGCGGCTGGAGACTGTACTCGAGCTTGCGGATCAGCAAGGGATCGACTTGCCTGCTTCGGACGTTGCCGGTTTGCGTCCCCATGTCGTCATCGAAGGCAGAGCTTCGAGCCTGATGGATTTTATCGGCCGATTCCGTTACCTGACGGCTATTTTGCACGATCTCGATGCATGCAGGAGGGTGGCTTATGAAAATGTCGAAGACGCCAGGAATGAAGGCATCGATTACATCGAACTTCGTTTCAGTCCCTGGTTCATGAGTGAGACTCACGATCTGGATCCTGCCGGGGTCGTTGAAGCCGTAGCCGACGGCATCAAGGCCGCTGAGCGCGATACCGGGGTGCGGGCGCAAATGATCGGTATCATGAGTCGCACCTACGACACTGAAACCTGTCACCGTGAGCTGGATGCTTTGTTGGCGCACCGGGATCACCTGGTTGCGATCGACCTCGCTGGTGACGAAGTGAAATTTCCGGCCAGCAGGTTCCAGGAGCATTTTCGGCGCGCGCGAGATGCGGGACTGGAAGTAACGGTTCATGCCGGTGAAGCGGATGGTCCGGAAAGCGTCTGGTCTGCGATCAGGGAACTGGGCGCAACGAGGATTGGCCATGGTATTCACTCCCTGCGTGATCCCGGGTTGGTCGAGTACCTGGTTGAACACCGGATTGGGCTGGAAGTGAACATCACTTCGAACATCCACACAGGCATCGTGCATGATTATGAAGATCACCCCGTGCGTGAGATTTTCGAACTTGGGCTGCTGGCCAACCTGAACACCGACGACCCGGCCATCAGCGGTATCGATTTGCCGCATGAATACGAACAGGCTGCCCGGGCTGCCGGCCTGACCCCGCAAATGACGCGGCAATCTCAATTGAATGCGCTTGAAATGGCCTTCCTCCCAGCAGAGGAAAAAAGGAAGCTGCTACAAAAAAAGCAGAATTGTAAATTTTAAAACTAATCTATTCAAATATATAGGAAGTTTATTTAATGAGAAAACTATTGTTGGTTCTGGTCCTGCTTTTAGGCATTTCTCCACAACTTCAGGCCGAATGGCTGGACCAGGTGAATGCCATTCACACCGAGATCAAGGCGCTGACCCGCAATGCGGAAGGCCTCACTGACGAGCAGCGTCTCGAGCGTTACTATTCGCTGAGTTACGACCTGGCCATGCTGGAGTCCCCGGGGTTTGCAACCTACAAGGGTGACCCGAGAGGCCAGGACCGGCTGGGAGATTATTCTGTCAAGGGAATCGAGCGGCGGCGGCAGGCCGAACGCGAGACCCTGGCATTCCTCGACAGTATCGATCGCGAAAGCTTGCCCGGGGTGCAGCGTGTCAATTACGATCTGTTGCGGGATGACCTCGAACGAAAAGTGAAATCCCAGCGCTTCCCCAGTCACTACATGCGGATGACCCAGATGAGCGGGCCGCAACAGAGCCTGGCGAGCCTGATGGCGATGATGCCGAACGCAAAGCCCGGCCAGCTCGAAAACCAGATTGCCCGGATGGAGGCGTTTCCGGAGTACATCGATCAAAACATCGCTTTATTGCGTGCGGGAATGGAAAAGGGAGTGACGCCTCCGGCCATTACATTGCGGGAAGTACCACAGCAGATTCGCAATCAGCTGGTCGACGATGCAAGCAAAAGCCCGTTGTTGAAGGGTTTCGTGGAGATACCTGCGACGGTTGATCCTCTGCAGGCGGAATCCCTGCGGAAACGGGCGGAACAGGTCTACCGTCAGCAAGTGGTTCCCGCTTTTGAAAAGTTGCTGGAGTTCACAGAAAACGAATATCTTCCAGGTGCCCGTGAGACCATCGCCGCCCGGGATCTGCCGGACGGTGAAGCCTGGTACCATAACAATGTCGCCGTGAGGACAACCACTGACCTGACGCCACAACAGATTCACGACATTGGACTGGCTGAAGTCAAGAGGCTTCGCGGTGAAATGGACGTCATTATCGAGTCAACGGGCTTCGAAGGCAGTTTCAAAGAATTTTTGCACTTTCTGCGCACCGACCCGCAGTTCTATCACACTTCGGCAGAAGACCTGATGCGTGAATACCGGGACATTTCCAAGCGTGCGGATCCTGAACTGACGAAACTCTTTGGCATTCTTCCCCGTACGCCTTACGGCGTTATCGAAGTGCCGGATTATGCAGCCAAGTCGACCACGACAGCTTATTACCAGGCAGGCTCACTCAAAGCCGGCCGCCCGGGATATTACTTTGCCAATACCTATGCGCTGGACACACGGCCCCGCTGGGAGATGGAAGCACTGAGCCTGCACGAGGCTGTGCCCGGCCATCACCTGCAAATCTCGTTACAGCAGGAACTCGAAGGTTTGCCCTGGTTCCGTCAGAATCCATCCTACACGGCATTTGTCGAAGGCTGGGGCTTGTATTCAGAAAGTCTTGGCGAGGAAATGGGGTTCTACAAGGACCCCTATTCCAAGTTTGGCCAGCTGACCTATGAAATGTGGCGCGCCATCCGCCTGGTGGTTGATACCGGCATGCATTACCTGGGCTGGTCACGTCAGGAGGCCATCGACTTTTTCAAGGAAAATGCCGGCAAAACGGAGCACGACATCGTGGTTGAAATCGACCGTTATATCGTCTGGCCGGGACAGGCGCTGGCTTATAAAATCGGCGAATTGAAAATCAAGGAACTGCGTGCCTACGCGGAAGATCAGTTAGGCGACCGATTCAATATCCGGGCTTTCCACGACGAAGTACTGGGCCGGGGTGCAGTGCCTCTGAGCGTCCTGGACGCCAACGTCAGGGCATGGGTAAAAGCCCAGATGTAGGATCGTGGTTCAGAACATGAAACCGGCTTCAAGCGTGACCGTGTCAAAATCCAGGTTGCCGTTGTCGAGGTTGATGAACTGCCGGTTCCAGGCACCGCGCAAAAACATAGCGCTGTTGACGTCCCAACGCAGGCCAACGCCCAGGTTGTAGGTGAACTCGCTGGTTTTGAAGGTATCCCAGGTTGTGGAGCAGATATAACCCCACCAGGGATCCCACCAGCAGCCTGTAGTGGGCGGCCTGCTCAGGATATTGGAATCGAGCTTGGTCCAGCCAACGCCTGCCTGTACATAAGGGCTGAACGGCCCTTTCATGAAGTGATAGGCCACATTGAACTGGTGTGAGTACTTGGACATATCGTAGTTGATCGTTTGCGGCGGTTCTGCCGGATCTTCAGGCACGATCGTCGCAGAGTAATCCGGTTTGTTCAGAGAAAAGCGGTAACCCAGGTTCCAGTGTTCTGTCCAGTTCCAGCCGATGCCGAATCCCCAGCCCAGGCCGCTGTCGATATCAATGGATGAACCCTGTTCGCCTTCGGCGTCCGTCCCGGTCTGGTACTGCATTAGCAGGGACACTTCCCAGGTTTTATAACGAGGGGCGTCATTCATCTTTTGCTGATTGAAGCGTTGGGCGTGAACCGATGTGCTGAGTATCAGCAGCACCAGCACGGTGATCAGGCGTTTTATGGTCATCAGGTCTCTACCGGTATGAGTATGACGGCTGCCCTTGCGGGGAAGCCCTGCCGCGGAGAATCTATCGGAAATTCAGGCAGCACGCAAGACACTCACCGGCGCATGGGTGATCACGCGCCAGGTAGCCGCCATGCCGCTGAGCCCGACAAACACCATTCCGGCGATCGGGCCAACCAGCCACAAGGCGGTGCTGAATTGGTATTCCAGCTCAAACAGCCGCGTTGCGAGCAGGTATCCGGCCAGCGTGGCGCCGGCCGCAGCCAATAACCCAGCCAGCAGGCCTATGGCCAGGAATTCAGTTGCGACCCCGGTCAGCACGCGGCGCTTCGAGGCGCCAAACGTCCGCAGCAAGGCGCTTTCGTAACGGCGTTCGTCCCTGGTCGCCTGCACTGCGGCCCACAATACAGTCAGGCCTGCCAGCAAGGTGAAAATGAACACTGCCTGCACGGCCATCGCGGCCTTGTCCATCACGTCACGGACCTGTCCGAGTACCGCGTCCAGATCGATGGCGGTCACACTCGGGAATTTGCGCATCAGTTCCAGCACGGTGCTCCGGTCCTCGTCTTCGACGTGCATACTGGTGATGTAGGTCGAAGGGAAGGGCTCCAGCACGCCGGGAGAGAAAACCATGAAAAAATTGGGGCTGAAGGAATCCCATTCGACCGTTCGGAAGCTGGTCACGGTTGCACTGACGGTTTCACCGGCGATATCGAAAGCCAGTTCGTCGCCCAGCGCAAGGCCCAGTTCCTGCCCGAAATCCTGCTCGACGGAGACTTCGCTGCCACTGAAATCGGCGTCCCAGAACCGGCCTTTCACGATCCGGTTGTCACTTTGCGGCACGGCCGTCCAACTGAGATTGGAGTCCCGCCGGGCCCAGCGTTCGCCCTGTGGGTCTTCGAACGTCATCTGCGTGACATCTTCGCCGTTGATCGTTGTCATGCGGGCGCGCACCAGGGGAACGAAGCGGGGTGCATCCTGCCCGCTTTCAGCGAGGAAAACAGCCATGGGCTCGACCTCGTGCGGCTGAATGTTGATCAGGAACTGGTTCGGGGCGTTTTCCGGCAGGCTTTGCTGCCAGGTATCCATCAGTTCCGTTCGCACGGTCGATAGCAATAGCAGCACCATCAGTCCCAGTCCAAAAGCCACCACTTGCACGACGCTTTCGCGGCCGCGTCGTGCCAGGTTGGCCAGACCGTAGCGCCAGGCGACTCCGCCAGCACCGCGAAAGCCCTGCAGCGATTTCACCAGCAACCAGCCGGTCACAGCCAGTGCGATGAACGTGGCGGCGGCACCACCAAAAATGGTCAGTACCAGTTGGGTGTCACGCATGATCCATAACAGCAGCCCGAGAACGGCGGCCACGCCGGCCAGCCAGCTGACACCGTAACGAAGCGGCGGTGGATCAATATCCTGCCGCAGGACCCGCAGCGGCGGCGTTTTGCCCATCTGGGCCAGGTCGGGCAGAGCAAACCCGGCCAGGATACTCAGTGCCGTGACCAGGCCCAGCAGGGCGGGCTCAAGGCCGGGTGAGGGCAGGGCCTGACCGATCATGTCGCGCATCAGCCAGGCCAGGCCCAGCTGTGCGAAATAACCGAGCACCGCCCCGATAACCCCACCGGTAATAGCCAGAATAACCAGCTGCAATACGCTGCTGCGGAAGATCATTGCCTGGCTGGCGCCCATGCACTTCATCAGGGCAATCCGGTCGCGGTGGCGATGCGAGTAACGGCGCGCTGCCATGGCGACGGCCACCGCGGCCAGCAATACCGAAACCAGTGAAGCCAGGTTGAGAAATCGTCCGGCGCGTTCCATCGAAGAACGGATTTGCGGGTTGGTATCGCGGATATCACTGAGGCCTTCGCCATCCGCCAGCTGTTCCTCCAGGACCGGTTTGAATGCATCGATGCCGGCACGGTCACCGGAAAAAAGCATTCGGTAGGCGACCCTGCTGCCGGGCTGGATCAACCCGGTGGCGTCCAGATCGGCTTCATTGATCAGCAGCGTGGGGGCCAGGTCTACGAAACTCCAGCCTTCGTCAGGCCGGAAATCCAGCACCCGGGTCAGCTGCAGCTCGGCATTACCGACCTCGATCCGGGTGTTGCTGTCCACGCCAAGCCGTGCCATCAGGCGGGGTGATGCCCAGGCTTCACCAGGGCGCGGTATCTCCGCTGTTTCGCGCACTTCACCGAGTAAGCGGTCAGATGTCTTGAGCACGCCCCTCAGCGGATAGGCGGCGGTCACTGCGCGTACGGCCGCGAGTGTGTTGGATTCACCGGAGAAAACCACGCTGGGCATGCTCGTTATCCGGGCGGTTTCAAGTCCTTCGCCAGCGGCCTGTTCTGCATAACTCCCATCAATCGGTCGAGTGGAAGCCAGGCGAAGGTCAGCGGCCAGCGATTCGGCGGCCCGCATTTCAACCGCCTGACCGACCCGATCGGTCAGGAAGGCCACGCCAGTGAGAGCCGTAACTGCCACCAGCAGCGCGATGACCAGCACCGTTAGCTCACCAGCCCGCCAATCCCTGGCCAGTAATTTGAAGGCCAGCCTTGCTGTGTTTTTCAGCCCGTTACCCAACGCTTTCATCCCTTTCGATTCGCCCGGCGTCCATGTGCATGATGCGGTCACAGCGCCCGGCCAGATCCAGGTCATGGGTTACCAGCACCAGGGTCGTGCGGGTTTCATCATTCATCTTGAAGAGCAGGTTGATGATGGTGTCACCGGTGCGTTGGTCCAGATTGCCCGTCGGTTCATCCGCGAACAGAACCGCAGGCTTCACAACGAACGCCCGGGCGATGGCCACGCGCTGTTTTTCTCCGCCGGAAAGCTGATGAGGATAATGACCTTTCCGCGGCTCCAGGCCTACGGTGCGGATGGTCTGCAAAGCCGCCTCTGCAGCGTTTTCCACGCCGGCGAGCTCCAACGGAAGCATGACGTTTTCCAGGGCGGTCAGCGAAGAGATCAGGTGAAAGGACTGAAATACGAAGCCCACGCAATCAGCGCGCAGCGCTGCGCGGCCGTCCTCATCCAGAGCGGTGATCTCCTTGCCGGCGAGCCAGATTTTGCCCTGGCTGGGAACATCCAGCCCCGCCAACAGTCCCAGCAGAGTAGACTTACCCGCACCTGAAGCACCTACAATGGCAACTGATTCGCCAGGGTGAACATCCAGGCTGACGTTATCAAGGATGGTCAGTTGGCCTTCAGGGCTGCTAACCTGCTTGCTCAGGTCGCGTGCTTTCAGGGCGGTTTCGGATTGTTGGTTAGAGGTTTTCATGCGTCTCAAGTTTCTGTTTATATTAATGTTCTTCTGGGTTTCATCGCCGCTGATGGCCGCTCCCGCCATTGTTATTCTCGGTGACAGCCTCAGCGCCGCGTATGGCATGGAAATCAATCAGTCCTGGCCAAGCCTGCTGCAGCAGCGTTTAACTGAAAATGGTTACGCTTACCGCGTTTTCAACTCAAGCATTGCCGGTGACACGACACAAGGGGGCGCTGCACGCCTTCCCCGCCTGCTGGACAGGAACCAGCCGGACATCGTTATCCTGGAACTCGGAGGCAATGATGGACTGCGTGGCCTGCCCATCGAGGTTACAGGTAAAAACCTCTCAACCATGATTGAACAAAGCCAGTCGGCCGGCGCCTCGGTCATTCTTTCCGAAATGCGGATTCCTCCGAACTATGGCCGGACATACACCGAAAAGTTCAACACCATGTATACCACGCTGGCGCAACAATACGGCATTAGCCTGCTGCCTTTCCTGCTGGACGACATCGCACTTGAACCCGGGCTGATGCAGGCAGACGGCATTCATCCCACTGCCCGGGCGCAACCTCTGATTCTTGATAAAGTATGGCTGCAGCTTGAGCCGTTATTGAATCAGCCGTTAAAGGTTAAAAATTGAGCATTAATATGATTCCTGCACCTGGGGGGTGTCTGGCCCGGCGGACGAAAGGGTTCGCGCAGCTTCGTAAAACCCTGATCTGCCTGCCGGTACTGGTATCGCTGCCCGCTTTTGCAGGTGGTGATGCCGCGGCCGGTAAAACGCGAGCCATTGCATGCGCTGGCTGTCATGGCTCAAATGGAGTCAGCACCAACCCGATGTGGCCCAGCCTGGCGGGGCAGAAAGAACAGTACCTGGCTAAGCAAATGCGCGATTTCCGTGATGGCAAAAGAGCGGACCCGGTCATGACTCCGATGGCCCAGGGCCTGTCAGACCAGGATATCGATAACCTGGCAGCGTATTTTTCCAGCATGAAACCCTGACTCTAACCCCTGGAACTCACGTATTTGATTCTCCAGACTGGATCAATTGCAATCCACTTGATCTATGCCAATTCATTAGCAATTCCAAATATATAAAGTGTCCCGAGGCGGAATTCGCCATGTCGTGAATTCCGAAGCTGAAAACCTTGGAGATTGAGAGTGTGAATACAGCGGTAATCAGGCCAATCGAAGCCACGGACGTACCGGAACATACGGTAGAAATCATCACCAACTCGGGGGAGGGTGCGCAGAAGTGCGCACAGATATTCGGCCAGACCTGCGCCAAAATGGGTAATGGCGTCTGGACGGTGGAAATCATTCCGGCCGAAATCGAACCGCCCCACCACACGGTAACCAGTACTTCTGGCAACATCATCCGTTTTGGAACCGAGAAAATCACCAACTGGGGTGACCAGTCCAAGCTGGCCATCGCCTTCAACGATCAGGTGCTGTTGTCCCGTCATCGCCTCGACTCCCTCAAGGATGACTGCATCATCCTGCTCGATTCCTGCTGGCATGATCATGAAGATGAAGAGATTCGCCGCGTCTATGATGAGGCGATAGAGGAGATGTCCTCGAAGAACTATCGCATGATCCTGGTGCCGTTCGAGGAGGAAGCGCTCAAGATCGTCGACAACCCCAGCCATGGAAAGAATATGTTTGCTCTGGGCATGCTGGCGGAGATTTACCAGCGGGACGTGTCGATCATCGAAAAGCAGATCGCTCACATCTTCCGCTTCAAGCCGGCCAAGGTGACCGAAAAGAACATTGAGCTGGTAAAATCGGGTGTCGCCTGGGCAAGAGAAAACCTGGACTTCCAGTTTCGCATCAAATCCATTCCGTTCGACGAAGAACGAATCGTGATGAACGGCAATCAGGCTGCTGCCCTGGGCGCCATTGCTGCCGGCATGGAGATGTGCGCCATGTACCCGATCACGCCGGCGACCTCGGTGTCGCATGAACTCTCTGAGATTATCGAGAGCTATGGCGGAATGGTGCACCAGGCGGAGGATGAAATTGCCGCGGCCGGTGTGGCAATCGGAGCTTCCTACGGCGGCAAGGTCGCTTTGACCGTGACCTCGGGGCCAGGCATGGCGCTGAAGACCGAGTTCCTTGGGCTGGCCATCATGACGGAGGTGCCGCTGGTGGTGCTGGACGTGCAGCGCGGCGGGCCATCCACCGGCCTGCCGACCAAGGTGGAGCAGTCCGATCTGTTGTCCTCACTGTTCGGGCAGCACGGCGACGCACCGCGCGTTGTCATCGCTCCGCGCTCGATCGAGGAGTGCTTTCACTCCATGGTCACCGCGCGCCGCATTGCGGAAACTTTCCGTTGCGTGGTCATCATTCTGACCGACGCCAACCTGGCAACCGGCGTGCAGCAGTTTACGCGCCCGGCCCTGGATGTGCGCTGGCAGCAGGGCCCGATTGACCAGTCGCCGGTCCCCGAGGGGTTGCGCCCCTATGAATGGGATCTAGACACGGGCCTCTCGCAACGCATCATTCCTGGTATGCCGGGTGGACAGCACACCGTGACCGGCCTGGCCCACGACGAAGAGAGCCTGGTCTCCTACCACCCCTCGAGCAACGAATTGGGCATGAAAATGCGCAGCCGTAAGCTGGCGGTTTTCCAATCAACGTTGGTGCCGCCGGAGTTGCACGGTGAAGAGGAGGGCGATCTGCTGGTGGTTGGCTGGGGCTCTACCGAGGGCGCTATCGTTGAGGCAGTCGACCAGGCCCGTGCCGCAGGTCACAAGGTCTCTGCCTGCCAGCTGACCTTCCTGTCGCCGTTAGAACCCGGCCTGAAGGAAATCTTCAGCCGGTTCAGGAAAGTCATGACGGTAGAGATCAACTATTCCGATACGCCGGGCGATCCGTACATCACCGACGAGACTCGCCGCTACGGCCAGTTGGCCTGGCTGCTGCGCGCCCACACGCTGGTGGATATTGACTGCTGGACCAGCTGTCCCGGTCAGCCGCTGCGCCCGCGTGATATTTACACCAACATTCTCGCCAAAATGGAACCCAACGAAGAAGGAGTAGCCGCATGAGCAGTATCGCAATCTCACTGTTGGATCTCGAAGCCGACAACCGCGTGTGCCTGGATGCGGAGGACTACCAGAAACGACCCGGAAAATGGTGCGCCGGCTGCGGCGATTTCGGCGCCCTGAACGCGATCAAGCGCCTGATGGCGAAAGAACAACTGCAGCCTGACAAAACGGTTTTTGTTTCCGGTATTGGCTGCTCAAGCCGTTTTCCGCATTATGTTAACGCCTACGGTTTCCACGGCATTCATGGGCGCGCGCTGCCAATCGCTACCGGCGTCAAGCTGGCCCGCCCGGAGCTGGATGTGTTCGTAACCATGGGCGATGGCGACTGCACATCGATTGGCGCGGGTCACTGGATTCATGCCACTCGTTACAACGCCAACATGGTGGTGCTGATGCTGGACAATAACATCTACGGTCTGACCAAGAACCAGACCTCGCCTACGACGCCGCAGGGCCATACATCGATGACGTCGCCGCGCGGCGCGGTGCTGCCGGCGCTGGACCCGCTGCAGGCAACACTCGGCGTGTCCAACGCTTCTTTCGTGGCGCAGACCGCCGACTGGGTGCCGGTACACCTGTACGCCACCTTGCAGGCAGCTTACGACCACCCGGGTTTCTCCTTCGTGCGCATCCTGCAGCGTTGTCCGAAGTTCACCGCTGACGTGTTCCAGAAGAATGTCGAAAATCCAGATCTGACCGAGCTGCTGGTGCATGAAAACGGCGTTGATGTTCCCGCGCTGGAGCAGCTTTTCAAGTCGCGGCGCACCCATGACCCGTTGAATATAGACGATGCCCGGGCCCTGGCCCATCGCACTGACATGCTCCGCCTGGGCGTGTTCTTCCGCGACGACAACCGTCCGGTCTACGAGGAAATTCGCGCCGTACCCAAGGTTTCGGCTGAAGAGAAAGTGGCCCGCTTGAACAAGGAATTTGAACGTTATGCCGTCTGAAGATCGAACCGGGATTGCCATAGATGCGATCCGCCCGCGCGTAGAGTTTTACCATTCGGCCGTTGCGGCAACCACGGAGCAGATTCGTGGCTTGCTTGCCGGGACCGGTGAGTCTCCCGAGGATCAGACGATCTCCCTGGGCAACTTCGCCTCGGGCCACGTCGATGTCGAACGCTTTTCCGCTTTCACACGCCAGGCGGCCAAGGTCGCACCCGAGGCAGAGCTGCCCATCCGCGCCGCACAAAGGGCGCTAGAGGACCTGCTGCACATGGGCGACAGCCTGTTCATATTGAAATTACTGGAAGGCTCCAACCTGGGCGCCCGGGTCGCTGAACGTCTGGCGACTATCGGAAATGCATTTTCCGCCGCGCATGTCGTCGAGCTGGCCAAGCGCGGCGAGTACCAGGAAGAGAAGCATGGGCTCCTGCTGGGCGGTCTGGCGTACTCGGATTGGAGCCAGGCCGAACGGGCGTTGGCGCCGGGTCTGGTGATCGAACTGGATGGTGCGGACTTCACACCGGCCCAGGTCGTGCCTTACCTGGACGCCGGCATGAAAATGATCTTCGTGGTGGAGGGCGATGCTCCCGCGGCGGCGCTGGCTCGGCTGGTGACGCCGGGTGTGTACGTTCAGCAAACTATGGAAGAATCCGGGCTGGATGCATTAGCGGCCTGGGAAGGCACCGGTGTCGCGGCTCTGCTGCCGAAAGGCGCGGTTACTTTCGTACATGATCCGGCGGCGGGTGAGACCACCTATGAGCGCTTCACGACGTTGGAATTTCCTGGTGAGATCCGCAAGCGGGCGATCGGGGGGGTCAGCGCGGCCCAGCAGGCCGAAGACCTTAAACTGCTGGAGACACTGGCTGTCGTTCCCTCGTTAACAGGCGAGGCAGCGTCTGATCCAGCTGGCAAGCTTTCCGCCTGGCTGCTAAGCCAGACGAGCCTGGCCGGCGACGGATAAATCGGGTCATGAGCGGCAATCCCGTTCTCGATTCAGCCCTGATCCTGGGTGGGGTAGGCCTGTTTTTCGGCTTTGTCATCGCGCTGGTCAACAAGCGATTCCGGGTGTGGGAAGATCCACGTATCGTCGGCGTCGAGGAGCTTTTGCCCAATACCAATTGCGGCGCGTGTTCGCAGCCAGGCTGCCGGGCTTTCGCCGAGGCGGTTGTGACCGGTGATCATCAACCTTCCGACTGCACAGTGATGAGCCCGGATGCCGTTGAGGACGTGGCCGCATACCTGGGTGTGGATGCCGGTGCGGCCAACAAGCGCGTGGCGCGCCTGCTGTGTGCCGGTGGCAAAAACGAGGCCCACCGGAACGCGGATTACAGCGGTTTCGATTCCTGTAAGGCCGCAGCGGCTGTTGCAGGCGGAGGCAAGGGCTGCACATGGGGTTGCCTGGGGTTGCGTGATTGCGAGATTGTTTGCCTGCTCGACGCCATTTACATGAACGATGACGAGCTGCCGGTGGTGATTCCGGAAAAATGCACTGCATGCAACGACTGCGTGGAGACCTGTCCCAAAGACCTGTTCGTGCTCATGCCGATCGAGCAGAAACTCATCGTGCAGTGCAGGAACCTGGTTCATGGTGACGCCGCCGTGGAAATGTGCAGTGTCGCCTGCAACGCCTGCTCGCGTTGCGTGGCCGATGCCCAGCCGGGCCTGATCGAGATGATCGACAACCTGGCCGTTATTGATTACGAAAAAAATGCCCTGGCCGATCCCAAGGCCATCTCGCGATGTCCCACCGATGCGATCGTGTGGGTCGAAGAACAGCAGTTTGCCCAACAGATTACCAGGGGCTCGAAGGAGCCGGAGAGAAGAGCCGTATGAAGCCACAGGAAAGCCAGGCCCGCTATCCCGGAATGATCAAGACCGGAGATGGGAACTCCGCCATCGTCGCCATGGAAACGGCTGCCAGCGAAGCGGCTGGAGCTTACCCGATCACGCCCGCCACCCCGATGGGTGAGGGCTGGGCGGATGCAGCTGCCGCCGGCGTGAAAAACGTCAACGGCCGCAGCCTGATTCACTTCGAAGCTGAAGGCGAACACGCCGCGGCCGGGGTTACGGCCGGCATGAGCCTGGTCGGCCTGCGTTCCGCCAATTTCGCCAGTGGCCAGGGCCTGGCCTACATGCACGAATCGCTGTACGCAGCTGTGGGCAAACGGTTGACTTATGTGCTCAACGTGGCTTGCCGTGCGATGACCAAGCAGGCGCTCAATATTTACGCCGGTCATGACGATTACCATGCCATCGATGATACGGGTTGCTTCCAGCTGTTTGCGGCGGATGTGCAACAGGTGGCCGATCTCAACCTCATCGCGCACCGGATTGCCGAACTGTCCCTGAACCCGGGGGTCTGCGCGCAGGACGGGTTCCTGACCAGTCATGTTGTCCAGTCCTACCGGGAACCTGAACCGGAACTGATCCGCGAGTTCCTGGGGGATCCCTCGGATCTGATCGATACGCCCACCGCGGCCCAGCGTGCCGTATTCGGTGAAAAACGTCGCCGCATTCCCGAACTCTATGATTTCGATTACCCGGCCAGCATGGGCGTGGTGCAGAACAGCGAATCTTACGCCCAGGGTGTGGCTGCCCAGCGGCCGTTCTATTTTGATCACATTGCCGAGTTGACCGACCGTGTTTTTGCGGATTTCGAAGCACTCACCGGCCGCCACTACGCTCGCGCCATGGGTTACCGGCTGGAAGATGCCGACTACGTCATCGTCGGCCAGGGATCGGTCGTTCGCGATGCCGAAGCAGTCGCCGACTACTTGTGCGATGAACGCCGCCTGAAGGTGGGCGTACTCAACCTGACCATGTTCCGGCCGTTTCCTTCCGACCTCGTTGCCACGCTGCTGGCTGGACGGAAAGGTGTCGTGGTGCTGGAACGCACGGACCAGCCACTGGCCGTTGAACTGCCCATGATCCGCGAGATTCGCGCAGCGCTGGCACAGGCAGCAGAGAACGGTCGTGCCAGGGCAGGCCAATCCAATGGCGGACGCCTGCGCCGTAAGCGCGCGGTTAAATCAGATGGCCCGCTGCCGTATCCATCATTGCCGGCTATTGGCGCGGACCAGGTACCCAATCTTTTTTCCGGCTGCTACGGTCTCGGTGGCCGCGATTTGCAGCCCGCCGACCTGGTCGCGGCCGTGGAAAACATGCTGGTCGATGGAACCGCGCGCCGGCAGTTCTACCTGGGCATCGATTTCATCGACGAAGACACGCTGCTGCCGAAGGTACAGATCCGGCAGGAGGGCATTCTTGCGGATTACCCGCAGCTGCGGGACATGGTCTTACAGCCTGCGGATGGGGTCGAGCTGAATTCGGCCGATTCCATCGAGCTGCGGATTCACTCCATTGGCGGCTGGGACGCCAGGCCGGCAGGCCACTCGCTGGCAGCAGCCGCTGCCGAACTGTTCGGCATGCATGTGAAAGCTTTCCCAACGCGGTCGCGCGAACGGCGCGGCCAGCCAACCACTTATGCCGCTGCTCTATCGCGGCAGCCGCTGCGTCTGAACGGTGAGTTGAAGCATGTCGATATCGTCATCGCCCAGGATTCCGGGGTATTTCGGCATTCCGACCCGCTCGACGGCATGCGTGACGGCGGCATCCTTGTGATCCAGAGCGACCTTTCCGGCGAGGACCTCTGGAACAGCTTCCCGCAGACAGCGCAGTGGGCGATCAGGGAGCGCAAGATTCGAGTCTGTTCCGTCGATGGCGCAGGTATCGCCAGCGCTGACGCCAATAATCCGACGCAGCGTTATCGCCTGCAGGGGCTGGCATTCATGGGCGCGTTTTTTAACGCCGCGTCGTTATTGGGCCGGCATGGCCTGACGCGCGAGAACCTTTTCGAAGGCCTTCGCAATCACCTGGCTGTGGGCTCAGATCCGAACGGTGAAGTCATTGAAGACGAGATTCATGCCTGCATGCGTGGCTTTGACGAGGTCCGGGCGCTTGACCTTGCGGAGTTCAAAGACCAGGGCCACAGCATTAAAATCCCGCTGATCCCGGCCGCCATGGCTGGCTCCGATGCGGCCCAGGGACCGGGCAACCAGGGCGCGTTCTGGGACCAGGTCTGTGCACAGTACAAGACGGGCCACGATATCCTGGCTGATCCATTTACCGCCATCAGCGCCATCCCGGCCGCCACCTCGAGCATGCGCGACATGTCTACCATACGCGCCACCGTGCCGCGGTTCCTGGCAGACAAGTGCACGGGTTGCAGCAAGTGCTGGGTCCAGTGCCCGGATTCGGCGATTCCAGGCGTGGTCAGTTCGGTTGAGGAAGTACTCGACGCCACGCTGTCCAGCCTGGCGACATCGCAGAATCCGCTCACACAGGTCACTCAGCTCATCCGTCACCTGGCGCGGGAGTCGCGTAAGATTCTCGGTGGAAGCGAATTCGATACATTTGGCCAGGTTTTGTCGGAAGCCTATGAAAAGGTTGCCGCGAAGATGAACTGGGACGAAGAACGGCGTGAGCAGAACGACGCCGAGTTTCAGCAGGTGCTGGACGCCCTGGAACACTTCCCGCTGGCTAAAACTGCCCCCTTCTTTGACGTACCCGAAAGCCAGGAAAAGGGCAGCGGTGGCCTGCTGTCGATCACCATCAATCCGGAAACCTGCAAGGGCTGCGATGTTTGCGTCGCGGTCTGCGACGACGGCGCATTGATCAATGTGCCGCAGACGGACGAAGAACAGGAGCGTCTGGAAGCGAATTGGAAGCTCTGGAAGAACCTGCCGGAAACAGACGATCGTTACATCCGCATCTCCAGCCTGGAAGAAAACATCGGCATGATGCCGTCTCTGTTGCTTAAACAGGGCAATTACATGTCCATGCTGGGCGGAGACAGCGCCTGCATGGGTTGCGGCGAAAAGACCGCGATCCACCTGGTGGTGTCTGCAGTCAACGCAATGATGACGCCTCGCGTGGAAGCCCATCTTACGGAATTGACCAGCCTCATCGGGGCGCTGGACGAAAAAGCACGGACCTTGCTGGTCTCGGAGGCTGACCTGGCTGAAGTTTCAGCCGACTCGGAAGGCCTGGAAGTGACCCTTGAGCGTGATAAAAAGGAAACCGTTGCGCGCATTCACCGTGCTATCGAGGCACTGAAAGACCTGAAGTGGCGCTATGAAAAAGGCCCGGCTGGCCGTGGCCGTGCCCGCATGGGTTTTGCCAATTCGACCGGCTGCACCTCGGTATGGGGCGCTACCTTCCCCTTTAATCCATACCCATTCCCCTGGGCCAGTCACCTGTTCCAGGATGCTCCCTCCGTTGCCGTGGGCTTGTTCGAAGGGCATATGCGCAAGATGGCGGACGGCTTCATCGCCTTGCGCCGAGCGCAGAAGCTGCTGAGCGGCCGCTACGATCCCGAGGTTGATGAGGCTGGTTTTGCTGACTTCGACTGGCAGCAGTTCAGTGACGAGGAATTCGCGCTGTGCCCGCCGCTGTTAGCGGTGGGTGGCGATGGCGCCATGATGGATATCGGCTTCCAGAACCTGTCGCGACTGATGGCTTCAGGCAAACCGATTCGCGTGGTCGTGGTGGACACTCAGGCCAACTCGGCCGGCGGTGGACAATCCTGCACGGCCGGTTTCAAGGGGCAGGCGCCTGACGCCGACGAGGCAGGGCCGGACTACAGGAACAAGGACGAGTGGCGCAAGGAACTGGCCCTGATTGCCATGGCGCACCGCGACGTGTTCGTCATGCAGTCCTCGCAAGCAACCCCGTCCCATTTGTTTGGCAACCTGTTAAAGGGTCTCCAGGTGCGGCGACCAGCCCTGTTTATCCTGAATGCACCGTGTCCCAGGGAATGGGGCATTGCCCAGGACAGTGCGCCTGAGGCCGCCCGGCTGGCGCTGGAAAGCCGCGCGGTTCCGAACATCGTGTTCGACCCCGGCCGGGGAACGACATTTTCCGAGTGCCTTGACCTGGATGGCAACCCGTCGCCTGAGGACAAGTGGCCGGTGTACGAGCTGGCCTACCTGGACGAAGAGGGCGAGGAGCAGCGGATGACATTGCCGCTGACCATCGCCGACTGGGCGCTGGGCGAAGAGCGGTTCCGCGATCATTATGGTGAGCCGTCTGTGGACGCCGAGTTGGTGCGATTCGATCAGTACCTTGAGATGGATGCGGGCGAACGTGAGGATTGTGAGCCCTTTATCTACACGGTAGATGCAGAGAAACGCCTGCAGAAAGTCCGTGTTTCCGAACAAATCGTGGAACTGGCCGCAGAGCGGCAGCGCTTCTGGTCGCAACTCCTCGAACTGGCGGGCGTAGAGGTATCCGGACACCTGCGCGACTCCGTAGGCGCCGGCATCACGCGCAAGGCGCAAAAGGATATGACCGCACTGAAGGCCGAGTACGAGGCGAAATTTGCCCAGCTGACCACCCAATACCCGCAGTTGATCGCCCGCCGCATCGCCGAAGGGCTGCTGCGGGCCGGCGGCAACAAGACGGTCGCGGAACTGATGGAAACAGCGGAGCATTGGGAAGGGCCGGCGTTCCAGGCCCCGGAAGGACTGGACTTTGGAGCAGCTTCTCCCGCTGAAGCAGAACCCTCCGCAGACGATGCGGATGCCAAAGATGAGGACGTTGCAGAAGAAGTCCCGGCCGCGGCAGAGCAGGAAGAAGACGAGGACCTCATTCGGGAGCCCTGGATCGAGAGCATCCGCTGTACGGCCTGTGATGACTGCACCAACATGAACCCCAAGATGTTTGCCTACAACGAAGACGGCCTGGCCTATATCGCCGACGCCCGGGCCGGCACGTTCAAGGAACTGGTGATGGCAGCTGAAAAATGTGCGCCCTCGGTCATCCACCCGGGCGACCCGTTGAATCCCGATGAGAAGGGTCTGGACAAGCTGATCCCGCGTGCGGAGAAATTTAACTGATGGTATCGCGTCGACGGTTAAATCTGCAGCTGCCCAGCTTCAAAAACGGGGTGCATCCCCCCGAGCACAAGGACCTGACTTCAGGTATCCCGTCGCGTCGCCTGGCGTTTCCGGATGAAATCGTCCTGCCACTGTCACAGCACATTGGCCGACCGGCGGAGGCGCTGGTCAAGCCCGGCGATCGGATCGAGCGCGGTGATGTGATCGCCCAGGCCAGTGGTTATGTTTCTTCTTACGTGCATGCCACCGCCGCAGGCACCGTTAAATCGATCGAACACTGGCCGCACCCGGCTGGAGCCATGCAGCCCTCTGTTCGCATCGAGGTGGACCCGCATTCCACGCAGATGCAGCGCCCCAGGCTGGTGCCGCACTGGGACGAGGTGCCGGCAGAGCAACTTTCGGATGAAATCAGCAAGGCGGGAATCGTGGGGCTGGGCGGTGCGGCTTTCCCCAGTCACGTCAAACTGCGGCCGCCTGAAGACCAGCCGGTCGATGTGCTGATGGTAAACGGCTGCGAATGCGAACCCTACCTGACCTCGGACCACCGCACCATGCTGGAGCGGCCCGAACACGTGCACCTTGGCATCCGTATCGTGTTGCGAGCACTGGGCATCAGCCGCGCCGTGATCGGCATCGAGGCCAATAAGCCCGACGCCATCGAGGTCATGCGCGACACGTCACCGGACGATCTTGACATCACGGTTCAGCCGCTTGAGGTCAAGTATCCACAAGGTGCTGAGAAAATGCTGATCAAGGCAGTCACCGGGCGCGAAGTACCCTCCGGCAAACTACCCAGCGCAATAGGCGCGCTGGTTCAGAATGTGGCGACCACGGCCAGCGTGGCGATGGTCTTTGAGACGGGTCAGCCCCTGATCGAACGCATCATGACGGTGTCGGGCCGCGGCATCCGTCAGCCGGGAAACTGGGTGATCCCATTCGGCACGAAGCTGAGCGACGTGATCGCAGCTTGCGGCGGCTTTACGGAAGATGCTTCCGAGATCGTGTTTGGTGGTCCGATGATGGGGCAAAGCCAGGCCAGTCTTGACGTGCCGGTGCTCAAGGCCACCGGTGGTATTCTCGTGTTGTCGAAGGATGAGTGCAAGCGCCAGGACATCCTGCCCTGTATCCGCTGCGGCAAGTGTATCGATGCCTGTCCGGTGTTCCTCAATCCGCAACTGATGGGCGCACTCGCCAGGGTCGATCGCTTCGAGGAAATGACCGGGAACAATCTCAGTGACTGCATGCTATGCGGCTGCTGTTCTTATGTATGCCCGTCGAACATCCCCTTATCGCAGCTGTTTGCGATGTCGAAGATTCAGCTCAGCAGGTTGCAGGCAGCATGAGCGACTCCATGGTGAAAATCACTGCCGCACCGCACGTGCGCTCCGGCGAATCCACCACCCGGATCATGTGGTCGGTGGTGCTTAGCCTTTTGCCGGTGACAGGTGCGTCGATCTGGTTTTTCGGTCCGAGCGCCGTGCTGGTGATACTGGCCGCCGTGGCCGGCTGCCTGCTGACCGAACGCCTGTTCGGCGGCCGGCGCAATTCGATATCCGATGGCTCCGCGATGATCACCGGTCTGCTGCTTGGGCTCTGCCTGCCGGCAGGGTTCCCATTGTGGATGGCCTTTCTCGGCGGCGTTTTTGGTATTGGTTTCGGCAAGATCATTTTCGGTGGCCTGGGCCAGAATATTTTCAATCCGGCCTTGCTGGGCCGCGCCTTTCTGCAGGCGGCTTTTCCGGTAGCGATCACCACCTGGCCCGCTCGTGCGGCGGACTGGTGGGCCTTGCGCGGCGATAATTTAGCGCTGCCGTTCATGAGTCCGGCATCCGCGGACGCCGTGACCGGCGCGACGCCGCTGGGCAACCTGAAATTCGGTGATGATCCGGTCGTCACACCGCTGATGGAATTATTCCTGGGCAACACCGGCGGTTCGCTGGGCGAAACTTCGGCATTGCTGATCCTGCTGGGTGGCATTTACCTGGCGATCCGGGGTCACCTGAACTGGCATATCCCGGTCAGCATCCTGGTTTCGGTCTTCGCGTTTTCCGGCCTGTTTTACTGGCTCGGCCTGTCGCCATTCTCACCCCTGTTCATGCTGTTTTCCGGCGGCCTGATGCTCGGTGCCTGGTACATGGCTACCGATATGGTGACTTCACCGGTGACCCATGCAGGCTGCTGGGTGTTCGGCGTCAGTATTGGACTGCTGGTGGTGATTATCCGCATCTGGGGAGGATTACCCGAAGGGGTGATGTACGCCATTCTGCTGATGAACGCGCTGGTGCCGTTCATTAACCGGGCGACCCAGCCGCGCAAGTTCGGCAGCAAGGAACCGGCCGCGGAGAAGGAATCATGAACGAGCGGCCGGACAGGGACCCGATCGAAGTGCAGGTGGTCGATCCATCGCGGCCGAATAGCGGAGACGACGCACCGGCCGAAAAGCAGGTTTCGACACTGCGCCTGGTGGCTACACTGGCCGTGGCCGGTGCGCTGGCAGGCCTGTTGATCGTGCTGGTCAACCTGCATACCAAGCCGATCATCGACGAGTACAAGGCGGAACAACTCAAGCTGGCTATTTACGAAGTGTTACCCGGCGTTTCCCGCTACCGCACCCTCTACCTGGTTGACGGCTCCCTGTCTGGCGAAGTGCCGTCCGGCGCCAAAGCCACAGATTTCCGCCAGGCCTACGTTGGCTATGACGAGGCCGGGCAGATGAAGGGCGTGGCCGTGTCGCGAGGCGAATCCGGCTTCCAGGACGTGGTACAGGTGATTTTTGGCTTCGAAGCGGAGACGGGTATCCTGTTGGGAATGAAAGTACTGGAAAGCAAGGAAACACCGGGCCTGGGTGACAAGATATTCAAGGATCAGAACTTTGTCGACCAGTTCTTCGCCCGCCCGCAGACCCCCCTGGCCGCCATCAAGGCGGGCAGCGGCAAGGGTGCGCCGGGCGAGATCGACGCCATCACCGGCGCGACCATTTCCTCCAAGGTGGTGGTCAGCATCATCAACAACGGTATTGCGGAATGGTTGCCTGTGCTGGAACAGGGCATACCGGAGGAGGCGCCATGAGAACCACCACGCCGTCACAGGATTTCATCCGTGGAATCTGGCAGGAAAACCCGGTGTTGATCCAAATGCTGGGACTGTGCCCGGCGCTGGCAGTGACCAACACGGTAAAGAACGCGCTGGCCATGAGCGCCGCCACGTTTTTTGTACTGTGCTGCTCCAGCGTGTTGATCTCCACTTTCAAAAGCATCATCCCGAAAGAGGTGCGGATCTCCTCTTACATCCTGGTCATCGCCACCTTTGTGACCCTGGCCGACATGATGCTGCAGGCTTACGCGCCGGTGCAGCACAAGGAACTGGGCGCCTTCATCGCTCTGATCGTGGTGAATTGCATGATCCTGGGTCGCCAGGAGGCATTTGCCTCTCGCAACAAAGTCTACAGGTCACTGCTCGACGCGGTCGGTACCGGCATCGGCTTCACCATCGCGCTCGTCATGATGGGTGGATTCCGTGAAATCCTCGGCATCGGTACCTTTTTCGACATCCCGTTGTTTGGCCCGAACTTTGAACCCTGGGTCGTCATGGTATTACCGGCCGGAGGTTTTCTGACCCTGGGCTTCATCATCCTGGGAATGGGTGTGTACGAGCAACGCAAGCAGGCCAGGCAAGCGCACGGGGAGGCGGCATGAACGACCAGACGCTGTTTTCCATCTTCTTCTCGGCCATGGTCGTGAACAACTTCACTCTGGCCATGTTCCTGGGCCTGTGTCCGTTCATGGGCGTCTCGGCACGCGTTGAAACGGCGCTGCGTATGGGCCTGGCCAATATTTTCGTGCTGGTGCTCACTTCGCTCAGCGCCTGGGTGCTCAATACCTACATCCTGGAGAACGCGCCCTACCTGCGCATCATCTCCTTCATCATCGTGGTCGCATCACTGGTGCAGATCGTTGAGATGGTCGTGAAGAAAATCGCCCCTGTGCTGTTTCGCCAATTGGGCATCTTCCTGCCGCTGATGACCACCAACTGCGCGATCTTCGGCCTGGCCATTTTTCAGACCAACCGCGGCTACGACTTCCTGCAAGGTATCGTGTTCGCGATCGGTGCGGGCCTGGGCCTGACGCTGGCGCTGGTGCTGATGGCGTCTATCCGCGAGACCTCGGAGCTGTCTGACATCCCGGCCATCGCCAAGGGTACCGGTCTGACCCTGATCATAGCCGGCAGTCTTTCGCTGGCCTTCATGGGCTTCGCGGGATTGCTGTAGCCATGACCGAATACATCATGCCAATCCTGTTCCTGATGGTGGTGTTCGTTGTATTCGCCCTCGTGCATCGCAACCGGAACAGCGCATGTGCCGGATGCAGCGGTGATTGCGACAAAACCAGTTGTGAGAACCGTTCTTGACGGATACAGGACGGATTTTCACCGCATCAAAACTGGCTGGGCTGGAATTAAAGAATCGCGTGATCAGGGCAGGGTGCTTCGAGGGCATGTGCCAGGGCGGCCAGGTCACCGAAGCGCTGATCGAGCATCATCGCAGGCTCGCTACGGGCGGCGTGGCAATGACCACGGTGGCCTATTGTTCCGTCAGCGCGGACGGGCGTGCATTCGACCACGAATTATGGATGCGCGATAGCATCGTTCCGGATCTGCGAAAGCTGACGGACGCGGTACACCGCGAAGGGTCCCTCGCGTCCATTCAGCTGGGTCACTCCGGATTTTTTACCAACAAGGCTGTCATTGGCAAAAGGCCCCTCGGCGCGTCGCCCAAATGGTGTCTGTTCATGCGATCGTATTGCCGCGAAATGACCCTCCGGGACATCAACGAAAAAGTAAATGATTTTGTGACAGCAGCCCGGTTGGCCAGGTCTGCCGGGTTCGACGCGATCGAAATTCACGCGGGCCATGGATACCTTCTCAGTCAGTTTCTGAGCCCCTGGACAAACCGGCGCAAGGATGCGTTTGGGGGCGAAATAAGTAATCGTCTTCGATTTCCGATAGAAGTTATTGAAAAAACACGTGATATATTAGGTATTGAGTTCCCAATACTGGTCAAGATGAACCTCTATGATGGGATGAATGTGGGTCTTTCAATACATGAATCACAGTTCATTGCTAAGGCGTTTGAAAAAGCCGGAGCTTCCGCGCTGATCCCGAGTTCCGGCTTCACTTCCAAAGTTCCCTTCCTGATGTTGCGCGGCCATCTTCCGATCAATGAGATGAGTCAAAACCAGGACGGTGTTCTGGGTTGCCTGGGACTGAAACTGTTCGGACGTATGATGGTGCCGAAACACCCTTATCAGCCGCTGTTTCAACTGGATGGCGCCCGCAAAATCCGCCGTGCGGTCGACATTCCCGTGGTCTATATTGGAGGTGTGGAGTCCCTGGCCACGATGAAACAGGTTCTGGATGAGGGATTCAGGTTTGTTCAGATCGGGCGTGCATCAATCCAGGATCCCGACTTTGTGAACAAGCTGCAGTCGGGGCAAGTGGACCAGTCTCCCTGTGATCATTGCAACCGGTGTGTTGCGGCAATGGATGCAGGCGGTGTTTACTGCGTGTCCAACGAGCTTGGGTTTTACACTGGAAGCGGCAAGGAATGAGCAGGGACACGATGCAATGTAAAAACTGCGATCACCGTTTATCGGCTGATTCCCGGTTCTGCGATTCCTGTGGACAATCCGTCAGGGAGATATCGCGGCCATGGCTTGAACTTTCCCGTGAATTGCTGGCCGAGACACTGGATTGGGATGGGCGTATGTTCCGGTCGATCGGATTGTTGATGACCCGTCCCGGTTTTTTGAGCCAGGAATACATCAGCGGCAAACGGGTTGCCTATACATCGCCGGTCAGGATGTACCTGGTCATCAGCCTTTTATTTTTCCTCGTACTCCCGATGATTCTGCCGCCCGCCACTAATGTAAGCCCCGATCACAAACTGTCGGTTGATCTTTACTCCAAGGGCATGTTCGTCCTGCTGCCGTTCTTCGCGCTGTTGTTGAAAATGTTCTACCGGCGCTTCTACTACATGGATCACCTTGTTTTTTCAGTTAACCTGTTCAGCGTCAGCTATATTGGTTTTGCCCTGCTGCTTTCCATCGAGACCCTTGCAGACCGGTATGTGATTGCCATGGTGATTCAGGTGCTGGTGCTCCTTTACACTGTGGGATATGTGTTGATGGCATTGCACCGGGTTTATTCGGATAGCTGGCCAAAGACGGCGTTCAAGTTTCTGGGCTTGTTGTTGCTGTTCCTGCCCGCGCTGGCCATCCTGATCGAGTTGACCAGTCATGTCGGGGCGGAAAAGGGCTAAAGTGACTGTGAGATTATCCGGCGCTTCCCGGTCTGTACGTGAACTTGCCGGCTGCTGAAAAGGAACCCCAGCATCATGACTAAAATACATCATTGGCTTTTGGCACTGTTTTGCATGGCAGTGGCCGTAAGTGCCCAGGCCGCGGATCACCGGACAGAAATTCACGCGGATGCCAGCGAAGTTCAGCCCTTGTTGCCAGGTATGAAAGCGCCTGCATTCGAGGTGCTCAACGTTGAAGGCAAGCCTGTCAATTTCAACCCGGATGAAATGGAAAAGCCCCTGGTGCTGTCTTTTTTCCGGGGTGGCTGGTGTCCGTACTGCAACCTGCACCTCGCCGAATTGCGAAAAGCGGAAACTGAGCTGAGGGAAATGGGTTTCGATATCTGGTTTATCAGTATTGACCGCCCGGAGCAGCTCTATGCCAGCCTGGATCAGCCTGATATTGGTTACGAGATTCTCTCTGATTCTGGATTGGAAGCTACAAGGGCCTTTGGTCTGGCATTCCGGGTAGCCGATGAAACCGTAGAGAAGTACCTGGAATGGGATATCGACCTGGAAGGCGCTTCCGGCGAAACTCACCACGTACTGCCGGCGCCTTCTACGTTCATCATTGCACGCAATGGCGTCATCCGGTTTCAGTACACCAACCCGGACTATGCCGTACGACTGCATCCAGATGTGCTACTTGCCGCAGCCCGCGCCTACGATGACGAAGTCAACGAGCGCCTGCGCCGGCAACACAAAAAAAACAGGGAAGCGAAAGAATCAGCCGGAAACTGAATTTCGCCTGAGCCAGTCTTCGAACCGGCCCAGAGCCTCCGGAAAAGCGTCCCTTCCGAGTCCGATTCGCATGTGCTGGTCATCGCCGCCCAGCATGCGGGCGGACTGGACCAGTATGCCTTCGGTAGTGGCCAGTTCATGCGATTTGGCCTGGACCGACGGCACGTTCCAGCCTACCAGCGCAGTCGAACCGGCGCGTGGCCGTCTCCAGGTGAATTGCTGCGGCCAGCGACTGAAAAAAGCTTCCGCTTTCTCAAGGTTGCGCCCGATCCGGGCGATGTTTCGGCTACGCAGGATTTCACGGACTTTCAAAGCAGCCATCGACAGGTATTCGACGGGCCCGGGGGGACAGATGCTGGTATAGAACTTCCAGTTCATGATCTGTGCCAGCAGGTCCTGGTCCTGGACGATCAGCCAGCCACTGCGCAGGCCCGGCAAGCCGTAGGTCTTTGACAGGCCAGACAGAGCGACTGCGCTTTTGGAAAGGTCGGCAGCTGAAGGCACCTCAGCCGTGCCTGGCTGGACCAGCCCGAAATACATCTCGTCGCTGAAAATGCAGAATTCATGATCTTCAGCCAGTTGAAACAGGGAACGCTGAAATTCGGGGCTGGGTAAAAACCCTGTGGGGTTGTGCGGAAAGTTCACGACCAGCAGTTTCGTGCGGGAGGAAAGAAGGCTTCTTAATTCATCCAGGTCCAGATACCAGTCCTCTGCGCCAGGTTTGAAAGACCAGCGTTTCACGGCGGATGGACCCGCGATGTGCTCGAACATATTGATCAGGGCGTCATAGGCCGGTGACAGCACGATGACTTCGTCACCCGGGTCGAGCAAAGCCCGCGCGGCCAGGTAAATGCCTTCCACCGGCGTGCCCAGCACGACGACATCGTCGGTGCTGACATTTGAGTACATATCCGCGATTGCCTGGCGCAGGCCGGCATTTCCCTGCGGCTCTGTGTAGGACAGGCGCTGTTCGCCAAATTGCTCCAGCGATCCTCCCGCCAGGGACAGCAGTTCGTCTATGGTGACGGTCTCGCAATCCGAATTGCACAGTTGGTACGTCGTGTTGAATTCATAGCGAGCGAAAAAATGCTCGGTTTCAAAGGGTGCGATTTTCATCTGGCGTATGATAGCCCCGTTTTCATTGCAAAAGGCAGGAGACCTACTATCGAGACGAAAGCGCTTCCTGGCGGTGGGGGCTGGCAAAGACGGCATACTGTCGTCCTGCTTTGTTTTTTCTCAACCCTGATCTGCTATATCGATCGGGTCAATATATCCGTAGCTATCATCCCGATGGCAGACCATTTTGGCTGGAGCGATACCGAACGTGGACTGGTGCTGTCGTCATTCTTTGTCGGATACCTGGTCACACAGGTGGCGGGGGGGTCCCTCGCCGCGCGCTTTGGCGGCAAGGTGGTGCTCGGTTTCGGGGTGCTGTGGTGGTCATTGTTCACATTGTTGACGCCTCTGTCGGCCATGACGTCCTTTCCGGTGTTGATAGCCGCCCGCATCCTGATGGGGATCGGTGAGGGAGTCGCATTTCCTGCAACCTACAATCTGCTGGGCCGCTGGGTGCCGCTGAAAGAGAGGAGCAGGGCGGCCGCTTTCAACCTGAGCGCGATTTCGATGGGCACTCTGCTGGCGGTCTCGACGACACCGTTCATCATCCTCGCTTTTGGCTGGGAAGCTGTTTTCTATCTATTTGGCGCCACCGGGTTTATCTGGTTCCTGTTCTGGTGGCCGCTGGCCGGTGACCGGCCAAGCCGTCCACTGGATCCCGATGTGGGTGCGCTGACGGCAGGGTCCGGGACTGCACCCGAACGGGATAACGAGGGGATTCCATGGCGCCGGATCCTTGAAAAACGCGAAGTCTGGGCCATCATCATCGCGCACTTCAGCAACAACTGGGGCCTTTATGTCCTGCTGGCCTGGCTGCCCAGCTATTTTTCTTCGCAACTGGGGGTCAACCTGAGAGCGGTATGGCTATACATCAGCCTGCCGTGGATCGCCAATTTCATCATGGGGAATGTTGCGGGATGGCTGGCAGACCGAATGATTGCCTCCGGGTATTCCGTTACATTTGTTCGCAAGGCCATGCAGGTTGTTGGGTCGGGAGCGCCAGCGATCGCACTGGTTTTGCTTGCAGACACGCAAAGCACATTGGTTGCGGTTACGCTGTTGACGCTGGCAATTGGCCTGGCCGCCTTTTCCTTCGCGGGGTTTGCTTCCAATCACCTGGATATTTCACCACGCCATGCGGGCGCCATATTTGGTATTTCAAATACCGCCGGAACGCTCCCGGGCATTATCGGTGTCGCGCTCACCGGGTTTCTGGTCGATGCGACCGGCAGTTATGCCTCGGCCTTTTACGTGACGGCGGGCGTTTACCTTGTTGGGCTGCTGGTTTACCTGGTTTTTGGTTCCGGCAGGAAAATAATCTGAATCACCGTAATGCAAAGCCCTGGGGACTCGCGAGCATGATTTCGGCGTCGAGGGGAAGCGATGCAGGTGTTGTCATGGGGTCCCGAGCCGTTGTAACGTGCGGTAAACCATAGCATCGGTGGATCAACTCATGCAGACGTCGGACATTATCGTAATTGGCGGCGGAATTGCCGGCATGTCGGCAGCGGCGGAAATGGCCGCTGACGCAAGTGTGACAGTGCTGGATATGGAACAGCAGCCGGGCTATCACGCCAGCGGACGGTCGGCAGCGTATTTCGCTGCGGCTTATGGCAATAAGATCATTCGCGACATTACCGGCTGCAGTGAAACCTTTTTACGGTCCCCGCCGGACGGGTTTACCGAAATTGAAATTTTCCGTCCCCGCGACTGCATGTTCTTTGGCCGCGAAGACCAGGCGGAAACGCTGAAGGCCATGCAGCAAGACAATCCGAGACTTGAATTCCTCGACAGCCGGGTGGTGCGTGAACGCGTTCCGGTGTTTTCCCCTGGGTACATTTATGGCGCCATGTGGGACCGCAAAGGCGGTGACCTGGAAGTCGATGCCCTGCTGCAGGGCTATTTTCGGTTATTCCGCCGTCGCGGCGGCATCTTCCACGCCGCGTGCCAGGTCAGTTCCCTGGCGCGGACTGAAGGTGCCTGGCTGGTTTCAGCGGGCGACGAGCAATTCCAGGCTCAGGTAATCGTTAACGCAGCCGGCGCCTGGGTTGAACGTATTGCGGCGATGGCCGGACTCGCGACCCTGGGCATCCAGCCGATGCGCAGGACAGCCCTGACCATCGACCCCCCGCCGGGCACCGATATCCGGGACTGGCCGGAAATGGTCGATGCCGATGAGGATTTCTATTTCAAACCCGATGCCGGCCAGTTGTTTATTTCACCGGCGGACGAGACGCCCTCCGAACCCTGCGATGCACAGCCCGAAGAACTGGATGTCGCAACGGGTGTTTACCGTTTTGAGCAGGCGACTGGCCTGGACATACGCCGCGTCAATCACAGCTGGGCTGGATTGCGGACATTTGCTCCGGACAGGATTTTTGTCGCAGGCTTCGATCCCCGGACCGAAGGGTTTTGCTGGTTGGCCGGGCAGGGCGGATACGGAGTACAAAGTTCTCCTGCGATGGCTCAGCTGACCCGTTACCTGGTCACAGGCACGCGGCCGGAAGGCGAAATCTCAACGGTGCTGAGTTACATCGAAGACGTTGCTCCCGATCGTTTGATCCATTCATGAAAAAGAAAAATACGCACCATTGTGCTGTATGCTTTGGCGGATCAAAGAGGCGCCCACAATGCTAAAAAACATGGTCGGCAAGCTGGTCGATATCCGCAGTGACGATGAACTCAAAGGGTTGCTGTGGGGGACCGCTTATGGTTTCTTCATCATGTTCTCTTATTACATCCTGCGCGCAGTGAGGGACGAAATTTCCTCCGCAGACCGCGGTAATCTGCAGATTCTCTGGACAGCGGTTTTCCTGGTCATGTTGTTGGCGGTACCGCTGTACTCCTGGATGGCCTCCAGGTGGTCTCGCGGTGTGTTCGTACCGCTGGCCAATCGCTTTTTCATCCTGTGCCTGGTGGGTTTCTGGCTCTGCCTTGCCTTTCTTCCAGAGACCGCGCGGCCCTGGATCGATCGTGTGTTCTATGTCTGGACGAGTGTTTTCGCACTGTTCGTGGTGACCGTATTCTGGGGATTCATGGCCGATTGTTTCGACAACAGCCAGGGAAAGAGGCTGTTCGCTTTCATCGCTGTGGGCAGTTCGGTCGGGGGCATGCTGGGCTCATCAGTAACCGCCGTGCTGGCTGAAGTTCTGCCTTCGTTCACGCTGTTGCTGGTCGCCTGCGTTCCGCTGGAGATGGCCTCCTGGTGCGCCCGGGTTCTGAATCGGCGATTTGAAACGGGGAACGTCCGGATAGCGGGTGAATCCAGCCGGGCCATTTCCGGAAACGCGTGGTCAGGCATGAAAGCCGTATTCGCCTCTCCCTACCTGATGGGCATTGCGGGCTTCATCGCATTGATGACTTTTGCATCGACCATGCTCTATTTCCAGCAGGCCAACCTGGTAGCTGATGCTTTTTCTGACCGGGGTGTAAGGACCGCATTCTTCGCCAAGATTGACCTGGCGGTGAATATTCTGACGCTTATTTTTCAGCTCTACCTCACCGCGCGGGTGGTCAAGTGGCTGGGAGTAGGCGTGACGCTGGCCGTGATTCCATTAGTGACCGCACTCGGATTCCTGTCGCTGGGCCTGTACCCGACGCTGGCGATCCTGGTCGTTGTCCAGGTGATCTACCGAGCAGGCCGGTATGGTCTGACGAAGCCGGCGCGGGAAATGCTTTGGACCGTGCTGGGGCGGGAAGAGAAATACAAATCCAAGCCCTTCCTGGATGCTGCCGTCTATCGTGGCGGCGACCTGGTCAGTGGCTGGATCTACACCGGGCTTGCAGCTGCGGGGCTCACGATTGGGGCCATTGCGCTGGTGGCAGCGCCGATTGCCGGTTTATGGGCTATTCTTGGATTGAGATTGGGCCGGAAGGAAGAACTGATGGCTAAAGAACAAGGAGAAACTGAATGAAACTGACCCGTAGAGATCTGATCAGACTCGGCGCCGGAGCGGGAGTGGCTTCCGTTTCAGGCGCATGGGGCACATTGTTTGCTGGAGCCCCTGCTTTCCACATGACGACGATCCCGTCCAGTGGTCAGAAAATTCCCAGCGTGGGAATCGGCACCAACAGGTTCCGCGGCAACCCGGACTCGGAGGACATGACGCGCCTGGCAAGGACCCTGGAAACTTTTCACAGCAAGGGTGGACAAGTGATCGATACTTCACCCAATTACGGAAATTCCGAAGAAGTGCTTGGCAAATTACTGGACGACCTGAATTTGCTCGACCAGGTGTTCATGGCGACCAAGGTTGATCGCGAAGACCAGGCGCAGGGCCGTGAGCGAATGGAAGGCTCATTCCAGCGCCTGCGTGGCCCGATCGACCTGATGCAGGTGCATAACCTGCGCGGCACCGACGTAGAACTGGAAACGATGATGGCCTGGAAAAAAGAGGGCCGGTTCAAATACATCGGCATCACCACCCACCGGGTTGAGCAACACGCAGAAATGGAGCGGTTTATGCAGAAATACCCGCTGGACTTCATCCAGGTGAATTACTCGCTGGCGGACCGCGCGTCCGCCGGGCGGATTCTGCCGCTGGCCATCGATCGCGGCATCGCAGTCCTTGTCAACCGGCCGTTTGGCAATGGCAGCCTGTTCGGAGCGGTGAAAGGCGTTGATCTGCCGGACTGGGCTGCCGAGATGGACGCCAGCAGCTGGGGGCAGGTGTTTCTGAAATACATTATTTCCCACCCTGCAGCGACTGTGCCGATTCCGGGCACCACCAAGCCGCACCATGCCGAGGACAATTTGGGAGCGATGGTCGGCCGGATGCCGGATGCCGGTCTGCGCAAGGAAATTGAGAAAACCATGGATGGGTTGCTTTGATGAACGCTTGCATACGGACCGCTGTGCTGCTGACTTCCGGACTCTACTTTCTGTCGTTCGGTCTGCAGGGCAATTCGCTGGCGGATGAAAAGGAACTGTTGCGAACAGCCGCGGTGCAGGACCTGGTCGATGACCTTGGGATTCGGGAGTCCAGCGTGGCTTCGCGGGACCTGGAAGGCTGGACTTCTCCCAGGAAAGTGTTGCTGAGGGTGGACAAGCCAGAACGACTGGCCGGATTCCAGGCAGTGGCTCCCGGGGTGGAGATTGTGCTGGTATCCAACCCTGAAGAAGCCGCTGCCCAGGCGCAGGATGCCCAGGTCCTGATCGGCTTCTGTAACCAGGAAATTCTGGCGGCAGCGCCCCAACTGCACTGGGTCCAGGTCTATTCTTCCGGTGTGGACCGTTGTGTGATCAATCCGGGTATGCAAACCGGCAACAAACTGTTGACCAACGGGCAGCGCATTGCGTCACCGGCACTGGCGGAACACGCCATTGCGATGATGATGACCCTGGCGCGTGGCCTGGATGTCTATCATTCCAACCAGCTGAACAACAGTTGGGATCGTAATCCCAACCTGGGCGCCGGCGAATTCATGGAACTGGCCGGGCGTACCGTGCTGGTGGTCGGACTGGGCGGTATCGGTACCCAGGTGGCGATGCGCGCCCATGGCCTGGGCATGCGGGTGATCGCCACCCGCGGCAGTCGCCGTGAAGGACCGGATTATGTTGAATACGTGGGGCTGTCGGATGAATTGATCGAACTGGCAGGGCAGGCCGACGTAGTCGTCAATACGGTGCCACTGACGGATCGGACCCGTGGAATTTTCAATGCGGTATTTTTTGCAGCAATGAAGCCAACCGCTTACTTCATATCCGTGGGGCGAGGGGCCAGCACAGTGACCGACGATCTGGTGGCTGCGCTGAACGAAGGCGAGATAGCGGGAGCCGGACTGGACGTGACAGACCCGGAACCGCTGCCGGCGGACCATGTTCTGTGGCAGACGCCACGGGTGATTATCACTCCGCACACAGCAGGGCGCTCGGACAAGAGCCGGGATCGGCTGTATTTGCTGGTACAGGAGAATTTACGCCGTTATGTGGCGGGAGAACCGATGCTGTCGGTGGTCGATATTGAGCGTGGATACTGACTAAAGAAAATTTTTATTAGACAGGTTATCCTATGGCGCCATGAAACTATGCGCACAGCGTGGGGAAAATAGGGAGAGGAAGCGATGGTATTTTCAAACAGCAGTAAGGGGCGCAGGAGCGTGGTGAACCGCTCTGCCAGAATTTCTGCATTGCCGCTGATTTTGGCAGCAATGTTACCCGGCAATCTCATGGCACAACAATCATGCCCTGCGGACATTTTCGTCGAAATCGACAGTCCCGGCGATACATTTGCTATCGGTCAAACCATTCCAATTCGGGTGGAGTTCAGAATGGGTGAAGCACCGGTCCTCGAAACCGTGACCATTTCAGGTTTTCAATACCTGCTTGATTGCGAAGGGACGGATACTTTTTTAGGTTGCCTTGCACAAGGAGGCATCGAAGGTAACGTCGTGAACTTCATAGAGGGAAGTGAAGAGACAAACTGCCCGGTCTCTGGCACCCCCAACGGTGTCGCTGATGGAACGTTAGCTCCCCCAATCCGGGTTGATTTTGATTTCATTGATGACAACGGCAACGGAATCCTTACCGATGTGGTTCTGGATTCAACGCCGGTAACTCCTGACGGCAACACTTTTAATTCCTGTTACGTAACCTTCGACGTTGTGGTCGAGGAACTCAGCGATACGCTGGTTACCAAGGAAGTCATCGAGTGGGCTGCAGTTTCTGGACTGCAAGCACAGTGCGGAGACCTTCCCGCAGGGTCGGCTGAAACCCTTTCGTTCAATATCTCAAATCCCAATACCGTGATCTGGGTAACCAAGGACTTCACCGATAACAACAAATCTGAGGTGGACGTTCATCTGCGTTGTGATGCCGGTACGGTTGTTAACCCCGATTTCACGCAGCTTTCCGATCCGGCTGCCAACGGAACCTTCGATAAGGTTGGTTTCATTGTGTACAACATTCCTTCCGAGGGTGCAAATTGCACGGTATTTGAAGATCCCGTTCCGAGTGGGTATGCGGCGACTTACCTGGCAGGCGTCAGGAATGCGGCTGAAGGCGATTACGAGGACTATGGCGAACTTGACGATAACGAAGGTTGCTTCTTCACGGCAGTTAAAGGTGGTGAGTACACCTGCGAAGTAACCAATACTGGCAAACCTGCCGAGTTCACGGTGTATAAAGAATGGCTCGTGGATGGCGCCGGTGGCCAGGAAGTGGTTGAAGAGGCGCACGTGACCATTACCTGCAATAGCGAAATTTTTGAAAACCCGCTGGACGAAGATTCAGATGAAAATGAAGTCGAGGGCGTGGTCGTTCCACCACTGCTTCCCAGTGGTGACTGGAAGATGATAGGCACGCTGGGTGATGATGAATTCATGACGGCGAAAGTTGACACCAGCGTAAGTGGGGCCAGGTGCTCGGCTACAGAAAAAGTCGAATCAAGCGGAGTGGAAGCGGTCGATACTTGCAGGCCCAGAACGCTCGGTCCGGGTGGTTCCAGTAGTTGCAAATTCATCAATACCGTATTTTTCGAGGGTATACCGACGCTCAATCAATACGGAATGGCTTTGATGATGCTGTTGATGCTGGGGCTGGGCGCGTTGACTTTCAGGCGATTTGCCTAAACTCCGATACTCATTGTTGAGTCAAAAAGCCCGCGGCCGTTGCCGCGGGCTTTTTTATTAACGGGAAACGGTATTGAAGGAAATAACCAGTGTATTGGAGCAATGATCTGAACTTGCCTGGCAAAGCTGGTACACGGCCGACTTTGTGTGAACATCGATCGTTGTGTCAATGAGCTTGCCATCATTTCGCGTGTCGGCGATCAGTACGCCGTCACGATAGAGATCAACCTTTTCAGTTTCTGCACCAGACCATCTCAAAGTCGCCATAATCCTGCTGTTGTTCTGACGGCCTGAGCCGCTGAGGGTGATCTCCGGCAGATTTTCTTCTACTTCGATTCTGCGTGAGGTCAAACCGGATTCTCCTTTATCGTCGATGACGGTTAATGTCACCGCGTAAGCTCCTGCGGCATTATAGTCGTATTGAATGGTTTTTCCGCCCAGGCTGGCGCCGTCTCCCATTGACCAGTGGTAACTGGTGATGGTCCCGTCCGTATCCTGGCTGGAGCCGGCATCAAACCGGCAGACCAGTTCGTCGCATTCAACCGAAAAGTTGGCCTTGGGGGCGCTATTGGACTGCTGAACCTTAATCCTGACGGTCCGGGTTACGGTGTCTCTGGCGCCTTCATCATCCTCCACCTCAAGACTTACCTGGTAAGAACCATCGGCTTCAAAGCGATGACTTACCACCGCGCCAGTCCCGCTGTCTCCGTCGCTGAACGCCCAGTAATAGGCACTGATGTTCCCGTCGCTGTCGTAGCTCCCGCCGGAATCAAAGGCGCAAACAAGCTCATTGCAGTCATAGCTGAATGCCGCATACGGACTTTCGTTTGAAACTGGCTCAGGTTCGGGCTCGGGTTCGGGTTGTGTCTCGGTGACTGACACTTGCACGTTGCGCGTTTGCACGTTCCATGCGCCGTCTTTGTCACTGACTTCCAGCGATACCGTATAAGCGCCTTCCGCTGGGAAAGAATGGACTGCCTGGTAGCCGCTGCCTGTGGCGCCGTCACCGAAATTCCAGTTCCAGGCGGTAATTTCACCATCCGGATCAGTACTGCCGGATGCATCAAACGAGCATTCCAGCTCCGCACAACTGTAATTGAATGCGGCCCTGGGTGGGGCATTCGCAGCCGATGCAGCTACCGTTTGGGTGCTGCTGTCGGATTTGCCCCGATTGTCCTTCACGGTCAGTGTTACATCAAAGTTTCCCGTCTCCGGGTAGCTGTGACTTATCTGCGCGCCATCAGCGGTGCTACCGTCACCGAAGCTCCAGTTCCAGGCCTCAATTTCACCATCACTGTCACTGCTGTTCGAAGAGTCAAAGCTGCAGTCGAGGTCGCTACAACTGAAAACGAAGGAAGCGTTAGGTGCTTCGTTGGGGAGAACCACGCTGACCTGCTTCGAACGGCCATCCGACGCGCCTTCATCGTCAGTTGCCGTCAACCGGACAGTGTAACTTCCGGCTTCTTCGTACACGTGTTCGACAACAAATCCCCTGGCCGTAGCGCCGTCGCCGAGCGTCCAGTCCATCCTGGTAATTTCGCCGTCCTCATCATAGCTCCTGGTTGCGTCGAATTCACATCTGTTGCTGACGCAAGTGGCAGAAAATGTGGCCTGTGGTTCTTTATTGGAAATGGCAACGGTCACGGGCTGCGTAGCACTCGCCGTTTCGCCTTCATCATCCTCTACGGTCAATGTCACATCATAGTCACCACTCTCGACGTATTCGTATGCAAAGCTTGCTCCACTTTCGGTGTCACCATTGCCAAGATTCCAGCTGAACGCGATGATTTCGCCGTCGGAATCGAAACTGTTGCTGCCATCGAAACTGCACGACAGTTCATTGCAGTCAAAGCTGAAATCAGCTTCCGGTGCATCGTTGCCGGACGTCGATGATCCGCCACTGCTGCCGCCACTGTTGCCGTTGGGTACCTGGCCGCCAAAATGGTTTTTTACTTCAGGCCAGATCCGGGAAATTTTCACGCCGGAGTTCAGGCAACCGCCAAAATGATGTAATGCGACCACCCGGCCGCTGCTATTCGAGACAACAGGGGAGCCGGAACTGCTGGTTGCCGTATCACAGTAGTAGCCAATGTCGGATCCAGATGCATAGCCATCCAGGTCGTTTGCATCCACTTCACACTCGCCGCTCACGTTCATGTCACTTTCAAGGGCGATCTGCCTGGGCTGTCCAAGACCATGCTGTGGAATGAAAATCGGTTCACCGAGAGGTGGTGTGTCCGTTTCCAGGCCAAAGGCAGGAAACTTGGAAATTCTGGAGAAATCACTGACGGTAAATAAGGAATAATCCAGCGAGCTGCTTTTTGAGAGCAGGCTGCCGCCCGTTACCTTTACCGCACTGGTATTGCTGGATCCGCCACAGGACGAGGCTTCGTAGTTGAACCAGATTTCACTGCCATCCAGTTCAGATTGCTTACCGAGGCAGTGTTCAGCAGTGAACATGTGGTTGTCCGAACCGACCCGCCAGGCGGTGCAGACCTCTCCCCGGGAAGTAATCAGCTTGGCAACCGCTGCCGACCGTTCGTACTCCCACGGGTTGGAACTGGCCCAGCACGCACTGTCGTATCGCTCATCTGAACCACAGGAGTTTTCGGGTCGGGACAGGTCTCCGAATTCTCCTTTTCCCACTCCCTCGTTCAGCGTTCGCGATTCGCCCAGGGGAAAGCCTTCCAGCCAGGAGTCAATCTCAAGCCGGTGAACCGCGGGGTCGAACAGATCCAGGTCGCCGGTTATTCGCACCAGCACGGTGTCACCGGTGATGGACATGGCAGAGAACCGGTTAATGCCATCATCGCCCGTGTCGACATCAACAGTCATTTCCCGGGGAGCATTGTGAGCATAAAGCCAGATTTCGCTGCCATCGGGGTTGCTTATTTCTACTTCTACGCCCTCGGGTAAAATGAATTGCGAAAAATGGAGTTTGATGAAACTCGCGCCCGGAGCGCTGATTTCCCGCACACGAAAAGACAGCCCCGCAGACGAAAAGACGGAGACCTGAGCTTCAATGCGCTCGGCAATCACCACGTTGTTGGCTGGAACCGGTTCTTCAAAACCGAATGAATCAGGCCGGACCTCCTGGGCCCAGGCCGACGTGAAGCCGCATGCGATAAGCACGGCTATGCAGACGCTTCTTTGCAATCCTTGCATTGTCGTAACATCCCTGTTGTAGCGTCACTCCCTGTAACGCGTTGTTGGTCAGGATTTTACCTGTCTCCCGAGTCATTCATTAACCTGGGATTACTGCAAAATGACAAATAAAATCAGAAAATTACCAACCTTTTCTCCTGACGTTTGTATTTATAGCCAGAGTGTAATTGATTGTCAACGAAACGCGGGCAATTCAGCGACCGTTCAGGTCTCTAAAAGCGCCTTTTGTCCGGTCAGAAATAGTGCAGGTGAAATAAAAGCTGAATTGATATATTATTTAAATAGGGGCTAGGCCCCATCTTGCTGACATTCAGAGCCGGACCTGTCCCGCTCTGGACTTGTTGGTACCAAAGGATTAAGGATTTTCAAGGACAAGGACGTTGCTCCCCATAATCCGGGGCGCGTGTTCTTGTTTCGTTTTGTATGTAAGAAAAGTGTTTGTAACAGGAATTTGTAAGGAGATTTGATCGAAGATTACCGCCACTTAATTTAATCGAAATTATGAGTACCAGATGTGGGTAGGGGTAACGGGCAAAGACCACGCTGGCACTCTCAAGAGGGATTTCTCAGGCAAGGACGTGCTTTAGGAGAGGCGGTGCTTGCTTTTTTTTTGACTTTGGAGAAATGAAAGAGCCTGGCCTGGAGATATCCAAGGAACAGGACTAAATAGGGAGAGCGGTAATGCGTCATTTACAGAGATCTGAGCGCCACGAACTTCGTAAGGTGTCGACTTGGGGTTTAGGTGTGCTGGTAGTTCTATCAGCCTTCATGTTGTCCGGGCAAGCCCACGCAGCAACATGCAATTCAGAACTGGATCTAAGACTTTCCGGACCAGGGGTGCCGGGTGATCCCATTTTCCTCGGGGACGACGTCAGGGCTACGATGAGAATCAGGGCCGTCGATATTCAGCAGGGTAACTATGTCGATGTTCCCAATTTCGGCTTTGCTGCGGATTGTCAGAAAAACGAGGGTTTGATTGGTCTGACCTACGATAACTGTAAGGGCCAGGGAAACGGGATTAACTACCTGGGTGATATCGTTGTCGGAGCGAATTGTGTCAGCGCCGATGGCAGCCCGATTACATTCGATCTGACCCAATCGACATTCATCGATTTTTTCCCTGATAACCCTCCGATACGTATTCAGGAAAACGAGTCTTGCACCATATCCTGGGAGTTTGAAGTTGACTCTTTGAATGATCCTGATGGACAGCCCCCGGCTCCACAGGAAGCCACTATATTCCAGGTCGTGAGCTTCCCTTTAAGTGAAGCGGCGCTCGATGGCGACGATCAACCCTTTGCTCCGGCCATGTGTGACAACGGGCGATTGACCAGCGAAGACAGGACCACAGTTTTGTCTGTCGACACCTGCGACGTTGACGTCGAGAAACAGATCTGCGACCCGAACGCTGAAGGTGGTTGTGGTGAAGACTCACAAAATTGGAAGGACGCTGATACCGCTCCTGGCTTGCTGCTGACGACACCCGGCCAGGCCGTTTATCGGGCCATTGTGAGTAATACAGGTACGGCTGATTTCGTTGGAACCATCAGGTTAGACGATGATGATTTGGGGATTTCAAATTTCACGGTTGACTGGAACCCGGATAATGACGGAAAAATGGTCATCGGTGGTGAAACAATCACAGATTTGAATAACACCTGTCGAAGTGAAGAAGATCCGTTTGAAAACACCCTGCAGGTGGAAGCCTGGTGCCGTAGAGGTGCAGGTGCAGATTACAGTGTGATAGCTGAGGACAAGGCATACGGCGATTGCAGGGAATACAGGAAGGCTCCGAAATTAGTCTTGGAAAAGACCGCATCACCTGAAGAGTTTACATCCCAGGGGGATGAAATCGAGTACAGCTACAAGTTGACAAACGCCGGTGACGTGACGCTTTGGGCGCCGTTTACAGTGGATGATGACAAGATTAATCAGAATAATGCAGGCGGCGACGTCGAAGTGGATTGCCCCGACTCCGGTAGCATTGACACAGGTGAATTTGTGCTCTGTGATGCGACTTATGTCATCACCGATGCAGATGTCGAAGCCGGTCTGGTGACGAATTACGCCACTGCAACGGCTAAAGATGCAGAAACAGGCGGCAATGATGTCGTTTCAAACGAGGATGACGAAACCGTCACGAGTAGAAACGTAAGCATCGATTTGAAGGCGACCGAGGAGTGTATAAATGACGTGCCCTGGGTTTGTTATTCAGTAACAAGTACCGGAATCGATAATTTACAGCCCAGTCAGGTCACTTATTCCTGGCTAAATCTTGATTCCCCCGGAAACCCTGTTGTGGTCGAGACCGGGCAATTGGCGTCTCTCGAGAGTTGTATCTTGTGGCCGGGCGCTGCTGCTACGGGTGCTTACCCAGCGGCTATCGGTGATACCTGGCCTGGCTGGACAGAAGATCCTGATGGCGTCTGGACCTTCAATGACACGGACCAGGTACCTAACCTGACGTTCCGTATCAGCGTCAATCCGACCGATGAGGTAGCTCTGGTGTATCCGGACGTTGATGATACTTGTGCACCGCCCCCGGTCATCACTGTGGACAAGAGTTCAGATGTGACCGAAAACGAAGACGGTACGGTAGACATCAAGTACACGGTCAAGGTTGAAAATACGGGTGGCCAGAGCGGCACTTACAACCTGGTCGATACGCTTGATTTGGACGGTACACTGGAACTTGAGTCCATCGTCAGCAATGTTTCGTATGCAGGAGGTACAGACAGCCTGCTACAAACGCCGGAACAGCCGACCGAAGCCCAGTTCCTGGCAGGCGCTACTCTGATAAAAGACGAAACCCTGGCCAGCGGCATGCACGAAAGCTTCGAGTTTACGTTGAGCTTTGGGCTCTTCGGGTCCGAGACTACGGTGGAAGGCGCTAATTGCCTGCCGGGTGACGACGATGATGATGATACTGGGCTGAACAACAAAGCCGAGGTTCTGGTCGGGGGCAAAGTTGTAGACTTCAGCGACGTCTGTGACCCGTTCCCGGTAAATCCGGAAATTGATCTTATCAAGGAGATCTGGGACGAAGTGAAAGAAGAATGGAGCCACTTGGGCGGTCCGGTTGGGCCTTCCAGCGGCGCAGTTTACCGCATGCGGGTGGCGAACACTGGCAATGTCAACCTGACAACTGTAACCATTTCAGACCCCGTCATTTCAGATGTCCTGGCTGAAAACACGTATGTCTTCAGTAACCTCGGTGTGGATGACGGTTATGTTGTGATCTCCACGCTCGAAGGGCCGGAAGGAGCCTGGACTTACCTGGACGTAGCACAAGTCTGCGAAGGTACGGGCAATGAAGATAATATTGCAATGGCCATCGGCGAGTGGGGCGGTGAGCCTCCTGCCAAGGACGACGACACGGCAACACTGATCTGTGTTGGTGATCCGGAGCTTTCCATAATCAAGCAAGTGAAGGTATGTGAGAAGGTAAATGGTGAACCCTCCTGGTGTGGATGGCAAAATGCCGATACACAAGCTGATTATCCAAGAGTGGTTTATGATCCGACAAAACCCGTAACGGCAGAGTATCGCCTGATTATCAAAAATGAAGGTGATGTCGATCTGGTAAATGTCGTAGTCGATGATGAAGATGACACGGGCTTGCTGTTTGAAGATGTGAAGGTTGGTGATGGCATACTCGCCCCGGGCGCGGAGAAAACACTCACCAGCGCTGACATTCCTGAGCTGAGAAATGAGAACGTTTGCACAGGAACCGGGCCATTTTCCAACGTGGCTGGTGTTGAAGGAACGGATGTAAATGAGCCTGCCTCCGACGCAAAACGGGCAACCGATGTCGCCGGCGTTATGTGCGTGGATAAGCCCGCCATCAAGATTGTGAAAGAGACCAGTTTCCTTAATGACAGCGATGAGTATGCCAATTCGGTTACAGCAAAGGTTCCCAGTAATGGCTATTGGCGTTTTATCATCAGCAATGAAGGCGGCGTAGACCTGGAGAATGTGGTTGTCGAAGACTATGATCAATCTAATCCTGGCACTCTCGTTTTCAACCAGAAAGTCATTGATCTTCTTCGTGTCGGCGAGACAGTAACCATTCAGTATGATTCTGCTACTGAACCTGACAAATTCCCCGGTCTTTATGCGTTTGGTTTCTGCGATGCCGAGTTCGATGATCCGTATGTCAATGTCGCAACGGTCACCGGGGATCCTGTGCTGGGTGGTTCATCTGTCAGTAGCACGGATACTGCAACTTACAATTGCGTAGATGAGCGGAAAGGAGACATCTGTTACGCCACAGATGGAACTTATCTCGGGAAGCCAGACTCGGTCAGACTTATTTACGAACCCAACGAGCCCACAGTAATCGCGGATGGAGGAACAACGCCGATTATTATTAATTATGGCAGTTTCCCCGTGGGTGACGTAGCAGTCGATATCTATGTTTTCGATAACCGGGGCGGGAAAAGAAACTTGCTTCCATTAGCACAGGGAGGAGTTAATACGAACATAACCCCGGACACGCCGTTCGAGTTTTCGGGCGATAAAAGCGGGGTTGCGCCTACGGTGTTGCTTGAAATCTATGGTGATTGTGAAGACGTCACTGATAGCACTAACTGTGATGAAAGCAGCCTGATTCAGACTGTAGAATTCCATACATCGTGCTCACAGGTTATTACTTCGGGCGACCGGTATGGAGCGATCTATATTCAAAAGGCGACACACAACTAGAGGCTCGACTTGCCTCTGAAGAAGAGTAAAAGGGCCGGGATTTCCCGGCCCTTTTTTTACATGAAAAGGGTCGCTGGCTGCTCCAGCAGGTCTTTTAAGGCCTGGATCATGGCTGCGGCGTCATAGCCGTCGACAAATCGATGATCAAAGGATGAGGAGAGATTCATCAGTGTGCGCACTTCGATCCGTCCGTCAATGACCACTGGCCGGTCGACTGCCTTGTTCACTCCGATGATGCCGACTTCGGGCTGGTTGATCACAGGCGTGCTTACAATACCGCCCATCTTACCGAGGCTGGTAATGGTAATGGTTGAGCCGGTCAGTTCGTCGCGGCTGGCGCTGTTGTCGCGTGCCGCGGCAGATACGCGCCTGATTTCCGTCGCCAGGGCTTCAAGCCCCAGCGCTTCGGCGTGTTTCACGACAGGCACTTTCAGGCCGTCGTCTGTCTGGGTGGCGATCCCGAGGTGAATGGCCGCGTGACGAATGATCACGTTGCGTTCCGAATCGTGATGGGCATTGCATTGCGGGAATTGATCCAGCACCCTCACCAGCGCCATTCCCAGGAAAGCCAGCGGAGTCAGTTTTGGCTCCGGGGCGTCCTTTTTTGAGTTCAGGTGATTGCGCAGGGATTCCAGCGCAGTTACGTCGACTTCCTCAACATAGGTGAAATGCGGAATTTCGCTGGCCGATTGAGCCATCCGTTCAGCAATCTTGCGTCGCAGGCCAATTACTTTTATCTCGGTGGTTCCGGTCCTCGGCTGGCGTATTGCTGCGTCGGCGGCCGGTTGCGTTTCCCCGGGCTGGGCAGAGCCGACGAACTGCTCGAAATCCGACTTAAGTATGCGGCCACGTGGGCCAGTCCCTGTGATCGCTGCCAGGTTTACACCCGCTTCCCTGGCCCTGGCCCTGATGGAAGGCGACGTCATGACTTTGCCCGAAGAGCGTGCTTCAGCACCGCCACCTTCTGTGGGAGCTGGGTCTGATGCCTTGTCGGCAGCGACTGCAGCGTTTCCCGATGTCTGGAATACGATCAGGGCGGAGCCAACATTGACCATGTCGCCTTCGTTCCCGGCAACCGAGATGACGGTGCCTGAGACGGGCGCTGTCAACTCAACCGCAGCCTTGTCGGTCAGCATCGCGCAGATGGGATCTTCTTCCTGCACCTGGTCACCGATCTTGACCATCCATTCGGCGATCTCGGCTTCTACCGTTCCCTCGCCCAGGTCGGGCAGCTTGAAAGTGAATTCGCTCATTTGACCTCCATCAGTTTGCGAATACCGTCGGCCAGGCGCTTCTGCACCGGGAAATACTGCCATTCAAACGCGTGAGGGTAGGGTGTATCCCAGCCCGTAACCCGCGAAATCGGCGCCTCGAGGTGCCAGAAGCATTCCTTTTGAATAGTCGCAACCAGCTCGGCGCCATACCCGCAAAAACGGGTGGCTTCATGGGCTACCATCGCGCGGCCGGTCTTGTTGACTGACTCGCGCAAGGTGTCTACGTCCAGCGGCATCAGGGTGCGAACATCGATAATTTCTGCGTTCACGCCGGCCCGCTTCGCGGCGGCCTGCGCAACGTGCACGATGGTGCCGTAAGTGATGATCGTGAGATCTTCACCTTCTTCGACTACTTCAGCTTTGTCCAATGGAACCGTGTAATAGCCATCCGGTACTTCGCCTTTCGGGTGTGAAGCCCAGGATACGGCCGGTTTATCCGGGTCGCCGTCAAATGGCCCGTTGTAAATTCGCTTGGGTTCAAAAAAGATCACCGGGTCGTCGGATTCGATGGCGCTGATCAGCAGGCCTTTTGCGTCATAGGGGTTAGAAACCATGACGGTTTTAACCCCGGACAAGTGCGTAAATATACCCTCCGGACTTTGCGAATGGGTTTGTCCGCCGCGAATGCCTCCACCGCAAGGCGTTCGAATCGTGACAGGCGAGAAGAACTCGCCGGCGCTGCGGTAACGCAGTCGCGAGAGCTCGCTGACGATCTGGTCGAAGCCCGGGTAAATGTAATCCGCGAATTGAATTTCCACGACGGGCCTGAGCCCATTGATGCCGAGGCCAATCGCGGTGCCGACGATGCCGCCCTCGGCGATGGGGGCATCGATGACGCGGTGTTCGCCATACTTTTCCTGCAGGCCGTCGGTGCACCGGAACACGCCACCGAAATATCCGATGTCCTGCCCAAAGGCCACGACGCTGGGGTCTTTCTCCAGCATGATGTCATGCGCGGAGCGGATCGCCTGGATCATGTTCATCTGGCTCATTCCTGCTCTCCCCTGATTCGAAGCAGCTTGTCGCGTTGTTTCTTGAGATGCTCGGGCATCTCCGCAAACACGTCTTCGAACGCCAGCCGGACATCCAGGAAGGGGGGTTCGGTCATCGTGCCGTAAGTCACTGCTTCCTTCCAGGCCGCCTCGACGGTTTCTTTTAGTTCTTCTTCCAGGGCCGTGTGCTGTTGCTCAGACCATGAACCGATCTTGACCAGGTGCTGCTTCAGGCGTTCTACCGGGTCTCCGAGCGGAAACGCCTCCCATTCATTCTTGGGGCGATAACGCGTGGGATCATCACTGGTGGAATGTGCGCCGCCGCGATAGGTCACCAGTTCAATCAGCGTGGGCCCGCCTTCGTTTCGCGCACGCTCAGCGGCCCATTTCGTGACCGAATAAACCGCCAGGAGATCGTTACCGTCCACGCGGATTCCGGGTATTCCGAAGCCCAGGCCGCGTGCTGCAAACGAGCGTCGCTGGCCGCCTGCAACACCCTGAAAAGTCGAAATGGCCCATTGATTATTCACCACATTCAGCACGACTGGTGCGTTGTAAACCGCGGCAAAAGTGAGGGCGTAATGAAAATCCGCCTCGGCCGTGCTGCCGTCACCTACCCAGGAAGCGGCGATGTGGTCTTCGCCCTTGATGGCGGACCCCATGGCCCAACCGACGGCCTGGGGGTACTGGGTTGCCAGGTTGCCGGAAATTGTGAACATGTTGTGTTTTTTGTTCTGATAGAAAATCGGCATCTGCCGTCCCTTGCACATGTCCCGGCTGTTCGACAGGCACTGGCACATCATATCGACCAGTCCGGTATTTCGCATGATGTAAAGGCCCTGGTTGCGGTAGGCCGGAAACATCATGTCCTCCGGTTCGAAGGCCAGGCCTTGTCCAATCGATACGGCTTCTTCACCGAGCGCCTGCATGTAAAAGGAAATTTTTCCCTGGCGCTGCACGCGCTGCATGCGATCGTCGTAAACCCGGGTTAAAACCATCAGGCGAAGGGCTTCGATCAGCGTTTCCTCGTCAAGGTCGGGTTTCCAGGGCCCCTGGGCCACGTGATCGTCATCGAGTACCCGAACCAGCCCTTCGGCGAGGAACTCTATCGATTCCGCGCTCGCCTCCGTAGCCGGCCGTTCAATGGCGCCTGCAGGGGACAGCTTGAGATAGCTGAAGTCGGGTTCTTCACCGGGGCGGGCTGTGGGTTGGGGGATGTGAAGTTTTGGATGCTTGGTCATCCCATCAGGATAGCTCAAATTCATGGGATTTTGCTTGCGAAAAGCAAACGACTCACTTATTCGGGAGAATGTATAATGCATAAATACTCATAAAAATGGATTAATCATGTCGAAAACAGAGATTGACAGGGTCGATAAAGAGATAATTCGCCTGTTACAGGAAGATGCGGAGCTTTCAGCTGCGGCCATTGGAGAAAAGATAGGTCTCTCCCAGTCACCGTGCTGGCGTCGAATTCAGCGGCTCAAGGATGAAGGCTTCATCCAGGGTCAGTTCATGCGATTTGACCGGAAAAAACTGGGTTTCGATGTGTTGGTTTTTGCACAAGTCAAACTCACCGCACACGGTCGCAGCAAAGTACCCGAATTCGCAGAAACGATCCGGCAGTTTTCCGAAGTTCAGGAATGTCACCTGGTGCTGGGCAATATCGATTTCCTGTTGAGAATCGTGGCTCGCGACATCGAGGAATACGAGCGGTTCTTTTTCGAAAAATTGTCCCACCTGGCGGAGATCCAGGAGGTGCACTCGAACATTGTTTTGTCGGAAATCAAGTACACTACAGAGCTACCGGTTTAACATGGTTTCGACTGTCAAATAGCAACTGGAGTTATCGATATGACTGACTACAGCTACCCCTACAAGGATGCTGAATTCATCTTCAATGAAGTAATTGGTTTCGACACATTATGCGAACAGGCGGGTCTGGATGAGGTGAATGCCGAACTCGCTTTTGCGGTGATCGAGGAAGCGAACCGCATGGGAACCGAGGTGATCTCGCCGTTGAACGTGGTGGGCGACAGAGAGGGCGCCACCCTGGGAGAGAATGGTGTTCAGGAAACCGTTGGATTCAGTGAAGCCTACCAGCGTTACGTAGAAGATGGCTGGGCCGGACTGGGCTTCCCGGAAGAATTTGGTGGGCAGGGCATGCCGAAGCTGCTTTCCACCGCGGTTTCCGAGATCTGGCAGTCCTGCGGGCTGGGCTTTTCGCTCTGTTCGCTGCTGACCCATGGTGCGGTCGAAGCCCTGCTGGTGCATGGTTCTGAAGACCTGCAGTCTAATTATTTGCCGAAAATGGTCAGTGGAGAATGGACCGGGACGATGAACCTGACCGAACCCCAGGCCGGCTCTGACCTCGCAGCCGTTAATACGCGCGCGCTGCCAGAGGGCGATCATTACCTGTTGACCGGTCAGAAGATCTTCATTACCTGGGGCGACCACCAGATGACCGACAACATCATTCACCTGGTGCTGGCGCGGCTACCGGATGCGCCTCATGGCGTAAAGGGTATCTCGTTGTTCCTGGTGCCCAAGTTCCTGTTGGATAGTAATGGCGAACCAGACCAGCGCAATGACGTGCACTGTGTCTCGATTGAACACAAATTGGGCATTCATGGCAGCCCGACTTGCGTGCTGTCCTTCGGTGATAATGGTGGTGCGGTGGGCTACCTGGTGGGCGAACCTCACCGCGGGCTGATAGCCATGTTCACGATGATGAACGATGCTCGCCAGAGCGTGGGCCTCCAGGGTCTGTCTGTATCCGAGCGCTCCTATCAGCAAGCGCTGGGCTGGGCCAAGGACCGGTTGCAGGGCACACGCAGTGACGGAAGCCGTTACCCGATCATTGATTTCCCCGACGTGCGGCGTTTGCTGATGCTGATGAAATCCGGAACCGAGGCCATGCGCGGGCTGGCCTATGTAGCGGCGGCGGAGATCGATAAAAGCCGGCTGGGTAAAGATCCTGAAGCCAGGGCGGGGCATGCTGCCCGCGTTGACTTATTCACGCCGATTGTGAAGGGCTGGTTGACCGAAATGTCCCAGGAACTGACCTCGCATGGAATCCAGATCCACGGTGGTATGGGCTACATTGAGGAAACCGGCAGTGCGCAGTTTTATCGCGACGCCCGGATCACGACCATCTATGAAGGTACAACGGCTATCCAGGCGAATGACCTTGTTGGACGAAAAATCCTGGCCGATGACGGCACTGCGCTGACGAGCCTGCTGGGAGATATTCAGCAAACCGCTGATCAACTGCTTCAGTCCGGCGAGGGTTCTAAACTCGGTGAGGCTCTGGCTTATGGCGTGACTACAGCAAGCCAGGCGCAGCAATGGCTCCTGGAGCATGCCCGCGAGAATCGCAATGTGGGTGGCGCTGCCGGGGTGAATTTGCTGATGCTGCTGGGCTATGTATGTGGTGGCTGGGTGATGGGAATTTCCGCACTAAGAGCCACAGAACAACTGGAAGCCGGGGCAGGGGATTCGTCCTTTCTTCAAGCCAAGCAGGTGACGGCGAGATTTTATGCCGAGCATTACCTGCCACGTGCGGGTGCTTGCCTGGCCACCTTAATGGCCGGACCGGAAAGCACCATGAAGCTATCCACCGAGCAGTTCTAGAGGCTCGAAATCAGGATCAGCGCTATAGAAATGGGCGCTACCCAGCGCAGCAACCAGAACCAGGTCCTGAAAAGGGCCGGGTTCTTGATCTGAAGTTGGTCCTGGATAGCCTCCGGCTTGATCATCCAGCCGGTAAAAATGGCCAGCAGAAGTCCACACAGGGGCATCATGATATTGGCCGTCAGATAATCCAGGATTTCGAAGTAGCCGAAATCAGCAAACCTTTCGAAACCGGCCAGGGGCCGCCACTCGGACCACAGGTTGAATGAGAACACCGTTCCTATTCCCAGTACAAAGATCGAAAAGCAGACCAGTATGGCAGCCTGCCAGCGCTTCAGCTGAAGACGCTCCTGCCACCAGGCAATGAAGGGCTCCACCACGCCAATGACTGAAGTCAGGGCCGCGAAAAACAGCAAAATGAAAAACAGCGTGCCAAAGATCAGGCCTCCGGTAATGGAACCGAAAGCCAGCGGCAGGCTGACGAAAATCAGCCCGGGCCCTTCAGCCGGATCCAGTCCGTTGGCGAAAACAATCGGAAAAATGGCCAGACCCGCAATGATCGCCACCAGGGTGTCCATGCTGACAATGATGACTGCCGATCGGGCGATAGAGATATCCCGGGGTAAATAGGCGCCGAAGCCCATCATCAGACCCATGGCGACACCGATCGAGAAGAACGCCTGGCCCACCGCGACGAGAATGACCTTGCCGTTGATGGCGGAAAAGTCGAAGTCGAACATGAAATGCATGGCGCCGGCCATGTCGCCTTTGAAGTAGCCGTAGCCGACCATCACCAGCAAAAGGGTGAACAAGGCCGGCATCAGCACTTTCACTGTGCTTTCGATACCCTTTTGCAGTCCCCTGACCAGGATGACCGTGCAGATCAACATAAAGATGCCATGCCAGAGAGTGAGCTGTTCAGGACTTGCCAGCAAAGCATCGAACTCTGCACTGATCTTTGCCGCATCCTGGCCGGTAAAATTACCCGCTCCGTTCTTGAATATGTAGACCACAGACCAGCCTGCAATCACGCTGTAGTAAGTCGCAATCAGGTAGGCTGCGAGCATTCCGAACCAGCCAATAATCGACCAGCCCCCGGAACGGCCCTGGTCATGAGCGACATTGGTCATGGCATTGGGAGGGCTTTGTCTGCCCCAGCGGCCGATGGCGATCTCGGCAATCAGGATGGGCAACGCGACCAGGAAAACGGCCAGCAGGTAGACCAGGACAAAGGCGCCGCCCCCATTCTGGCCCGTGACATAAGGGAACTTCCAGATATTGCCAAGCCCGACTGCTGCACCGATAGCGGCCATCAGGAAGGTGAATCGGGAAGACCAGTTTTCATGTTTTTGGTATATGGTTGCCATCTGTGCCTCAGTACAAGGGTTCGGTTGCCGTTCTCGAAAACGCGGGACAGCTCATGCGGCACCTCCGTATGCCAGTGCCAGGTCATCTGCATGCGTGGCCGATGCGACGAGCAGTTCCCAGTAATATCGGGCGTAACTTCGGTCCATTATCAGGTCAAACACGTAGTTTCCCTCGTTGCTTTCATGCCAGTAAACAATCACTGAGATATGCCCCATGAGGGTCTGGGCGCAATGTGTGCCTGACTTTACACCGGCCAGGTAGTCCAATCCACTGAGCTTGCTGAGCAGCCAGGGCGCACCCGCGCCGCGCAGACGAAAAATTGCCAGGCCATGTGTGTTGTCAAAGACCCTCGATAACCGGGGTTGGGCTTCATTCGGGATTTCTGATTTCAGCTGTTGCGGACTCGCGGTGTCGCTTAACATCAGCCACTCCCCCGGGCGCAGGCATAGAATGGCTGGGTCTTTGCCTGTGCACAGCCCGGTTTGGCCGGGCAGGCCAGGCAAATTTTGTTTGCTTCGCAGCCGTAGCGCAGACCACCCTGACCTTTCCGCCAGTTCCAGTGATTTACCCTTGTATTCCGATGAATCCAGCGCGGCCTGCTGTAGTGCAGAAGGCATGGATTTGATGTGATCGTTATGGCTCAAGCGTTATTTCTCCGGGTCATCAGTTTTCAAGCCGTTTGTTTTCAGGATCATAAAAAACCGGTGAAGCGACTTTAACATTGAATCGTTCTTCTCCATCACAAACTGTCAGAATTTCGCCCAGCTGACTCCTGCCTGAACGCAGGACGCCCAGCGCAATGTACCTTTCAAGCGTGGGGCTGTAACAGGCGGAAGTCACCCATCCGTCGGTGACGGCTGGCGGTTTCCGATCGCGCCCTGTCAGCAAGTGTGCCCCGGCATGAATGGCCCCTCCCGAATCGAGCAGTTCCAGTCCGACCAGTTGTTTGCGCCCGTCTTCCTGGTTGGCTTCCCTGGACAGCGAGCGCCTGCCGATGTAGTCCCTTGATTTATTACGCGCCACCTGGGCCCAGCCTACGTCATCCGGAGTGGAGGACCCGTCCGTATCCGAACCGATATGAAGATAGCCTTTTTCGGTGCGCAGAATCATCAATGCTTCTATGCCATAGGGCTCTATTCCGTAATCGGCACCGACCGCGAGCATGGCGTCCAGAAACCCGTTCGCACAGGCGGCGGGGACATTGACCTCGAAACTCATCTCACCGCTGAAGCTGACCCTGACTACGCGCGCATCCAGGCCCGCAACGGTTCCGGTCGCGACTGACATATGGGGCAGGGTCGCGGGCGTCAGGTCGATATCCGTTTCCAAATCCGTCAGGACGTCTCTTGCCCGCGGTCCTGCAATCGTGAAATTGGCCCAATGAGAAGTCACGTCATCGATTAGCACTTGCAGATCGGGCCACTCGCATTGCAGCCACTCTTCCATTAACGCGGCAATCCGCGCGACTGCACCGGACGTGCTGTTGACCAGGAAGTGATCATCCGCCAGGCGGACACAAACACCATCATCGATGATGACGCCGTTGTCATTGAGCATCAGGCCGTACCGGACTCGACCGTTTTGCAGTGACCTGATGTTGTTGATATAGAGGCGGTCAAGAAATTCCGCCGCATCCGGGCCGTGGACTTCGATTTTTCCAATCGGTGAATTGTCGAAAACACCCACAGCCGTGCGCACGGTTCTGACTTCCCTTTGAATGGCGTCAACTGCCGATTCGTTCTCCAGGGGGTAGTAATCTGGTCGTTGCCAGCCATAGTCTTCAAAGCAGGCGTTCAGTTTTTTATGCGTTCCGTGAGCCGGCAGGTAACGGCGGGGTGCATAAAATTCACCGATATTTCGTCCGGCAATCGCCCCCAGCGTTACCGGCGTATAGGGTGGCCGGAATGTCGTGGTGCCAATCTCACCGGCCGGCCGGCCCGTCAGCGCGCCGAGTGCGATAAACGCATTCAGGTTGCCGGTCTTGCCCTGGTCCACGGACATGCCCGTCGTGGTGTATCGCTTGAAATGTTCAACGGAAACATATCCTTCCCTGACGGCCAATTCCGCATCACCCAGAGTGACGTCGTGGGCGAGATCGATCCATTGCCTGTGCTTTGTGGTGTCAAGTGTCACCGGGCTGACCCGTCTGGATTCGATGATTGCCGCAGTGACCAGCGGAAGCCGCGGCGGTTCCACTGCCTGGCCGAACTGCGCGACAATGCTGCATGCAGCCCGTGCTGATTCGGCAAGCAGTTCTTCGAGGCCCGCCGTGCCGTTGGCCGACCCGGCAATGGAGATACTGTCGGGCAGGCCATCCGGCAGGAAGCTTTGCGAAACCTCGTCGAAGCGGACTGAACCGCGGGCGTGAGCCAGCAAATGCACCCTGGGCGCCCAGCCGCCTGAAACGGCGAGCAGGTCGCATTTTCTGGCTCCAGGGTTCGTCCCATCAGTGCTTTCGATGCTGACCGACCGAATGCCCTTGCTGCCCCGGGTGTTGCTGATCCGGGCGCCTGTGTGCAGCGTGGTACCGAGGTCTTCCAGGCGCTGCCGCAACTTCTCACTGACAGATTTTCGAGTATCGACAACGGCCTCTACCTGGATCTGCTCCCGCGCGAGGTCGAAGACGGTCTGGTAGGCCGTGTCGTTGTTGGTGGCGACGACCACCCGTTTTCCGGGCTGGATGGCATAACGATTCAGATAATGACGCACCGCGCCAGCCAGCATGATGCCAGGGCGGTCGTTACCTGGAAAAATCAAACCCTGTTCGATGGCGCCCGTGCCCAGCAGGATGTGTTTCGGCCGCACCGTCCAGAAGCATTCACGCCAGTCATTATTTTTTCCTGCCTGCAGCAGAGTCGTCACCTTATGGTCGTAGATGCCTGTGACCGTCGTGCGCTGCAGCGTGATGACATGGCTCATCATCTTCAGTTCATCAAGCACCTCGTTGGCCCAGTCACGGCAGGGATTGCCATTGAGCTGATATTGCTCCCAGTTGAGAGACCCGCCGAATTCTTCTGCCTGTTCGACCAGGATGACCCGCAAACCGGCCCGGCCTGCGGTCAATGCGGCCACCAGGCCCGCGGGGCCGCTGCCGCAAACCAACAGATCGCAATGAACATTGATCTGCTCATAGTGATCCGGGTCAGGTTCGGTCAGGGGTCGTCCGAGCCCCGCAGATTTACGGATCAGGCCTTCCCAGAAATGCCAGTTGGGCCACTTGAATGTCTTGTTATAAAAGCCGGCAGACCACAGACCATGGGTAAAGTCGATCATTCGCCCGATGTCAAAATCAACGGAAGGCCAGCCTGTCTGGCTGGTGGCGACCAGTCCTTCGGTCAGTGGGACCATCGGGGCCCGGCAGGTCGGAACTCGCGAGGCGCCTTCACCGGTCTCGACCAGTGCGCAGGGCTCCTCCTCGCCGGCGGTAAAAATGCCTCGCGGACGGTGGTACTTGAAGCTGCGCCCCACCACGGTTATGCCGTTAGCGAGCAGGGCGGAAGCCAGGCTATCGCCTTCGTACCCGCGATAGGGCTTTCCATTGAAACGAAAAGTGATCGGTTTCTGGCGGTTGATGCTGCCGCCGGTTTCCAGACGTCCCGCCCTAGTCATGTAGAGCCTGCTGCTCTCGTGGCTTTTCCATCGGGGAAGAAAGGGTGATTTCGTGAGTCACGGTATCCCGTTCGACCAGGAACCACTGCCCGCAGCCGTAAATATGCACCCAGCGTTCCTGGAGCAGACCCTTGGGGTTTTCCCGGTAAAACAGGTAGTCCGCCCATTCAGCGTCATTCAGTTGGGCCGGATCTGGCGGACGTCGTCGTTGGCTTTCGCCGCCAAAATGAAATTCAGTCTGGTCTCGTATGCCGCAATATGGACAGGGAATTCTAAGCATTTACAATATATTATAGTCAATATTCAAAGTAATTAATGTGCAACACCCGAGGCCGCTCCCTCATCCACCAGCCGACCGCTGACAAAGCGGTCCAGTTGAAACGGCAGCAGCAAATCATGTGGCCGGCCATTCGCTATGGTCCAGGCCAGTGTGTCTCCACCGGCCGGGATGGCTTTGTAACCGCCCGTGCCCCAACCGGTTGATATAAATAGGTTCTCCACCGGGGTTTTGCCTACAATGGGGCTGACATCGTAAGCCATATCGCATACCCCGGCCCAGTGCCGCATCATGCGAAGCCGGCTGAAAACCGGCATCAATTCAACTAAGGCCGCAAAATTATCCTGTTGAGTCTGCATACTGCCACGCTGCGCGTAGGAGTGGTAGAGATCAGCGCCGCCCCCGGTGATCAATTCTCCGCGGTCGGACTGGCTGACATAGGTATGTATGCGTGCGGACATCATCACCGTATCAAAAATGGGGCGAACCGGTTCGCTGACCATCGCCTGCAGAGCGATGCTGGTAATGGGCAATTTGAGACCGGTCATGGCCGCCAGTTGGCTGGAATGCCCGGCAACACACAGAACGAACCGGTCGCCGGTGATTTTACCCCGGGTCGTCTGGACCGCCGTTATCCTGCTGTCCGAAGTGTCCATGCCGGTTACTTCGCACTGCTGAATGATGTCGACCCCTGCGGCCGAAGCCTGCCTTGCATAGCCCCAAACCACGGCATCATGGCGGGAAACCCCGCCCCGCCGCTGGATAAAGCCCCCGCGGATCGGAAACCGGCAGTCCAGGTTGATGTGTGGCGCCAGTTTCCGTATGTCTGCCCGGTCCAGCATTTCCGAATCGATGCCGTTCATCTGGATGGCGTTGGCCCAGCGACGGTAGATCTCCAGTTCATGCAGGCTGTTACAGACTGACAGGACGCCGCGCTGGCTGAACATGATGTTGAAATTAATTTCCTGGCCCAGGCATTCGAACAGCTTCAGACTGTGCTCATAGAACGCTCCGCTCTGGGGATAGAAATAATTGGACCGGCAGACCTGCGTATTGCGACCGCTGTTGCCGCCGCCCAGGTAGCTTTTTTCCAGGACCACTACGTTGGTGATCCCATGGTGCTTTGCGAGATAGTAGGCCGTCGCCAGTCCATGGCCGCCGGCACCGATGATGATGATGTCATAGTGCTTTGCAGGCTCCGGGTCCCGCCAGGCACGATTCCAGTGACGATGACCTGAAAAAGCGTTTCGCAGCAGGGTATAGGCAGAGTATCGACTCATAGTCTTGATCTTAACCGTGGCGCACACACAACTGAGCCTAGATAATAAGACAAATCACAGAGGTTGATGCTATGAATTCTCAGCTGATCAAATCATTTCTCGCGCTGGTTCTGATTTTTGCCAGCGGGCAGATTTTCGCTGACACCGCGCCGCCGACGGTCCGGGTAGACTATTACCACAGCGGCAATGCAGAGTCGGAAATGTTCAGCCTGCACCAGGTGGTGATCGAGCCGCTGCCGTGGCCCGGCCATCCAGGCAAGCCTCTGGACACCGTTCGCCGTGGGTATTTCATGTTCCAGGTAGAGGACCCGGATACCGGGAACATACTTTATTCCCGCGGCTTTTCTTCAATTTTCCAGGAGTGGCAGTCAACCGGTGAAGCAAAGCAAATGAACCGCAGCTTCCACGAGTCTGTTCGATTTCCCAAGCCCGAAAAGCCGGTGCTTCTGCGGATCATGAAGCGTAATGCGGACCAGGGTTTCGACAGTATCTGGACACAACCCATCGACACCGACGACATGATGGTGGTACGGGCGCACGCACCGGCGCCGGCTGAATTGCAAGAGATCCATGTCAGCGGAGCCCCGGCGGACAAGGTCGATATCGTCCTGCTGGGTGACGGGTATAGCGCCTCAGACGCCAATCAGTTCACTGCCGATGCCCTGCGGTTAACGAAGGCCCTTTTCACGTATTCACCGTTCAGAGAACGTTCGCAGGATTTCAATGTATGGGCAATCAACCCGCCCGCGCCCGAATCCGGGGTCAATCGCCCATCCAACGGTACGTTCAGATTCAGCCCGTCGGGGACCACGTACGACGCCTTCCGCGCCGAACGCTACATTCTCTCCTTCGATAACCTTGGGATGCGCGAGATCATTCAGCATAGCCCTTATGAGTTTGTGGTTGTGCTGGGCCATTCAGAAACCTATGGGGGCGGTGGAATATACGGCCTGTACAGTACGGTTGCGGCCGGTAGCGAGTGGGCGGATTATCTGTTCGTGCATGAGTTTGGGCATCACTTCGCTGCACTGGCCGATGAATACTATACGTCCGAAGCTGTATACGAACCCGGCAGCGGCCGCACCGAGCCCTGGGAGCCCAATGTGACGGCGCTCCATGATCCCGCGCAAGTGAAATGGGCGCACCTCGTGCAAGAAGGAACGGCGCTTCCTACTGAATGGCCTAAGAAAGCGTTTGAGAACTTCCAGAGGGAAAACCAGGCCAGGCGCGCTCAATTGAGAAAGGACCAGCGGCCGGAATCGGAAATGAACCAGTTGTTCCGTGATGAGCAGGCCTGGGTGTCAGAACTGTTTGCAGGATATCCGGATACGAACACGGTCATTGGTGCTTTCGAAGGCGCCAATTACGCGGCCACCGGCTATTTTCGTTCAGAAATGAATTGCACTATGTTTACCCGTCATGACCGTTTTTGCAGGGTATGTAGTGAAGCGTTAATCGAAGTGATTGACCTGTATTCCAAAGACTGAATCGCGTGGTTTTGATGGATGGGCATGACATCCCATTCATCAGTTTCAGGCCTCGATTGTTTGCGCCGCCCATGCCGCTGCGCCAACGATGCCCGCCTGGTTGCGCAGTTGTGCGGGGACAATCCGGGTACGTCTGAGGCGACTTGAGGGCAGGAATTTTTTATGTTTGCTGCTGATCCCGCCACCGATGATGATGAGTTGCGGCGAAAATACGTGCTCTACATGGAGGCAGAATTCCTTCAGGCGTTCGCCATACTCATACCACTTGAGTCCCTGTTCCTTCTTGATACGCCCCGCCATGTACTGTTCGACGACTTCTTCATGATCGGCGAGGAAGAGCTTGCCGATCTCCAGGTTAGGCACCAGTTTTCCGTCCATGAACAGGCCGGCTCCGACGCCGGTACCCAGCGTGACAGTGATGACCACGCCTTTAATTCCTTTTCCCGCGCCGAAACGGATTTCAGCAAGTCCGGCCGCGTCGGCATCGTTGAGTACGCTCACCGCACAACCGGTGGCTTCGGAAAAGCGGTCATTGACTGACTGGTCTACCCAACCCTTGACGTGGTGCGCCGTTGGCGGCGTCAGCACTTCACCGTTGGCCACGGCTGCTGGAAAGCCGGCACCGATGGGTCCCGTGTATTTGAATTCCCTGACCAGGCGGGCAATGGTGTCGCTGACTTCGTCAATACGGAATGAAGCCGGTGTTTCAATACGCAGTCGTTCGCTCATGAGGGCGCCGCTTTCCAGGTCCACCAGTGCGCCCTTGATCCCGCTACCGCCGATGTCTATCCCCAGTATCTGCATACATGCTCCAGAGTCAGTCCTTTCAATATCCTACTGTGTTTCAATGCGCTACGCCCGCAGCTGCTGCTTCATCAATCAGATTACCGTCGGCAAATCGTTCCAGTGAGAAGGGTTTCAGTAGCTCGTGAGTCTTACCGCTGGCAATGGTGTATGCCAGCGTGTCTCCTCCAGCCGGGATGGCTTTGAAGCCGCCTGTTCCCCACCCTGTTGATATGTAGAGGTTTTCGACAGGTGTTTTACCGACAATCGGGCTGGAGTCGGGAGACATGTCACAGATCCCCGCCCATTGACGCATCACCCGCAGCCGGCGAAAACTTGGGATCAGTTCCGTGACGGCTGAAGCGTTATCCTTTAGTGTTGACAGGGCGCCTCGCTGCGCATAGGAATTGAACGGATCGGCACCGCCGCCGATCACGATTTCACCGCGGTCGGACTGGCTGATATAAGCGTGGATGACCAGTGAACCCAGAACCGTGTGCAGTACCGGCTTGAGGGGCTCGGTGACCATGGCCTGCAGCGCAATGCTTTCGATCGGAAGGCACAAGCCGGCCTTTTCCGCCAGTTGGCCGGAGTGGCCTGCAACACAAAGTGCGAAGCATTCCGACCCCACAACGCCACGGTTTGTTTTGACGGCGCGAATCCGCGATTCATCCGCCTCAAAGTCCAGCACCTCACAATCCTGGATGATGTCCACTCCAGCGGCAGAGGCGGCTCGTGCGAACGCCCAAACCACTGCGTCGTGCCGGGCGATGCCCGCTCGCTCCTGGATAAAGCCGCCCATGACCGGGAAGCGGCAATCCAGATCAAGGATCGGGACCTTTTTCCGGATGTCTTCCCGGTCCAGCATGGCTGAGTCGATACCATTGAGTTTCATGGCTGTAGCCCACCGCCGATTCATCTCCAGTTCTTCCACGCTGTGGCTGAGTTCCAGGTTGCCTCTTTGACTGAGCATGATGTTGAAATTCAGGTCATGTCCGAGGTTTTCATACAATCGCAGTGAATGCTCGTAAAACACCGCGCTTTCGGGATAGAAGTAATTGGAACGGCAAACCTGTGTATTGCGGCCGGAGTTACCACCACCCAGCCAGCCTTTCTCCAGCACGGCAATGTTTTTCATTCCATGGGAAGTGGCAAGGTAATAGGCGGTGGCCAGTCCGTGGCCGCCGGCGCCGATGATCACCACGTCATAGTGTTTTTTAGGCTTTGCCTCTCGCCAGGCCCGTGGCCATCCTTTTTGTCGCCGCAGCGCCTCGCGAAAAATTTCGAATCCGGAATATGATTTCATTTCGGGAGAACATAGAAATAAACGGACATGAAATGGCAAAAACTGCCACCCAGCACGAACAGGTGAAAAATAGCGTGGTTGAACGCGATAGTCCTGATGCTGTAAATCACCGCACCAAAGGTGTAGGACAGACCGCCGGCAACGAGCCAGGCCAGGCCCTCGGGCGGCAGGTTGGCGATCATCGGTTTTACGACGAAAATTACGATCCATCCCATGAAGACGTACATCAGGGTTGATAGCCGTTCAAAGCGCCCGGTGAAAAACAGTTTCAGAATGACACCGGTTACCGCCAGGCTCCAGGACACGGCGAAAACGGTCCAGCCGGTCGTGCCACTGAGTGTGATCAAGGTAAACGGTGTGTAGGTGCCTGCGATCAGGATATAAATGGTTGCATGATCAACGATGCGAAGCCGGGATCGTGCCCTCTGAGATTTCGCGCTGTGGTAAAGGGTCGAGGCCAGGTAGAGGCTGATCAGGCTGATGCCGAAAACGGCGAAACTCAGCGTGTATAGCGGGTTTTTGTAGGGCAGGGTTTCCAGTACCAGAAGCAGCAGCGCCACGATACTGAGCACCAGCCCCAGGGCGTGTGATCCAATATTGATGCGCTCTTCCGCCGGAGAATAGGCGTTCAGCGTCATCAGCCAATTCTCCTGGCTCTGAACGATCGCCCCTTGATTTTGCCATCTCTCAATTTTCTCAGGGCATGACGGGCCGCGTCGCGCGTAACGGCCACGTAGGCGCATTGATCATAGAGGTCGATCTTTCCCACCTGTTTACCGGCGATGCCGTTCTCGCCGGTCAGGGCGCCGAGAATATCGCCGGGCCTTACTTTCTGCCTTTTGCCGCCATCAATCTGTAAAGTGGCCATCGGCGGTTTGTACGCTGGCTTTTCCAGTAAGCTAAAAGGTGGCAGCGGGTCCGGCTCGATGCGTTGCCCCAGGTAGTCTGCAAGCCTGTCAATCTTGTATTTTTCCTTTTCGCTGAACAAGGTGCAGGCGATGCCCCGGTGACCCGCCCGGCCGGTTCGCCCGATGCGGTGAACATGAACTTCCGGATCACGGGCCACTTGAAAATTGATCACTGCATCCAGTGTATCGATGTCGAGTCCGCGGGCCGCGACATCCGTGGCGACCAGCACGGAAACGCTCTTGTTCGAAAAGCGGACCAGAACCTGGTCACGCAATCGCTGTTCGAGGTCGCCATGCAGGGCCAGCGCACTCAACCCATGGCTGCGCAGTTCGTCGGCCACTTCTTCGGTTTCACGTCGGGTGTTGCAGAAGACCAGTGCCGATCCGGGCCGCAGCTTCAACAACAGCAGGCGCAATGCAGTCATTCGCTGCTTGTTGAGGCCGAAATCATAGAAATACTGCCGGATGGTACGGGCGTCATGGGCCTGTTCGATTTTCACCATGACCGGCTGTTTCGTGACGCGCGTGGCGAGCGCCTGGATCTGCTCCGGGTAGGTTGCGCTGAACAGCAGGGTCTGACGCTTCTGTGGCAGCGTTGACACGATCGCATCAAGAGATGCCTGGAAACCCATATCGAGCATGCGGTCAGCTTCATCGAGTACCAGGGTTGTCAATTCGCCGACCTTGAGGGTTCGCTTTCTCAGGTGTTCTTCGATCCGGCCCGGTGTGCCCACGACAATATGTGCTCCGTGCTCGAGAGAGCCGACCTGGGGCCCAAACGGCATACCGCCACACAAGGTCAATATCTTGACGTTGTGCCGGGCGCGGGCCAGCCTGCGAATTTCCCTGGCCACCTGGTCGGCAAGCTCCCGGGTAGGGCAGAGCACCAATGATTGAACCCGGTACTTGTGGACATCCAGCTTCTGCAGCAGTCCCAGCCCGAAAGCGGCAGTTTTGCCTGACCCGGTTTTTGCCTGTGCTATGACATCTTTACCTTGCAACACGGGCGGCAGGCTTTTCTGCTGAATCGGTGTCATGGATTCATACCCCAGGGATTGCAAGTTTCCCAGCAGATCAGTATCGAGTTTCATGGTATCGAAGGAAAAAGACATGCGCGCAGGATAGCGCAAGATGCCCGGGATATGATATAAAACGCCATTAGTTTTTTACCGGTAGATGCCTGCAACGGGCTTCAAAACTTTCTAATCCAAAAACGGCGAAACACAATGAAAAAATTGCACACAGCACGTTCCATCCGGGCGGGCATCCTCGTTGGTATTCCGCTAGCTTTGCTTGCATCTGCAGTCGCAACCAGCGCGATGGCCCAGGATGCAGCGGACAATGCGGATGGGGGAATCCTCGAAGAGGTCATCGTTACGGCGACCAAACGCGCAGAGAATATCCAGGATATTCCTATCTCCATCACCGCGCTGAGCCAGTCACAGATTGAGCAGTTGTCGGCGGGCGTGCCAGACATCCGCTTCATGAGCGGACGAGTGGCCAACCTGACGATCGAGTCCTCATTTGGCCGGGTCTTTCCGCGTTTCTATATTCGCGGTTACGGCAACACAGACTTCGACCTCAATGCATCACAGCCTGTTTCGTATGTCGTCGACGACGTGGTCCAGGAAAACCCGATGCTAAAAGGCTTTCCCGTGTTCGACGTGGAAAGAATCGAAGTCCTGCGGGGCCCGCAGGGTTCGCTGTTCGGACGCAATACGCCGGCGGGCATCGTGAAACTCGATTCCGTCAAACCCGTGGATGTGCCTGACGGTTATTTCAGGGCATCTTATGGCACCTTCAACGCGGCGCGGATCGAAGGTGCCTTCGGTACCGGGTTCGGCAACGGCTGGTCGACCCGCATGTCTGTGTTGTACATGCATCAGGACGACTGGGTAGACAACGGCTACACTGGTGAAAAAGACGCTTATTCAGGATTTGATGAATGGGCGGCGCGCCTGCAAGTGGCTTATGACAATGGGGGCAAGTTCCGTGCCTTGTTCAACGTTCATTACCGTAACCTGGACGGCAGCGCGATCCTGTTCCGCGCCAATATCATCGAGCCCGGCAGCAATGGTCTGAATGATGACTATTACGACCGTGATACCGTGTTTTTCGACGGTGAAAACACCCAGGAACTGGACCAGATTGGCGGCTTTGCCAAGCTGGAGTGGGATATCTCGGACCTGACGCTGACATCTATTACCGCCTATGAGAACGTCGACATGTTCAGCCGTGGCGATATCGACGGCGGTTACGGCGGCTGCTTCGTCATCGACGAATGCGGACCTGGCTTCATTCCCTTTGATGCGGAAACCGCTGACGGCATGCCCGACCACAGGCAGTGGACCCAGGAAATCAGGTTGTCGTCAAACAACGACGGCGGGTTCAACTGGATTGGCGGCTTCTTCTACTTCAACGAGAAATTCACCATCGATACGATCAATTACGCCACGCTGTTTGGCGGCGATGTGAATGGCCTTGTCGAACAGCAGCAGAAAACCGAGGCGTACGCATTTTTCGGCTCCGGAACCTGGGATGTATCCGACAAATGGCGGCTTGGCGCCGGTATCCGCTATTCGCATGACGAAAAAGACTACTGGGCAGAGCGTTACCTGTCGCCGCTGTCTTTCCTGGGCGTTCCGCCACTAGGCCCGATCTATGCTGATCCCGATGACGACAAGGTCACCTGGGATGTCTCGGCAAATTACTTCCAGAACGATGACGTCAACTGGTATGCACGTATTGCAACCGGTTTCCGGGCGCCTTCGATCCAGGGGCGTTTGCTGTTCGGTGACACGGTGTCGGTGGCTAAATCCGAAACCTCGATTTCCTACGAAGGCGGCGTGAAGATGACCATGGCCGGAGGCAAGGCAAGAGTGAACTTCAACCTGTTCACCTACAAGGTAGATGATGCGCAACTGACGGCGGTCGGCGGAGAGGCTAATTTCAACCAGGTGATCAATGCGGACAAGGTCAGAGGCAAGGGTTTTGAACTGGACTTACAGGCCCAGGTAACGCCCGATTTGATGATCAGTTACAGCATGGGTTACACCGACACCGAGATCGATGACGACGGTCTGGCCGTAGCTGGCTGTGGCGCGCCCTGCACGGTGACAAATCCTCCGGGCGCGGTGGAAGGTTCATTCCTTATCGATGGAAATCCGCTGCCGCAGGCGCCCAAAATTACATCCAACCTGATCGTGGACTGGTCGAAACAGTTGGAATCAGGCGCGATTTATTTCCAGGGTGACTGGGTTTACCGCAGCAAGATCAATTTCGTACTGTACGAAGCGACGGAATACCGTGGCAAGTCACTGTCTGAAATTGGGCTTCGCATCGGTTACCGTTTTGGCGAAGGAAATCATGACCTCTCGGTGTTCGGACGGAACATCAGCGACAGGGAAAGAAACATCTATACGATCGATTTCAACAACCTGACGGGTATCGTCAACGAACCACGTACCTGGGGTGTTGAATACGCCTGGCGCTACTGATCGTCTTTTACATGTCTGAACCACAAAGGGCCGGTATCCCGGCCCTTTTCTTTGGGGGTATCATAGGCACCATGTTCTCTCGATTCATTGTCCTCACGATTTTACTTTTGTCACTGTTTCCAGCGATGGCAATAGCACAACGCGAGGCGCCCGGTGTCGTCACCAGTGAGGCTCGTATCCAGCCATTTCCGCTGTCAGCCGAGGCATTGGGAAATGCCAGGGCCAACGAAGCGGTGGATATCCGTCCGGAAATTACCGCGGCCATTACCGAGATACTTTTCGAAGAGGGACAGACTGTTCAAAAGGGCGATATCCTGTTGCGCCTGGAAAATTCCGAGCCGCTGGCTGACCTGGCAGCCGCGAAAGCAGCATTGGTGGATTCTGAAAGCCAGTATCGAAGATCTGTAGAGCTCTACAAAACCCGGGTTGTGTCCGAATCCGAACTGGAGCAATTGGAAGCCAGGCGTGATGCCGACCAGGCAGCTGTCAATGCCGCCCAGTCCCGGCTGAACCATACGGTCATACGCGCCCCCTTTGCGGGCCAGCTGGGATTGAGGCGAGTCAGCCTGGGCAGCATCGTCAGCCCGTTAACGGTGATCACCACGCTGGACGACACGTCGCAAATCAAGCTTGATTTTGATGTGCCTGAAGTGTTCATGTCCCGGCTGTCGCTGGGTTTGACGGTCAATGCCATCAGCGCGGCCTGGCCAGACCTGGTGTTCCACGGGCGTGTCATTTCAATCGATACGCGGGTCGACCCAATCAGCCGGACGATTATTGTTCGTGCGTTGCTCCCCAATGATGATGGGCGGTTACGCCCCGGCATGTTTCTCACCGTCTCTTTGTTGAAGGAAGACATCACGTCATTGCTGGTGCCGGAGCAATCGATCGTACCTGAGCGCAGTAAGCAATTCGTTTTTGTTGTAGGCGCAGACGACGTGGTCGAACGTCGGGAAGTGATGACCGGGCGACGCCGTCCGGGTGAAGTGGAAATCCTCGAGGGTCTGGCTGATGGTGAACGGGTCATCGTGGAGGGAACCCAGAAAGTCAGGCCGGGCCAGACCGTGCGCATCGTCGAAGCCCAATGATCATATCCGACCAATCCGTCAGGCGGCCCGTATTTGCAACCGTCCTCTCCGCCTTGCTCGTGATCCTGGGGCTGGCCGCGCTGAGCGGTATGCCGGTTCGTCAATACCCTGATATCGAAGTACCAGTCGTTTCCATCGAAACGAGTTACCGCGGTGCTTCAGCTGAAGTCGTGGAAACCAAGGTGACCCAGGTTATTGAAGATGTGATTTCCGGAATTGAAGGGATCAAGAAACTGACCTCCAGCAGTCGCGATGAACGCTCCGATATTCGGATCGAGTTCACGCTGACCCGGGATATCGACGCCGCAGCGAACGACATCAGGGACCGGGTTTCACGCGTCGTCGACCAGCTTCCGACGGAGGCGGACCCTCCGGAAATCGCCAAGGTGGACGCCACGCGACAGGCGGTGATGTACCTTAATCTCAAGTCGGATCGCCATTCAGGCCTGGAGATAACGGACTACGCGGACCGGTACCTTATTGACCGGTTTTCAACCGTTCCTGGTGTGGCCCGGGTGCAAATTTCAGGTGCCCGTCGCTACGCGATGAGAATATGGCTTTCCCGGGAGTCGCTTGCGGCACGCGGGCTCACTGTTGCCGATGTGGAAGCGGCGCTCCGGTCAGAGAACGTCGAACTGCCGGCCGGGCGGCTTGAATCGACATTCCGTGAATTCACCCTGCGCACTGCGACCGGCTTTACCGCCGAGAGTGACTTCCGCAAGCTGGTAGTTGGGCGGGGTCCCGATGGCCAGATCGTCAAGTTGGGTGAAGTGGCCGATGTGCGAATCGGTGCCGAGAACGAGCGCAGCATCGCCCGGGCGAACGGTATGGAAGCAGTCTCACTGGCGATTGAGCAGCTGTCCAAGGCCAACAGCGTGGCTGTTTCGCGTGAGGTACGTAAAGAAATCGACGCATTGGCCTCTGAACTGCCCGAAGGAATGGAGTTGATGGTCAACTACGACCGGGCAGAGTTCATTGAAGCCTCGATGGAAGAAGTTTACAAGGCGCTGTTCATAGCCATTGCACTCGTGCTGGTGGTGATTTACCTGTTCCTTGGCTCGTTGAAAGTAACGCTGATCCCGGCCCTCGTCGTACCGGTGTCCGTGGTGTCCACTTTTATCGTCATGTCGGCACTGGGTTACACGATCAATATCCTGACCCTGCTTGGGCTGGTGCTGGCCATCGGCCTGGTGGTGGATGACGCCATCGTAGTGCTGGAGAACATATACCGGCGTATCGAAGACGGTCAGCGGCCCCTGCTTGCGGCTTTGGAAGGCTCCAGTGAAATCGGCTTCGCTGTTATTGCAACCACGCTGGTGCTGGTCGCGGTTTTTGTTCCACTCTCGTTCATCGATGGCGATGTGGGTCTATTATTCAGGGAATTTGGAATCACACTCGCTGCGGCTGTTCTGTTCTCCAGCCTGGTGGCACTGACACTGACGCCCATGCTGTGTTCCAAGATGCTGCATCGCCGCAGCCTGGGATCGGGTCTGACCCGAATGGTGGACAACGCCTTCCGGCGATTTGCGGCAGCCTATCGCCGAGTGCTGGAAAAATTCGTCGCTGTACCCTGGGTTGCGATGGTCTTGCTGTTCGGTTTGAGTGCCGGAGCCGGTTGGATGATGCATACCTTGCCAACCGAATATGCACCCGCCGAGGATAGAGGGGTGTTTTTTATCCTGCTTAGGGCCCCGGAAGGCGCCAGTCTCGAATACATGGATGGTTACGCGCGACGAATGGAGGCCATCCTGCAGGAGGAGGTGGGTGATTCCACGTCCGTCCGGCGATTCCTTACGCGCTTACCGGGAACCTGGGGTGGAGCAGAAGTCAATTCAGCCCGGTCCATCGTGTTACTTGAGAACTGGTCTCTTCGTGACGAGAGCGACAAGGACATTGGTAACAGGATCCGGGCGCGGTTGCAGGAATTGCCGGGGGTCCGGTCATTCGTTTTTCATCCTGCGAGCCTGGGCCTTCGGTCAGACGGCAGTCCGGTGGAGATGGTCCTTGGGGGGCCTGATTACGAACAGCTTCGGGAATGGCGGGACCTGATGCTTGCCGCATTGGAAGATGCCCCGGAGCTGATCAATGCAGACAGTAACTACCAGGAGAGGAAGCCACAGATGAGTATCTCGGTGGACCGGGACCGGTCTGCCGCGCTGGGCGTTTCCCTGCAATCTGTTGGGCGTACGCTGGAAACCATGCTGGGGTCACGGAAAGTGACCACTTACATTGACCGGGGGCGGGAATACAACGTGATCCTGATGGGGAAAGAAGCCGACAGGGCGAGCCCGGACGATCTGACCAACCTTTATGTCCGCTCTGACCTGACCGGCGGCCTGGTGCCGTTGAGCAACCTGGTGAGAATTACGGAGTCAGCAGGCCCGGCAAGGCTGAACCGGCACGATCGGATGCGTTCTATTACCATCGAGGCAGGGTTGGGCGAGGGGGTCAGCCTGGGTGAGGGTATTGAAGTCATGGCGAGGATTGCCGCCGCGACATTACCACCGACTGCCCGGATCAGTTGGGATGGGGAAAGCAAAGAGTATCGGGAATCGGGTAGCTCGCTTTATTTCACTTTTGCGATGGCGATGCTGATCGTTTTCCTGGTGCTCGCCGCCCAGTTCGAGAGTTTTGTTAATCCCATGATCATCCTTGTGACCGTGCCGCTGGCGATGACCGGCGCACTGATAGGGCTTCATATCTATGGTTCGTCGGTTAACGTGTTCAGCCAGATCGGCGCCATTCTCCTGATCGGCCTTTCCGCGAAGAACGGCGTGCTGATTGTCGAGTTTGCAAACCAGTTAAGAGATCGCGGTCTGGATATCCGGGAAGCCGTTCTCGAGGCTGCAGCGGTCCGTTTCCGGCCGATCCTGATGACCAGTGCAGCGACCACCTTCGGCGCCCTGCCGCTGTTGCTGGGAAGCGGCGCCGGCTGGGAGTCAAGGCAACCCATCGGTATCGTTATCGTTTTTGGAGTGGCCATTTCCGCGCTGCTGACACTGTTTATCGTCCCCGCCCTGTATGCACTTTTTGCTGGCCGTACATCTTCTCCACAAAAGGTTTCGCGCCTGATCGAGCAGATGCAAAGTTCCGCGAAAATGGAAGACTCCACCGCTGATGCACCCCACTGAACCTCGCCGGCCCTTCATTGCCCATCGGGTCATTGGTATGATGCTTCGGTCAGCTGCAAAATAATCCGGGAGCAGGCGTGGCTTATCACAGGATTCATAAATATACTTCCATCGGCCGTCCGCTGGAGCCTGGTTTTACTTCCAACAAGGCGGTGCTGATGCTGATGCCGCTGGGCGCTGCCACCGGGGCAGTTTCTTCGTGGATGGCTGGCCAGACTGGTTTCCAGCTATTTGAGCAGGCACTGGTCTTCCTGCTGGTCGTATTTGCGTCCTGGGCACTGGCCCGTGAACTGGATCCGGATGACCACCTGGCGGCCTTCATTTCCATGGCGGTTGCAGTTCTCGCCGCTCTGGCGGTCGATGAGCCGGGTTTGCTGGTCGTGTTCGCCACGCTCGGCCTTGTGCGCATTGTCAATCGAAGCACGGGGCTGGTGGCGCGGCTTTCGGATTCAGTCATTTGCCTGATACTGGCGCTGTTTGTCATGTATAGCACTGCCAGTCCGTATTTTGGCCTGGTTGCCGCGTTGGCTTTTATCCTGGACGGAACATTGAAGGAGCCTCTCAGGCACCAGTGGATTTTTGGCCTGGTCAGTTTTGGCGGCACGGTCGTGTACATGGTCGATCATGATATCGGGCTTGGGCCTGTTGCTGCTCCCGACACGTTGTTCGAATGGCTGGCTCTTCTTTTTCTGCTGATTTTCGCTTTGAATACGTTGTTGCTGAAACGTGTATTCTCCAAAGGTGATGTCAATGGAAAAGCACTGAATTTGAACCGGGTCAGGGGAGGTATGGCGGTGGGTTTGTTAGCCGCACTCCAGGGCATCATGCGGCCGGATGATGTTGTGATCATCGTGGCTGCCATCGCCGGAATTTGTATTGGCATGGCTTTCAGAAAGGGTTTCAACGCCCCGGTCAGCAACAAAGAATCATGAAATGGGAGAATTAAATGAATAAATGGGTTTCGACATGGATCGCACTACTGCTGGCAGCGCCGGTAGCCGCAGGTGACTTGCCGCTGGATGCCCGAATTGAAAGGGCCATGTTTGGTGATCACCGTTCCGAGGAGAATATCAGCCGGAATCGTTACCGCCATCCCGTGGGCACATTGACCTTTCTTGGGCTTGAGGACGGAATGACCGTCATGGAAATCTGGCCTGGAGGTGGCTGGTATACCGAGGTTCTGGCTCCAGTGGTCCGCCATCATGGCCAGTACATCGTGGCCGCTTACGACGTGGATGTGCCGGATCAGCCCCAGTATCGTTACCGTTCGCAGGACGCCCTGCTGAAAAAGTTCTCAGACCGCCCCGAAATTTATGACCAGGTGGCGATCGTACCCTTTTCACCGCCACAATCCGCTTCGCTTGGCGAGGCAGAATCCATCGATCTCGTTTTGACCTTTCGAAATACCCATGGCTGGGTGGGAGATGGGCAGGCTGAAGCAATTTTCGCCGAGTTTGCCCGAGTCCTGAAACCGGGTGGAATTCTGGGCGTAGTGCAGCATAGGGCCGATGAATCAGCGGATCCCGCCAAGAGTGCCGGGATGGGGTATCTTCCGGAGCATGCGGTTGTCGGCCTGGCGAGGAAAGCCGGTTTGTACCTGGAGGCGCGTTCCGAGGTCAATGCAAATCCGTCTGATACGCACGACCACGAGGGCGGCGTATGGGACCTGCCGCCAGGTCTGAGCACCTGCCGCGAAATAGACGGTGAAGATGAAATGACGGCCTGCAAAGCGAAGTTCCAGGCGATAGGTGAAAGTGACCGGATGACCCTGAGATTCCGCAAGCCCCTGGATTGATCAACCGTGAGCGCTGGCTTCTTCCAGCGCCTCACTGGCTTCGAGCCACGACCACTCGAGCGTTTCAAGCATTGATTTCAGTTCAGCCCGCTGCAGGGTGAGACTGTTCATTTCGTCTTTACGCAGGGGGTCGGAATAGAGGGTGACATCGGCCATTTGTTGTTCGATGCGCCCCAGCTCCCCGCGTTGACTTTCCATTTGCTTTTCGATGTCCCGTACCCGGTCCCGCATGGGTTTAAGCAGCAATCGTTGTTGCGCTTCCTTCTGTCGTTGCACTTTTTTACTGACCGGTTCCACACGTGATTTTATGGATGGGTCCGGAGTCGCGGAACTGCCCCGGACCTGCTGTTCTTTGAGCCACGCGGGGTACTCATCCAGGCTGAGTTCAAACCTCTCAGCCGCCCCGTCCTTAACGATCCAGAGCTCATCGCAGACACTGCGCAAAAGGTGGCGGTCATGGGAGATAACCACCAGCGCTCCGCTATAGTCGACCAGGGCGCGACTCAGCGCCTGTCGCATTTCCAGGTCAAGATGATTGGTGGGCTCGTCCAGTAGCAGGAGGTTTGGTTTCTGCCTGATCATCAGCGCCAGCACCAGTCTGGCTTTCTCGCCTCCGGAAAAAGGCGCCACCGGATCGAATATGCGCTCTCCACTGAACCCGAAGCTGCCCAAAAATTTTCGCAGATTCGATTCGCGGTCTTCCCTGGCGATTGCCCGCAAGTGATCATAGGGGCTTTGTTCAGGATCGAGCAGGTCCAGCTGATGCTGTGCGAAATAGCCGATTTTCGTATCCTTGCTCAGTGTTCGTTCGCCCGATAGCATGGTGCTGCCATCACACAGGGCTTTTACCAGGGTGGATTTTCCGGCGCCGTTGACGCCCAGTAATCCGATCCGGTCTCCCGCGGAGATCAGCAGGTCTACCTGGCTGAGCACCGGTTCATCGTAGCCGGCGACCGCTTGTTCCAGTTTAACGAGGTGTTGTGGCTGTTTATCCGGGGCAATGAAGTGAAACCGAAAAGGAGAATCCACGTGGGCCGGCGCAATCAGGGTCATGCGTTCCAGCATTTTCAGCCGACTCTGTGCCTGCCTGGCCTTGGAGGCCTTGTAACGAAACCGGTCGACATAACTCTGGATATGACTGATTTCCTTTTGTTGCCGCTTGAATAAAGCCTGTTGTTGCGCCAGCTGTTCGCTGCGTCTTTCTTCAAACTGGCTGTAGTTTCCGGTGTACAAGCGAATCTGCTGATTTTCAATATGTGCCACATGGTTGCAAACGCCATCAAGGAAATCGCGGTCATGAGATGCAACCATCAGGATACCCTCGTACTGCCTGAGCCAGCGTTCCAGCCACAGAATGGCCGGCAGATCCAGGTGGTTGGTCGGCTCATCCAGCAGCAGGATCTCAGAGGGGCACATCAGGGCGCGCGCCAGGTTTAGGCGCATCCGCCAGCCACCCGAGAATTCCTGCACAGCGGTCCGATGACTGTCTTCGGCAAATCCGAGGCCATGCAACAACCGGGCCGCCCGTGCATCGGCCGTAAAACCGTCCAGATGGTCCAGTTTCTCGTACAACAGGTCTATTCCGTCCGAATCTCCTGATTGCTCCACGTTGGCAATCGCGGCCTGCACCGAACGCAGTTCGCGGTCACCGTCTACGACAAAATCAAGTGCTGTGCCAGGTCCGGAAGGGCTTTCCTGGGCAACGTGAGAAATGCGATCAGACGGGTTAATGTTCAGCAGACCTTCATCGGGCTCCAGTTGCCCCAGGATCATTGCGAACAGGGAAGACTTACCGCTGCCATTGGCGCCTACCAGCCCCAGGCGGTCACCCGCATGGACCTGGTACGTGACGTTTTCAAAGAGCAGCAGTCGTCCCCGACGCAAACTCAACTGGTTGAACCCCAACATACTGCTTAATCCGGGCGGCAAACGGTGGGGCGATATTATATCCTTCCTAACCATGAAGAAAGCGCTCTATGTCTGCCTGTTTCTATTGCTGCTGCTGGCGTGGCGAGACTGGTCCAGCCAGGAAATCACTCACCCGCCGGGCGTGCTGATTCAGGATCCGCCCAGGCAGCAGGCCTTGCCCGGTGTTGAACCTGTCCGGATTGGGGCTTTCCGCTTGTCCCGCCGCGCCAACTTTGATGTCCGGGCCCGTGTTCTGTCCCGGGAGGACTATTGGTGGGGTAGCGAATCGGATTTATCTCCGATTGATCTGGCACTGGGGTGGGGCGTCATGTCGGACCAGGCCGTGCTGGACAGGATAGAAATCACGCAGGGTTCACGCTGGTACTTCACGCGGTATGAGCTGCCTGCGCCCGTGACGGACCAGCAAATCATCACCAACAGCAGCAATATGCACCTGATTCCGGCCAATGACTGGGTGCGTGGAAAGCTGAAGAAAATCCGTCGTGGTCATATCGTTCAATTGAAAGGCGCGCTGGTTGATGTTGACAGCGATTCCGGTTTTTACTGGCGAACGTCCATGCGCCGTGACGACACGGGAAATGGTTCGTGTGAGGTCTTTTATGTCGAAGAGGTCTTCATTCAGTAATCATCCCGATGCGACGGCTCAGGTTGCTTTTTCGGTGGGGCCTGGGCCACTATAGGGTGAGAATGACAGCCGAAGAACCGAAACCGTTTGTAGCGCCTTGCCGTGACCTGGACATCCACGCGCCATTCCGATGGCTTAAATCCGGATGGCAGGATTTTCGGGCAGCTCCCGGGCTGAGCCTTGCCTGGGGTGTGTTTTGCTGGGGGCTTTCCACTCTGATCACCGTGCTGGCCTGGAAAACGGGCGGTGCGTTCCTGTTACTCAGTGTTCTTTCCGGATTTGTTTTCGTGGCACCCTTGCTGGCATTTGGTATGTATTCTGTGAGTCGTCAGTTGTGTCTTGGCAACGAGCCGGGTTTGCTGCAAACACTCAGGGCGGTAAGACGGCCTTTCACAAATTCGCTGGTGTTTACGCTGGTGTTGGTGGTCATCTTTCTTTTGTGGGCCCGGGCCGGCACGATGGTTCATATCTTTTTTCCCAGTACGGGCGAGGTGAAACTAGAGGATCTTGCTCTTTACCTGGGTGTCGGTACTGCGGTGGGTTCTATTTTCGCGACTATCTGTTTCATGGCCAGCGTGTTCTCGCTGCCGTTCATTGCCAACCGGGAGACCGATGTTATCACTGCCGTGGTTTCCAGTATTAATGCAGTGCTTAGAAACAGGAAAACCATGTTCCTGTGGGCCGTGCTGGTGGCCTTTTTTACCGCGCTTGGTTTCGTCACCGCCCTTCTGGGGTTTATTGTCATCATTCCCTTGCTGGGTTATGCGACGTGGCACGGTTACCGGGATGCACTGGATGTCACTGGCTGGGACGTATTGCCACAGGGCAGCCCGCGGAGTTGACCAGGCCTCCAAAACAGAAAGACCGGCGTCATTTAACGCCGGTCTTTCGGCTTAACATTCTCAGTCCGATGTAATTCAGTGTGACCCACTGGGGCCGAAGCCTTTGACACAGGAAATTGGGGGGGACTGTGCGTGGGTCACACGTTAATAATAGGACAGATTCTGAAGTCTGCAACCTTATGGGTGCAATTACCGCTGCTCAGTCATCCACACCAAGACGCTTGTGCATGATGGGACTGGTCGTGGTGTATTGCAGCCGGACTTTCTGCTCAGGATAAACATGCTTCTGCACGGCAAAGGCTGCCAGGGCAGCTTCGTGAAATCCACTGAGGATCAGTTTTTTCTTACCCGGATAGGAATTAATATCGCCAACGGCAAAAATGCCCGGAATATTGGTTTGGAATTTTTCGGTATCGACCAGCACGTGGCGCTTGTCCAGGTCCAGGCCCCACTCGGCGATGGGCCCGAGGTTGGGTGAAAGGCCCCAGAAAACAAAGACCTCATCCGCCTCGACATGATGATGCTGCCCCTGCGGGTCTGCAATTTCAAGCCCCCCAAATGCGCCGTCATCTTCGAACACTCCGCGGACATGACCCTGGAACTCGCTCAGCGTTTCACCATCGACCAGTGCTTTCATTTTTTTGACCGAGGCAGGCAGTGCCCGGTACTCGTCACGGCGATGGACCAGAGTGATACTGCGGGCCTTGTTATGCAGTTCAAGAGTCCAGTCCAGCGCAGAATCTCCGCCGCCGAGAATAACGATGTTTTTGCCGGCCAGGTTTTCAGGTTCCCTGATCCGGTAATTGATGGTGCTGTTTTCCCAAGGCTCGGCACCCTTGGCTCTTAACCGCCGGGGTTGAAACGCACCGAGTCCAGCCGCGAGTATCACGGTTGCTGTGTCGAACCGGGTGCCTGCTGATGTTTCCAGCAGGAACCTGCCATCTTCAGCCTGCTCCAGCCTGTTTACCGTCTGACCAAGATGAAAATCGGCATTGAACGGCTTGATCTGTTCCATTAGCCGGTCAGCCAGCTCCTGGGCGCCACATACCGGCAGGGCCGGTATGTCATAAATGGGTTTGTCCGGATAGAGTTCGGTGCACTGTCCGCCCACCTGATTGAGAGAATCAACAACATGGGCATGGATGTCGAGCAAGCCCAACTCGAAAACCTGGAACAGGCCGCAAGGGCCGGCGCCAATGATGACTACGTCTGTTTTTATCGTCATATCGTATTTGCCTGATGCATTGTTTTCGATCCGGGTTTTGCACCGGCTCACGATCTGCTACCTTGGGTTGAACTCCTCAGATTCAAGCCATGGGGTAAGAAAATGGGCCAGGGAAGAGAAATTCGTCTCGAAGCCTCGTGGAAAAACAGGCTTTCAGGCGAATTTTCCAAAGACTACATGATTCGCCTACGCGAATTCTTGCTGCAACGGAAAATGAATGGCGCGGTGATTTACCCACCCGGGGACCAGATTTTTAATGCTCTTGACTCCACTCCGTTTGATGCGGTCAAGGTTGTAATTCTCGGGCAGGATCCATATCACGGTCCGTCCCAGGCTCACGGCCTGTGCTTTTCGGTACAGGACGGAGTCGCTATCCCACCTTCATTGATCAACATCTATAAAGAACTCGAAGCGGATCTCGGCCTGGTGAGGCCGCTCAGCGGGAACCTTCAGTACTGGGCAGAGCAGGGTGTTTTATTGCTCAATGCGGTGTTGACGGTTGAACGGGGCCAGGCCGGGTCACACCAGGGCAAGGGTTGGGAGCAGTTCACGGACCGTGTGGTCAGTACATTGAATGAAGGGCGCGAGGGACTGGTCTTCATGCTCTGGGGTGGATATGCCAGCAAAAAGGGAGCGGTGATCGACCGGACCAGGCACCTGGTTTTGACTGCGCCGCACCCCTCACCCTTATCGGCACATCGTGGATTCCTTGGCTGCAGGCATTTCTCCAAAGCCAATCAATGGCTCGAGCAAAGGGGTGAGGCCCCCATCGACTGGAGTATCGGAACGATTTAGCCGGTGAACACTTTCAGCGCTTCGTCAATCGGCATCCAGTCAACGTGTGCGTCGAAAAAGGAATTTGCCTGGGGTTCGCGGTCGATCCTGCCGTCAATACAACCCAGCGCCACGTGGGTTTCACCCGGCCAGCGTTTTGCTTCGAACAGCATGGTGCTGCCGCAGTCCTTGCAGAATCCACGCCGGGCTCCGGATGAGGATTCGTACCACCTCAGGTGGTGGTCACCTTTGATCAGAGTAAAGTGATCACTCTCGAAACCAACCCAGGTGACATAGCCGGCCCCATGGGCCTTCCGGCACATGCTGCAGTGGCAATGTGCGCACCATTTGCTCGGAAGCCGGGCTTCAAAAGACACGGCGCCACAAAGGCAGCCACCTTGAACAGTCTCGTTTTGATTCATGGCCAGATCCTCAATTCATCAGTATGTATGATGCCAGTCGCACCCACATGAGCAACAGGAAAAGACAGCTCACAAAATAAGCGACAAACCGGTGCACAACCCGGTTATAGGTACATTGGACAATGCTGTGAACGATGCGCAGTACCACGAACCCCCAGGCCAACTGGACCAGCAGTGTATCCTGGATCAGCAACAACATGGCCAGCATACCGGCGACGTAGAAAAGGACCGGCATTTCAAACAGGTTTTTGAGGTTGTTTGACGCAGCGGCGGATGCGGTCAGTAATGTGTGGGCTTCGGCCCGGTCACGCAAATCCTGGTGGGGTATTTTTTTGCGTGCTATTTCCGGAAGGCGCACAGCAAACAGGAAAGCCCAGACTGTGAAAGTCAGTAAAACCATGCTGAGAAAAGGCAAAAGAATCGGGTTGAATGACATCAGTATTCCTATGTACCGTAGTAAACTTGCATGTTATCAAATGGCCAGAGGGGCGATTGCCCTGCTTGCCCTAATTGGTCCGCTAATTGACCCATATCGCGGTATAATAGGGGATTAACAGTTAACCGTCTCACGCAAGGAAAAAGAATCATGAGCTACCGTCACGTCAAATTCCCTGAATCGGGCCAGAAAATAACCATCAGCGACAACCGGCTGGTTGTTTCCGACAACCCTATCCTGGGCTTTATCGAAGGCGACGGAATCGGTCCGGATATCACGACTGCGGCCATGCGTGTGTGGGATGCAGCGGTTGAGAAAGCCTATAGTGGCAAGCGCAAAGTGCACTGGGCCGAACTTTATCTCGGTGAAAAAGCGGCCGGTATTTATGACGGTGATTACTTTCCTTCAGAAACCCTGGACGCCATCAAGGATTTGACCGTTGCCATCAAGGGCCCGTTGACCACTCCGATTGGGGGTGGTTTCCGTTCCCTGAACGTTTCGTTGCGCCAGGAACTGGATCTCTATGCCTGTGTCAGGCCAGTGACCTATTTTGATGGTGTGCCGTCGCCCATGAAGCGGCCTGAAGACGTTGATGTAGTGATTTTTCGCGAAAACACGGAAGATGTTTATTGTGGTATCGAATACCAGTCAGGCACGCCCGAAAATAAAAAAGTCGCCAAATTCCTCAGGGAGGAAATGGGTGCGGAATTTTTCGAAGACGCAGGGTTGGGTATCAAACCCATTTCGCCATTCGGTTCCAAGCGCCTGGTTCGCAAGGCCATCCAGTTCGCGATCGACAACGAGCGGGACAGCGTCACGCTGGTGCACAAAGGCAACATCATGAAATTTACCGAGGGCGCCTTCCGCAACTGGGGTTACGAACTGGCGCGGGAAGAATTTCCGGATCAAACCATCAGCGAAGACGAGCTTTGGGAAAAATACGATGGCGAGGCGCCGGCAGGCAAGATTGTCATCAAGGACCGCATAGCCGATATCATGTTCCAGCTGATGCAGTTGCGTCCGGCCGAGTTCGAGGTCCTGGCTACCATGAACCTGAATGGTGATTACCTGTCCGATGCGCTGGCGGCCGAAGTCGGTGGTATGGGAATCGCTCCGGGTGCGAACATGGCTGATCACGTGGCCGTGTTTGAAGCCACCCATGGCACAGCACCCAAGTATGCCAACCTGGATAAAGTGAACCCCAGTTCCCTGATGTTTTCGGGCTGCATGATGTTCGACTACATCGGCTGGCGTGAAGTATCTGCGATGATCAACCAGGCATTTGCGCGGACAGTGGCTGCGGGAATTGTGACGTATGATTTCGCGCGCCAGATGGAAGGCGCTACTGAAGTGTCAACGTCCGGATTTGCCAACGCGCTGATCGAAAGGCTCTGAGCTGACAATAACTTTCAGCGGTGTGTCCCGTGAAAACCGGCTTTTACGAGGCAGTTCATCACTGCCTCAGACTCTCTGATACTGCAAGCAAGTGCGAGCAGGTCGTTCACTTGCCGGGTTTGTTGAGCGGGAACCCCATCGCGCTTGATGAACACTTTCCGGTCGAAGCGGTTGAGGTTCCGGGTCGGCCCGACCGGCCGGAACTCGTCGAACCGTCACTCGTGCCACGGCGGAGGCCCGGTAGCCTCCAGGGCAGGGCCGCCCTGATCCATGCCATCGCGCACATTGAATTCAATGCGATAAATCTTGCGCTGGATGCAGCCTACCGTTTCCGGGGGATGCCGGCGCAATTCTACAGGGACTGGATTTCAGTTGCCCTTGACGAGGCCCGTCATTTTCAAATGCTCCAGCAGCGTCTGCAGGAAATGGGATTCAGCTACGGTGATTTTCCTGCGCACAATGGGCTTTGGGAAATGGCGGTCAAGACGGCGCACAGCTGCCTGGTGCGCATGGCCCTGGTGCCACGCGTGCTCGAAGCCCGTGGCCTGGATGTGACGCCCGGCATGATGCAGCGGCTTTCTTCGGCCGGTGACAAAGAGACCGTGGCCGTTCTGGAAGTCATCCTGGACGAGGAAGTCCGGCATGTTGCCATCGGAACCCATTGGTTCAGATACTGCTGCCAGCAGGAGGGTAAGGCGCCCCTGCCGACTTTTCTTCAGCTACTGGAAAAAAACTACTCGGGAACACTCAGAGGCCCGTTCAACCTGGAAGCCAGGTACCGGGCCGGATTTACAGAAGAAGAGATGGCGGCGCTGACAGCGGGATTGTAGCGCTAAAGGGCAGAGTACTTAAACTTCGATACTGACGGACTCAACCCCGTCAGGTGTAGCCACCAGGTAACTGCCATGGTCGTACCAGTCGGCCAGTACGATGCGTTCTGCGGTGCGAGTGCCCAGTTGGACTTCATGCTTTGCCGGCCGGTGTGTATGGCCGTGAATCATCCTGGAAACTCCGTGCCTGTCGAAGGCTTCACCAACGGCGTCGGGATTGACGTCCATGATTTCCATGCTTGATGACTGGGTATGTTGCATGCTGGCTTCGCGTGCCGCTTTTGCCATCTGCAGGCGCTCTTCGATGGATAGGGCCAGCACCTCCATCTGCCAGGCGGGATCCCGCACTTGACGGCGCAGGGCCTGGTACGCGGCGTCATCGGTACACAGGCTGTCTCCATGGAGTAAAAGCGTAGGCGTGCCTTGCAGGTCAATGACAAGCTCCTCAGGCAGTAATTCCAGTCCGGCCAGGTCGGCGTATTGCTTGCCGACCAGGAAATCCCGGTTTCCGTGCATGAAACGGCACTTCACTCCTGCGGCGTTCAAAGCGCTCAATGCCGTTGCCACGTGCTGAGCGATGGGCGTCAGCGCATCGTCACCGATCCAGAATTCAAACAAATCCCCGAGGATGTAGAGCTCACCTGCCCGGGTGGCAGGTCCTGCCAGGAAGGTGTTGAACCATTCCGACCGGGAAGGAACTGCGTCTTCCAGGTGCAGGTCGGATATGAAAATCGTGGGTTTCATCAACCGTCGATAATTTCCACGGATTCAATGACAACGGGCTCAGCGGGTACATCGCTGAATTGCTGGTATTTTCCGGTGGGCACGAAACGGATGTTATCCACCACGCTCATCCCCGAGGTGACGCGACCGAACACAGCATAGCCCCATTCGCGGGAACTGCCTTCTCCTGTGTAATCCAGGTCCGTGTTGTCATTCACGTTTATGAAAAACTGTGACGTAGCGGAATGCGGGTTATTGGTCCGAGCCATGGCGATGGTGCCACGCTTGTTTTTCAGTCCATTGGATGCCTCGTTCTGGATGGGCTCACCAGAAGCCTTCTTTTCCATGTCAGGCGTGAAACCTCCGCCCTGGATCATGAAACTACCGATGACCCGGTGAAAGATCGTGCCGTTGTAGTATCCGCTTTTCGCGTAACCGATAAAATTTTCCACGGAGGCGGGTGCTTTGTCCGCATAAAGTTCAAGTCGGATTTCTCCCATACTGGTGCGTATCACAGCGCTCGGATTACCCTGCGCCAGCAGTGTAGACGGAATCAGTGCGGTGATCAGAATGGTGAGGCTCACGAGCCGGTTCAGAACAGCTTGATACTTCTTCATTATGAGTTTCTCTGTACAGTTTTGGGGATTGAAAAAGAAATCATACTGGTGCTCAGCTGAGCGGGCCAGTGTTTTCATCCAATCGATGTAATTTCGTTGTTCAAAAAGCAGATAAACCACGGATTTATGGTATAATTCTTTGATTAATGCATAGGGTTTCTGGCTCGTGCTTCTCGCCTTGTACTGATAATTTAAAACAAAAATAAATCAGGTAGTTATGAGTTATTCCGGAGAAAAAATCTAATATGGCTGAACTTGCCAAAGAAGTGCTTCAGGTAAACCTTGAAGACGAAATGCGGCAGTCCTACATGGACTACGCAATGAGCGTGATCGTGGGACGGGCTCTTCCCGATGTACGGGATGGCCTCAAGCCGGTTCACCGCCGTGTTCTGTTCGCGATGAGCGTGCTCAGTAATGACTGGAACAAGCCCTATAAAAAATCTGCTCGCGTCGTGGGTGACGTGATTGGTAAGTATCATCCTCACGGTGATACGGCAGTTTATGACACCATCGTTCGGATGGCCCAGCCGTTCGCCATGCGGTACATGCTGGTCGATGGCCAGGGTAATTTTGGCTCCGTCGATGGTGATGCGCCGGCAGCCATGCGCTATACCGAAGTGCGCATGTCACGCCTCGCGCACGAGTTACTGTCTGACCTGGAAAAAGAAACCGTCGATTTCTCACCTAATTACGACGAAAGTGAGCATGAGCCACGGGTATTGCCCACGCGGTTGCCAAACCTCCTCGTTAACGGGTCTGCGGGGATTGCAGTTGGAATGGCGACGAACATTCCTCCGCATAACCTCAACGAGGTCATCAATGCGACGATTGCGTTGATCGACAATCCGGAATTATCGATCACAGAGCTCATGGCATACCTTCCAGGTCCCGATTTTCCGACGGC
>Ga0316189_10000093_pt1 | contig 78302 bp, 73 predicted proteins | sample LowCovwburrow_MG_FD_204930 | JGI IMG/M metagenome (GOLD analysis project Ga0316189, IMG submission 204930) | Coastal sediment microbial communities from Maine, United States - Lowes Cove worm burrow | ecosystem: Environmental > Aquatic > Marine > Coastal > Sediment | place: USA: Maine...
CGCCGAGCAGCTCCACGTCGGCCGCCGCATAGGCGAGCTGGCTCTCCGAGAGGGGTCTGCGGCTCCAGTCCGACAGGGTCTCCGACTTGTCGACGGCAATCTGGAGATGCTCCCGAACCAGCGCTTCGTAGCCCACCGGGAAGGCCGCCGTCACCAGCCCGGCAGCGATCTGGGTGTCCCGGATCACCGCGGGCAGGCCACCGAGCGCGGACTGGAGGATCTCCATGTCCCAGCGCCCGCCGTGCAGGATCCACGCCGGCTTCAACAGCGCATCGGCCAGCGACGCGACGAGGCCGTTTGTCAGCGGGTCGATCAGCCAGGTCTCGCCGCTCGGAAGCTTGAGCTGGATAAGGTACAGGGCGGGGCGGTATCGCCGTTCCGAGTGGAACTCGGTGTCGATCGCGATGCGATCGGCGGACTCCAGGGCCGCGCACAAGTGCGGGGCGTCTGCGATCTGGGCCAGCGCGATCATGGGGTCGTCACGCCGTGCTGGGCCCAGCCCGGGAACTTGTAGTGGCAGCTCGGGCACTGCTTCCTGCGCCGGTGCGCTTCCGGCTTGGGCATCAGGCAGCGCACGCAGCTGTAGCGGTCGAGACTGGCGACCGCGTGGGTCACCAGATCCGCCAGCGCCTCGATGAACCGCGGCTCACTCCCGAGCGCTGGTGCCCGACCGAAGTGCGGAATTCCTGCGTGCAGCGCATGGTCGCGGTACTCGACGTCGATCTCCTGGAGGGTCTCGACGTGCTCCGAGGCGAAGCTGATGGGCACCAGGCAAACCCGCTTACAGCCCTCTGCGGCGAGCTGGTCGAGGACCTCGGGCGTGGACGGTGTCAACCACTGCACGGGACCCAGGCGGCTCTGCCAGCCCACCCGGTACGGGCCCTCCCACTCCAGGGCGCGCACCGTGGCGCGCACCGACGCCCGGATCTGCTCGGGGTATGGATCGCCGCGATCGACGAACGACACGGGCAGCCCGTGGGGCGTGAACAACAGGTGGATTGGCTCGTCCACCGGGCCGGGTGTCGCCGCGAGCCCGGCGCGGATCGTCTCCACCAGCGCGGCAATGTAGTCGGGGTGCTCTGGATAGGCGGGGACCCAGCGCACGGGCATGTCGGCGCATCCCGCGCGCTCCATCGCCTGGTACAGGAAGTTGAATGCCGCTCCGGTGGTCGCGAAGCTGAAGTGTGGAAACATCGGAACGGCCACGATCCGCTCCACGCCCTGGGCCTTGAGGTGCGCGACCGCGTCGTCCATGGTCGGTGGCGTGAACAACATGCCGGAGGCGATGGGCAGCGCGGGATCGATCAACAGCCGCAGCGCCTCCACCTGCCGGTGATGCGTCGGGACCACGGGGGACCAGCCGATGCGCTCGTAGTCGGGCTGGACCCGTTTGGATCGCGCACTCGCCACCCGTGGAGCCACGATGCGCCGCAGCCACATGGGGCCAGGCAGGACGTCCTGGAGCAGCTCGGTCAGGAACGGGACCAGCTCCTCGGCCGACTGCGGCCCGCCGAAGTCCAACATCACCACGCCCGTCGTCATGCCACCGACTCCGCTGGTTGCACCCACCACCCTGCTCGCTCCGCCACGGAGCGCAAGGCAGGATCGCCCTTGTCGAGGAGCAGTGCGTATCGCGCCGACCGGAGCAGCGGCAGGTCCGACGTGCTGTCGCCGGCAGAGAAGGTAGGCGCGCAGCCTGCAGCTGCGACGATCGCGTCCACCTTTCCCTCGAACATCGTGGGTGGAGCACAAAGGTGTGGAAGGTACACGCCGTCGGTGCCCATCGCCGACCGCATGCCGATGACCCGGTCTGCGGGGATGTCGAAGCGCTTCACAGCCGCCTGGACGAGCACCTCGGGCGACGCCGTGACAATCCACACCTCCCACCCGTGGCGGTGCAGCGCTGCAACGAGGTCGACCATGCTCTGCCGCACGGCCAGCAACCCGCGCTCCGCGCCCTCGACCAGCGCGCGATGCGCCAGGGCCCGGGCCGTTGCCTCGGTGCGCCCGGCCACAAGTGTGTGGACCAACGAAACGTAGGCGGCGCGCACATCGGCCTGCACCCCGCGCCGGTACGCCCCCTCGAGATCGTCCGGGGATGCCTCGTCGAGCAGCCGAAGCAGCGACTCGCTGATGTCGCCCCGCAGGCAGGTGTCGTCGAAGTCGAGCGCCGCCACGCGCCGGCTCTCGGGGGCGGACGTGATCATCTGGAGAAGCTCACGGCGGACCCCGTCCCGCCATCCCTCGAGCGCTGGCGTCACGGCTCTCTCCCGTCGGCGAACCCACCATACCAGGCTCTCAGCGTGGCCTTGACCACCTTGCCCATCGCGTTGCGCGGTAGCGCGTCGACCCTGATGAACCGCCGCGGGACCTTGTACGGCGCCAGCTGTCCCCGCGCGGACTCCCTCAGCGTCTCTGCAGCGGCGTCGCCCGTCACCACCGCGATCGGAACCTCCCCCAGATCAGCGTCCGGGACCCCGATCACGGCTACCTCGGTGACCCCAGCGCAGGCCGCCAACACCGCCTCCACCTCGCGCGGGTACACGTTCAACCCACCGCAGAGGATCAAGTCCGAGGCCCGACCGGACAGCCAGACGTAGCCGTCCTCGTCGATCGCCCCGAGGTCGCCGGTGTGCATCCACCCACCCGCCAGCGCCGCGGCTGTGGCTGCCGGGTTGCCGAGGTACTCGCGAAACAGCGACGGACCTCGGATCAAGAGCTGTCCAGGTTCGCCAGCGATCCGGGCCTCGACCCCGGGCAGCGGGCGCCCGATCGACCCCGCTCGCCGCGGTCCGCCCAGCGGGTTGCTGCACACGATGCCGATCTCGGTCATGCCGTACCGCTCCACGATCGCGTGGCCGGTGCGCGCCGCGAACGCGTCGTGCACCGCAGCGGGCAGTGGCGCGGATCCGCTCGTGAACAGGCGGACCCCCGGGCTTCGTCCGAGCGCCGGCAGGCCGAGCAGCCGGACGTAGAAGGTGGGGACGCCCATGAACACCGTGATGTCGCCGCGCTCCAGTCGCGCTGCGATCGACCCCGCCTGAAACGTGTCGACCCACACCGCGGTCGCGCCGGCGCGCAGCGCGCCGAGTTGCGCCACCACAAGCCCGTGGACATGGTTGATCGGCAGGGCGTGCAGCAGGCGGTCGCGCGCCGACCACTGCCACGCAGCGTGCAGCGACTCGATCATTGCGGCGAGGCTGGACCGCGTGTGGAGCGCCCCCTTGGGCTGCCCGGTCGTGCCCGAGGTGTACATCAGCAGCGCAGGCGCGTCGTCCGGGGGCGAAGGCGGGGGTGCCGCCTCCGCGGCGTGGTCGATCGCGCTGCGGACTGCCGTGGCCGCGACAACCGTTCGGCCCGAAGAGAGCGCCTCCGCCAGCGCGTCGGGAAGCACCGCCCAGACGGCCGCGCTGTCATCGAGCGCAAAGCGTGCTTCGCGCTTCGTGTATCGGGAGTTGAGCGGCAGCACGATGGCGCCGCACGCCAGCGCCGCCAAGACCAGCTCCACCATCGCTGGTTCCTTGTCCATCATCAGCGCCACGACGTCGCCCCGACCGACGCCGGCGGACGTGAGCAGGCCGATCGCGCGGTGCATGCGGTGCCGCAGCGTGCGGTAGTCCAGCGACGCGCGCGGCGTCATGATGGCGGACTGGTCGGGATCCCAGCCTTGCTGCCAGGCGGCGGTCAGCGACATCGTCGCGCCGTAACCGGCGGCTGCCGGCTATGGGGCGGCATGTGGTGGTGGGTTCAGATCGCGACGGCGAGTCCCGAGGAGGTCGTCGTGGTGGGAGCGCACGACCCGGCCGACCCGGCGTCGACCCACGCACAGGTCACCATCGTGCCTGTGAATACACTTCCGGCCACCGCTGACGTCGCGACCGCAGTGGGGCGCGCACCCGGGGTGGTGGTCGACCGGCTCGGCGGGCTGGGCGATCTCGCGCAGGTGGGGATCCGCGGCGCCTCAGCGCGCCAGGTCGAGGTGCTGCTCGACGGGATCCCGCTCAACCCCGAGGGCGGCTCGGCGGTCGATCTGTCCCACCTGTCCCTGGCGGGGCTGGGCCGCGTCGAGGTGTACCGGGGGTTGGCGCCGATCGGGCGGGGGTCGGGGGCGCTCGGCGGTGTGGTGAACCTGGTGACTGCGGATGCGGGATCGTCGCAGGTCACCCTGTCGGGGGGCAGCTACGGCACGGCCCGCGGAGCCGCCGTCGCCGGCGGCGAGACCGCAGTGGGGGAGCTGTGGGGGGCAGCGGATGCCTGGGTCACCCAGGGCGACTTCGCCTGGTACGACACGGCCGGGACGGCACTCAACGCCGCGGACGATCAGGTCCAGCAGCGGGAGAACAACGACGCGCGCCAGGTCAACACGCTGGCGCGCTGGCGCCGCGGCCAGACGGAGACGCTGCAAGTGACAGCCCTGCATGCCGGGCTGTGGCGCGACGAGGGCATCCCCGGCTTCACGTTCGCGCCGACGGTCGACGTCTCCTACGCAGTGCAGCGGCACCTCGGGGTGCTGGAGGCCACGCGGACCCACCGCCTGACGCGGGTGACGGGCCGGGTCCACGGGCTCGTGCGCACCGAGTCGCTGCGCGATCTGCGCGGAGAGATCGGGGTTGGGAGCACGGACACGACGGCGGTCTCGCGTTCTGCTGGCGCGCAGGTGGCCACCGGGACGGTGCTCGGTGCCGGATCCCGGCTCGACCTCGCGGCCAGCGCCACCGTCGATCGGACCGCTCAGACCGACCACCTCCTCGCCGACCGTCGCACCCCCGGCCCCGGTCGGGTGGTCGGCCGCCTCGCCGCGGGGTTCGCGACCGGGCCCGCAGACGGCGACTGGGTACTGACGCCCTCGGTCCTCGGACTCGGGCTGCCGTCCGGTGCGCTCGTGTTGCCGCGTGTCGGGGGGCGGGTCCGGCTCGGTCCGAGCGCGGCGCTCAAGGGCAACGCGGGCTTCGCAGCGCGGCCGCCTGATCTGGTCGAGCTGTTCGGTGACCGCGGGACCCTCCTCGGCAATCCAGACCTCCGCGCCGAGCGCGGCGCCTCGGTCGACGCGGGGGTCCTGGGGTGGGGCGAAGACTGGCGCGTCGAAGCGGTGGTGTTCCACCGCGGGGTGCGCGATCTGATCGTGTTCGGCCAGACCCCGCAGGGCGTCGCGCGTGCCGAGAACGTAGACCGGGTCCAGATCAGCGGCCTGGAGACCGCCCTGGCCTGGACCCCGGGTCCGGTCGAGTGGGACGCGAACGCGGCGCTCACCGCGGCCCGCGATCGGTCCGACGATCCGACCTACCGGGGAAACCTGCTGCCTGCCGTCGCTGCACTGGAGCTCGGAAGCCGCGCAGCCGTGGCCTACCGCGGCTGGCGGCTGGGTACCGATGTATCGCTGGCGACGCCCACATGGGCCGACCGCGCCAACGTGTTCGCGCAGCCCACACGGCTGTTGTGGGGCGCGACCCTTTCTTGGCAGCGTGCCGCCTGGGCGATCGAGGCCGACGTTCGCAACCTCGCCGACCACATCGTGGCGGAGGTGGCGCGCGACCCGCTGGTGGCCGACGGGCTGCGCGTGCCCGCCGCCGTGGTCGACCTCTCGGGTTACCCGTTGCCGGGTCGGACGGTGATGTTGATGCTTCGGTTTCAGCCATGAGCTCGGTGCTTTGCTGGGTGTGGGGCTGCGCCGCGCCCGCGCCCGCGCCGCACGGCTGCGATCTGTCGGGGTCCCACCTGCTGGTGGCGACCACCGACTTCCAGGTCGGCGCGCTCGCGGCGATCGATCTGCAGACGGGCTGCGTGGCGGATCGGCTCGCGTCTGTGGGGCCCGATCCTCTGGTGCGGATGCTCGATGCGTCTGTGGTGGTCGCGAGCCGCGGTCAGGGCGACACCGTCTGGCGGTTCGACCCCGGGGTCTATGATCGGCCGATCGCCGAGTTCGTGCCGCAGGTCGCTGGGAACGTGCACGATGTGGTGCAGATCGGCGAGGCGCTGTGGCTGACCCTGTACGAGGAGCCGCATCTGCAGGTCACCGACCTGTGGGGCGCCCCTCTGGGCACGGTGCCACTGGGCGATCACGCGGATGCGGACGGGATCCCAGAGGCGGATCGAGCGGTGGTCGTCGACGGGGTCTTGCACGTCGCGCTGCAGCGTCTCGACCGCGGCGGTGGCGGCCTGTGGCCGGCAGCGGGTCCAGGGCGCCTGATCGCGGTGGACCCGGTCTCGTGGACGGAGCTTGGCTGGTTCGCGCTGGGCGACAACCCCCGGCTGGTCCCCGGGGATCCGCTGCGGGCGCTCACGGGGGTGTTCGGAGCGCCGGACGGGGCGGAAGTGGCGATCGATCTGGTCGCAGGCGCAGTTGTGGAGACCGGGCTGGCTGAGGCGGATGCCGGGCTGGACTTCGGGGTGGCGGCCGGCGGGGTGGTCGCGGCACACTCCTTCGCACCGGATCAGCAAGCATTCGCCTTGCTGTGCGACGGGGGGGCGGCGCGGCTGGACGTCGACGGCTGGCCGATCGCGCTGATCGAGGCCGACGGTGCGGTCTATGCGGCCGTTCGCGGTGTGGGCGGGGCGGTTATCAGTGAAGTGTGGCGTGTGGACCCGGAGACCTGCGCGATCGAGGTCGTCGCGGCCGATCTGGCCTTTTCACCGTACGGGTTGGCGTTCGTCCGGGGAGTCGGGCATTCTGGCCCTTAGGCGTCGCCGATGCTACTAGCCTCCCTTCAGGAGTTGACCATGCGCGCATCTGTGTTGTTCGTTCCGTTCTGCTTGGCCGCTGCCACCGCGCTCATAGGCTGTGAGCCGGCCAATCCGCTGGACTTCCCTGGGATCAAGACGCACGGTCTGTTCCCGTTCGACGGGGACCGCACCTGGGAGTACCTCAACGACACGGACGACGAGATCGGGTTTCGGCTCGTGGCCCGCACGGTCGGCTCCCGCCGGGTGGACGGCGACAACGTGTACACGGTCGAGTACCTGATCGACTGCCACACCAACGATCCTGCCTGTGTCACCGGCACCGTCCTTCGCACGGTGGACTGGGCCAGCGTCATTGGGGATGGCGTGTTCATTCACGGGTACACCGCGGACGACGCCATCGTGGAGTTCAGCCCACCCGTCCAGGTCGCGAACAGCCCCATGAAGTTCGGCGATGTCAGCACCAGCACCACGGGCGGCGCCGACTGGACCAGCACCATGGGCAGCACCGAGGTGTGCCCCACCAAGGCCACGCTCAACTGGACCGAGTGCTACACGTTCGTGGTCGCCACCACCGGCGCCAGCGGCTTTCCCTTGGCCGGAAAGTACTGGGCGGCGGGTGGCGAGAACGTCACCGCGATGGAGCTGGACAACGGGCTCGGCCTGTGGAAGCTCGACGATCGAAGCTGCGAAGGCGATTGCTTCGGCGAGTGGTAGTCGTCGATGTCGGCTGACTGGGATCGACTCGAGGCTGGCGTTCGCAGAATCGACGTACCGGCGTCGGTCCGCGAGGCCGCGCTGCTGCACCTCGACCGCTGGTGGACCCAGCCGGCGTTCGCCGCGTACCGTCCGCAGCTTGAGGCCTGGGTGACCCAGGGCAACTTCGCCGAGCTCGTCGACGCCTTTCGCCAGGTCTTGCCGTTCGGCACCGGCGGGCGGCGCGGACGGGTGGGTGTCGGACCCAACCGGCTCAACCCATGGACCGTCGGCAGCAGTGTCGAGGGGCACGCGCGGTGGATGCGTTCGCGGCAGGACGGCGAGGTCGCGGTCGTGATCGCCTACGATGTTCGTCGCTTCGATGATGTGGGCGGGGTCACCGATCGGGCCCCGGCCAACCCGGTGACCGGCCTGTCGAGTCGCGGCCTGGCCGAACTCGCCGCGCGGGTGTACGCCGCCAACGGGGTGATCGCCTGGCTGCTGCCTCGCGGCCACGCCGGCTTCGTGTCCACGCCCGAGCTGTCGGCGAGCATTCGTCTGCTGGGCGCGCAGGGGGGCTTGAACGTCAGCGCGTCGCACAACCCGCCGGACGACAACGGTGTGAAGGTGTACGACGAGCGCGGCGCACAGCTCGTGCCCCCCGACGACGAGGAGCTGCTCAGCGTGGTCGCCGCGGTCGAGGAGCCGGCCGAGCAGGGCTGGGACGGCGCGGTCGCCGCGGGGCGGATCCGGTTCCTCTCGCCCGATGCGCATGATCACTACGTGCGGACGGCCGCTGCGGTGGTCGACGTCGGTGGCCCGCGCGTGCTGCGCGTCCTGTATACGCCGCTGCACGGGACCGGGGTGGTTCACGAGGTGCTGCGCGCCGCGGGCTTTTCGTGCGAGGTGCACGCGCCGCAGGCCACCGCTGACGGCGCCTTTTCGACGGTGCCTGGTGGGGTGGCCAACCCGGAGAACCCCGCCGCTATGGCCCACGCACTGGCGGCCGCGGACGGCTTCGACCTGGTGTTCGGGACGGATCCCGACGCCGATCGAATCGGCGTTGAGGTGCGCCACGAAGGTGCCTGGGTCCACCTGACCGGCAACGACATCGCCGCGCTGGTGGTCCATCGGGCCGCACAGCGCGACCTCGGTGGGCGGCAGCCGCTGGTCGTGCAGACGGAGGTGACCTCCACGCTGGTGTCGCGGGTCGCTGCAGCGGCGGGCGCAGCGGTGGTCGACGATCTGTTGGTCGGCTTCAAGTACGTCGCGGAGGGACTCCGGCTGCTGGAGGAACAGGGCACCTGGCGCGGACTTGCGGCGGACCAAGTGCAGTTCGTGGCCGGCGCCGAGGAGTCGCACGGTGTGCTGGTCACAGATGCCATCCGCGACAAGGACGCCGCTGGCGGCGCGGTCCTGTTGGCGGCGCTCGCGGCGGAGGTCCGGCCCAGTACCCTGGTGGACGTGCTCGACGGGCTGCGCCACACGCATGGCTACGTCGTCAATGGCCAGCGGTCGGTGCGGTTCGAGGGCGCCACCGGGGCATCGCGGCTCTCGGCGCTCCTCGAGCGGCTGCGGGCGTCTCCGCCGGTTCAGATCGACGGGCGGACAGTCAACGCCGCGTTCGACCACCGCGACGAGTCCGGGCGGTTCGGGCCGATGCGCTCGGGGTCGGATCGCGCGTCGCGCAACGTGCTCGTGTATCACCTGGCGAGCGCGGCAGACGACGACGGCGCCCGCGTCATCCTGCGGCCGTCCGGCACCGAGCCCAAGCTCAAGCTGTACTCCGAGGTCCTGGGCCGAGCTGGGGTGGACGCCGTCGGGCGCGCTGCTGTGGACGCGGCGCTCACCGCGCTCGAAGACGCTGCCGCCGCGCTGCTGACGGCGTAGACCAGGCCGGCTCCGTTGGAGCGCTAGCCCCGGTGGCGCTGGATGAGCAGCAGCAACATAGGCAGCAGGAACAGCCCCGTGGAGCTTGCAGCAGATCCGGCGGACCAGCGACAGCTCGTACAGGCCGGCGAGATCGGCCGTGAACTGCGGCAGCGGGGACGTTGGATCATCGAGAGAGGCGATGCTTCCGGCCGGGCGCATCACCAGGGTCCACGCGAACGAGAGCGGCAGTTCGTCGGGATCGTAGCTGGCGTTGCCGTTGAGGACCACGCGGTCGCCGACATCGACCGACGCATCGAGACCGGCGATCGCGACGGGGCCCTCGTTGGGCGCGACGACGCGCACGACAACGGTGTCTGTGTCGATGAACGCACCGTCGTCGACCGCGAGCTCGGCCTCGTAGTCGCCAGCGCGATCGGGGTAGAACGACGGATCGGTCCGGTCCTCGTTGATCAGGAAGGCGCCGGAGCCGGGTGGTACCGAGACCAGGGTCCAGGTGAGCAGCAAGGCGTCGCCGTCGGGGTCGAAGGAGTCCGACCCATCGAGCTGTTGCTCTTGCGCGACGAAGCGATCATCGACGCCGACATCGAAGCCTTGGTCGTCCCCGGCGTCGGCCGTGGGTGGCTGGTTCTCCGACGGGTCGACCGGCTGGACGGCGGTGTCGAGGTCGCCGTCCGTGTTGGCGACGATACGCCCGTCGTCGAGCTCGACGGTGGAAGAGCACGCAGTGGCGGCGATCAGAAACACAAGACAGGCGCGCAAAGTGCCTTCAAAAACGTCACTTTAGCCCGTTTCGCGGACCGGGCTCGATGGGCTCCAAGATCGAGATTCCCAGGACGCGCCAGTTGGTGTACCCCTGGAGGTGTTGCAGGTACCAGGCGAGGTCGTGGTCGCGCGTGCCGCCGTCGCCGAGCTTGGTGGCGTGGCGCATGACGGTTCCTCCCTCGGAAGTCGGCACCAGGAAGCTGACGTGGGTGACCCACAGCGGCACCCCGGGGCGGTCGGAGCGCACGGTGAGGATGATGCTGCCGGGACGGATCTGCTCGGCGACCTCAGCGGCCCGCTCCAGCGGCAGCACGCTCAAGCGCATGGTGCCCTTGGGGAGCTGCTCGTCGGTGTGCGCGAAGTGACGACGCGAGCGCCAGTGCTGCCAGGTCGAGTCGGTGACTTCCTTCGTCAGCGTGACCGTCTTGCCGTAGTCGCGAGTGGTATCCCGCAGCCAGCCGTCCCGGATCACGCCGGGGATCCACTGGAGCTCCATGAAGTGCCGGCGGTTGGTGTAGCTGATGTCCTGGCCGACGCCGTAGCGCAGCTCGGCGCGCACCTGGGCGGCGTGGGCCGGGTGTCCCGCGAGCGACAGCGAGAGCACCTCCTCTGTGTAGGTCAGGCAATCGAACGCGTCGTACCGGGCGATGGGATCGGCATCGATGCCGGTGCCTTCCCCGATCGGGTCGGTGACGTAGGGTAGGCCGAGCAGCGCGGCGGAGATGGCCGCCATGCGCTCGGGGAGCGGGCGATCGGCGACCGCGAGCGCGACCGCGACCAGCTCGGGAGGCAGCGGCCCCAGCGGCGGCTGTGCCGGCGCGTCTGGGGCGGGGGCGCTCGGCTCGACGAATGCGCCCGGGTCGGCGACGGCGGAGGACGCGAGCAGGAGCGCGGGCCACGCGGCCCACCAAGCGGGACTACAGGCCAAGACGCTTGCGGTATCCGGCCACGGACTCGAGCACGGTGTCCAGGTGCTCCTCGGGCAGCGCGTCCGCGGCCGATGACAGGGCGCGCTCGATGATGTCCACCAGCGAGTTGTGCAGCAGCATCCGGTGCTCGGGAACCGGCCGGGTCGACAGGTTCTTCAGCAGCGCTTCGCGCGGCAGCGCACCGCGATCGGAGACCGTGAGGTCCTTCATGAGCGGCGCGAACCGGCGGGAGACCCCGTCCACCAATAGCTGGACGACGGCGCGTCCGCGCCCCCGACCGTCGGCAACGTCGAACGCGTCGACCACGGTTCCCAGCACTTCATTGGCCACCTGCAGCTTGGTCCGCGCCTCGCCTGGAGTGAGCGGTGGTGCGCCGTATCGGATGGGGCGACTGCGCAGGGTGCCGGCGGTGACCCCGTTGTTCGGGGGACCCCCAGTGGGGGAGATCCGTGCGGTGGTAGGAGACGGCGAGACTTGGCTTCCCGAGGGCACGACGGCACGTACCATCGGGCCGGTCAAGGGGGTGGGCGGGAGGCTGGCGGTGGCTGGCTCTGCCGCGGTGGGCGCGCTGTCCGGGGCCATCGCGGGGGGCGGTCCTGCCGGCAGCTCCCGCGTCAGTGGCGGTGCGGGCGTGCCGACAGTGACGATGTCGCGGTGGTGATCGGCGGTCGAGAACGCGCCGTCGCCATCGCCTCCGCGGTCGGCGTCGTGGTCGCTGAAGAAGTCCAGCTCTTCCTCGTCGACCTCATGGCTGGCTTCGAGCCAGTTCGCCAGGCTCTTTGGGGCGCCGCGCTCCGCCTCGTTGGGTGAACCCGGGACGTGCTGGGTAGGCTCGTCGTCCACGGGTTCGTCGTCTCTGTTCGGGAACGGAGACGGCGGGAGATCTGCGGTGGAGAGGTCGAGCCCGGAGGGGTCCAGCGCGGGCACCAGGGTGTTGACCTCGACGGACCGTTCGGGGCCGTCGATCGGCTCCAGCGCAACGGTGGGCGGGTCTCGACTCGGCGGCAGCTCCATGGAGATGTCGTGGCCCACCGTGGGTGGGTCGTCGACGTCCTCTTCGGGGGTGCTCTCGCCGTCTACGGACAGGTCCTCCAACACGATGACGTCGGCGACGTCCGGTGTGCGGTCCGGGCGGTTGGTCGGCGGATCGAGCGTGGGGAGCTCGTCAGGGTCGGCCGCTGCGGGCAGATCCATGCCAGGCTCCGCGATCGGAGCCGCCTCCTCGCTCGTCTGGTCCTCCATGCTCTCGAAGTCCTCGAGATCCTCGAAGCCGTCGATGCTGGTCCGGCTGCCCGACGGCATCGCTACGCCGTCCGCGACCAGGCTGGCGATAGCCATGCGGGCCTGGGTGGGCTCGAGCGGGATCTCGTGCAGCAGCTCGCGCACGACACGCGGGCTGTCGTTGAGCAGGTCGGCCGCGAGGACGCGCGCGGGATCGTCGCCGACGGGGCCGTGGCCGAGGACCAGCATCTCGTCCAGATCGAGGCGCAGCGCGACGTCGCATTCTGTGCAGGCACGCTCGATCAGCGCATGCGTGTCGTGTCCGATCTGCACGTTCTCGACGAACACAGCGGCGAGATCCTCGAACACGGGTGGGGTCGTGCTGGAGAGGTAGTCGCAGAGGTTCTGATGGAATCGTGCGAGCAACACGTCGTCGAAGGGGTCGCCGCCGACGTCGAGCAGCACTCCGAACACGGACGCGTCGTCCTCCATGTCGCGCTGGAGGCGCTCGTGGGTCTGCTCGTCGATCAAGCCAAGCTCGAGCGCATTGTCGAGAAGACGCCGTTCATCGTCCGGTGCAGCGGCCGCGATCAGGTCGCCGTGCAGCAGATACACCGCGACCTGAACGCCACCCGCGCCGACTGCTAGCTTCCCGGTCGCGCGCCTCTCCGCGAGAGCGAGCAGCTCTGCGGTGGCCGCGCTGTCTCGAGCATTGCGACTCAAGTCGATGCGCTCCGTCTCCCTGACCGGCACTGTACCAGGGGACTGGGTCCCCGTGGTACACGCGGTCAGTGCATGCCCGGCGTTTCCTCTTCGGGCTGCCAGGAGACAGGCTGCCACTGCTCAGCCGGGATCTCCGGACTGGGCTGTTCTGCCACGAGCGTCTCGGCGGGTGGCGCGCCGGGCGGGGCGTGCCAGCTTGCCGCCCCCCATCCGAGCGCGGCCGCCAGGAGGAGGAGGTACCCGATCACTGCCGCCATCGGGATCTCGGTGTCGCGCCGCAGCCATGCGGCGCCCCGGGCCACCCAGCTGGGGTGCGGCCGGTTGGCGGCGCCGTTCGCGGCCGCGGCCAGGATGGCGTCGACGTCGACCCGATCGTGCAGCCGGCGTAGGATCGCCGGCGGGATCGAGAGGTTGGGGCGCGGCGTCGCGGCGAGCAAGCGCTCGTACCGATCCGCGCAGCGCGCGCACCCGCTCATGTGCTCGGAGACCTGGAGCGTCTCGGATGGGGAGAGCTCCCCGTCCTGGTGCGCAACGAGGCGTCCGTGTGTGTCTGTGCAGTCCACTGTGGCCCCCCGTACCATCCGCAGTTCACCCTACGGAAACCCCGACCTCGTGCAGAACTTCCATGAGCTGGGACTTCGCGCGCGACAGCCGGCTCATGACGGTTCCGAGCTTGATGTCCAGCGCGTCGCTGATCTCGGCGTAGGACAGGTCTGAGTAGTAGCGCAACATCAGGATGCTTCGATGGTTCTCGGTGAGCCGGTCCATCGCGGTCAGGATGGTGGATTGCTGCTGGCTGTGGAACACCACATCGGCCTGCCTGGCCTCCGCCACCTTGGCCTGGGGGATGGTCTCCAGGATCGCCGAGCGGCGTCGCCGATCGCGCACGAGGTTGAAGCACAGGTTGCTGGTGACCCGGTACAGCCAGGCCTTCATCTTGAAGTCTTCGTCGAAGAACCGTTGCTCCCGCATGGCCTTGATGAACACTTCCTGCGTGACGTCGATCGCCTCGTCCCAGTCCTTGAGGATGTAGGCGGCGTGATGGAACAGCGGATCGCGGTACTTCCGCACCACCAGATCGGATGCGTGCCGGTGATCGCGGCGGGCGACCTCTTTGATCGCGTCGTCATCAGGCACGGTAGAGGAGGCGCCTCTTAACAGTCGCAGGTTGCTCATTGTGACCCCGTCGTCATGGACGAGTAGGAGACGCAGCGTGACCCGCATCCTTCGGTGCCGTGACGTCCTGTGTCACTCGGTGACCCCGGGGATGCGCACTCCGCGCTCCCGAGCGACCGACAGCGCCCTGTCGTAGCCCGCGTCGGCGTGACGAACGACGCCCATGCCGGGGTCGCTCGTGAGGACCCGTTCGAGGCGAACGGCCGCTGCGTCGGTGCCGTCGGCGACGACCACCATGCCGGCGTGCAGCGAGTAGCCCATGCCGACGCCGCCTCCATGATGGAAGCTGACCCAGCTCGCTCCGTTCACCGCGTTGATCATCGCGTTGAGGATCGGCCAGTCGGCGACGGCGTCGCTGCCGTCCTTCATCGCCTCCGTCTCGCGGTTGGGCGACGCGACCGAGCCGCAGTCGAGGTGGTCCCGCCCGATGACGATCGGTGCCTTGACTGCGCCGGTCCGCACCAGATCGTTGAAGATGCGTCCGGCCTTGGCGCGATCGCCGTAGCCGAGCCAGCAGATCCGGCAGGGCAGACCCTGGAACTGGACGCGCTCCTCGGCGAGCTTCAGCCAGCGTACGAGGGGCTCATCGTCGGCAAAGGCCTCGATGAGCGCCCGGTCGGTGACCCGGATGTCCTCTGGATCGCCCGACAGCGCGCACCAGCGGAACGGCCCCTTGCCCTCGCAGAACAACGGCCGGATGTAGGCCGGTACAAACCCGGGAAACGAGAACGCCCGCTGCGTGTCCATGCCGCCGTCGACCGCCATCGCGCGGATGTTGTTGCCGTAGTCGAAGACGTGCGCGCCGGCCTCGCCGAACGCCACCATCGCCTCGACGTGCTGCGCCATGGATCGCTTGCTCCGTACGACGTACTCGGCCGGGTCGGCGACGCGCAGCGCGTCTGCTTCGCTCAGCGTGAGTCCGTGCGGGATGTAGCCCTGCAGCGGATCGTGCGCAGAGGTCTGGTCGGTGACCAGATCGGGCCGGAAGCCGCGACGGAGTAGCTCTGGCAGCACTTCGGCGCAGTTCCCGACCACGCCCACAGATCGGGCGATGCCCTGGGTGCGGTAGCGCTCGACGCGCTCGATGGCGTCGTCCAGCGTGGGCGCGTGCTCGTCGAGGTACCCGGTCTCGAGCCGGCGCTGGATGCGGTGCGGATCGACCTCGATGGCCAGCATGGTCGCGCCGGCCATGCTGGCGGCCAGCGGCTGCGCGCCGCCCATGCCGCCGAGTCCACCGGTCAGGATGAGTCGGCCGGTCAGCGTGCTGGCACCGAAGTGGGTCTTTCCGGCGGACACGAACGTCTCGTACGTGCCCTGCAGGATCCCCTGGGTCCCGATGTAGATCCACGACCCGGCGGTCATCTGGCCGTACATCATGAGGCCCTTGGCCTCGAGCTCGCCGAAGTGCTCCCAGTTGGCCCACTTGCCCACGAGGTTGCTGTTCGCAAGCAGGACGCGCGGGGCGTCTTCGTGCGAGCGAAACACGGCCACGGGCTTGCCCGATTGCACGAGCAGAGTCTCGTCGTTCTCGAGGCGACGCAGGGTCGCCACGATGTTGTCGAAGGACTCCCAGTCCCGCGCCGCCTTTCCGGTGCCACCGTAGACAACCAAGTCCTCGGGCCGCTCGGCGACGTCGGGGTCGAGGTTGTTCATCAGCATGCGCAGGGCGGCTTCCTGCACCCAACCCTTGCAGCTTAGCGCGGAACCTCGGGGAGCGCGGACCGTTCGAGGCATCTAGTCTGCTGCGGGCTCGTCGGAGGCCCCACGATAGTGCCGGTCCTCGTAGGGGCTCGAGAAGGTGACCTCGGTCTGTGCGACCTCCTCGGCGTCATCCGGGAGCTCGTCGAGGTGCGTGTTCAGCTCCGTGAGGGTGACCTCGCTGCGGCGCAGGCGGTGCTTGAGAGAGCGCGTGTCGAAGCGCATGTCCTGGCGGATCATGATCAGGCCTCCGGGGGGAGCTCGTCGTCGACGGGCTCGGGGTTGTTCTGCCGTTCGACGGGCTTCCAGCGATCTTCTGCGATGACCTGCGAGTCGTCGACACGGAATTTATCGGCCGCGATCTCGCGCAGCGCAGTGACGACCTCTTTGTTGTCCGACTTGTTGTCGATCAACGCGTGGGCGCCTTTGAGGAGCTGCTTCGTGCGCTCGGCGGCCACCAACACCAGGGAGAACCTGTTGTTGACGGAGGTGAGGCAGTCTTCGACTGTGATTCGGGCCACTGGGCGCTCCTCGCCGCGCGCGGGGGCGTGCGGACACCGGAATGGGATATGCAGGGCGCCTGGTGCCGTCAAGCCTCGGAGGGGCGTGGAGGCAGGACCAAGCCGCGCTCGCGCAGGCGCTGTGCCGCGTCCTCATCGCCGTTGCGGTGCCAGCGCTCGAGCCAGCGCATCAGCGCGTCGGGCTCCTCGTCCATGCGGGAGCGGACGGTCTTGAGCACCTGGGTGCACTCGCCGAAGCCCTGGGAGAGCTCCTCGAACACCTGGTCGAAGGCGTTCGCGAACCAGCGCTTGAACACGGCGTCGACCCGGTCGTACGCCGCGGCGCCCATCTGCCGGTAGTAGGACGGCCCCACACTGGCGCGGGACAGCGACTCTTCGAAGTAGCCGACGAGGTACAGCGCGCGATCCCCGAGCTGGCGGTAGGTGCGCGCCTGTTCGGCGGGAGGTGCGTCGACGGCCCGTGCGTGCAGCTCCACCAGCGTCTGCTCTGAGGAGCGATCGGCGTCGGACCGGGCACGGTCGACCAGGAGCGTCGCGAGGTACAGTCCCGTGTCGTTCGACAGCTCCGTACCTACCGCTGCGCGCGCGTCGTCGACGCGGGCGTGGAAGTAGTCGAACAGGTTGTCAGCGGGCTCGATCTCTGTCGTCATCCACGCTCCCTTGGCTTCCCCCTTGACGGCGGTGAGGCCGGTGCCTAGCTCACGCGCCCCGGGGTCGCTGCTCGGCCCCACCCGATCAACGTAGCAACGTGCCCTCGCGCGTCGCAAGGAGACCCGCATGCAGATTCGCCCGATGTACGACCGCATCCTGGTACGTCGCGTAGAAGAGCAGACCCGCAGCAAGGGGGGACTGTTCCTGCCCGAGAACGCCAAGGAGAAGCCCCAGGAGGGCATCGTCCTGGCGGTTGGGCAGGGCCGATTGGCCGACAACGGAGAGGTCAAGCCCCTGGTGGTCAAGGAGGGTGACCGCGTGGTGTTTGGACGCTACGCCGGCACCGAGATCAAGGTCGACGGCGAGGACCGCCTCGTCCTTCGCGAGGACGAAGTCTTCGGCATCGTCTCGACCTGACCCAGTTTCATCGAATCCGAATTTCTAACCCCCCCTCTCTGGAGAGATCATGTCCGCCAAGGAGATCATCTTCGACGTACAGGCCAAGAACAAGCTGCTGGCCGGCGTCGACACCCTCGCCAACGCGGTGAAGGTGACCCTCGGCCCACGCGGCCGCAACGTCGTCATCGAGAAGTCCTGGGGCGCCCCCGTGGTCACCAAGGACGGTGTCACGGTCGCCAAGGAAGTCGAGCTCGAAGACAAGTTCGAGAACATGGGCGCCCAGATGGTCAAGGAGGTCGCCTCCAAGACCAGCGACGTCGCCGGTGACGGCACCACAACGGCCACTGTCCTGGCCCAGTCCATCTACCGCACGGGCAGCAAGCTGGTCGCAGCCGGCCACAGCCCGATGGACCTCAAGCGCGGCATCGAGGCGGCGGTCATCGCCATCGTCGGCGAGCTGCGCGACCAGTCCCGCGGCATCGCCAACAGCGCCGAGATCGCCCAGGTGGGCACTATCTCGGCCAACGGTGACGAGGAGATCGGCAAGAAGATCGCGGAAGCGATGGACAAGGTCGGCAAGGAAGGCGTGATCACCATCGAGGAGAACAAGGGCCTCGAGACGGTGATGGAGACGGTCGAGGGCATGCAGTTCGACCGCGGCTACCTCTCGCCGTACTTTATCTCCGATCAGGACCGGATGGAGGTCGTCCTCGAGGACTGCTACATCCTGATCCACGAGAAGAAGATCAGCTCGATGCGCGACATGCTCAAGCTGCTCGAGCGCATCGTCGAGGTCGGTCGCCCGATCTTGGTGCTCGCCGAGGACGTCGAGGGCGAGGCGCTCGCCGCGCTGGTCGTCAACAAGCTCCGCAACACGCTCAACGCCGCGGCCGTGAAGGCCCCGGGCTTCGGGGACCGTCGCAAGCGGATGCTCGAGGACATCGCGGTGCTCACCGGCGGCAAGATGATCGCCGAGGAGCTTGGCGTGAAGCTCGAGAACGTCACGATCGAGGATCTCGGCCAGGCCAAGCGCGTGGTCATCAGCAAGGACAAGACGCTGATCATCGACGGCGCCGGTAGCCACGACGACATCGAGGCCCGCATCAAGCAGATCAAGGCCCAGGTGCAGGAGACCACCTCGGACTACGACCGCGAGAAGCTGCAGGAACGCCTCGCCAAGCTGGCAGGTGGCGTTGGCATCATCAAGGTCGGGGCTGCGACCGAGGTGGAGATGAAGGAGAAGAAGGCCCGCGTCGAGGACGCGCTCCACGCGACCCAGGCCGCTGTCGAGGAGGGCATCCTCCCCGGCGGTGGTGTCGCGCTGATCCGCGCGAGCAAGGTATTGGACAGTCTGAAGGTCCCCGCCTCGCAGCAGTTCGGTATCGACATCATCAAGCGCGCGGTCGAAGAGCCGCTCCGGATGATTGTCATGAACGCCGGCCTCGAGCCCGCCGTGATCGTCGAGAAGGTGCGCAACGGCGAGGGTGCCTTCGGGTACAACGCCCGCACCGGCGAGTACGGTGACCTGGTCGCTCAGGGCGTGATCGACCCCACGAAGGTGACCCGCTCGGCGCTGCAGAACGCGGCCTCGGTGGCGAGCCTGTTGCTCACCACGGAAGCGATGGTCGCCGAGATCCCCAAGAAGGAGAAGCCGGGTGCCGGCGGACCCCCGGACGGTGGCATGGGCGGAATGGGTGGCATGGGCGGAATGGGCTTCTAGCAGCGCTCGGGGAGAGGCCCCCACCGGGGGCCGGACTTGCCCCGAGCACTGCGAGCCCACACCGTCGGTTCCACCGATGGGCCGCGGAGCACGCTCGGGTGCGCTTCGCGGCCTCTCTCGTGGATCGGCGGTGCTGCTACTCGGGAGCCGGCTGCAGCGACAGGCGCACCGACGGCTCGGAGTACACCGTCAGGAGCTTGTCCAGCGTGTCGCGCATCGTCGGGTCCGCGTAGAACCGCCGCCAGTTGGGCAGGCCCGCGATCTGGCGGAACGAGAAGCCCCGGCGCAGTGCGATCTTGATCTGGGTCTCGAACACCACCGGATCCTGCTGCAGTGCGGCGACCTCGGCGCGGCGCCACGGTCCGAGCCAGCTCTGCGGTCCGCTGGGGATCAGCTGGCTGACCCGGTCGAACGCCTCGGCGGCACGCGCGTAGTGACCCTGCGACAGGTACAGCTCGCCGAGGTCGTACCAGGCGGCCTTGTAGTCCGGGTTGAGCGCAATCGCGGCCCGGTAGTGGTCGACGGCGCGGATCTCCTCGCCGTCGTAGCGGTAGGTCAGGCCGATCAGGTACTCGAGCCCCGGATCCTTGAACAGGGCGTCCTGAAACGCCTGTGCGCGGCCCCGGGCGCGCTCGGTGACGCCGGCGGCGCAGACGAAGCCAGCCTGCGCTGCATCGAAGCGACAGCCGTTCTCGAGCTGGGTGTTCACCTCGTGCCAGCGCCGAAGGGCGAGTGACTCGGGGTACGCGGGCAGCGGCACCGTGGCCTGTGCCGCCCATGCCAGCCAGTAGGTCCACATCACTGCCCCGCGAGGTATCGCGCGACGGCCTCGCGCTCGAGCAGGCCCAGCCCCAGATCGACCACCTCGCGGCAGACGGTGATGCCGCGCAGTGAGTACATCTCGGCGGTCTCGAACGCACCGCGACCGGAGAGCCGGCACACGCTGTCCTGGCTGGCGTGCAGGCGTGCGGCGCGCTCGCCGGCGATCTCGGCGGTGCAGTGGTCGCACAGGGCGTGGTCGCCGCCGACGAGCATCAGCGCGACCTCCGCGCTGCGCCGGCTGCAGGTGACGCAGGTGTGGTCGTCGCCATCGGCCGCTGCGCGGACCGGCGTGTGCGCGGCCGGTGCCTGCACCTGCGCGATCATCGCGTCCACGAGGTTCTGTGCGCCGCGGGCGCGGGCGCGCTTCCGCAGCAGGCTGGCTGCCCCCGGATCTCCGAGCATGGCGAGCGCTCCGCGGGCGGCGTCGGACAGGTCGGAGTCGGCCTCTGCGGCCCAGCGCACCAGCAGGTTGCGGCTCGTCCGGGTGTCGTGTGAGCCCAGCGCGAGCAGCAGCAGCGCTTGCCACGCGCGAGCCTCGCGCCGCTCGTGGTCGATGGCCTCGCGGTGGGCGCCGACGTCGCGGGCGGGGCCGTGGCGGTCCACGGCGGCTCGCCGGAGATCCTCCTCTCCGATCTGCAGCCCCGCGACCAGCAGCTCTTCGGGCAGCGCGCGCGCCAGCGCCAACACCTCGCGCCCGGCCGCTGCGGAGTAGATGCGCCCCGCGTCGGCGAGGTCCTCTGCGACGCGCTCCCGCCGCTCGCGGGCTGTCGCGTCCAGTGCCGCTTCCCAGAGCTGAAAGCGCAGCGACTCGTCGGTGGTCAGGTCGAACACCTCGAGCAGCGTCGGCACGGTGTCGGTGCCACGCGCCTCGGTGAGCGCGCCGATCAGCGCCAGGATCCGCTCCCGGGTGGCGCGGCGGGGCGCTCCCTGTCCGGCGCGCTGCACGGGCAGTCGGTCGAACACGCTGACCTCGGCCCGCAGCGCGGCCTGCAGCCAGCCGTCCTCTCCGCGCGCCGACCGCAGGCTGACCAGCTCGGCGAACGCGGCGGTGTGCCCGGGCGCGTCCGCGAGGATGTCCTTGAACGTGCGCAGGGCGTCGTCTTCGCTGCCTTCCTCTGCCTGCGCCCTGCCCAGCGCCCAGCGCGCCTGTAGGTCGGCCGGGTCCTCCAGCAGGGCACGGTTGCACGACTCGCGCGCCTTGGCCACCTCGCCCAGCGCCAGGTACGCCATGCCAAGCCGGGCGTGGGTCTTCGCGGCGTTCTCGCCGTGCTCGAGGTGCTGGCGCAGGTACAGGATGGCGTTCTTGTACTTGCCCATCCGGGCGTTCACCAGCCCGAGGTGGTACTGGGCCGCCGCCCGGTGCGCGTCGTCCTCGAGCAGGCGAGAGAGCAGCTTGTTGGATTCACTTAGACGCCCGGTGTGCAGGCAGGCGATGCCAAGGTGGAGCGCGAGCGCCGCCTGTTGCCCGCCCGGGGGCTGGCGCTCCAGCGCGCAGACCGCGTGGTACATGCTCCGCTGCAGCGCGCGCGGGGCCCCGCTGGGACCGCCGCTGCGCTGCACCTGCTCCCACAGGAGTGCGGCGAGCAGGGCGTGTGGCTCCCACGCGTCGGGCGCGGCCCTGCGGGCGGCGTCTGCGGCCTGGACCGCGCTGGGGGCGTCCGCGTGCACGGCGCCGTGGGCGAGTCCGGCGCGGTGCCACTCCGCGAGCGCGTACTGGACCTCCGCGCGCTCCGGTTCCGCGGCGACGGCGCGCTGCAGGAGCGCGTGCGCGGCGTCCAGTCGCGTCAGGGCTACCTGACTCGCCGCAGCAATGGACAGCGCGGTGGCGTGCGTGGGCTGTTGATCGATGACCCGGGTCGCGCCGGCGAGCGCAGCCTCGTGGTCCGCAGCGCCTCCACCGTGGAATCGAGCGCGGGACCACAGCGCGGTGGCGCGCTCCAGCTGGGCGCGCGGATTGGCGGGCTCGTCAGCGAGATGCTGATCGAGCCGCGCGAGGTTCCAGTCGAGCTTCTGGTGGGGGAACAGGCCCATGGCCGGCACCATAGCGCTCCGTGCTAGGTGGGGCACCGACGGAGGTCGAGGATGAACGAGCTGACGGCGATGCTGAGACGCGAGCGGGCCGTAGCGGCGCTGCTGCCCTTGTTCTTCGTCTCAGGAGCGACTGCGCTCGCCTACCAGACCCTGTGGGTGCGCGAGCTACAGCTCGTGTTCGGTACCTCCACCTTCGCGATCTCCACGGTCCTGGCAGCGTTCATGGGCGGGCTGGCTGTCGGTGGCTTCGCCATGGGCCGATCGGCCGACCGCCTGCGGCGACCGCTCGCGGCGTACGGGGTCCTAGAGATCGGGATCGGGCTGTACGCCCTGGCGTTTCCGTGGATCGTGGCGGCGCTCACGCCGGCGTACCTGTCGGTCTGGCGTGCGCTGCAGCCGGGCCCGGTGGTCTTCGGTCTCGTGCAGTTCTTTCTGGTCGGGACGGCGCTGCTGCTTCCGACCGCGGCCATGGGCGCCACGCTGCCGCTGCTCGCCCGATTCGCCACCGATCGGCTGGGCGGCGCGGGCGGCCGGATCGGGACCCTGTACGGGGTCAACACCGCGGGTGCCGTCGCGGGGACCCTGCTGTGCGGCTTCTTCCTGCTGCCCTGGGGCGGCCGCGCGTCAACCACCTTGATCGCTGCCGGGGCCAACCTGGTCCTCGGGATCGGCGCGCTAGCGCTCGACCGCTGGGCCGGGTCGGGCGAGCGGGTCATCGAGGACGACCTTCCGGCGCCGATGGCGCCCGCCCTGGTGCCCGTGGCCGTCGCGATTGGGCTCGCCGGGTTTTCCGCGCTCGTCTACGAGGTCGCGTGGACCCGGCTGCTGGGGCTGATGCTCGGCGGCAGCACGTACACCTTCTCGGTGATGCTGGTCGCCTTTCTCGTCGGCATCGCGGGCGGCGGCCTGCTCGGGGGTCCGCTCGCCGATCGCCTGCTCCGCGATGGGGGACAGCGCCGAGTCCTGCTCGCGTTCGCCACGGTCGAGGTGGGGATCGCGGGGCTGTCGGTCGCGATGATGTATCTGTATCCGGAGCTTCCATTCTGGTACGTCTGGCTGTTCGACCAGCTCGGCGCGATCGAGGCGCCGCGCGCGGTGTTCTGGGTCTCGATTGGGGTCGCGGGTGCAGTGATGACCCCACCGGCCGTGCTGATGGGCATCCACTTCCCGCTCGCCGTGCGGGCCGTGGTGGGCGACGAAGCGCACCTGGGCGGTCCGGTCGGTATCGTGTACGGCGCCAACACGCTTGGTGGCGTGTTCGGCGCGTTCCTCGCTGGGTTCGTCCTGCTCCCGCGACTGTGGGTTCAGGGCACCGTGTTCGTCGCGGCGCTCGGCGAGCTGTGCGCCGCGGTGGTCCTGGTCGTGTTCGCCACGCGCGAGACGGGCCGGCGCGCTGTCACGCTGGCACCGGTGATGGCCGTGGGGGCGGGGCTGCTCCTCGTCGCGCGGCAGCCGCCTTGGGACCCGATGCTGATGACCTCGGGGATGTACCACTACGTGTCGCACTTCGACGACCACAGCCGGCGCGGGATCCTGGAGTACTCGATCGAGCTGTACGAGCTTGTGTTCTACGAGGAAGGGCTGTCGAGCGTGGTGACGGTCGCCCGGAACACCGAGACGGACAACATGTGGCTGGCGAACAACGGCAAGGTCGACGCCTCCACCACCACCGACATGCCCACGCAGGTGCTGTGCTCGCTGCTCCCGATGCAGTTCGTAGAGAACCCGAAGGACGTGCTGGTGATCGGGCTCGCGAGCGGGATCACCGCCGGCGCGGTCACCCTGATCCCCGAGGTGGAGTCGCTCGACGTCGTGGAGCTCGAGCCGGCGATCGAGCGCGCTTCGGCGTACTTCGCGCGGTACAACCACGACGTGCTGCGCGACCCCCGGGTCCAGCTCATCCACAACGACGGGCGCAACCACGTCCTGCTCTCGCCGCCTGCCTCGTACGACGTGATCGTGAGCGAGCCGTCCAACCCGTGGATCTCCGGGGTGTCGAACCTGTTCACGCGGGAGTTCCTGGAGATCGGCAAGAGCCGGCTGAAGCCGGGCGGGGTGTGGTCGCAGTGGGTCCAGATGTACGGCATGGACAGTGACGACCTGCGGACCCTGCTCCACACCTTCGCCGAGGTCTACCCGCACGTGATCGTGTACGCGACGATCGAGGACGCGGACTTGGTGTTGGTTGGCTCGGAGTCGCTGCTGGAGCCTACGGAGGAGCGCGCCGCGTCGCTGCTGCGCTGGCCGAGAGTGCGCGATGAGCTGGTCGAGATCGACATGGCCGAGCCGCTGAAGATCGTCTCACTGTTCCAGATGGACCGCGAGGCGGTGCTGACGATGGCGGCGGACTCGCCGCTGAACACCGACGACAACATGATCATCGAGTACTCAGCGCCGCTGCACCTGCACGTCGAGACCCAGGACGAGAACTTCGATGTCCTGCGGCGGCACGCCAGGGTGCCCGTGGAGGCCCTCGGGTCGGACCCGGATCAGGTCGCGCGGCTCGCCCGCATCTATCAGGAGCGCGAGGACGTGGTCCGCTCGGTGGCTGCGATGGCCCGGGCGGTGAGGATGCTCGACCGCGAGGACCCGCGCCGCGAGGCGTACCTGCAGGAGGCGGAGGGCTGGCAGGCCGCGCTCGCGGCGGCCGCGGCAGCTCAGGCCGACGACGGGTGACGGTCGGTGGACTCGGACCAGTCGTCGGTGTCCGACCAGGCCTCTTCGATCTCGTCTAGGAGCAGCGCGTGGGACAGGCGCCGGTGCCAGATGGCGGTGACGATGCCGTCGCCCAGGCCTACGGTGAGGTACAGCGCGGCGCCCACGCCCCACCACATCGACGGGTCGAGCACCACGGCGCCGAGCAGGCAGGCGCCCAGCGCCAGCGCCAGCATCCGGCGGGCGCGACGGTTGTCGCGCAGGTCTTTGAAGGTGCGGAAGGGGATGCTGCTGATCATCAGCCAGCCCAGGCCGGTGACGAGCATCGCGACGGCCCACCAGGGGACGCGCACCCAGTCGGCGCCGTAGCCGTTGGCGACCCAGACGAAGGTGACCAGCGACCCGCCTGCCATCGTGGTGGTGAGGCCCTGCGAGTGTCCGTCCAGCTCCCAGCTCTTCTCGACCGTGTCGACGTTGAACCGTGCGAGCCGGAACGCGGCGCACAGCACATACCAGAACGTGGCGAAGACCCCGACCACACCGTAGTCGTGCAGCAGCCAGGCCCACGCGAGCAGGGCGGGGGCCAGCCCGAAGCCGAGCACGTCGGCGATGCTGTCGAGCTGCACGCCGAACTCGGTGAACCGGTTGGTCATCCGCGCGACGCGGCCGTCGAGCAGGTCGAACACGCCACCGAAGATCACCAGCACGCACGCGCGGGCAAGCACCTCGGAGTTGACCTCGGGCGCAGCGATCACGAGCGACATCGCGTAGACGCTGCAGAAGATGCTGGCTGCGGTGAACCAGTTGGGCGGATTCAGGAAGTTACGGATCACGCTGGTGTCTCTCCGTGTCCTAGCGACCCGAGCGAAGGGCTCGACCGAGAACAAACGCTGCATTCGGCCGTGCTGCATGCCCGATGGCTGCGTCGTCGAGTTCTCGGGGTAGCTCGCACTCCCCTCGACTCGCCTCCTTGCCCTCGAACGAGCATCGCGTCCTCGATGCCGAGCGTTTATTCTCGGTCGAGCCCTAACGTACTCCCACACCTTAAGCCGCTTCGGATGTGCCAGGGCGCCGTCGTGTGTACGTTCGATGAAACGGCGGAGGCACTGCGATGGATGAGGAGGACCCTGCGCCGGGTCTGCGGACCCCGCCCTGGGCCGGGACGGCGCGCGAGGTGCGTCTGCTCGACCTTCTGGGCAAGTACCGCAAGCGCGTGGTGCACGGCGAGACCGATCTGCCGTTCGCGCCGACGCTGCGCACCAAGGAGCTGTCGCTCGAGCGGCTCGCGTTCCAGACCCGGGGCGGGCTGAAGCTCGCGCTGCGGGTGTTCTTCCCTGCGGCGCTCGCGGTGTTCTTCGCCTCGTTTGCGTGGGACTGGCACGGCGTGCTGCGGTCCTGCGCCGTGGCGGGAATGATCGGCTTTGGCACCAACTGGATCGCCATCCGGATGCTGTTCTGGCCGCGCGAGTCTCGGCCCATCTTCGGGCACGGCCTGATCCCGTCGCAGCGCGACGAGCTGATCGACAAGGTCGCGCACGAGGTGCTGGAGAACCTGATCAACGAGGAGCTGATCCTCGCGCGCGTCGAGCAGACCCGGATCGTGAGCCGGTTCACGAGCGCCGGCATCGCCAAGCTGCGCGAGGTCGCGCGCGACCCTGACTTCCAGGAGGACCTGCGCCTGATGGTCCTCACCTACGTCGGCGAGCTCACGCGCGACCCGGACTTCCGGCGGAACCTGGCGCGCCGCGCGGAGCAGAGCTTCGAGGACTTCGCCGGCGAGCGGTTTCGTGGCTGGATGGTCCGCCGCCTGCGCGACGTGTGGCGCGGGCCGTTGATCGAGCTGCTCAACCAGGAAGTCGACCGCCTCGACGAGACACTGAGCGAGGGGATGCGCCAGATGGATCGGTTGTCCGATCGGCTGCCCGAAGCGCTCGAGAAGCGCCAAGGCGACATCGACGCGGTCCTCACCAACATGCTGCTCGGCCTGGTTCGCGAGGTCGACCTACACGAGATTGTCTACGACCAGCTCGCCACCGTCACGCCAGAGGAGCTGGAGCGCGGATTTCTCGAGTTCAGCGACGACAAGCTGTCCTACATCACCCTGCTGGGCGGCCTGTTCGGCGTGATTGGCGGCCTGGTGATCGTGTGGCCGCTGCCGGCGCTGGGCGTGCTGGTCGCCGGCGTGTGCGCGCTCGCTGTCGCCGATGTGGTCGCGTACCGGGTCATCCGGGCGCCGTGGTGGCCGCGTTAGGCGGGAGACGTGCGAATCATCGTCCAAAAATATGGGGGCTCCTCCGTTGCGGATGTCGACCGGATCGGCCGGGTCGCCGATCGGATCGTGGCGTCGATGGGCGGCGAGACCCGGGTGGTCGCCGTGGTCTCGGCGATGGGCAACACCACCAACGAGCTGATCGCGCTCGCCCACCAGGTCTCCCCGGATCCGGACCGACGCGAGCTCGACATGCTGATCAGCGTGGGCGAGCGCATCACGATGGCGCTGCTCGCGATGGCGCTGCGCCGCCGCGGGGTGGCGGCCCGCTCCCTGACCGGGTCGCAGTCCGGCATCGTCACCGACGAGACCCACGCGGATGCGAGCGTGGTCGAGGTCCGCCCCGATCGCCTGCGCGCGGTGCTCGCGGCAGGCCAGGTGGCCATCGTGGCGGGGTTCCAGGGGGTCAGCCGCGACCGCGAGGTGACCACGCTCGGCCGCGGTGGCTCCGACACCACCGCGGTGGTCCTCGCGGCGGCGCTGGGCGCTGAGCACGCCGAGCTGTGCAGCGACGTCGACGGGGTGTTCTCCGCGGACCCCCGCAAGGTGGCGGGCGCCCAGCCGATCCCGGAACTCGGTCTCGACGAGGCGCTCGCGCTCGCTCGGGGGGGAGCCACCGTGCTGTTCGAGGATGCGGTTCGCTATGCGCGCGACCACGGGGTGCAGATCATCGCGTCGAGCACGTTCGGCCCCGGGGCGGGGACCCGGCTGACCCCGGCGGCGCCGCGCCGCACTCGGGCGGTGGCGGTGACCGGTGCCACGCTGCGCGCCTGTCCCGCCGACGATCCGGCGGCGATCACGGTGGTCCTCGCAGCCGGCGGCCGGGTGCGCCGGCGGGTGGGGCCGGTGCTCCACGTCGACACCCGCAACGTGCACGGCGCGCTTCCGGGCCGGCCGATCGCGGTGGTCACGGCGGTGGGGTCGGCGCTCGCCGAGCAGCCGCTGTTGCTCGACGCGGCCACCGAGCGGCTGTCCGGCGTGCTGGAGCGCGGGGCCCAGGGCGACGCGGCCTGGTGGCAGGTCGATCCGGAGGGGTTGAATGCTGCGGTCGCCGCGGTCCACGCGGCGCTGGTCATCTGATCGCGAAGTCGTGCAGCCACAGGGTGTTGGTCGCGCCCTCTGCCGAGACGTCGACGAGGTACAGCCGGGTCAGGGCGCCTGAATCGAGCGGCGGATCGCCGACCTGCACCGGCGCGAGCGCGTCGAGCGGGATGCGGAGGACCTCGGTGGCCCCCGACGCAATCCGCCACGGCGCCATGAGGCCGTAGGCGCGGTCGCTCGACTCGATCGCGATGAGCTGGAGCTGCGCGGGCGCGCTCGTGCTGCTGACCCGCAGCTCCAGCTCGACGGGCGACGGGATCGGGTCGATGAGACCCACCACCAATCGATCGCGCTTGCGCGGCTGCGGGGTGGTGGTCCACATCAGGGCGGGGTCGCCGTTCGGGGCACGCGCCAGCCGGATGCCGCCCTGGTCCTGGACCTGCCACGGATGGAAGAAGCCGTGGTCGGGCGAGTCGAAGGTCCAGCGTACCGGCAGGGCGCGAATGGCGCTCTGTTCGACGTCGATCAGCTCGAGCAGATCGCGGCACCGCGTCGAGCAGCCACCCGAGCGGATCGCATCGATCAGTGCGGTGCGGGCTCCCTCCACGTTGCCCGTGTCGTACCGTGCACGACCGAGCCACATCAGCGCTTCGGCCCGGGTGTACTCGCCGACCTCCAGCGGGTGGGACAGCGACAGGTAGGCGCGCTGTGCGGTGTGCCCGTCGCCCGACAGGGACTGCTCCAGCAGCGCGTCGTACAGCGCGGCGCGGTGCTCCAGCTCATCGTCCGCGGCGAGCGCGAGCGCGGCGCCGAGGGCCCACATCTACCCTTCCAGAGCGATGAAACGGTACCCCACGCCGTGGAGCGTCTCGATGAAGCGGGGGCTGGCGGCGTCGTCGCGCAGCTTCTTGCGGACGTTCAGGATGTGGGTGTCGACGGTCCGGGTGGTCACGTTGGGGCTGTAGCGCCAGATGCCGGTCAGCAGCTCGCCGCGCGGCAGCACCTTGCCCCGGTGCTCGATGAGGTAGCGCAGCAGCTCTTGCTCGCGGTTGGACAGCCGCTGTTCGTCGGCCCCGTCATGGCGGATCACGTAGTTGTCGAGGTCGACCTCGACCTCGCCGAACCGGTACACCGACCGCACGCCTCCGGCGCGTCGCAGCACGGCCTGCACCCGCGCCTGGAGCTCGCGCAGCGAGAACGGTTTGGTGACGTAGTCATCGGCGCCCAGCTCGAAGCCGATGAGCTTGTCATCCTCCGCGGTTCGCGCGGTCACGAAGATGACCGGGCCCTCGTAGCCGGCCTCGCGCATTCCGCGGCACACGTCGAACCCGGATCGCTCGGGCTCCGGCCCCTCGTTGAGCATGACGTCGAGCACAACCACGTCGGGCGGGTAGCGCTCCAGCTCGCTCATCGCCTCGGACATGGCGCGCGCGGCGCGCACGTCGTAGCCCTCGCGGTCGAAGTACCGCTGGACAGTGTCCAACAGTGCTTGCTCGTCCTCCACGAAGAGAATGCGCGGCATCAGACTGCGTCTCCTGCGCCTTCGGGCGGCGCGAGCGGAAAGTTGATCACGAACGTCGTGCCCTGACCGAGCATGCTCTCGACGCTGATGTCGCCACCATGAGCCTCGACAATGTAGCGCACGATGGCGAGTCCGATGCCCGTGCCGCGGCGGCGCCGCACCTCTGGATCGGTCGAACGGAAGAAGTCGTCGAACACTTGCGCGACATCTTCCTCGGCGATTCCCATCCCGCGGTCGGAGACGGAGAGGGACACGCCGCGGTCGCTCTCGGCCACTCGGATGTGCACCCAGCCGCCGCTTGCGCCGTACTTGGTGGCGTTGGACAGCAGGTTGGTCAGCACCTGGCCGATCGCTTCGCGGTCGAGCCACAGGGGAGGCAGGTCCTCGGGCAGCTCCAGGACCACCTCCATGGACCGCTCTTCCAGGGCGGGGCGCGCCGCCTCCACGGCGTGGAACACGGCGACGTTCAGGTCGTCGGGGCGCATGTGATAGCGCTTGGCGCCGCGCTCGATGGCAGAGAAGTCGAGCACGTTGTCGACCAGTCGCGACAGGCGCTCCGCCTCGTGCACGATCGCGTCGTAGTGCCTGTCGGTGTCAGACCCTGGGTCCACCAGACCCAGCTGCAGCGCCTCCCCCCGCAGGCGGATCTGGGTGATCGGCGAGCGCAGCTCGTGGCTGACGTTGGCGGCGAAGTCGGCGCGCTGCCGGGCGGCGTCCACCTCGATCGCGATCATTCGCGCGACCCAGATGGCGCCTACGACCGTCACGAACACCGCCGTGAGCACCACGGCCACGCGCATGGTCCGGCGCTGCTGCCGCGATGCGGCGAGCCCCGCGGCGTCGGCGGGGTGGACGGCCAGCGTCACCGCGGGCAGCCACGGGCCCAGGGCGCGCTCCGAGATCGGGTTGGCGGGGACCGGCTCGCCGGGCAGGTACAGGCCGGCGACAAGATCGCCCTCCAGCTCGTCGGCGCGCGCCACGGTGCTCCTTAGGTCGTCGAACAGATCCTGGACCGAGAACGAGAACGCGTACACGCTGTCGCCGCGCCGAACGATCTCCCACAAGCCGGGCGAGTCGGTTCGCGCTCCGTGCACCCGGAATGCGTTCTGCGGCACGCGACTGTTCACCAGGTCGAGCTCGCTAGAGACCAGCTCGGCCCAGTACAGCTGGGCGTGTCGCTCGCTGAGACGCCGCCGCGCGCGGGCCAGCCAGTCCGGGTCGCTGATGCCCTGGAGCGTCGCCAGCGCGCGGCGAACCACCGCCGGCTCGCCCTCGCGCCCGATGGTCCACCGGCTCGCCAGGAGCTGCTCCACCCGGGTCTCGAGCACGCTCTGCGCGACCTCGGTGTCGCCCTCCTTGAGGCGTACATCCGCGCGCATGAGCACGGACAGATCGCCCATTCGAAAGCCGCGGCGCCCTCGGATGTTGGCGTAGTCCGCGTACAGGTCTGCCAGTCTCGCCTCCGCCTCCCGGGGGCGATCGGCGGCGCGCAGCGCGCGGGCTTCTCCCAGGATCGCCTCGGCCACGAGCGCCGGATGGGTCGTGGCCTGCTGCGCGTCGCGCCACGCCAGCGCCGCGGCGCGGGGCTCGGACTCCTCCGTCGCGGCCGCCCGGCGGGCTACCGATCGCCAACGCGCCGACGGCTCGGGCACCACGTCAGGAGAGGGTAGATCGAACGGCGCAGCCAGCTCGCCAGTCGCGTCGAATCGGAAGGCGGCGCGCAGATACGGGGAGAGCTCGCCGAGGTTGGCGGTAGGCGACTCGCCCCGGCGCAAGCGCACCAGGGTGGCGTCGCGGAATCGCTCGAAGATCCCCTCCAGCTCGCCCTGGAGCGATGCGGTGACCGCGCGTCCGCGCACCTGCAGTTCGGCGTCGAGGGTCAGCTCTTCGGTACCGACCGACGACACGGCCTGCCACGCGAGAAAGCCAGTTGGGAGCAGCATCAGCACGGCGAATGCGCCGCCGAAGCGCAGCACGCCGTACAGGTGCCGGATGTCTTGCAGCGCGCGCACCTCCCCGCGGCGGCGGGCGAGGATCGCGACGGCCCAGCGGCGGAGGTGTTGGCGGAGCACGGCCATGTGTGCCGCAGCATACTGTCTGGCCTGTGGAGGTCCGTTGCCGATCCAACCTGTGTCCGCTGATGCGCTCCGCTGGGCGTGCCCCAACGGCTGGCTCGACTTCGAGTCGACCGACGAACTGCAGCCCGCGACCGGAGTCGTCGGACAGGAGGCTGCCGTCGATGCGCTGCGGTTCGGGCTGATGATCGATGCGCACGGGCAGAACGTGTTCGTCCGTGGCAGGCAGGGCACCGGGCGGCTGACCCTGGTTCGCCACTTGCTGCAGGACTGCGCGCCGGAGTCGCCCGAGGGGTTCGACCACGTGTACGTCCACAACTTCGCACAGCCGGACCAGCCCCGGCTTGTGTCGCTGCCGCCAGGCACGGGCCCGGCGCTCAAGGCCCGCGCCGAGGAGCTGGTGCGCTTCGTCCTGGAGGACTTCAACGACCTGCTGAACACCGAGGCCGTCCGGGTTCGGACCCACGAGATGGAGGCGGCTTCGGCAGCGAGCACGGTGGCGGTGTCGAGTTCGTTCGAGGCGTCGCTCGCGCAAGCGGGGCTCGCGCTGGTCGGGATCAAGAGCGGGGAGGGCACTACCTCCGCACTGGTGCCGCTCGTCGAGGGCGAGCCCCTGTCATTCGAGGACCTCGCCCAGCGGGTCGACCCGGAGATCGTGACGGCGCTGCGGGCCCGTGCGCGGGAGCTCGAGGCAGAGCTGGAGCGGGTCTCCGCCAAGGTAGTCAGGATCCGCAAGCGGTCCGAGCGCGCGATCCGAGAGTTCCACGTGCAGGCGGCGCGCCGGGTCATCCAGGACGCCGTGGTGGACATCCCGCGCGACATTCCGCAGGCCGCCGCGTGGATTCGCGAGCTGGTGGACGACGTGGTGAGGCACCATGACCAGGAGGACCCGCTGTTCGCTGAGCGGTACCGGGTCCACGTCCTGGTCACCCGACCGCCTGGCGGACCGCGTCCGGTCGTGCTCGAGAACGCCCCGACGGTGCAGTCCCTGTTGGGCGGGGTCGATCCGCCCGTCGATCGGCTCGCTGTGGCGCCGCACCTGGGTCTGCATGCCGGCGCGCTGCTGCGCGCGGACGGCGGCACGCTGGTGCTGCAGGCGCGGGACGTGATGACGGAGCCCGGAGCGTGGGCGGCGCTGAAGCGCACGCTGCGGACAGGGCTGCTGGAGCTGTCGCCGCCCGAGCTGGCCGCGACCACGCTGCGCCAGCAGCATGTGAAGCCCGACGCGATCCCGATCGCGGTGAAGGTCGTGCTGGTGGGCGAGCCTGACGTGTGGGCGATGCTCACGCAGGGCGACCCGGACTTCGACAGCCTGTTCAAGGTGCTGGTCGATCTGGACGACGTCGTCCGTCGCGACGAGGAGTCGGTGAAGCTGTACGGGCAGGTGCTGGCGCGGCTGGTGCGCGACGAGGGGCTGCCACCGTTCACGGCCGCGGCGGTCGGGGCCATGGTGGAACACGGTGCGCGGATCGCGGCTCTGGCGGGCCGGCTCACGTCGCGGTTCGGGCGGATCGCCGACATCGCCCGCGAGGCGGCCTTCGACGCGCGGCACCGCCGGGTGGACGCGGTGGACCGCCAGGACGTCGAGCGCGCCATCCAGGACGGGAAGCGCCGCGCGGATCTCCCTGGGCGTCGGTTCCGTGACCGGATGACGTCGGGGACGCTGCGCGTGAAGACCGAAGGCGCCGAGGTGGGACAGGTCAACGGACTCGCGGTCATCCAGGCGGGGCCGCTCACCTACGGCTTCCCGCTGCGGGTCACGGCCACGGTCGGCGCGGGCACGCAGGGCACCATCCACGTCGAGCGCGAGGCGATGCTGTCCGGGCAGATCCACACCAAGGGGTTCTTCATCCTCCAGGGGCTGCTGCGCTATCTGCTCCGCGTGGTCGAGCACCCGCTGGTGTTCGACGCCTCCATTACCCACGAGCAGAGCTACGGAGGCGTCGATGGCGACAGCGCGTCGGGGGCCGAGTTCGTGTGCCTGATGAGCGCGCTGATCGGTGTGGCTGCGGAGCAGGGACGCGCGATGACCGGCGCCATCGACCAGCACGGGAACATCCTGCCAGTGGGCGGGGTCGACGAGAAGATCGAGGGGTTCTTCGACGCGTGTACGGTCGCCGGCCTCACGGGGTCGCAGGGGGTGCTCGTCCCGGCGTCGAACGTCGCGGACCTGCAGCTGCGGCGCGACGTGGTCGCGGCCGTGCGTGCGGGCCGCTTCTCCGTCTACGCGATCGATCGGATCGAGGAGGCGCTGGAGCTGTTGCTGGGTCAGCCGGCTGAGGCGCTGATCGAGGCGGCCGTCGCGCGTGCCGGGGTCCTGTGGAACAACACGAAGGACCCGCAGTGATCGCCCTGTTCTGGCTCGGGTGCATGTGCGGGACCCCGGCGCCCGACGCGGCGCCGCCCGTCCTGAGGCACTACGCGGGGTGGCGGTCGCTGGTCCGGTCGGCCGCGCGCGGGGACGTGGCGGCCTGCCGGGTCATCGCGCGCGACCTGACGATGGGCGAGGTCGCCGGCGACCACCACGGGGCGGAGACCGTGGGCGCGGCGCTGGGGTTCTTGCAGGTGGCCGAGGCGGCGGAGGACCTCCCGCTCGGGGTCGAGCGCGCCGCGGCGGGGTGCCGCGCCTGCCATGCCGAGAACGGTGTCGTCGCACCGGCTGCGCCCGAAGAGACAGCCCATCCCGACGTCGCTGCGGTGTTGGCGCACGAGGCGCTGTGGGGCGTGACACCCACCGTGGGCGCTACTGGAACGCCTGGATCCCCGTGATCCACCGGCCCAGGACCAGGTTGTGGATGTCGTGGGTGCCCTCGTAGGTGAACACCGACTCGAGGTTGGCCATGTGGCGGGACACCGGGTACTCGCCGAGGATCCCGTTGGCGCCGTGCACGTCGCGGGCGATGCGCGCGATGCGAAGCGCGATGTCGACGTTGTTCATCTTCGCGAGGCTGACCTGCTCGTGGCGCATGGTGCCGTCGTCCTTCATGCGACCCAGACGCCAGGCCAGGAGCTGGCCCTTCGTGATCTCGCGGAGCATCCACGCGAGCTTGTTCTGGACGAGCTGGAACGCGCCGATGGGGCGGTCGAACTGAATGCGCGTCTTGCTGTACTCGGTGGCTGAGTGAAAGCAGCCCATTGCGGCGCCCAGGGCGCCCCAGGCGATGCCGAAGCGAGCGTTGTTGAGGCAGGACAGCGGGCCCTTGAGGCCGCGGACGCCCGGCAGGATGGCGTCCTTGGGCAACCGCACGTCCTGGAAGACGAGCTCGCTGGTGACCGAGGCGCGCAGGCTGTACTTGCCCCTCATCTCGGGGGCCGTGAAGCCCTCCATGCCGCGCTCCACGACGAAGCCGCGCACCTCGCCGTCGAGCTTGGCCCACACCACGGCGACGTCAGCGACGGTGCCGTTGGTGATCCACATCTTGGCGCCGTTGAGCAGGTAGTGGTCGCCCTTGTCCTCGGCCTTGGTGAGCATGCCGCCGGGGTTGCTGCCGTGGTCGGGCTCGGTGAGGCCGAAGCAGCCGATGGCGGTGCCGGCACCGAGGCGCGGGAGCCACTTCTGCTTCTGCTCTTCGGAGCCGTAGGCGTGGATGGGGAACATCACCAGGCTGCCCTGGACCGAGGCGAACGAGCGGATGGCGGAGTCCCCCTGCTCGAGCTCCTGGCAGATCAGGCCGTAGCAGACGTTGTTCAGACCCGGCAGCCCGTAGCCGGACAGGTTTGCGCCGAGGAAGCCCAGCTCGCCCATCTGGGGGATCAGCTCCATCGGGAAGGTACCGGCCTGATAGTGGTCCTCGATCTGGTGGAGCACGTTGTCGGCGACCCAGGCGCGGACCGCGTCACGGACGGAGCGCTCCTCCTCGGTGAGCAGTTCGTCGACGCGGTAGAAGTCGACACCTTCAAAGCTGGACATGGGACCTCGGCGGAAGACCGCTCCGGTATCGCTGCCATCGGAGGTACGCTATCGCGCTGCAACACCGGGAGGCGCTGTGGAGGGCTGGGCGATGGTTGACGGGCGCGAGATGCCTCTATCAGAGGCTGCGGTGCCGGTGACCGACGTGGGGTTCACGCACGGCTGGAGCATCTTCGAGACGCTGCGCGCCGGTCCGGGCTCGGATCCGCGGGGCCACCTCGAGCGGCTGCGGCGGTCGGGGGATGCGAGCTTGATCGAGGTGCCGCCCGACGCTGTGCTGCGCGCTGAGATCGAAGCGGTTCGCTGCAAGGTCGGCACTGAGGCCTTGGTGCGGATCACGCTCACGGGCGACGGGCGGCGCTTGGTGTGGGCGACGCCGCTCGAGCCGGGTCGACGGCACCGCCCGGTGCGCTGCGTCCGGGGGGAACATGTCGACCAGGCGTTTCTCGACGGCGCGGTCAAGCACCGATCCCGGATGGGGTGGAGCGTGGCCGTGCGCCGCGCGGGGGTGGACGAGGTGCTGTTCGTGGACGGGGAACAGAGGTTCACCGAGGGGACGTCGAGCGCGGTGTTGGCGGTGATCGACGGCGCCGTGTGGACCGCTCCCTGGGACCGGCGGATCCTGCCTTCGACGACGCTGGGTCGGCTGCTGCGCCACTGCGCGGCACGCGGGATCGCGGTGCACCGACGGGGTCCGCCGGCGCAGGGCCCATGGGACGCGCTGTACATCGCGAGCACCACGCGGAGCCTGGCCCCGGTGGTCGAGCTGGATGGTGCGGCGCTGCCCGAGGGCGATCCGGTCGGTACCGCGCTGATGGAGATGGAGTAGCCTCTTGGTGGGAGGCAGGTCTGAGGATGGTCGCGTGGTGGTGGATCTTTGGTTGCGTCAGCCCGGCGCCCACAGGTGGTGTGTCGCTCGATGGCGTAGCAGAGATCGAGGTGTTGCCGCCGAAGTGGTCGTGGACCACGATGGCAGACCCCGGCTTCGAGGCCGCGTTCCCTGGCACGCCGACCTGGCAGGGCAGCTCTGAGCGGGTCGACCTGGGCGCGGGGCCGGTGGATCTCTCCGGTACTGCCGTCGAGGTGGCCGGCGGTGCGTCTTCGTACGGGGTGGCGGTCGTCCAGCTGCCCCCCAATGGGCCGCTGTCCGGGTTGCCACTGGTCAAGAGCGTTCTCGAGGGGCGCGCGGTGGCCATGGGGGCAACCCTCGAAGACCAAGGCGACTGGCCTGGGTTCGGAGACGGATCGGCCGCGCGCGCTCGGCTGGATACAGGTCGTCCTGGGGGCGCGGTGCTCGGCGCTGGCGTCGAGGACGGCGAGCTGTGGCTGGTTCGCGCAACGGCGGATCGCGGCGGAGATGCGACGCGGTTCTTCAGCTCGTTCCGGCGGGTCGAGGTGGAACCGCGGCAGGTGAAGCTCGGCGGTGGCACGGTCGACTGTCCCGCCCGCTGTGGCTCCACTGAGGGCCAGGTGCGGCTCGCAGGGGGCCACGAGCCGATCGTCGGGCTGCACGGCGGCGTCGGGCTCACGCGGTTCTCTGCGATGGCGCTGAAGATCCCCGCGGGGGTCTCGGTAGGGGCGGCCGAGTCGGCCGTCTACAGCTTCGCCATCACGCGCGCCGCGTCGGTGCTCGAGTCGACCACCGAGGAGCCCACGGGCAAGCGCATGGTGCTGCAGCTGGGGCCGGTGCGTACGTGGCTGCGGATCGTGCGGTCGGACAGCCACATCGTGCTGCTGAACGTGCGGGCACCCGACGGAGACGAGCCGGCATGGGTCCAGGCCTTCCTGGACTCCGTCAAGACGAGTCCTGAAGGTCGGCCGTCAACGGCTCCTGGGCAGTGAGTGGCGCCCCGGTGCCGTACGTTCGGGTCAGTCCTCGCTGATTCCGGCCACGGCCTCGCGCACCGCCCCTCGCAGCTCCTCGTCGACAACCTCGCCCGTCTCCGGGTCGCAGGTATGGCGGAAACTCGGGACCGACTGGGCGCCGCGCAGCGCGCCGCCGAACCGGGGTGTGCCCAGGCGCGTCGCGCGCGCCTCAGGCTGCCCCACGTGGGTCACCGGTTCTGCCCCACGTGGGTCACCTGACCGGATCAGCTCGGCTGAGCCACCCGCTCCGCGAACCGCTCCAGGGAGCTCATCCAGCCCTTCGTGGCGCCGCCCGTCATCTCCGGCTTCGTCGCGTCGATCGTCAGCACCATCCGGACACCCCCGTCGACCTCCGAGAACGTGACCGCCGTCGTCATGCTCTCTCCCCCGAACGGCGACTCGTACACCAGCGTGTGCGGCGGCTCCACCACCGTCACCGTGGAGACCATGCGGCGGCCCGCGTCCGCTGGCGCGCCGTCGGATCGCATCACGTACACAAACGCGCCGCCCTCCCTGAGCTCGAACTGCTCCACCTCCACGGTGAACCCGCGCGGCCCGAACCAGGACGCCACCCCCTCGGCGGTCGTCCACAGCTCCCAGATCAGGTCGATCGGACCCGACCAGACGCGCTCGATCATCTGCTTTCCGCTCATTATCGCTCCTCAGAAGTTGGATGGTCGGCGCGCCGACGCGCCAGCGCGGTCTCGAATGTGTTCAGCCGGTCTTCCCAGAGCCGGCGCGCCTGCATCAGCCACTCAGACAGCTCGTTGAACGGCGCCGCCTGCAGCGAGTACAGCCGCCGCTGTCCGTCTGGACGCACCCGCACGAGGCCCGCTGCCTTCAGGATCCGAAGGTGCCGCGAGACGCCGGACTGCGCGATCGGCAGCCGCCTGGCCAGCGCGCCCACCGGCTGCTCCCCGGTCATCAGGTGCTCCACGATGGCGCGGCGCACGGGGTCGGCGAGGGCCTGAAGTGTATGGTCCATGAAGGTGTATATACATAGTAGAGCATATATGCAGCACGGCCGCCTGAACGCGCCCTGCTGGACTGTGCGTTGTTGCTGACCCGGGCGCCGGGACGGATGACACGCGCAGCGCTGGACCCGCTCCGCGCGGTTGGGCTCGACGACACCCAGATCCTCGAGGCCAACCAGGTGGTCGCCTCCCTCGCCAATGTCAACCGCCTGGTCGATGGGCTCGGCGTGCAGCTCGAGCCGTTTCATCGCCAAGCGGCCGCGCCCGGCTCAGTCGTCGAGCACGCCGAGGACGTCGGCCACCGAGCGGACCGGCACCACCGTGACCCCGTCCGGCGCGTGCTCAGCGACCCGCGCCGGCGCGATGATGCGCCGGAACCCGTGGCGTGCAGCCTCGCGCAGGCGCATGGCCGGGTAGGACGTGGCGCGGACCTCACCGACCAGGCCCACCTCGCCGAACGCCGCGACGTCCGCGGGCACCGGGCGGTCGGTGGCGGAGCTGACCAGGGCCAGCACCATGGCCAGATCGGTCGCGGGCTCGATCAGGCGGAGTCCGCCTGCCGCGTTGACGAAGATGTCGCGGTCGTGCAGCGGAATGCCGGCCTTCTGGAGGACCGCGGCGAGCATCAGCACCCGCGCACGGTCGACACCAACACAGGTGCGCGCCGCGATCTGAGGAGAGGGATGCCCGACCAGTGCCTGCACCTCGGCCAGCACCGGCCGGCTCCCCTCGATCGCGCACAGCACGGCGGTGCCGCACGCGCCGTGCGCCCGCTCCTCGAGCAGGCGGGCGCTGGCGTCCGGCACCTCGCGCAGGCCGTCGTCGGCCATCTCGAACATCCCGAGCTCGCCGGCAGCGCCGAACCGGTTCTTGACCGCGCGCAGCACCCGCAGCGAGGAGCGGCCGTCGCCCTCGAAGTGCAGCACGGTGTCGACCAGGTGTTCGAGCACCTTGGGACCCGCGAGATCCCCGCTCTTGGTGACGTGCCCCACCAGGAAGATCGCTGTGCCGCTGCCCTTGGCGAGCTTCATGGCGCGATGCGCGACCTCCCGCACCTGGCCCACCGTGCCGGGCACGCCCGAGAGCTCGGGGACGGCGACCGTCTGCACGCTGTCGATCACCGCGACCATCGGCTTGTGCTGGTGGATGGCTGCCTCGATGCTGGGCCAGTCGGTGTCGGCGACCAGCCACAGCGCGCTCCCGTCGACCCCGAGCCGATCCGCCCGCATCCGCACCTGCTGGGGCGACTCCTCGCCCGTGGCGTACAGCACGGGCAGACCTCGCGCTGAGAAGCTGTTCATCGCCATCAGCAGCAGCGTGGACTTGCCCACCCCCGGGTCGCCCCCGACCAGGATCAGCGACCCGGCCACGATGCCGCCGCCCAACACCTCGTCGAGCTCCCCGATCCCCGTACGGACCCGGACCTCGCCGCCGCGGTCCGGCTGGATCTCAGCGAGTGTGCGCGCCACGGAAGGCGCCGCCACGGCCGCGGACTTCGACGGCACCACCTGCTCGACGAGGCTGTTCCACGCTCCGCAGTCGCCGCAGCGTCCCATCCACTTGGCTGCCTGCTTGCTGCATTCCTGACAGGTGAACACGCGCCTGGGCTTCGCCATGGGCCCTCCGAACCCCCGGGGTAGCCCGCGCCGGGGGCCGCCGGGCACTGGGCGCCGGGAACTTCCGGACTTGATACCCTCCCGCATGACCACGGACGTGCTGCGCTGGGGCCAGTCGGCCTACGAGACCGACCTCGATCTGGGCCAGGAAGAGGCCGGCGCACAGGCGCTCGGACTCACGTGGTCCCAGCAGGATGAGCGCAGCACACCGGACCTCTCCGGGGTCCGGGCCTTGGTCGTCACGAGCCGCGTCCGCGTGGACGCCGCGCTCCTGCAGCGCTTCTCCGGCGATCTGGTGCTCACCACCACCTCGGGACACGACCACATCGACGTCCCGGCCGCATGGGCGCGGGGCGTTCGCGTGGGTCGCTGCCCGCTCGCGCGCCGAGATCCGGTCGTCGAGCAGTCGCTGGGCGCGCTCATCGGGCTGCTGCGCCGCCAGCCCGCCCTGCAGGATGCGGCGCGCGCCGGGCGCTGGGCCCGCGGGGATCTCCCTTCCCTGGCACCCGTTGCGCTGCGCGGCGCGACCGTCCTGATCATCGGGCTGGGGGTCATCGGTCGCCGCATGGCCGCCGTCCTCCGAGCGCTGGATGCCGAGGTGTGGGGCATCGACCCAGCCGGGGTGCCTGACGGCATCCGTGCGGTGACCCTGGACGAGGGCCTGGCGGGGGCGGACGCGGTGACGGTGCACTCGGCGCTGACCCCGAGCTCGCGGGGCCTGTTCGGCGCCGGGAACCTCGCGGCGATGCGGCCCGGAGCGGTCCTGGTCAACACGGCACGCGGTGCGGTCGTCGACCCGGATGCCGCCGTCGCTGCCGTGCGGTCCGGCCACCTGCGCGGTGTCGCGCTGGACGTGTTCCCGGCAGAGCCGTGGCCGGGGATGCGCGACGCGGCCGAGGTCCCGGGGGTCTGGCTCACGCCGCACGCGGCGGGCTACGACCGGGGGCTGGGCGCCCGCGTGGCGAGCGAGGTCAACGACGCACTCGCCGCTTGGGTCGCCGGCAAGCCGCTCCCCCACCCGGTGCGCTGATGTCCGACCTGGTCCCCGGCACCGTGTTGGGCGGGCGCTTCGAGGTCCTCGGGGTGGTGGGCCGTGGGGGTTCGGCGGTCGTGTACCTGGCGCGGGACGTGCTCCGGTCCGAGCGGGTCGCTCTGAAGGTGGTCCACACGCACCTGTCCTCGGATCCGGCGGTGCGGCGGCGCCTGCAGCGCGAGGTCAAGGCGGCCAGCGTCCTGCAGGACAGCGCCGTGCTCGCGCCCCACGACCTGCACGAGCTGGACGGCCGCCTGGCGCTGACCATGCGGTTTCACCCCGGCGAGAGCCTGTCCGAGCTCGTCGCGGCGAACGGCGCGCTCTCCAGCGCCCAGGTGCGCGCGCTCGGGGTCCGCATCGCCGGCGCGCTCGCCGCTGCCCACCGCGCTGGGGTCCTGCACCGCGACGTGACCCCGAACAACATCCTGCTGCGGGACGATGCCACCGACGCCGTGATCACGGACTTCGGGCTCGCGCGGCTGCAGGACGGCGGCACGCGCTCGACCACCGCGCTCGGCACCGCGGGCTACGCCGCGCCTGAGGTCTACGGCGGCCACCGGGCCGACCCGCGCTCCGATCTATACGGGCTCGGCGCGGCGCTGTACCTGGCGGCCACGGGCGCCGCCCCGTTCGACGTGCGCGACCCCATGGCGGCGCTCCATCAGCAGCTCGGCGACGCCTTCACGCCCGTGCTGGACCACCGTCCCGATCTGGACCCTGCGCTCGCGCAGCTCATCGAGGACCTCCTCCGCCGCGACCCCGCCGCGCGTCCGCAGGGTGCCCGAGAGGTAGTCGATCGCCTGCAGGGAGCCCCGGCGCCCACTCCACCGGCGCGCCCGGCTGCGGACGTACAGCGGCAATACCTGCCCCCAGGTGGCTGGACCGTGGTGGTCAAGGAGCGAGACCAGCAGAAGGGCCGCCGCGCGCGTGCCCGGGTCGAGCGGGGCTTGGGTCCCCGCACCTCGGAGGCGGACCTCCACCGGTTCGGGATGGCCATCGCCGGCGTCGTCCGCAGCGCGCTCGGAATCCACAGCCCCGATGCGCTTAGTCCCGAGGACCTCCTGGCGCGGCTGGTCGCGCGGGAAGCGGGCCTCGCCGAGGACGCGCTCGAGGTGTCCGAGGTGACGCTGAGCAAGCGGTTCCGCCTGGTTGATCGGACCTCAGAGGACGCCGCGCTGCGTCTGGCTGAGGGAGCGCGAATGGTGGGATTCAAGGCGCGCGTCGTCGATGTCGCGCGGCCGAGCAAGGCGCTGGATTGGCTCGCGACCTACTTCTGGGTTCCGATCGTCTTGGGCTGGACCGTCACCCCTCTGCTGGCGAGCAGCGTAGGGTTCGAGCTGCCGGAGATTGTCTGGCCGCTGTTGATCGTGATGTCGGTCCTGCTCCCGATCTATGCCAGCACGCGGGGACCTCCGGCGTCCGTCAAAGGACTCGCGACCGCCTACAAGGGCGACCTGGAGCGCGCGCTGAAGCCCGACAGGGCGCACGCACCGCCGCGCTACGCTGTGGCGGAGGCTCCTGCCTTTGTGCCCGCCGCGGCGGAGGAGGGCCCACCCCCGCTGAGCCGTGGGGCGGCGTTGCTCGCGCGCTCGGAGGCGGCGCTGGCACAGCTGCGAGACGCGATGACGGCCCGCGCTGAGACCCTGCCCGAGATCGTGGCTGTGGATCTGCGGTCGACCTGCGCCGATCTGGAGCGGTCCGCCCGGGCGCTCGCCGTCGAGGTCGACCAGCTCGAGTCGGCGCTCGGACCCGGTGGCGCGGCCAACGAGGCGCTCGGGATGGTGCAGCGCCGGCTCGACCGGCTGCAGACCCTGCAGCGCGCCGGAGAGGCGATCGACCCGGCGCAGCTCGAGCAGCTGCGCGCCGCCCTCGCTGAGCACGAGGCCGATCGAGCGGCCGAGGCCGCGGTCGAGGCGCGCCTCGCAGCGGTGACGGCCCAGCTGCTGGAGATCGCGAGCACGGCATCCCGGGTCCGCCGCGAGCTGCTGGTGCAGCAGGGCGCGCCTTCGCCCCGGGACGCCGTGGAGCGTCTGCGAGCCGAGGCCCGCGCCGTGGACCTGGCCCGGCGCGAGGCGGCTGTGCGACTACGGCAGTCGCAGTGAGCTGTGTTGCGCCGCGGTGAGCGCGGGGGCGCACCGCGGGAAGCCCGGCCCCATCAGGTTTCCGTGTTCGCCCGTGTGCGGCAGCCCCAGCGCGTGACCGAGCTCGTGCGCCATCACGAACCGCGCCCGCTCCTGCGGGAGCGCGTCGAGCACCGACAGGTCGAGGAACACCGTGGGCGTGAACGGTTCGTCGAGCCCCAGCGCCGTCAGCAAGGTGACCGCGGGGTCGTCGGGCGGGCTGCGCTGCAGCAGGGCAGGCGAAAGCGACAGCCCCGCGAGCCGGGTGAACCACTGAGAGGCCGGCGAGCCCGGCCTGGCCAGGTGCTCGAGGAACACCACATCGACCTGGTCGGCGGGTGGCGTTCTGCGGCGCATCGCCTGACTGAGCGGCCCGACGACCTCGGTCATGGCGGCGTCCGGGTCGGCTGGCAGCCGCGCGGCGTCGCCGGCGAGGATCGGGTCCGCCGCGGTGCGCCTCCACCGCCCGGCCCCGACCAGCTCGATGCCGTGCGCGCGCCACCACGCGGCGGCCCATTGTGTATACGCGGAAGCCCGTTCAGCGGGTTGCCCACGTGCGAGATACAACTGGACCTGTACTGCACGGACCCCAGCATGGGCAGGGACGGCGGCGGAGGGCGCGCAGACCGCGTCCGGAATCACCGGCGCCGGGCCGAACCAGTCGGGGTCCGACCCGCACGAGAACAACATCGCCAACCACAAGCCCATGCGCCCCCGTACCGCTTCGATGCGTGTACAACCAGCACACCAGGAGAGAGACATGGCCCGATTGCTTCTTCCGATCTTGGCCGGGCTCACCGCCTGTGGCGGCCCCGTCCCGGACGACGACACCCCCCTCGGGCACACCGGCACGACGCCGAAGGTGGAGGGTCGGTGGTCCGAGGCGTTCGACAGCGCCCAGGTTGGCGCCCTGTCCGGCGTGTGGGGCAGCGGACCCAGCGACGTGTACATGGTGGGCGGCGACGCCACGACCGCTGAGATCTGGCACTACGACGGGTCCGCTTGGACGGAGGACACCACCGCGCCCCCGACCGATCTGTTGGTGTGGGTGTTCGGCTTCGGTCCCGACGATGTGTGGGCCGTGGGTGAGCAAGGCGCCGTGCTGCACAAGACCGCCGCCGGCTGGGAGCAGCTCGACCCCGACACCGACCAGCCCCTGTGGGGCGTATGGGGCACCTCGTCGTCCGATCTGTGGATCGTTGGCGGGGACGCGAACGGCACGGCGCCCACGCTGTTGCACTACGATGGCGCCGACTTCACTCCGTTCACGCTCGATCCGGCACAGAACGATCGCGAGGCGGTCGCGCTGTTCAAGGTGTGGGGGATCGACGGTCGCACCTTTGCGGTGGGCCAGAAGGGCCTGATCATCGAGTTCGACGGCACGGACTGGGTCCAGATGTCGGCCGGTCCCGAGGCCAACGACGACTTCGTCAGTCTGTGGGGCACCTCGGCCAACAACATCGTCGCGGTGGGGGGTCGCGCGGCAGCGCGAGTCTCTGCGTTTGACGGCACCGCCTGGACCACCACTTCCCCCGACGGGATTCCCGGGCTCAATGCCGTGAGCATGGGAGCCGATGATCAGGCAGTCGTCGGCGGCATCTACGGCTGGGTGGGCACCTTCGCGCCCAGCACGGATACGCTCACGGCCGAGAACGTGGTGGACAGTAGCAGCGATGTACATGCAATCTGGTTCGATGGGGTCGATACGTACTACGGCGTCGCCGGGCACTTCACCGATCCCTTCTTCGGCGCTCCCCTCGTTCGCACCCCCTAGCCTTGTGAGACCCAGATGAAGCCCTTGTTGACGGGGGCCGCGTTCTATACCGTCGCCGCCTGTTCTGGCGGTGGTCCGGTTGATGATGCGCCGGCGGAGTGGCAGCCGCACGGGCCGGTGGCCGACGACATCTACGCACCGATGGGGCAGCCCCTGCCGAGCGCCACTGCCGCGCAGCTCGCCACCTTCGAGCGCGGCCTGGCGGTCGTGCAGCGCCGGTTCACGCTGGAGGATGGCCTGGGTCCTGCCTACAACGTCACCTTCTGCGGCGCATGCCACGAGAAGCCGACGTTCGGGGGCTCCGCGGGGCTGTACCGCAACTTCTTCATCGGCGCCCGCGAGACGTCCGATGGCGCCTTCTTCTTCGCCAACTCGGCCGCCAACCCGTCCGGCGTGATCCGGATGTACTACTACGGAACCGACATCGATCCCGACGAGGGTTCGCCTGTGGCGCTGTTCGACAGCCGCCCCGAGGTTCCGCAGACCACGAACATCGTGGCGCAGCGCAACCCGATCCCGTTCTTCGGCGTCGGCCTGCTCGCCGAGCTCACGAACGACGAGCTCCTGAAGCGCGCCGACCCGGACGACCTCGATGGCGACGGGATCAGCGGTCGGCCCAACTTCGACCGAGGGTTCGTGGGTCGGTTCGGAATGAAGTCCCAGACGGTCTCGATCGAGGGCTTCATCCGGGGGCCACTGTTCAACCACCTGGGCATCACGTCCGAACAGCTGTCCAACGAGCGGCGCGCAGAGCTTCCGGTCGACAGCTCGGACGGCAACGTCGGGCTCGTGGCGCCGGCGCTGAAGCAACTCCGGCGGTTCCTCCAGTCGGATCCCGGATCCGGGCCCACCCTGGACAATGACGCGGTGCCGGATCCCGAGCTGCACCCGGACGACCTGTTCGACGTGGTGAGCTACTCGATGCTCCTCGCTGCGCCCGAGCCCGAGCCGCTCAACGAGGAGCGCCTGCGCGGCATGGAGGCGTTCGATCAGGTCGGCTGCGCCGGCTGCCACACCCCGCGGCTGCAGGGTCCGCGCGGCCCGATCCCCGTCTACTCGGACCTGCTGGTCCACGACATGGGCCCCGAGCTCGCGGACGGTCTGATCTTCTTGGACGCCTCGGGCAGCGAGTTCCGCAGCATGCCGCTGTGGGGGATCGCCGCTGTCGGTCCCTACCTGCACGATGGCCGCGCCGACACCATCGACGAAGCGATCCGGATGCACGGCGGCGAGGCCGAGCGCTCCAGGGACCGCTACGCGGAGCTCTCCGAAGAAGAGCGCGCCGCGCTCGTGGAGTTCCTGCTGTCGCTCGGCGGGCGCAGCCAAGCCTCTGACGGGCTCATCCCGCCCGACACGCCGATCGCGACCACAGGGAGCTACGGCGGCCCCCTCCGCGACCTGTCCGCCGCAGACGAAGAGCGGTTCCTCGCCGGTCGGGACGCGTTCGACCGCGAGTTTGGGTACGAGGACGGCGTCGGCTTCCCGCGCTTCAACGGGGACTCGTGCCGCGCGTGCCACTTCGAGCCCGTCGTCGGCGGCGCTGGACCCCGCGGCGTCAACGTGATGCGGCATGGCATCGTCACCCCCGAGGGCGACTTCGTCCTCCCGGCGGTCGGCAGCATCCTGCACAAGCAGACCATCCTGCCGGGGCACGCCAACGCGCCGCAGAGTGACGCGACCATCTTCGAGCACCGCCAGACCCCGCACTTGTTTGGGCTGGGGGTCATCCAGGACATCCCCGAGGCCGCCATCCTGGCGAACGCCGACCCCGACGACGCCGACGGTGACGGGATCAGCGGCAAGCCGTCGTACACCGACGGCAATCGGCTGGGCCGGTTCGGCTGGAAGGGGCAGGTCCCCAGCGTCGAGGAGTTCGTTCGCGACGCCGTGTTTGCCGAGCTCGGCATGACCCTGCCCGCGCAGGAAGGCCTGACCTTCGGGCGCATCCACGACAACGACGAGATCCCGGATCCCGAGTTCACGCTCGCCGAGGCCGACGCCCTGGCGTTCTATCTGAAGACCCTGGCGCCGCCGCCGCGGTCCCCCGCCCCCGACCAGGCGCTCGCCGATCTCGGCGAGGTCGTGTTCTCCGACGTCGGGTGCGCGTCCTGCCACGTGACGAGCCTTGCAGGGGTCCCGGTGTACTCGGACCTGCTGCTCCACGAGATCCTCCCGCCCGACATGCTCGGGGTCGAGGAGGCCTCGGCGACGATGCGGGAGCTCCGCACTCCGCCGCTGTGGGGGGTGTCCCAGACGGCGCCGTACCTGCACGATGGCTCCACCGACACGCTGCTCGGCGCGGTCGAAGCGCACGACGGGGAGGCCGCCGGGGTGCGCGACGCGTTCGGATTGCTCGACCAAGCGGACAGAGCGGCCCTGATCGCATTCCTGGAGACGCTGTGATGTGGACGGCCGCGCTTCTCATCGCGTGCTCTGGCGGCGGCAACCCGGACACGCCGACGGACGGGACGGCCACCCCGCCGCCCGTGGTCGACGACGGCAACCTGCACGACGCGCTGTCGATGCCGCAGGTGCCCACGCACGATCCGGCATCGTTCCGCTCTGCGAAGACGTGCCAGACCTGCCACCCCGACCACTATGGGGAGTGGCGCACGTCGATGCACGCCTACGCGATGGTGGACCCGGTGTTCCAGGCGCTCGTCCGGCTCCGGCAGGTCGATCTGGCCGGGACCGAGGACCAGTTCTGCCTGCAGTGCCACACCGCGATCGGCACCCGCGGCGGCGAGATCGTCTCGGGCTTCTCGTTCGAGGAGCTGTCCGACATCACGATGGAGGCCATCACCTGCGAGTCCTGCCACAAGGTCTCCGGGATGCAGCGCGACTACAACAGCGGACACGTGCTCGACCCTGATGGGCCGATCCGGGGCCCGTACGTCAGCGAGATGGTCAACCCATTCCACGAGTCGGTCCAGTCCGACCTGTTCGAGTCCAGTGAGTTCTGCGGCGGCTGCCACGACGTGATCGAGAGCAGCGGGCTCGATCTCGAGCGCCCCTACCGGGAGTGGCAGGAGTCCCCAGCGGCGGCAGAAGAGCAGTCCTGCCAGGACTGCCACATGCCGATCATCCGGCGCCCGTCCGTGTGGAACGGCGCCGAGCGCGACTCGCGCTCCCATCGCTTCGTCGGTGTGGACGTCCCGCTTGTGGACGGCTGGGTCACGCCCGAGGAGGAGGCGGAGATTCGCGCCGGCACGGAGGCGCTGCTCGCGACCGCGGCGGGCATCACGCTGCAGGCGCCAACCGAGGTCTCCCCCGGTGAGACGTTCGACGTGACGGTGACGGTGCTCAACAAGATCCCGGCCCACAACCTGCCCACCGGGTCCACCTTCATCCGGCAGCTGTGGGTCGAGCTGACCGCCCGGGACGCGGACGGCAACGTGTTGTTCGTGACGGGCGACCTCGACGCAAACGGCGACCTTCGCGACCAGTGGTCGGAGCTCGACCGGTACGGAGACCACGACCTGATCTCGCTCGGCTCGAGCTTGGTCGACGCGTCGGGCAACCCGGTGCTGTTCTCCTGGAACGCATCGGAGCACAACAGCAACGCTCTGTCGCCGCTGTACGACCGGACGGCCACACTGTTCGTGCCCACGGCCGCGGACACGGCGACGCCGATCACGGTGGAGGCGCGGCTGCGGTTTCGCGCGCTGCCGCCGTACCTGCTGCGCGCGCTGGGGCTCGGTGACAAGGTGGGAGCGGTGACCGTCCACGATCTCGCGACCGACACCGCTGAGGTGGCGCTCGGTGCACCGTGAGGGGTACAAGTCCAGCGGGGGATCAGATGTGGGCCTGGGTGCTCTCGCTGGGAACGGGATGTGGGCCGCAGCCCCCGGCAGAGGCGTTGGCCCCGGTCGGATCACGGGAGCTCACCCCCATCTCAGACCGGTCCCCGGTGTACAACTCGCGTCCGGACTTCCCGATCACGCGGGTGAGTCACCGGCGGCACGAGGGCCGGGAGCTGTTCGTGGACGGTGTCCCGCAAGGGCCGCTCCCCGTCACGGTCCCGGTCCAGATCGGGTCGCGAACGTTCGGCATCCTCGTGGGCCCTGGTGAGTGGTTGACGTTCGAGCGACCGGTGATCCCCAAGCCGGGCATCTTGGTGATCGAGCTGGGCTCATGATCGCCGTGCTGCTGTGGGGGTGCGCCGGCCCGACGACAGAGCCGCCCCCGGGGGGCACGGCGACCGAGGACACTGCCCCGCCGGCGCGTCCGATGTCGTCCTCCTGCGATCTGCAGGACGGCAACGCGCTGCGGATTGCCTGTCTCGTCGACTTGCCGGAGCCCGGGTCGGTCACGCTCACGCTCGCGCCCGCGCATGGCGGCGGCCTGGCGCGGAGCTTCGTCTCACCGGGCCCCGCCACCGACCACGAAGTCGTCGGCTTCGACCTGCGCGGGATGACGGCGTACACCTGGGAGATCGTCGGCAGCGGCGGCGAGCTGCGCACCGGCATGGTCACCACCGGCACGGCGCCGATGGGTCTGCGAGTGCCGATGGAGGTCGCTGTGAACGGGGACAGCAGCATCGAGCGGTTGCTGATGCCGTGGTCGTGCAACGGCAGCGCCCTGCTCCTGGTTGTTGACGGCGACGGTCTGATCCGCTGGTACCAGGACATTCCGGTGGGAGTGATCAACAACGTCGCCGCCTCGGACAGTGGGACATTCCTGGTGCTGCTGAGCCGCGGCATCGTCGCGGAGTACGCGATGGACGGCACGCTGGTGCGGCAGAGCGAGCACGAGGACAATCCGAGCCCGCTGCACCACGATCTGCTCGCCAAGCACGGGCGCCGCGCCGCGCTGCACGCCTCGCTCGAGCAGTACCCCAACGGGTCGGCCTACATCGTGGACGGCATCACGTCGCTGGTCGATGCGCCCGCCGAGGTGTGGTCCTACGGTGATGTCGTCGATCCGCAAGGGCTGATCGGCTCCACCGTTGGCTACTGGATGGGAACCTATGTCAACGCGATCGACTTTGGGCACGCCAACGCACTGGACGTGGACGAGCAGGGCGTGTGGCTGGTGTCGTTCAAGCATCAGGACACCGTGATGGCCATCGTGGGGGACCCAGCCGCTCCGGACGTTGGCACCGTGGCCTGGTCGATCGCCGGCGGCGCGCTCGCGGGCGAGCCGGGCACGCTCGCGCTCACGTCGACCGCCGGCATCGAGGCGGCCTTCGAGCATCCGCACAACGCCCGCTGGTTGGCGGACGGGGGCATCACGCTCGTCGACAATGGGCGGTTCGAGAACGCCGACGACACCCGGGTCCTTCGGATCGACATCGATGTGGAGGCCGGCACGGCCGATGTGGTCAGGGAGTACGTGCTGACCGGCCACAGGTGCCCGGTCCAGAGCAGCGCGTACCCGTTGGCGGATGGCTCGGTGGTCGTCATGTGCACTGCGACGGGCACGCTGTTCGAGTTCGAGCCCGACGGTACGCTGCGTCGTGAGGTGGGCCTGTCGTGCCCGGACGATCCCGCGGGGGGAGGGTTGCCGGGGTTGGGGGCGTCGATCATCAGCGCGATTCCGGTCACGCTGTCGGCGGCTCGCTAGCCGGCAGCGGCGCGCTCGATCTTCTCGAGGCGTGCCTCGAAGAGGTCGACGGGCAACGACAACTGGGGAAACGTGTACCGCATCACACGCCAGCGCTGCTCATTGAGCGTGCGGGCCAGCATCACGGACTCTTGTTGGACGCGCCGCGCCTCCTCGAGCTGGCCCTGGAAGAACAGGATCTCCGCGAGGGTGTCGAGGTAGACGGCCCGCTGGCGCCCGCTGCTGCCGTCATCGGGCGCGATGCGGGCCAGGCTCTCGCGGGAGAGCGCCTCGGCGCGGACCGGGTCGCGGTCGGTGGGCGCCTGCCGGGTCACCAGATGCCAGGCCACGGCATTGAGGGCCTCGGGGTCGTCTGGAGCGAGCTCGAGCCAGCGCTCGCCAGCGACCAGCAGCGCATGGTCTCGATCGGCGCCGGCCTCCAGATCGGTGTACATCACGTACACCAAGTCGCGCGCGCGTGCGGCGGTGCGCAGGTTGCCGGCGGAGCGGGACAGCAGATCAAGCCCCTCTTCGGAGCGCTCGGCGCGGTCGTACCAGTCCATCGTCTCGCCCACCAGGCCGGGCGTGGTCCACGAATCGGGGGACTCGGTGACCTGGATGGCGAGCCCGCGGGCGATGTCGAGCGACACCTCGCGGTCTGGACGCGCGCCGTCGACGGCCATCCACCCCATCGCGCCGATCAGCGCGACGGCGGTGGCGGCAGCGGCGGCCGTGGTGTGGCGGAGGTCCTCGTGGTCCGGATCGGGAGCGGCCGCTGCGAGCAGCATGCCGCAGAGGAAGCCGCCGACGTGCGCCCAGTTGTCGACGATCGGGAGCACCATCGCCAGGAAGGCTCCCAGCGCGAAGGTGAGGGCCACCGCGTAGATCAGGCGGTGCCCCGTGACCTGCAACAGCCAGCCGCGGACAGGGTCGCGCCCGTACCAAGACGTGCCGACGATCAGCCCAGCGAGCCCCATCAGCGCTCCGCTCGCCCCCACGCTGCCGACCGAGAGCATGGGGTTGAAGGCCGCGGAGGCGAGCGAGCCAGCGAGTCCGCACACTGCGTAGTAGACCAGCAGGCGCCGACCGCCCCAGATGGACTCGGTCAGCGCGCCGAGCTGGAGCAGCGCCATGCCATTGAGTAGAAAGTGCACCCAGCCGTGGTGGAGCCACAGCGGCATGAACAACCGCCACATCTCGCCATGCTCCGCGACGCGATCTGCACGCAATGCGCCGAGTCGGACGTGCACGAGCGGCTCCGTCGCGCCGCCGAGCACGAACTCGAGCGCGAAGAAGGCGGATGTGACGAGGGCCACGCCCAGGGTGACGGGGAACCGCTTCAGGACGTCTGCGATGGGAGGCCGACGCGACACCGCCCCGTCTTAGCCAACGCGGGGCTTTACCGCGAGCCTCGCGTGGCATAGAACGAGCCACCGATGCGTACGTCCACTGTTGTTGCAGGAGTACTGGGAGGCATTGCGTTCAGCGCCGTGCTTGCAGCGCCACTCTACGTGGGCCTGCCCGGCCGTTATTTGCCTGACTGGTACTTTATGAACAGTCAGGGCGGCTTGATGGGGCTCGGTGCCGCGCTGGCCTTGTTGATCGTGATCGGGTTCGTAGGCGCAGCGACCAATGCCGAGGAGCCCATTCGCGCCGGCACTGGGGCGGGATTCCTCGCTGCCGTAGTTGGCATGATTGGCATGATTGGGCCCGCGATTGCGGTCGAGGCTGCCTCGGACATCGTCATTGCGAGCGGGGGGGGCACGGTCACGGTGTCGCCCGCCGTGTTGGCCGGCGCCGTGGTCGACGTCTCCTGGCTTCCCGCCACCATCGGGGCCGTCGTGCTGGCCACCGGGCTCGCCCTCGGCGCGGTGGGTGGCGTGATCTTCGACCTGTGGCGCGGCGTCCCCAGTCGCACCGGTCGCGACATTCACTACTCCCCCGTCCCGGTCGTCGGGCTGATGGCCTCCCTGGTGTGGGGCAGCGCGGTGGCGTGGATGCTGCGGTACGTGGACAACGAGCTGCTGCCCGGGCTGCAGATCACCCCCAACTTCTTCCAGCGCCTCGCGATGTCCGCGCCGCTGGGCCTGCTCGGCATCATGGTCGCGATGCTGGTCGCTTGGGGGTTCCGCGACAGCGGTGTGATCTTCCGCTCGGGCGCTCGCGTGCTCGCGGTGGCTTGGGGGGGCATCGTCGCCGCGATGCCGGTGTTTCTGATGTTGCTGGTGGTGGTGTTGTACCCGCGGGCCTACACCTCGCCCGTGACTTGGAGTGCGGTCGTGCTGGTCATCGTGACGGCGGCCATCGCTCTGTGGACGTCATTTCGCAGCGAAGACCGCCTCGCGGAGCATCCCCGCCTGCTGCCTCAGGTGATCGCCGACGGCGTGCTGGTGAGCCTCGCCACGCTGGGCCAGGGCGTCATGGCGATCGGCGCCTCGGTGCTCGCGGGCTGGCTCCTCGTGCTGCCTCACCTGCTCGAGCTGTTCAACGGCAAGCCGCGCATCGCGGTCAATCCGGAGGCCCTGGTGCAGCGCGTGTACGCGTCGGGCTGGGGCGTGCTGGCCGCTCACATCGTGGTCGCGGCGATGTGGCTGATGTTGGCGGTCCCGGCGTGGATGGCGATCTCGGCCCTCGCCAATCGGCGGTCGTAGCCCGTGCCCATCGCTTCCCAGGTCCCCGCCAACGGCGTCTTCGAGGGAGTGCCCTGGGCAGAAGTCGCGCCGATCCTCGCGTCCGCGCTGGTGCGCGAGCTCGCGTCCGACGTGGTCTTGGCACAGCCCGGTGGGAGCAGTCGCCAGGTGTGGTTCGTGCTCTCCGGCCGGCTCGCCATCCACATCGACAGCCTCGATGCGGGCCCCGTGGACTGGATCGAGACCGGAGGCTGCGCTGGGGAGCTCGCCGCCCTCGAGCTCGGACCGCGGACGGACTGGATCGTGACCCAGGGCCCGTGCACCGTCATCGAGCTGACCCGCGGCGATCTGCTGGCGCTGCTCGAGGGTTGCCATCGGTTCGCGCGCAACCTGCTGATGGAGGTGGCGCGTCGGGCGCGGGTCGCGAACGCCGAGTCGGTGCGCCGCCAGCGCAACGCGACCGTGGACGGGCTCACCGGCCTGTACAACCGGCGCTGGCTCGAGGAGTTCCTGCCGCGCCTCGTCAGCCGCGCCCAGCGCGCGGGCCAGCCGCTGTCGCTTGCGATGTTCGACATTGACCACTTCAAGCGGCTCAACGACACGCGGGGCCACGTGGTCGGCGACCACGTCCTGGCGGAGGTCGCGCGGGTGGCTCGCCGTCGCTTTCGTCCGGGGGAGTCAGTGGTCCGCTACGGTGGCGAGGAATTCACCGTCGTGCTCCCCGACACCGATCTGGAGGGCGCTTGGCGCGCCGCGGATCGGCTCCGGCAGGCGCTGGCGTCGACCGGCATCGCACTGCCGGACGGCTCCCACATTCCGCCTGTGACGGTCAGCGGTGGAGTCGCCGAGCGTCGCGCAGGGGAGTCCGGTACGGACCTGTTGGACCGCGCAGACCAAGCGCTGTACAGGGCCAAAGCGGCCGGCCGGGACCAGGTGCTGAGAGACCCGGAGTAGCGGCTACTCCGGCAGCGCGATCTTCTCGGGCGCCGTCTCCTCGTCGAGGAGATCGATGTCGTCATCGAGGAGATCGACATCGTCATCAAGGAGGTCGATCTCGTCGTCGAGCACGGGGACCTGTTGTGCCGGGGCCGCCTCGTCGCTCGGAGACTCCTCGGGCGGAGCCTCCACCACGTCGTCGACGCCGATCAGATCTTCCTCGGGAAGCTCGACCGCCTCGCGCTCGACCCGGCCGTGCTCGCCCTCGACCACCATGCTTCCAGCCAGCACGTCGAGCCGGTAGGCGCGGAAGTCCCGCTTCTTGGCGTCCTGGGCGCGCTCGACGGCGACCCGGGCCAGGAACGCCTCGTCGTCGAAGTGGCCGCGCACGAAGCCCGCAGCGGCGTCGGTGGGGACGGCGAATCGGTACAGCTCGGTCAGCCGGTTCTTGCGGCCGCGGTCTGGGTCGATGCTGTTGACCTCGACCTCGATCGCCGCCCCGTGGACCTCTGGAACCGATGTGAGCACGGTGGCCCAGCGTGCCGCCCAGGCCGGCACCAACTCCTCGTACGCGCGGACTGCCCGGGCGTTCTCGTCGAGCTGGGTCTGATCGAGCCGGTCGGGCAGGCGCTCCGAGCCCAGGCGCACCCAGGCTCTGCCGGAGATGTCATCGATGGGCGCCGACGAGATGCTCTCGCCGCCGGTGATCGCGCCGAGCAGTCCGCCGATCTCAATCGCGCGGTCGGGCGTGATGAGCGGGTAGACGGACTCGGGCGCGCCGGGCACCACGACCACCGAGGTGAGCCTGACCACGGACGCGCTGAACTCCTGGCCCGCCTTGCGCTGTTTGCACACGGCCTGTGCGGCCCGCTTCAGATCCTTCTTGGACACCAAGACCCGGACGATCTGGCCGCCCTGCTCAGCATGATCGAGCGCAGCCTGCACGGCCCCGGGGCAGTCATCCGCCTCTACCTTCCCCTTGGACTTGACGATGCTCGCCTTGAGAAACAGCGGCAACGTCGCCGGTTCCTCGAAGGGGATCTCTACCCATTGTTCGCCCGCGAACGCGGTGCCCGCCAACAGGCTGAGCCACACCATGCATCCTCCTGGAGGGCAGCCTAACCCCTAGCAGTGCTCGGGAATTCTCCGGTCGGTCTGTGCGAGACCGGAGACTCCCGCGCCCTGCTGGCTCCTGTTGCCGTTCGGCCCGTTGCGGGCCTCCCTCGGTCGCATCGCTCGGGGCAAGTCCGGCCCCCGGTGGGGGCCTTTCCCCGAGCGCTGCGAGGATCAGGCTGCGACCGCCGCCCACAGCGCTTCGCGCGTTCGGAAGGCCCAGGCGAGCGCCTCGAGGTAGGCCTGCTGGATCGCCTCCTCGTCGAGGCCCTCGTAGTTCAGGGCCCCCCAGTCGGCGTGTTCGTGCGCGAGCACGCAGCTCAGCGCGGCTCCGATCGGTCCCTCGCCACCCAAGAGGGCCTGCTTGATGTCGCCGGTGAGCGGCAGACTGCTGACCACGTCCTCCAGCGGGCGATCCATGATCGCGTCGAGCATCGAGAACAGCCCGCTGATGTAGTAGGCGTCGGTCTCGTCGAGTCCGCGGATCTGGGCGAGTCGCTCGCAGAACTTGGCGCGCACGGCCGCGGCCGTCACGATCTCCGCCGGCGCGTCGCCCAGATCGGCCAGGGCGATCAGGCTCACCCAGGTCCGCGTGAACCGCATTCCGAGCAGGCTCACCGCCTGTCGGACCGAGTTGACCTTGCGCGGAAGGTGGTAGTAGGCCGAGTTGATGATCCTCAGGATTCGGTACGACAGGCCCACGTCGCTAGAGATGATGCGCTCGATCTCCTGGAGCGTGACGTCGGGGTCGTACACCCGCGCCACCAGGCGCAGCAGCGTGTGACGTGCGGGCGCGACCCCGTTGTGCTCCAGTCGGCTCGGACGCGCGAGGAAGTAGCCCTGGAACATGGTGAAGCCGAGTTGTTTGCAGGCGGCGAACTCTCCCTTGGTCTCGATCTTCTCGGCGACCAGCGTGAGATGGGTGTACTCGGCGAGGCGTTCCTTGGCTTGCCGGATGCCGTCCATGCCCAGCGCCATCACGTCCAGCTTGACGTAGCTCACGAGCCCGATCAGTCGCTGGTACCCCTCCCGAAACACGAAGTCGTCCAGCGCCAACGTGTAGCCGAGGGCCTTCAGGACCCGGCAGGAGTCCACCACCTCATCGTCGATCTCGATGTCCTCGAGGATCTCGAGGACGACCCGCTGTGCCGGCAGCGTCTGGAGGCGCTCCCCGCAGAGCAGCGCCCGGGTCACGTTGATGAAGGCGGGGTGCTCTCCGACGACGACGTCGAGCCCCACATCCACGATGGCGCCCACGACGACGCGCGCGGTTGCGTGCTCGCCGTCAATGAAGTCGGCGTGATCCTGAGATGCCTTCCGATACAACAACTCGTAGCCGACCGCGTTGAGGTCGGAGTCGAAGATCGGCTGTCTGGCGAAGACCACAGGGTCCATCACGGCCCTCCCGGTACCCCCCAGTTCGGATCGTGAGGGCCGTTGCTTGAGCCCCCATTGACGCCGTCTCAGTGGGCTATCGGGGCGAGTACCCGATCAAGGTCTGCCAGGGCGTCTTCCGGAGCGACACGGGCTCCGGGGTCCTGCTGCAGCCACGCGACCATCGCAGCGTGGCGGTCGAGCGCTTCGTCGACCTCGGCACTCGCGCCCCGGCGGTAGGCCCCGAGCCGAACGATCTCTTCGTTGTCCTCCCAGACCGCCAGCAGACGTCGGAAGTGTGCCGCCGCTTCGGCGTGCGCGGGGTTCATGACCCGGTGTGCGACCCGGGACAGCGACTTGAGCACGTCGATCGCTGGGTACTGGCCGCGCGTCGCGAGGCCGCGCGACAGCACGAGGTGCCCGTCGACGATGCCGCGGACCGCGTCCGCGATCGGGTCGTTCTCGTCGTCGCTCTCGACGAGCACAGTGTAGAACGCGCTGATCGATCCGCTCCCCGCGCCGGGTCCCGCGCGCTCGATGAGCGGCGGCAGCATTGAGAACACCGAGGGCGTATACCCGCGGGTGGTCGGCGGCTCTCCGGCAGCGAGGCCGACCTGGCGCTGGGCGTGGGCCAGCCGGGTCAACGAGTCCACCAGGAGCAGGACCTCGCGCCCCGTGTCGCGGAAGTACTCGGCGATCGCGGTGGCGGTCTGCGGCGCCTTGATCTGGAGCGCGGGGGAAGCATCCGAGGTCGCCACGACCAGCACGGCGCGCTTGCGGCCCTCCGCGCCCAGGTTGTGCTCCAGGAACTCGCGCACCTCTCGACCACGCTCGCCGACCAGGCAGGCGACCACGACATCCGCGTCGACGAACCGCGCCAGCATACCGAGCAGGGTCGACTTTCCGACGCCCGACCCAGCGGCGATCGAGATCCGCTGGCCCCGCGCCATCGGCAGTAGCCCGTCGATGAGGCGCACCCCGGTCGGCAGCGGAGAGCCGATGATGTCGCGCTTGAGCGGGTCCTGAGCGCGTCCAGCGAGGGGACGCCGCCGGCCGCTCTCGATGGGCCCCATGCCGTCTGCGGGCCGGCCCAGGCCGTCGACGACCCGACCGAGCAGCTCGTCGCCGACGGGGCAGAGCAGGGCGTCGTCGCGCACCTCCACGGGGTCCCCGTGCGAGACTCCGGCCACGTCCTCCAGGGGCACGAGCAGGGCGCGCTCGCCCCGAAAGCCGACCACCTCGCACGGCCGGGACGCCCCGACGACGCACAGGGCCCCGAGGGTGGCGCTGGGCAGCTCGGCCTCGATCAGCGGTCCGACCACCTGGGTCACCCGTCCCCGCGCGCGCTGCAGCGGCGCCGAGAGGAGCACGCGGCGAAGCGATGCGGTGTCGAGTCGCTCGTTCAAACGGACTCTCCGCCGGCCCACCACTGGTCGGAGAGCCAGTCCTGCAGAGCCCCGTCGAGTCCCGCCATGGCGGTCTGCAGGCTCGCGTCGAGCGAGGCGTAGCGCGTGCGCACCCGGGCACCCTGGGTCAGCTCGGGGTCGATCACGACGCGCTCGCGCAGGTGGGGCTCCAGGGTGCGCATCAGGGCCTCGGCGGCGTGCGGGGAGACCGCGATCGTGACCTCCTCGCGCTCTGGGAGCTGGCTGACAGCCTCCATCACCAGCCGCTCGAGCGCCTCCGGGTGCATCGCGAGTGCGTTGTGGACCACGCGCTGGGCGAACAGGCGGATGAGGTCGGTGACGTCCTTGGCGGCCGCCTCCAGGGCCTCTCGCCGCAGCGTCTCGAGCTCCTGCAGCGCCGGCGTGAGGTTCGCGACGACCTCCCGGAGCTGCACGAGCTCCGCCTCGAGCTCGGTGCGCACCGCCTCGCTGGCCTCGGCACGGACCTGATCGAGCTGGGTCTGCAGGTCGGGTTCCTCGCGGCGTGGCGCGGGAGCGGGGGACGCGGTCCACTCGGCCTTGTCGCGGTGGGGGGAGGCCTCGGCCCAGCCCCGGAACGCGCCGGGGGGGCTCATGGGGGAGAACGCCATGGGCTACATCATCTCGGAGTCTTCGCCGAAGGACAGCGCAACTGCGCCCTCCTCGCGAAGGTGCAGGACGGTCTGCACGATCTCTTCGCGCGCCGTCTCGACCACCTGCTTGGGCTTGGGACCCAGCACCTCGATCTCCTCGGAGAGATCCTGCGCTGCGCGGCTGGACATGTTGCGCAGGACCAGGCCGAGCAGGCCCTCCGACGCGCCGCGAAGTGCGATGACGAGCTTGTCGCGCTCGATGGACTTGAGCAGGGTCTGCATCGAGCGGTCGTCGACGCGGGCGAGGTCCTCGAAGACCACCATGCGGCGGCGCAGCGTGTCCGAGAGCTCCGCGTGGTCCTCGGCGATTCCCTCGAGGACGACCTGTTGGTCGTCGCCGGGGAGTCGACCCAGGATCTTGGCGGTGCGGTCGACGCCCTTGACCTGCAGTCCGCCGGCGCCCGAGTCCTCGAGCGCGGCCAGGAGGCTGTCCTCCACGTCGTCCGCCAGGTCAGCAGGGATGCGAGCGATTCGGGCCATCCGCAGCGCGCAGTCCGCCTGCGCCGCGTCGCCGAACTCCTTGAGCACCGCTGCGGCGTTGTCCTCGCCCATGAGCAGCAGCGCGACCGCCTGGGTCTGCGGGTGTTCGTCCAAGAGCACCGCGGCGACGGTTCGCGCCGGGTGCCGCTTGACCTCGACCGAGAGTCGGTTCGACAGCTGGCGTCGCAGCGCGCTCACCAAGCGGGGGCGCCGTTGGGGCTCGACCAGATCCGGGAGCACGTCGAGCGCAAACTCAGACCCGGTGCGCGGCACCAGGCAGGCGTCGTACAGGTCGCGAATGAACTCGCCCACCACCACCTCGATGGTGCTGGGGTCGATGCTCTCGACCTCCGACATCGCCGCGCCGATCTCCTGGAGATCGGTGTCGGACATGTGCCGCAGGACTTCCTTGGCGACCGTTCGGTCCAGGTACATCACGAGGATTGCAGCGCGGCGGGGGCCGGACATCTCCTCCGGCGATCGAGCATCGGCGTTGGGGCTCATGCGGGCTTCCTCATGTCTTTCGCTGCCACATCTTCAGGACCTTGGCGGCGGCCTGCGGCTGCTGCGCCACCAGGCCGGAGAGCTCGGCGGCATCGACGGGCTGGAAGTCGTCGATCAGGCGCCGCAGCCGCAGCGCGAGCTGCGCTTCCTCGTCGAGCTTCACGACGTTGTCTTGCTTGTCCTCCGCGTCCTCCTCGGGCTCCGCGACGACCTCGGGAGCCGGCGACTTGAGGAGCCCTGACATCAGCGGGCGGATCACGAACCAGAACGCCAGCGCGATCGCGAGAGCGGCGACCGCGTAGGGCATGCTCGTCTGCACGGTGGTGGCGGTGGGGATGCTCTGCACCTCGTCGGTCGCGTCCACGGCGCTGAACGGGATGAACTGCACCGTGATGTTGTCGTTGCGGGTCTCGTCCATCCCGACCGCGGTCTGGACGGCCTCTTCGATCTGGTCCTGGATCACCTTGACGTCCACGCCGCTGGCCTCCGCGAGGGCCCCTACACGGGCCGCGTCCACCTGCACGCCCACGCTGACCCGCTGGATCTCCCCGGCGGGGCGCCGGCTGACCTCGTCGATGGTTGGGTAGGCGTAGTTGGCCGTCGTGGAGTTCGACTCTTGGCGGTTGACGCCCTTGGCACCGGCGGTGGGCCGCTCGGGCAGGTTCGCGTCCACGCCGGGCACGCCGCCGGGCTGCTCCCGCGTCGAGTTGCTCTCTTCGATCTGCTCGGAGAGCAGCGCCTGGACCTCGGGGTCCACGCGCTTGGACACCGTCTCGGAAGAGGTGAGGTCGACGTCCACGCTGGCCGTGACGGAGAAGCCGCCGTCCATCCCGAGCACCGGGATCAGCGCCCTGCGGACGTTGCGCTCGTAGCTGCGCTCGAGCTCGGCGCGGTAGGCGAGCAGCTCGCCGGGGACCTCGGAGCCGGCCGCGCCGTTGCCGCTGCCGTCCGCGAGCACGTTGCCCTGGTCATCGGTGACCGCGACCCAGTCCGCGGTCATGCCCTCCACGGCGTTGGCCACCATGCCCACGATGCCGCGGACCGCCTGCCCATCGAGCTTGCGGCCCGGCCGCATCTTGACGAACACCGAGGCGCGGGCCGGCTCCACGTCGTCGATGAACAGCCCCTCTCGGCGCGGGACGATGTGCACGCTGGAGCTGGCGACTCCGGCGATGTTGTTGATCAGTCGGGCCAGGTCGCCCTGCTTGGCTTGCGCGAACGCCCACGTCTGCGCCGTCGGTGTCAGCCCCATGGGCAGCTCGGCGGCGTCGGTGATGCTCGGCAGGTTGTCGTAGCCAGCGAGCGCGGCGCGCGCGGCGCCGGCCTCCCCCTCGCGAACCTCGAGCCCCCCGCCTCGGATGCGCGCCTCTACGCCCGCGTTGTGCAGGACGCCGGCGGCGTTCTGCAGCTCGTCGTAGGCGCGCCCGGACAGCACCGGGGTCCACGACGGGCTGGCCGACCAGACGCCCACCGCGAGCAGGATCGCAGCGGTCGCTGCGACTGCGACCGCAAGCTGCAACCGGCGGGCGGGCTCCTGGGTGGACCACAGGGTCTGGATCCGCGAGAGGATGCGGTTCACCTGATCAGACGCTCATGTTCATCACCTGCTCGTAGGCAGCGATGAACTTGTCTCGGACCGAGACGAGGGTACGCAGTGCGATGTCGGCCTTCTCAAGCTCAATCATGGTGCCGTGCAGGTCGACGACCTCTCCCGAGGCCAGCAAGGACAGCGCCCCATCGGCGTGATGCTGTTGGGTCTCGACGGCACCGACGGCCTGCGACAGGCTGTCTCCGAAGCCGGCGGCGTCCGCCGGGTCGGACCGCGCGGCGGCCTGGTTGGCCTGGGCTTGCGCCATCTGGCTGTAGGCCGACAGGCCATTGACGCCGCGCACCATCGCTACCTCCCGATCTCGAGTGCGCGCGATGCCATGTCGCGGGTGACCTCGACGGTGTTGACGTTCGCCTCGTACGAGCGCGAGGTGGTCATCAGGTCGACCATCTCGGCGAGCACGTCGATGTCGGGCATGGCGACGTACCCGTCGGCATCGGCGTCGGGGTGCGAGGGGTCGTGCACCATGCGCACCGCGTCGTGGGTGACGATTCGGTCCACCCGGACGCCCGAGAGCTCCTGGTCGAGCGTACTGCCAAACGCGTTGATCTCCTCGGCCACGAACACAGGCGCCTTGCGCTGGTAGGGCCCACCTCCCTCGGTGCGCGTGGTGCGAGCGTTGGCCAGGTTGGAGGAGATTGTCTGCAGTCGGACGCGCTGTGCGGCGAGCCCAGATCCGGCAATGTTGAATGTATCGAGCAGGTCCAAGCCTACCTCCCGTCGCTGGCGGCGTACTTGAGCATTGCGAGCCGGCGTGACAATCCGCGCGCCACGGCCCGGTACATCAGGCTGTTCTCTTGCAGGCGCGCCTGCTCGCGCTCGGGCAGCACCGAGTTGCCGTCGACCGACCACGGGGTGGCCTCGAGGTGCTCGATCTGCGGGTCGAGCGTGCTGTAGGCGGACAGATGGCGCGCATCCGTGCGCTTCAGCGGGAGCCCGTTCGACGCGCCCAGGGCATCTCCGAGCACGCGGTCGAAGTCGATCTGCTTGGCCCGGTACCCGGGCGTCTCGGCGTTGGCGAGGTTGCTCGCGGTCAGCGCATGTTGCTGAGATCTCAGGTCGAGGACGTTCCGGAGCCCGGATGTGAGTTGGTCAAACAACACTCCGCTCATGGGCACCTCCAGTGACTCCCAATCGGTCGTGTCGGTGAGATGTTTAGGGCTCGACCGAGAATAGACGCTCGGCATCGAGGAGGTGCTGCTCGTTCGAGGGCAAGGAGGAGAGCCGAGGGGAGTGCGAGCGATCCCGAGAACTCGACGATGCAGCCATCGGGCGTGCAGCGCCGCCGAATGCAGCGTTTGTTCTTGGTCGAGCCCTTAGACTGAAGAGCGCGGGGGCGCGATCCGAGGGGCGGTCATGCACCTCGGAACCACGGCACTCCCGGTCCTCGTCTCTGTCCTCCTGGCGCTGGGCCACGACGGCGCCCCCGTCCTGGTGGCGTCCGGCGCGCTGGTCGCCGCCGCTGGCGCGGGCTTGATCCTGCGCGACCGCCGCCGCGTCGAACGCGATGCTGAGGAGCTGCTGGACAGCGTCCAGTCGTGGCGGGACGGCGACATCCAGACCGCGATCTCGCTCAACGACGGCCCGACCTCCGCGCTCCGAGACGCCCTGGAAGACGCGCGGCGGACGTTGGTGCGCGAGCGCCAGATCCTGAAGCGCCAGCGAGAGGAGCTCGCCGGACACCTCACCCGCGTCGAGGAGCGCCTGCGCGATCCCGGTGCCGAGGCGCGCCGCCGTCGCTTGGCGCGGATCCACGACCTGGCCGTGATCCTCTCGGTCGGCAAGGCCTCCGTGGAGGCGGCGGTCGTCGATCTGACGGTGAACGGCGTGGTGCTCGCGGTGCGTCCGCAGGTCGCCGAGCGCTTGATGCCGGGACTGCCGGTCCGGGTCCGGGTGGAGTGTGGGGGCGCCACACTCCACCCGGTCGGGGTGACCACGGTGGCGCCTGCGCGCGGCCGGTGCCTCGACCTGCGGGAGTGGGTGTTCCGGTTCTCCGAGCCGCTCGAACCAAAGGCGCTCCCGTCGACCGTCTCGGCCGCGCTGGAGCTGCGCGAGTTCGAGCGCGTGCGGCCGCACCTGTACCACCCGATGACGGCCACCCTGGTATGCGACGGCATGGGCACCGTGCCGGCCCAGGTGATGGATGTGTCTCACGCGGGCGTCGGGCTGCTCGTCTCCCTCAGCGAGGAGTCCGTGGGCGAGCTCGGCCGGGAGATCACGGTTCAGCTCCATATGCCCACTCTGGGGCGCTTCGCGGTGGTCTCGTCGGTCGTGGTCAACGTCGCGGTCTCGGAGGTCGGTACGCGGCTTGGGCTCGCGTTTGCTCGTGAGGCGGATGTCGAAGAGTTGGCGAAGGTGGGCACCTGGTTGCGGCGCGCCGACCGGATGGCGGCCTGACCTCAGTCCGGTCAGCGAAAGCGTTCGAGCCGGGCCGCGAACGCGGTGGACTCCTCTTCTTCCTGCTGCAGCTCGGCCCAGATCCCGGCGGAGGCCGGCGCAGACTCCGCCCCGATCACCGAGGCAGCGGCGCTGCGGATCCAGTCGACCTCGTCCGCTGAGGCCGGGTCGGCCTCGGGCAGCGCGGCGGCCACCTCGTCGCCGCGGCCCAGCGACAGCAGGCACCGCGCGTGGGCGAGGGCCGCGTCGGGCTCGGTCGACCCCTGGAGCAGCTCCACCGCTTCGCGGCAGCGATCCGATCCCGCCAGCAGCAGTCCCAGGCCGCGCGGCGCGGTCGGGACCTTGGCGTCCAGCGCATCCCGCCACGCGACCTCGGCCTGCGCGGGCTGGTCCAGGGCAGTGTGCGCGGCCGCCTCGACGGCGCGCATCGGCCCCACCGCGGGGGCGCTCGCCAGGGTGCGGGCGTACGACAGCGTCTGCAGCGCCTCTTTGGCGCGGTCGGTCACGACGTACAGCGCGGACAGCTCCACCAGCGCGTCGGGCTCCTCGATCCCGAGCCGGGTGTAGATCGCCATTGCGCGCAGCTGCACGCCGAGCGCTTCTTCGTCGAGGCCCAGGTCCACCAGGCGCGCGGCGTTCCGGCGCAGGAGGGCGCCATCGCTTGTGAGCTGGTCCAGCTCGTCGCGCCAGCAGGCGCCGAAGAACGCGATCTGTTCGGCGATCTGGCCGGAGCGCTCCAGCATGTCCAGCCGCTGGCCGCACACTGTCACGAGCCGTTCGGGCGCGTCGGAGGTGAGCGCGCGCTGCGGGAACCGGTCCCACAGCTTGTTGAGGTGCTCGGCCGCGAGGTCCGGGTCGCCGTAGGTGTTCGCGACCTGGGCGAGCAGGTAGTGCGCCTCGGCTGCCTCGGGTCCATCCCGGTCGGCCAGCGCGAGCAGCGTCGGGATCCGGGAGGCCCACTCGGCAGGGCCGTCTTCCACCATCTCGGCCATGCGCATCCGGACGTCCATCCGTCCGACCAGCCGGCGGTCCCGCCCCGACGCAGCGGCCCAGGCGGCCTTCGCGCCGGGCACATCGCCGGTGTGGTAGCGCGCGTCGCCGAGGCTGGCGTGGACCCGGGCGTCCTCGGTGCCGCGGGCGAGGGCCTCGAGGATCCCGCGGGCCTCTACGTGACGGTGGTCCTGCTGCAGGAGCTGGGCGGCGAGCAAGCGGTGGTCGGGGACTCGGCTCGCGGCGTCGAGGAGCCGCCCGACGTGGGTGGGGGAGGGGCTGCCTCCGTTCATTGCGGCGGTTCCGAGGCAGACGAGGACCGCCACGTCGCCTGCACCAGCGGCGGCGGACTGACGGCAGAGCTCCTCGGTGCGCGCAGCGTGGCCCTGGACAACGTGCGCCCGCGCGGCGGCGAGCGAGACTGCGGCAATGTCGACCTCGGCGTGCGAGGCCAGCGTGTCCTCCAGGTAGTACGCTGCCTCGCGATACCAGCCGAGGCCCATGTGCTCTAGCCCCAGGCGATACCGGGACGCGGCGCGCACCGCCGGGTCGCGGGTGGTGGTGAGGATGGCCCGGTATGCATCCACTGCGCGCCAGCCGCGGGCGTCTCCTGCGCTCACGCCGGGGACGTCCCACGAGGGCGCCTGCTGCAGGATCTGGTCGGGCGAGATCGTCAGGGTCGAGGCGTCGCCGCGCAGCGGGGTCAGGGCGACCTCGGGGGGCGCGAGCGGCTGACGCGCGGGCGGCGAGTCGAGCAGGGCGCGCAGGGTGCCGGGCCCTTCGGGCGGGCTTAGGGTCACGGTGCCGCGACGGAGTCGGAGCACGATGCGCCGTGGCTCGACCTGCGGCACCAGCACCACGTCGGGGCGGTCGATCCGCAGCGTCACGAACCAGGTGCCGCCACCGATACTGGTGACGTCCACGTCCTGGACGTACCGGGCGGTCATGTCCTCGAGCTGGTCCCGCAGCGGGACGCGGTTGCCCTTCACCACCAGATCGATGCGTCCCGGCTCGACCCGCGGGTAGGCCGAGATGGACGCGCCGGGGGTGGCGTCGAACGCGATGACCCCCTGGGGCGGCGAGGCACCCAGGAGCAATGACAGTCCCAGCAGCACGCTGGTCACAGCGCGATCGCCAGTCCCAGTCCGCCGCGCCACGCGGCCAGGTCGAAGCCCGCGGCGCCGGGGCGCTGGGCCCGGCGGGCGCCGAACACCTCGAGGTCGACGCGCTGGACGACGGAGCGGGCGGGAGGCATCGGTGGGTGGACCAGTCCGAGGTCGAGCCGGATTCCGGCGCGGAGCTCCAGGCTGGGTCGCGCGCCGCGGGTGATCGTGAGCCCGTCCGCGTTGGCCGGGTGGCGCTCCGAGAAGCTGGCCATGGCGAAGCCGAGGCCGACGAACGGGTCGATCGGGACCTCCTTGGCGGGGAAGGTGAACTCTCCCAGCAGCGTGATGGGCAGCAGCTGGAACACGTGATCCCCATCGCCGATCCGCGCGTCCATGCGCCGGTATGCCGCCTCCACGTCGATCGAGATGGGTCCTGCGATCGGGACGACGACCCCCACCGCGCCCATCAGGGCGCCCGTTCGGTACACCGAGCCGATGGCTGGGTCCCCCCAGGCCTCGGCGACGCCGCGCGCGACGATCAGGGTGTCGCCGGCGCAGGCGGTCGAGAACAAGCTAGTGATCAGCGTCAAGAGCACGGCGTCTCTCCTTGGCTTCCTGCTGGAACACGAAGGCCACCAGTAGGTCGCTCTCGTCGGGGCGGAGGTCCTGGAAGCGCACGAAGGCACCCTGGGCGTGGACCTGGACGGAGCCGCGGAGCGTCAGGAGCTGCCCGGTGTCCCGGAGGTCGAGGGACAGGTGGATCCGCACCTGCTGGTCCTCCCGCCAGGGGCCGCGGCGCTGCAGTCCGAGGCCCGCTGCGCTGAGCTGCACCAGCTCGGGGCGCAGCTCGATCCCGAGGTCCCGGAGTGCCAGGATGCGCTCGAGGCGCGCCACGGTCCGCTCCAGCGACCCGAGCGCCTCGATGGTCGCCCACAGGGCGTCGCGGACCTCGTAGTTGGCGCGGCCGACCCGGGCGACGGCCCCGCGGGCGCGATCGGCCAGCGGGCTTCCGATGGACGCGGTGGGGGCGGCGGCCTGTTCGGAGTCTGCGGGCACGATGGCGAGGGTGACCACGGCCGAGATCTGATGGAAGTCCTCCGTCACCTGCGCCTCATGAGGAGCAGGATCAGGAGCAGCGGACTCGGTGCGGCCGCCTGGTCGCACCTGCAGCCGCCCACCTCGCCGGCGAGCGTGGCCGCGACGGGGGCTTCTTCGGCGGCCGGTTCGGCATCCGGCGCTGGGGGCTCGTCGGTGGGCGCGTCCGCGGGGGTCGCCGTGTCCTGGGTCGCCGTGTCCTGGGTCGCCGTGTCCTGGGTCCCCGGCGCAGACGTTCCGGCGGTGTCGCCGGTGGCGTGTGCGGGCAGCGCGAGGAGGATGAGCAGGAATGCAGGCATCGCACTTGCCATCGGCCGGTGCGGTGCGTGCTTTAGCAGCCGGGGGAGGCTCCGACCTCAGGCGACCCGGTTGGCCCGCTGGCCCGTGTGGGTCGACTTGAGGTGGCCGTAGCCCCGAAGGGCCCTGCGGGAGCTGCCGGCCTTTCGCAGCTCGGACGAGATCGCCTTGAGGCGCGTCCGGGCGCGGTGGGTCAGGTGCTGCAGCGCGTCCAGCAGACGGCGGCCTTCCTCAGGATCCTCCGGGGGACTCCGGCGCGCGCGGCGGGCGACCTCGACGACCCGCTCAGGGTCGACCTCGGGGTCGTCCAGCATCGCGAGCACCTCATCGAGCACGGCACTCACTTGGCGGCGAGGGGCTGCTCGACGACCGCGAGCCACCCTTCCAGGACGGTGCCGAGCACCCCGCGGACGGCATCGGTCTTCGACAGGTCGCGGGTCCGGCCCGCTTCGATCAGGGTCTGCAGCGACCAGCCGTACAGGCTGTCCAGGCGTCCCACCAGCTCGGTGTCGACCTGCGGGTCGAGCGCAGCGCGCAGCTCGATCACGATCGCGCGTACCCGATGGAGGTGGCCGGCCCACTGGGTCGGCGTGGCCCCGTGCAGGCGTCCCAGTGTACTCACGGACTCCCGCAGCAGGGCGAGGACCAGCTGTTCGGGCGGCATCTGTGCTCTGACCTGTCGATATCGTGCGATTCCGTTCATGCTGTGTGTCCTTCCCAGGGTGAAGATCAGCTGTCGCTGCCGAAGTACGAGTTGAGGAACTGTGTGGTGGTCTGCAGCTCGGACATCGCGACTTCCATCGCGGTGAACTGCGACCGGAGGATCTCGGCGTAGTCGGTGATCCGGTCCTCCTCCTTCTCGATGCGCTCCTCGAGGTCCTCGATGCCCGACTCCAAGGAGTCCGTGCGGGACTTGAGCGTGCCGGAGTCCGGATCGACGAACACGTCGTCGATCTGGGTCTTGAGCGCACTGAAGGGCCCGTCCTCGGAGGTGAGCAGGTTCAACACATCGTCGAAGTCCTCGCGCATCGCCGTCTGCAGCGTGGAGTTGTCCAGCTTCAGCTGGCCGTCTGGGAGCGTGGTCACTCCGAGCTGCGCGAGGATCGAGAGCCCGTCGCCGGCGCCGGGGTAGTTGCTGGAGACGAGGTTGCCGAGCGACTCCACCGTGCGAGCCACGGTCCGCTCGCCGGTCAACGGCGCGTCGAGGTCCTCTTCGGCGTTGTACACAGTGTTGATGTTGAAGAACGAGATCGCCTCGTTGTAGGTGTCCACGAAGCTCTGGACGGCCTCCTCGATCCCGGTGTTGTCGAGGCCGACCTCGATCAAGCTGGGACCCAGGCCGGCCTCGTCGAGGTCGATCGTGAGGCCGGGGACCGCCTGGACGTCGTTGGACGCGCTGTACACGTCGATCCCGTTGATCGTCAGGTGGGCGTCCGCGGCCGCGCGGGTCTCGGTGAAGGTCGGCCCACCGGCGACGCCCGAGGTGTCGATCTCGACGGTGTTCTCGGCGCCGCTGTTCTTTCCCTGGACCACGAGCTTGAACGGGTCGGTCTCGCTGCCGGTGTTCAGGACGTAGGCGTTGATGCCGTCTACCTCGTTGAGCGAGGCGGCCAGTCCGGTCAGCGAGTCGTTGTCGGCGCCGACGGTGACGTCGGTGACCTCGCCGCCGATGGTGACGCTGATGGTGCCGTGGCCGATGGTGCCGCCGATGTCGGCGTCGGCGTACCCCTGGCTCGCTTCCATCTCGGAGGAGGCGAGGGCGAGCGCGTCCACCTCATAGGTGCCCTGCGCGACCGAGCCGTGCGCGGTGGCCGCGAACCCGGCGCCCTCTGGCACGGTGGCGGTGTACAGCTCGAGTCCGCCGCTCTGCAGGTCGCCGATCTTGGAGGAGATGCTCTCCAGGTGGCTGGAGAACTCGGTGACCTTCTGCAGTGTCGCGCGGTCGTTCTCGAGCTTCTCTTCCATGGAGGCGATCGGGGCGGCGGAGGCCGCGAGGATGGCGTCGATGAGGCTCGTGGTGTCAAAGCCGCTGACGATTCCGTCGATGGTGACCGACATGGGGTCCTCAGGTCAGAGGAGAAGGGCCCGCCCCCAAGAGACTGGAGAGGCGGGCCCGGGAGAGAAGAACGAGGACTACTGGATGAGCTGGGCGGCCTGGGCGTTGATGGACTTCGCCTGGGCGAGGACCGCGACGCCGGCCTGCTGCATGACCTGGTACTTGGCCATCTCGGCGGACTCCTCGGCGAAGTCCGTGTCGCGGATCATCGACTCGGCCGCGGTGAGGTTCTGGCTCACGTTCTCGAGGTTCCGGAAGGAGCTCTCGAGGCGGTTCTGCACCGAGCCGAAGTCGGAGCGGTAGCCGTTGACCGCGTCGATCGCGGTGTCGAGCCCGGTGAGCGCGGTCCGGGCGCCCGCGGCGGTGCTCATGTCGATGGAGAGCGCGTCCACGCCGAGGGTGGCGGCGGTGAGGTCGCCGAGCGTGATGGAGATGCGGTCGTCCGCGGTGTCCTGGATACCGACCTGGACCTCGAGGACCGCGGCGCTGCCGTCCGACAGCTTGACGCCGTTGAACTCGGTGACGTTCGAGATCCGATCGACCTCCTCGGACAGCTGCGTGAACTCGTCCTGGATGTAGGCGCGCTCCGTGGTGGCCAGTGTGTCCGAGCTGGACTGCACGGCGAGCTCGCGCATCCGCTTGAGGATGTTGCCGACCTCGTTGGCTGCGCCTTCCGCGGTGGCGACAACGGAGATGCCGTCGCTGGTGTTCCGCATCGCGACCTTCATGGAGCGCGTGGCGGCGTTGAGGTTCTCGGCCACGCCCAGACCGGCGGCGTCGTCGCCAGCGGTGTTGATGCGCATGCCGGAGCTGATGCGGCCCAGGCTGCTGGACAGGCTGGCGTTGCTCCGGTTGAGGTTGGCCGTGGCGTGCATCGCCGTGAGGTTGGTGTTGACGGTGAGTGCCATTGTTGGCCTCCGGATGGAATCGGATGTTTGGGGGGCTCGGGAGGCCACTTGCGTTCCCGGCCTCCCCTCTCCCTTCGGATCTGGGCGGCGTGCCGTTGACTCAATCCCCAAAAAAAATGGCCGGGTCCCCTGTCGGACCCGGCCAAAAAAACCAAATCAGTGACCTCAGCGGAGGTACTCGAACAGATTGCTGCTGCTTGTCTGCGCTGTCACCTGCAGCGCGGTCTCGTACGCGGTCTGGAGCTCGGCCAGCTTGGTGAGCGCCGAGATCGGGTCGGCGGCTGCGCGGGCATTGAGTGAGTCCTGGAGGTTCCGGGTCAGGTTGAGCGCGAGCTCCTCGGCGTCCTGGGCGTCGACATGGGCGTGCCCGGCGCGCTGGCGCGAGATCACCATGGCGTCGTGTCCGGCAGCGAGCGGGTCGAGCGTCGCTGCGGTCGCCCCCGCGGAGCCTGGGCCGGATCGGAGCGCCGCGCCCAGGTCCGTCAGCAGCCCGATGGCGTCGCTGAACACGGCGGCGCCGTCGTAGCCGATCGGGATGTCGTGGTGGTCGCCGGTCTGGGTGGTGGTCTGGTCGTTGGTCCCCAGGTAGACGCCGGCGTCGTCGAACGCGCGGCCGTCGTACGCCGTGCCCGCGAACAGGTAGCGGTCGTCGTGCCGCGTGTTCGCCTGCGCGATCAGCTGGTCCTTGAGCAGGTCGACCTCGAACGCGGCCGTGTCGCGGTCGGAGTCGGTGTAGATCTCCGAGGAGAGCTGGACCGCGAGCTCGTGGGCGCGGACCAAGACGTCGGAGGCGCCCGCGAGTGCGCTGTCCAGGGTGTCCAGGGTGGCCTTCGCGTTGCGCGCGTTGGTGAGGTACACGTCCTGGTTGTCGAGCGACTCCTGCAGGCCGTGCAGCTGCTGCCACTCTCCGGGCGCATCGGAGGGGTCGAGGACCTCGAGGCCGCTGGTCGCCACCTCGGTCTGGCGGTCGAGCTCGGCGCGCAGCCGCGACAATGTCCGGTTCGAGCTTGCCTGGCGCAGGCTCGGGGTGTTCCGGATGATCATGTGATGTCCATCAGCGTGGAGAGGAGCTCGTCGGTGACCTGGATCATCTTGGCCGCCGCTTGGTAGGCGGTCTGGAAGGTGATCAGGTTGGTGGCTTCCTCGTCGAGGTCCACGCCGTGCAAGGTCTGGTTCAGCGCGTCGAGGTCGTTGCGGATCACCGCGTCGCGGTCGGCCACGGACGCGATCGTCGCGACGTCGGTGGCGACGGCGTTGGTCAGCGTGGAGAGCGCCTGACCCAGGGTCTGGTCCCCGACCAGCGCCTGCGACTCGAGGTCGAGCAGGGCGGCCAGGTTGTCGGCGTCGCCGGCGTGCGCGGGAAGCGCCCCGGCGAACGCCAGGTCGGCGGACTGCAGTGACGGGTCGGTCGTGAGCGAGCCCGCCGGGTCGATCGCGTCGAACGCGAACACGGGGACCCCCGGAAAGCCCCTGAGGGTGAACCCGTTGGAGAGCGTCGCGTTGACGCTGTCGGTGAACGCGACGGCGAACGCGTCGAGCTGTCCTTCGTAGTCGGTGATCGCCTGCTTGGCGTCGGCGAGTCCCCCGAGGCGGCCCCCCGGCTTCACGCGAACGGCCCCGCGGTCGACCTGGACGGTGAGTCCGTCGATGTCGCCGCCGATGTGACGGGCCTCTCCGCGGGTGACCACGGCGTGGCCGCCGAGCAGCACGGTTGCAGTGCCGTCCGCCTCGAGGTGGGCGGTGAAGCCGGCTTCGGAGCCCAGGTCGATCAACCGCCGGTCGATCTGATCGGCGATGTCGGGCGCCGAGCTCGCGCCGCCGGCGGCGATGAGCTGGTCGTTGAGCGCGGCGACCTCGGACAGCAGCGTGTTCAGGGTCGGGATCACAGCGTCTGCTTCGTCCGCGAACTGCGTCTGCGCAGCGGCGAGGTCGTCGGCGGTGCGCGCCACGGCCGCGGCCAGATCCTCCGCCTCCGCGAGCACCGCGCCGCGCAGGCCCTCGTCGGCCGGGTCGGCCGTCGCCGCCACGAGGCTGTCGAAGAACGCGTCGAGGTGGCTGCGGACGCCGTCGGACTGGGTCTCGTCGAACAGCAGCTCGACCCGGTTCAGCGCCCCGTGGTGGCTCGAGGAGCGGGAGGCGGTGCCGGCGGCGTCGATGCGCTGCACGCCGAGCAGCCCGTCGTTGTCGCGGGTGATCGCGCTGACGGTGACACCCTGGCCGACCTGCACGAGGCCGCGCCGGATCGGGTCGGTGACGCTCTGATCGACCGAGCGCCGCGTGTAGCCAGGCGTGCTGACGTTGCTCACGTTCTGTGCGGTGGCGTCGATCGCTGCCGAGGCGGCGCCGAGGCCCGAGGCCCCGGTCCGAAGAGAGTCCATCAACCCCATCGCTGGCCTCCGAGGCGCCCACTGGGGTCGTAGGTCTCCGGGCTCTTCCCGTCGCCGCCCAGTCCGCGCACGACCACGCCGACGACGCGCTCGAAGCGGCGCTCGGCGGCGGCCAGGCGAAGGGTCGCTTCGCGCGTGCGCAGCTTGTCCTCCCCGTCGAGCGCGGCGGCGTGCTCCCTGAGGAGCAGTCGGAGCTCGAACTGCAGATCGGCCCGCTCGTCCGTGAGGGTCTGCATGCGCCCTACGTCGAGCTGGGTCGCCGAGCGCACGTGTTCCTCGGTGAGGTCGGCGAGGCGTTCCACGAGCTCGGGAAGGGACGACATGGCTACAGATCAGCCAACAGACCGTCGACGACACGGCTGAGGTCTGCGTTCTGTGAGAGCGAGCCGGACTCCACCTGGGCGCGGGCGTCCGCGACGAGGTCGTCACGGAACGGGGCCTCGCTGGCCTGGCCGCGGAGGTCCTCCACGAACGAGGCGTCTCGCGACAGTGTCACCTGGGTGGCATCCTGCCCCTCTCTTGCCGAGGAGCGCGGCTGCTGGGCCGGCCCATCGACAGGGCCGATGGGGGGAAGCGAACCGATCTTCATTGCGTCTCCTGGGATTGGTGGTCTTCGTTCGCGTTATCGGTCCGTTCCTCCAGCGATTTTAGAAATTAGATCGAGAAATCCGGATTGTCGGGGATCGACGGGGGTCCCATTCTCACGCACCTCGAAGTGCAGGTGCGGGCCGGTCGCCTGGCCGGTCTGGCCGACGGTCCCGAGCTGCGACCCGGGGTGGACCCGGTCGCCGACCTGCACGGTGAGGCGGTCGCAGTGCGCGTACCGGGTCTGGATCCCGCGGCCGTGGTCGACGACCACCAGGTTTCCGTAGCCGGGCTCGAACCCAGCCTGCACGACGTTTCCGGCGCGCGGGGTCCGGATGGTGCTGCCGAGCGGCGCCGCGAGGTCGATGCCGTCGTGGTGGCGGACGGTGCCGTGGATCGGATGCAGGCGCGGTCCGAAGTCACTGGTCAGCCGGGCGCCGGCGACGAGCTTGGCCGGAGCAGCGCTGTGGGTGTGCGGATCGGGGGTCCCGCGGTCCAACAGACCGTCGAGCCCGAGGCTGTTGCCGGCGGCGATCTGTTTGGCCAGGGCGTCGTCGAGCAGGTCCTCGAGCACCGCGAACGGCCCGTCGCCGAGCAGGCCGCCCTCCGGCATGGCCTTGCGGACCTCCTTGACGAGCATCTTCGCGAACAGCTCGGCCGCAGCAGCGTCGCTGTCGGGTCGCTCCACGGCGGGGAGTGTCGGCATGGCCATGCCCATGGACTCCAGGGCCTTCACAGGGACACGATCTCGGCCTGGAGCGCGCCCGCGGCGCGGATCGCCTGGAGGATGACCACCAGATCGCGCGGCTTGACGCCCATCGCATTGAGCGACGCGACGAGGTCGCCGATGCTGGCTCCCTCGACGAGCACGAGCTGGCCCTCGGCTTCGTTGGCGACGACCTCGGTGTTCGAGACCCGGGCCGTGTTGCCCAGAGTGAGCGCGTTGGGCTGGCTCACGGCGTTGGTACGGCGGACCTCGATGGTGAGGCTGCCGTGGGCGACCGCGACCGCCGAGACCAGGACGTCGGCGCCCATGACCACGGTGCCCGTGCGCTCGCTGACCACGACCCGGGCGGGTGCATCGATGGCGACGTCCACGGCGCCGACGCGGGACGCGAAGATCGGGAACTTGCCGACCAGCTCGGGCGGCAGGGTCAGCCTGACCGTGGAGCCCGAGGTGGCTGCGGCGACGGTCTCGCTGCCGAACTCCTGGTTGATCGCCTCTGCTAGTGCGACGGTCGTCGCGAAGTCGGGCTTGTCCAGCACGAACTCGGTCTCGGTGAGCGAGGCGTAGTCGAGCGCCAGCTCGTTCTCGCGCTCGATGAGCCCTCCGCCGGGCACCAGCGCCGCCGTCGGGTTGTTCTTCCGGATGGCGTTGCCGGCCGCGTCCGCAGCGAAGCCGCCCACCACGAGGTTGCCTTCGGCGATCCCGACCAGGGTGTTCCGCTGGTCGAACAGCGGGGTCCACATGAGCACTCCGCCCTCGAGCGAGGTGGCGTCCCCTGCACTGGCGACGGTGACGTCGACGCGGTCGCCGGCCCGGTAGTCCGGGGGCAGCGTGGCGCGGACGATGACGAGTGCTGCGTTGCGGCTGCTGACGTCGTCGATGCCGAGGCTCGCGCCCTGGCCCTGCAGCCGGGTCACCAGGGACTGCAGCGTGGCGGAGTTGCGGGTGGAGTCGCCGGTGCGGCGCAGGCCGACCACGAGACCGGGTCCCGTGACGCTGTTGTCGCGCACCCCGAGGAACCGCCCGACGTCCTTGGCGCGGGCCGCCAGGGCATCTGTCGCGAGCAGCGTGGCTGCGAGGATCAGCAGCAGTCGAGACACACGACCTCCGCCAGAGCAATCGGCCATGCCGCCGCCCAGTTGAGCGACAAGCGGGCCCTCAGCGGTTTTCGGTGGCGCCGATCGTGGGAGTGGTGGTGTCGCGCATCACGCCCCAGTAGTCCACGGACGGAAGGTAGTCGGGATCCGCGGCGCCGATCAGGGCGGAGCCGGTGTGGGGTCGCGGCGGGGTGAAGGCGCCGTCGAGGTCCGGGTCGACGAGGACGGCGTCGGGGCCCAGGGCCGCGCCATTCACGACGTCGGTGGTGTTGCCGAAGAACGCGTTGCTGTCCGCTGCGATGGTGCGGGCGGGGTCGGCCGGGTCGGTGTCCCAGCCCGTGGCGTTGTCGACGAACAGGTTGTTGTACAGGGACAGGTGGGTGTTGTCGTCGGTCAGGCCGACGATGGCCTGCACCCGGTTGACGAGGCCGGTGCCGTTGGCCTCGAACGTGTTGTTCGCGAGCGCTGCGGTGACGTCACCGGCGGACATCTCGCTGTTTCCACCCATCGTGAGCTGCACGCCGGTGGTCGACCCGGAGAAGTGGCTGTTGCGGACCGTCACTGCAGCGGGCGCGTCGAGGTGGCGCACGTCGAGCTGGGCGCCGACGGTGGTGAGGAAGTGGGTGCCGTCCGGGACGCAGGCGGCGCGGACCCCCTCCAGGAGCACCGGTCCGCCGGCCGCGTCGACGGCGGTGGTGACCTCGATGGCGGCGCCGTGGTCCCCCGAGACACAGGAGACGTCGACGCGCTCGAGGTGCAGCGCGCTGGCGGAGGACACGGCTCCGTTCAGGGTCAGGTCGTGCAGGGTGACACCGCCGGTGGCGGAGTCGATGTCGCCGTCGAGGACAGTCCGACCGCGGCCGTGGCCGTAGAGGGTGCAGGCTTCGCAGGTGAGGGTCTCGGTGTAGGTCGCCTCGTCGAGGCACACCTCGGCGCTCGCCACGAGCGCATCAGTGATGGTGGGGAAGTCGGCCGGGACGTGCACGCCGGTGGGGGGGCACAGGGTGCTCGGGGGCGGCAGCAGGTCGCCGTCGCAGTCGTCGTCGACGGCGTCGCCGCCGCGCTCGGTCGTGCCGGGGTTGACGGTGTCGTCGGCGTCGTCGCAGTCCGTGTCGTCGGCGAGGTACGGCGCCACGAGATCGCACAGCGGGGCGGGCGATGTCGGGTCGCCGTAGCCGTCGGCGTCGGCGTCCGCGTAGAACCAGGTGCGCGAGGTGGGGTCGACCCCGAGGTCGGCGTCGTCTGCGACTCCGTTGCAGTTCTCGTCGGTGTCGTCTGCGTCGCAGACCTCGATGGCGGCGGGGTTGCTGCCGGGCGCGGCGTCGTCGCAGTCGTCGTCGTTGCCCACGTACCCGCTCGGAGGCACGCACGCGGTCGTGTGGGTTCCGCCGCCGAAGCCGTCCAGGTCGCCGTCCAGGTACCAGGTCGCGCCGCCCATCACGCTGCCGTCGGCGTCGTCGGTGAGCTGGTCGCAGTCGTTGTCGACGCCGTCGCAGATCTCGTAGGCAGCGGGGTTGATCGCGCTGTTGCCGTCGTCGCAGTCCGAGCTGTTCGCGACGGCGCCGCCGCCGACATTGCACTGCTGCAGTGTGTTGCCGGGGTCGCCGAACGTGTCGTTGTCCTGGTCGATGTACACGGTGACGCGGGTGCTGGGGTCGACCCCGGGGTCGGCGTCGTCGGCGGCGCCGCTGCAGTCTTCGTCGAGGTCCAGCGGGTCGCACACCTCGGTCGCGCCGGGGTGGATGGTGCTGTTCTCGTCGTTGCAGTCGGTGTGGTCGACCACGTGCTGCGCCGGCGCGTCGCAGGCGTCGACGAAGGTGTCGGCGTGCCCGAAGCTGTCGCTGTCGCCGTCGCGGTAGAAGCGGGACCGGGTGACCGGATCGACATCGGGGTCTGCATCGTCGGTGGCGCCGTCGCAGTCCTCGTCGGTGTTCGCGGGGTCGCACACCTCGGTCGCGCCGGGGTTCACCGTGTCTGCGGCGTCGTCGCAGTCGTCCGCGTTGTCGGCGTGACCCGGGGGCTGGGCGCAGCCGCGGAGCGTGGTGGTGTCGACCCCGTAGCCGTCTCCATCCTCGTCGAGGAACCACGTCAGCGCGCCTGTGACCTCAGCGTCGTCGTCATCGACGAGCTGATCGCAGTCGTTGTCGACCTGGTCGCAGACCTCGGTGGCCTCGGGGTGGATCGCGGGGTCGGTGTCGTCGCAGTCGGTGCCGTCTTCGGCGACGCCGGGCGTGAGCTCGCACGCGCTGATCGGACGCTGGGGGTCGCCGAACCCGTCCTCGTCGGCGTCGATGAACGCGTCCATGCCGTCGATCGCCCCGGGCTCGTCGATCTGCGTGTCGCAGTCGTCGTCGACCCCGTTGCAGGCCTCCTCGGCGCCCGGGAAGATCGCGGGGTCGCTGTCGTCGCAGTCCGTCTGTGTGGAGTGGCCGTCACGGTCTTCGTCGACGGACAGCACCGTGCTGGGCTGCACGTCGGTGGTCTGGGGGGTGGGTTGTTCGATGCAGCCGGCACCCACCAACACGAACAGTGCCCAGAACCTCATGCGACGCCTCCAGGGTGTGTGTACCTTGGTCGGCGCGGGCTCGGCGCCGGACGGGGTAAATTTTTCGTCGGGCGTCGTTGCGATGCGGAGCGCCTCGCGTCGGGGATACACCAAAGCGTGCCTGAGCCCTACCTGAACCTCGAAGGGATCCATCGACTGTGCGACGACCTCGGGGACGTCGAGACGTACGGCCTGTCGGTCGCCGGCCGCCCGCTGATCGCGGTGCGCCTGCCGGGGGTGGCTGCCGAGCGAACGGTGGCGGTCACTGCCGGCATTCACGGCATCGAGCACGTGGGGGTGGCGGTCGCGCTCGAGGTGTTGCGGCGCGGTCCGCTCGACGGCGCCGACCTGCTGGTCTGTCCGGTGCTCAACCCGGACGGCTACGCGCGAGCCGCGGAGGCGGACGGCGGCCTCGGCGTGGCGACGCAGCGCAAGAACGCGCGCGGTGTGGATCTCAACCGCAACTTCCCGCTCCCCTACGGGGCGCGGCCGAGCTGGCTTCCGGTCGCGGGCTCGCGCGATCCGGCGTCGGCGACGTACCGAGGGGAGGCGCCGCTCAGCGAGCCGGAGACCGCCGCGCTGGCCGCGCTGCTCCGGGTCCATCGGCCCTGGGCCTCGGCCAACCTGCACAGCTTCATGGGGACGCTCATCACAGCCCGGGTCTGGGAGCGCGCCGACTGGCGCGGGTACACGGAGCTGGGGCGGGCCTTTCGCGCTGGGCAGGGCAGGCGGCTGGGCTATCCGCGCCTGGCGAGCGCGGTGGGCGACGTGTTCACGGGCGAGCTCGAAGATTGGCAGCACCACGCGCTGCAGTGCTGGGGTGTGTGCGTGGAGGCGTTCTCAGTCGCGGAGAGTGTTCGCCAGCACGTGCGCGCGCCCACGGCCTACTGGCGCTTCAACCCACGCGACCCGGGCCCGGTGGTGCAGCGCGACGCGTCCGGCGTGCGGGCCATGCTGATCCGGGCGTTGGCGCTGCCGAGGCCCCCGGAGCGCGCGGATGCGATGGAGGTGCGCGCGGCCTGGTAGCTATCTAGACCCTCGCCGAAAAGTAGAAGGCAGCGTAGCGCCTG
>Ga0316189_10000094_pt1 | contig 78010 bp, 66 predicted proteins | sample LowCovwburrow_MG_FD_204930 | JGI IMG/M metagenome (GOLD analysis project Ga0316189, IMG submission 204930) | Coastal sediment microbial communities from Maine, United States - Lowes Cove worm burrow | ecosystem: Environmental > Aquatic > Marine > Coastal > Sediment | place: USA: Maine...
ACTAAGTCTGGGTCCTTTTTCGCAGGCATCATGATTTTCAAGGAAATATACATATCTCCTTGACCACGGGGCGTTGCGATACCCTTGCCGCGCAGTCTAAGGCGTTTTCCGCTGGATGATCCTGCGGGTATTTTTAGGGTCAATTTGCCGTTCAGGGTCGGGACAGAGATTTGCCCACCCAAAACCGCCTCATCAACCGAAATTGGAACTTCCAAATGGATATCTTGACCGCGCCGCTTAAACCACGGGTGGCTAGATACCTTCACTCGCACCAATGCATCCCCAGACTTACCGCCGCCGATACCATCGCCTCCTTGGCCAGCTAGCCGGATTGTCTGGCCGTCGCGGGTGCCTTCGGGTATTTTGATGTCTATCGACTTGCCAGTGTTCAGCGTAATCCTGCGTGTCCCGCCTTTGGCAGCCTCTTCAAAGCCTACCGTGAGCTCATAGGTAACGTCCATTCCCTTAGATTGACCGGTGCGATGCGTCCGCGAGCCTGCGCCAGCAGGACCACCTCCAGGGCCGCGATTGCCGCCAAAGCCAAAGAACTGAGAAAATAAATCTTCTGCGTCGCCCATATCGAAGCCGAAGGGCGCGCCGCCCTGTTGGCCACCGCCATGGCTGCCAGCCCCAAAAGTGGCTCGCTCGTTGCCATTGTCATCAATTTCACCGCGGTCGTACCGGGCTCTATTTTTTTCATCGCTTAGAATATGATAGGCTGCAGACACCATTTTGAATCGCTCGGCAATCCGAGGTTTATCTTTATTGCGATCGGGATGCAGTTGTTTAGCAAGCTTGCGATATGCTGATTTAATTTCAGCGGCGCTAGCACTACGATTAACGCCTAACGTATGGTATAGATCTGCCATGGTCATCCGGTTCTGATATAGTTAAGTGATCTATCTGCTATATAAGAGCAGTAAAAGCAATTATGAAGATCAAGTTTAGATAAATTTTGGAGTATAAAGGTTATGCCAGCCAGTTTGAGTTCTTTTCAGGAACCATTCGACAGATTTGCAGAGTGGTTCAAGGAGGCTTCGGCGAAGGAGCCTACGTTCCCTGAAGCTATGACCGTGGCCAGCGTCAGCCCTGACGGCATGCCGTCAATTCGGACAGTTTTGATGAAAGACTGGAATGAGGAAGGCTTTGTTTTTTATACCAACCTAACCAGTAAAAAGGGTAAGGAGCTATTATCCCACCCTAAAACAGCACTTCTGTTTCATTGGAAGAGCTTGGGCCGTCAAGTCCGTGTCGAAGGCGAAGCGACACTTGTCGCAGATAGCGAAGCAGACGCTTATTTTGCGAGTCGCTCCAAAGGCAGCCAAATTGGCGCCTGGGCGTCTGATCAATCTAGCCCGATGGAAGGGCGGTTTGAATTTGAAGCAGCTATTGGCAGGAGAACCGCAGAATTTGGTATGACAGAAGTTCCCCGCCCTGATTTTTGGTCGGGCTTTCGAGTCGTTCCGAAGCGCTTTGAGTTTTGGCAAGATCGGAAGTTCAGGCTTCATGATCGGCACCAATATGACTTGAGTGAAAATAGAAAGGAATGGTCGAAGACCACCCTTTACCCTTGAAAAACGGCTCTTTGGAGCAATATCTATGTTATGTTTGCCAGCTGAAATACCGTTGGAAGATAAAATCAATAATAAGCAATTCGGAGAATGATGATGGACGCACTTACACCCGCACTGTGGGATGATGATAAATTGAAAGCAGCCCTAGAGGCCAGCAGAACATCCCTGCTTAAAGAGGGACTTGTCACGGCTGAGGTAAGGGTAGATCGTTTACGTCGCGCAATAGCCTTGGTGTATGATAACGGGGATAGGTTGGTTGAGGCTATGGCTGATGATTTTGGGCATAGGACAAGTCAAACCTCATGGCTAGCGGATATCGCGGGTTCTTTGAAAAGCTTGAAGGTAGCGCAGAAGAATCTTTCCAAATGGATGAAGGACCGCAAGCAGCCGGTGCAGTTCCCGCTCGGCCTGATGGGTGTTCGCGGTAAAGTCAGCTATCAGCCCAAAGGTGTTGTTGGGATTATTGGACCTTGGAATTATCCCGTCTCAATGATCTTTCAGCCGCTTGCTGGGGCGCTTGCAGCCGGAAATCGGGTGATGCTAAAGCCATCTGAGCATACGCCGAGAACCTCGGCGCTGATTGCCGAGCTGATCGAATCATCTTTTGCACCCGAAGAGATCACCGTTGTGACCGGCGGCCCTGATATCAGCGCAAAATTTAGCCAGCTACCGCTCGATCACATCTTTTTCACTGGCGCGACGTCGATTGGTAAAATAATTATGGGCGAGGCAGCTAAAAACCTAACGCCGGTCACTCTGGAACTCGGTGGAAAATCACCAGTGATTGTTGGCCAGTCAGCGCCTCTTAGCAATGCCGCAGAGAAACTAGCAGTAACAAAACTGATGAATGCGGGGCAGACATGCGTTGCCCCTGATTATGTGATGATTGACGAAGGCCGACAAGAAACCTTTGTGAAGAATTACTCAGAGTCGGTTGCAGCTATGTACCCCAAATTATTGAATAATGACGAGTATACATCGGTGGTCAACCGCCGCCACTATGATCGCTTAAACGGCTATTTGGACGACGCGCGCGACAAAGGTGCCGATGTCCGCGTTATCAATCCTGCAGGTGAAGATTTCTCTGGTCAGAATAAAACAAATAAGATGCCGCCTGTCGTCGTTTTGAACGTGAGTGATGACATGAAGCTGATGCAGGAAGAAATTTTCGGCCCGATCCTGCCGGTGCGAACAACGGCAACTGTCGATGACGCGATTGACTATGTGAATAAGGGAGAGAAGCCGTTAGCTCTTTACTATTTCGGTGCAGATAAGCGCGAGAGCTTGAAGGTGCGACACAATACCTCATCCGGCGCCTTTGGGGTCAACGAATCGATGTTCCACGTCGCGCAAGAAACTCTTCCGTTCGGCGGTGTAGGCGCTAGCGGTATGGGGAACTATCACGGCGAGTGGGGTTTCAAAACATTCAGCCATGAAAGATCAGTGTTTGCTACGGGGCCTAAATTTTCTATCGCTAAACTTGCAGGGCTACTGCCGCCATACGGAAAAATGACCGATATGACGATCAAGCAAGAAGTCCGAAAATAACTCACGATTGGATCAGTCAAAGAGGGCGTCAATGTCCTCTTGCGACTGCATCTCTTCTTCTTCCTCATCTGCGCTGTTAACGGAAGTTTGAGCATTTAGCGTGCTGATATCGTGGTCAATTTTGCCGTGAATGACGCCGTTTAAGCGTCCCATGAGCGCCTGTGCTTGGGCAATGCGACCTACCAGCAGCGTCCTGGCGGCCATTGAAAAGCCACGCTCGACGACTCCAACTGCCTGCAGGCCGTATAATGTTGAGGTGAGCAACAAATCGATTTCTGCAACAAATGCGTCAAACTGATCCCGGTATGGGGTAGGGGCGTTTTCGTAGGCCTCAACCGCTAGTTCACGGGCTGCAAAGCCGCTTTCCATAAAGTGATCAGGATATGACTTAGGTGCCCAATCAAGAACATCCTCCAGCATGTCTGGCATGTCGGGAACCATCTCCAGCAGCATTACGATTTCGTTATAATGATTCAAATAATCAGTCGCGAGAAAGCTGACAGGGTTAATGTTAGCCGCAGACAAGGTGGGCTGCAGAGCCGTTTGTATTTGGTTTAAATCTGCAGACATAGGCCGTTTTTCTTCATAAATCTGGGGTGGAGTGACTAATTATAGAGTTGAACGCCATCGAATCACTCAGCTTCACATCACATAGACTGTATTGTTGCCGAGTCTTCGTGAAGCAATTTTTAACACTAATCAATATTATGTATGTTTTTTATGGTGCACAAGGCAACAAAAAAAAGCCCCGCCAGAACGGCGAGGCTTTTGTCACTAATATAAGGCTCAATTAAGAGCTATAGTACATGTCGAATTCAACCGGATGCGGTGTCAATTCTAACCGATTGACATCTTCCATCTTCAAATCAATGTAGGCTTCGATTTGATCATCACTGAAGACGTCACCCTTCTTCAAGAACTCACGGTCAACATCTAAGGCTTCAAGTGCCTCACGCAGAGAACCAGCAACAGTTGGCACACCCGCTAATTCCTCAGGCGGAAGCGAGTATAGGTCTTTGTCCATCGCATCGCCCGGGTGTATCTTGTTCTCAATGCCGTCAAGGCCAGCCATCAGCATCGCTGCAAAGGCATAGTATGGATTGGCAGTGGCGTCAGGGAATCGGATCTCGATACGTTTCGCCTTCGCCCCAGAGCCGTAAGGTATACGACATGACGCAGAGCGGTTCCGGCTTGAATATGCAAGTAGTACAGGCGCTTCAAAGCCCGGTGTCAAACGCTTGTAGCTGTTTGTTGATGGGTTTGTGAAGGCGTTCAAAGCCTTCGCGTGCTTGATGATGCCGCCAATATAATAAAGCGCCATATCCGAGAGGTCAGCATAGCCTGATCCAGCAAATAATGGCTCGCCAGCTTTCCAGATCGACATGTGAGTATGCATGCCTGAACCGTTATCTTCTGCTACCGGCTTCGGCATGAAAGTCGCTGTTTTACCGTAGGTGTGCGCGACCATATGGGTAACATACTTATAGACCTGAACACGGTCCGCAGTGTTGGTCAGTGTACTAAAGGTCATGCCAAGCTCATGCTGAGACGCGGCGACCTCGTGGTGGTGCTTATCCATAGTAAGGCCCATGTCTTTCATGACCTTAACCATCTCGCCGCGGATGTCGCTGGCGCTATCCACAGGAGCTACTGGGAAATAACCGCCCTTAGCGCGCGGTCGGTGGCCCATGTTGCCTTCTTCGTAGCGGCGGTTGGTGTTGTAAGGGCCTTCGATATCGTCAATCCGGTATGAGGCGCCTTGGTAGTTCACTTCAAAGCGCACGTCGTCGAACATGAAGAATTCTGGCTCTGGGCCAAAATAAGCCGTGTCACCGATTCCAGTAAACTTCAGATATTCTTCAGCTTTTTTCGCGGTTGAGCGGGGGTCACGGCCATATGGCTGACCAGTTCCAGGCTCCAGGATATCACAGTTAACAACCAGTGTTACGTCAGCTGTAAAAGGGTCCAGCGTTACCGATGTTAGATCAGGCATCAGCACCATGTCTGATTCGTTAATAGCCTTCCAGCCCGCGATGGACGAACCGTCAAACATGACGCCGTCTTCCAGCATATCGGCGTCGACCACTTCGGCATCCATTGTCAAATGCTGCCACTTTCCCTTTACATCGGTAAAGCGGAGGTCAATCCATTCGGCCCCAGTTTCCTCGACGAGCTTTAGAAATTCTTCTGGCGTTGCATTATTGAATTTAGTCATCAGGTATCACCCTTTTCAGTTCTTGTTTAAAATTACACCAGCACTAAAGACGAACGCGCTGGCATGGTTTCAGCCGTATAGGCTAGATTGCAGCGGGGCCAGTTTCCCCTGTCCGAATGCGAATGGCTTCCTCTATGTTAGACACAAAGATTTTACCATCTCCGATTCTGCCGGTCTGCGCTGCGCGCTGAATCGCTTCAACAGCTTGCTCAGCAATTGAGTCTTCTATGATGATCTCAAGCTTCACCTTAGGCACAAAATCAACAATATATTCGGCGCCACGATATAATTCGGTATGGCCCTTTTGTCGGCCAAACCCCTTGGCTTCCAGCACTGTTATGCCGGAAATTCCGACATCGTGAAGCGCTTCCTTTACCTCATCCAGCTTGAACGGCTTGATGATTGCTTCGATTTTCTTCATTTCACCCAACTTACTTTTTTGTTTTATCGCCGTGCCTCTGTGGGACGGCGTTGAGAGCGGGCGTGGTCATGGACGCGCGCGCCGCGGTGGATACAATTTTAGTTGCAGATGTCATGCCAACTGTTGCGACCATTGAATCCATAGCTTTAATTAGGGTCTGTTTGCTTTTATGCATAATTTTTGAGCACAGAGCCTTGCACACTTGCCTATATTGTGGGCAGTTGCTTACTTTTTAAGCGTGGAAATCTTCGGATCTAACGGCTATTGCTTTTCGATTTCATGAAAAAATGAATATCCATGCTTGACCTTTTCCAAGGGCGGGCATAAAAGTCCGTTTTCCTGATGTGGCGGGTGTAGCTCAGTTGGTTAGAGCGCCAGTTTGTGGCACTGGAGGTCGCCGGTTCAATCCCGGTCACTCGCCCCACTTTCTTTTTTCCCTATGGTCCGCTATCCTTGAAGTCTTGAAAACGAGCTTGAGGATACCGTGAGCAATCAATCGATACCTTTATTAAGCCCGAAGCAAATGGCCAACGCTGATCGTTTGACGATTGAGGCGGGCACTGCGGGCATTGTGCTGATGCGCAGAGCTGGTAGAGCGGTTGCTGAGGCAGCCTTGGCCCACGCGGCCGAAGTGCCGCTGACGCGGCCGCGCATTCTTATTTTGTGTGGTCCCGGAAATAATGGCGGCGATGGTTTTGTTGCAGCCCGTGATCTTCGATCGGGCGGATGCGAGGTAGAGGTGGTTCTGGAAAGTGATCCAGCAGCCCTTTCTGGCGATGCCGCGATTGCTTTTGCTGAAATGGCGAATGCGCCAACGCCAGCCGCTGATGTGGACTATGACAAATATGATATGATTATCGACGCTTTGTTTGGCGCAGGGCTTTCCCGAGCCGTTGATTCTCAGACAGCAGACATGATAAAAAATGCCAACGGCTGCATGGCGTACAGAATAGCAATTGATTTGCCGACCGGGATTAACGGTGCGACGGGGCAGGCCCTTGGACAAGTTTTCGCAGCAGACCAAACCGTGACTTTTTTTCTGGCGAAGCCCGGACATTATTTGCAGCCGGGCCGGACATTTGCGGGCCAATTGACGGTGGCGGATATCGGTATCAACACGTCCTGCTTAAAGACGATCCAGCCCGATACCACACTATGCAGCCTTGACGCTGAGGACGAGGCAGCGCTGCCGTGCCATGCAAAATTGGCTCACAAATACGATAGGGGGCATGCGCTGGTTGTTGGGGGCCGGTCGCCGACGTTGGGCGCTTGCCGATTAACGGCGGGGGCTGCCCTGCGAGGTGGTGCTGGGTTGGTCACGCTTGCTGCGCCCGCGAACACATTTGACATCCAAGCCAGTGCGCTCACCGATGTAATGGTCAAGCCGTTCAATGATTCGCTGGATCTTTTGTCAGTGATTGAGCATGAACCGCGCTTTAGAGCCCTGGCCGCAGGTCCGGGCCTGGGCGTATCCGACGATAGTGGCCGAATGATTCAATCAATGATCGCCTTGAAAAGAGCGATGGTGCTGGATGCAGATGCTTTAACGAGCGTGGCCCCGTGGCCTCAAAGTATCGCGAACACGGCCTTCGCGCCGTTGATTCTGACACCTCATGAAGGCGAGTTTAAAAGACTGTTTCCGCACATTGATCTGCAGCACGGGCGCCTACAAGCGGCACGGCAAGCCGCTCGTGAGAGTAAGGCCTGTATCATTTTGAAGGGCCCCGATACTGTTATCGCTGCCCCGGATGGTAGGGCGGCGATATCGTATGATGCACCGTCTTGGCTGTCGGTAGCGGGAACGGGTGATGTCTTAACGGGACTTGTTTTGTCAGGCCTTGTTCAGGGTCTGGATGGGTATGATGCTTCGAAACGCGCTGTCTGCCTGCATAATCGGGCTGCTAAGCAGTTGGGCGTGGGGATGATTGCTAGTGATCTTTTGGGCGAGATTCCGGGGGCTTTGGCGGCCGCAATCGTCCCTGATTAAGGGTGATCAATCTGTGTTTGCCAAAAAAACCGTATTTTTGATGCAGAAAATTCTTGTACTCAAGCAAGGGACTGATATAAGCAGCCTCGAATTTTGACGTAACCCCGCGTGGGGTCCCGACGGTTTCTGCTAGGCTCTCTTGGGCCAATAATAGACGAAATTTAGGGAATGTTGCTCTGGCCTGCAGTTTATACTGCTTTGAGATGTGCGGGCGTGGCGAAATTGGTAGACGCGCCAGATTTAGGTTCTGGTGTCTTCGGACGTGGGGGTTCAAGTCCCTTCGCCCGCACCAGAGCAACACAGACGTTTTGGATAGATTTTTACAAAAGACAGGTTGACCATGCAGATCGAAGAAATGAAGACTGAAGGTTTGAAGCGCGAATATAAGGTAGTGATTGAAGCTGCCGAGTTAACAAATCGCCTTGAAACAATCCTAAAGGATTTCCAAGCGAACGCTAAAATCAATGGCTTCCGCCCCGGCAAAGCCCCTCTGTCTCTATTGAAGAAGATGCACGGTGATCGCGCGATGGGGCAGGTCCTTAACGAAGCTGTCAACGAGAACACTGAAAAATTGTTCGCAGAAAAGTCGCTACGCCCGGCTACACGCCCCGAAGTAGACGTAAACGAATTTGAAGATGGTAAGGACCTCGGCTTCACTGTTGCCGTAGAAATTCTACCCGAGATTAATGTTGATGACTTTAAAGCTCCATCGCTAGAGCGCTGGGTTGCGGACGTTGCAGACAAAGACGTGAACGATGCTTTGGACAATATGGCATCGCAGCAAAAGGTGTATAAGAAGGCTCCAAAGACAACGAAGGCCAAAGACGGCGAAGCTGTTTTGATCGATTTTGTTGGCAAGATCGACGGCACTGAATTTGACGGCGGTAAGGGTGAAGACTTTGAATTGGTTCTCGGTTCCGGGCAGTTTATCCCGGGCTTTGAAGAGCAGCTTATCGGCACCAAAGCTGGTGACGAAAAGACATTAAAAGTAGCCTTCCCAGCTGACTACCAGTCGGAAGACCTTAAAGGCAAAGACGCTGAGTTCGACGTGATTGTGAAAGAAGTTCGCAAGGCTTCGGAAGCTAAAGTTGATGACGATCTTGCTAAGAACATGGGGCTTGATGACCTTGATGCGCTCAAAGAAGCTATCAAAGGCCAGCTGCAAAACGCTAGTGCAGATCTAACGCGGGCGAGGTTGAAGCGTGGCCTATTAGACAGTTTGGCTGACAGCTATGATTTCGAAGTGCCTGCAGGCATGGTTGATATGGAATTTGGCGCCATCTGGGAACAGATTAAGCGTGACGCTGTGATGAATGGTGAATCGTCAGCCGAGGACTTTGAAGGCAAGGACGGCCCTGATGACGCGGAAGAAGCTGCTGAGTTCCGTTCAATTGCCGAGCGCCGCGTTCGCCTGGGTCTATTGCTGAGTGAAATTGGTATTAAGAACGAGGTTCAGGTCACTTCGGACGAGATTAATCGTAAAGTCTTTGAAGAAGCACGTCGCTATCCTGGCCAAGAGCAGCAAGTTTTTGAATTCTATCAGAAAAACGAGCAGGCCCGCGCGCAACTTCGTGCTCCAATCTTTGAAGAGAAGGTCGTTGACTTCATTCTTGAAAGCGCAGACCTGAAAGATAAAACCGTCAGCCGCGAGGACCTAGAGAAAGCTGTTCAAGCGTTGGACGAAGAGGAAGACGTGAAGCCAAAGAAGAAAGCGGCCAAGAAAAAGCCTGCGAAGAAAGCTGCTGCTGAAAAGACGCCAGCTAAGAAAGCGCCAGCTAAAAAAGCTGCGGCGGAAAAGGCACCTGCAAAAAAAGCTCCGGCTAAGAAGGCTCCTGCCAAGAAAGCTCCGGCTAAGAAGGCTCCTGCTAAGAAGGTTCCTGCCAAGAAACCTTCTAAATAAGGTCATACAATCCGGAAACGATTATTGAAAAGGGGCGCTAACGGTGGCGCCCTTTTTTGTGCCCAATCATTGTTCTATCATTCGTTCTCCCCTCTTAAATTCTGCTCTCTTTTACTTTTTCCTGTGATTGTCTATAGTCATTACAGATATTATTATGGAGGGGCCAATGCGTCGAAGTACATTACATTTGTGGGTTGGGGTTGCAGGTATGGTTGCCTTTGCGGTGATGGGCGCATCCCATATGTCGCTTTTTCTGGCATCGGCGATGAATTTGGTGCGTGGGGTTTATCCCTCCAGATTTGACCCGTCAAGCTTGAGCGGAAAGCTAGAACTAGCCGCAACGCCGCTGATGATCGTAGCACCGATCGCATACGGCGCTAGCATCTACTCGGGGTCACAGGTGGGCCTTAACGCTCATCCGCTAGCGTCCTTTGGGTCATTAATGGTGATCGGGTCTTGCTTATTTCTTTTAATCGCGGTGTTTGTGGATGCATCGCGGAATAAAAGCTAAAGTGGGGTTGAAAATCAGCAGCAAAGGTTCATTTACTACAATAAGCAAACTTCGCTTTACTTTAAGCCAGCCTTTGCTAAATATTCAGTGAATACGGTGCCCAGCAGGGCGAGATCAAGTGGCGCGATAAGCCAGACAATAAGGCAGTTATTATGCAAGATATATTCGAGACATACGCAAATACATTGGTTCCAACGGTTGTAGAGCAAACCAATAGAGGTGAGCGCGCTTTTGATATTTATTCGCGCCTGTTGAAAGAGCGTATCATCTTCTTAACCGGTCAAGTGAATGATCATGTTGCCAGCCTAATTGTGGCGCAGCTTTTATTCCTTGAGGCGGAAAATCCAAAGAAAGAAATTAGTTTTTATATCAATTCGCCCGGCGGCGTTGTGACCAGCGGCCTATCGATTTACGACACCATGCAATATATCCGCCCAAAGATAGCAACAATTTGTGTTGGCCAAGCGTGCTCGATGGGATCGCTTCTTTTAGCTGCTGGCGAGCCGGGTATGCGGTATAGCCTACCTAACAGCCGGATAATGATTCACCAGCCGTCAGGTGGCGCGCAGGGACAGGCGTCTGATATTGAAATTCAGGCTCGCGAGATCATTAAACTGCGTCAACGCTTGAATGAGATTTATGTCACGCATACTGGGCAAAAACTGGCCAAAGTAGAAACAGCGATGGACAGAGATAACTTTATGGATGCGGTAGAAGCTAAAAAGTTTGGCCTTATTGACGAAGTATACGAGCGCCGGACGCCATCAAAGGACGATGATTAAAGTGAACTTATCGCGATGAGATAGGTCTCTTGTTCATAGAAATTTGACAAAATCGGTGTAGACTAAAGCTGTGTAGCGACTCCTGAATAGGATTTTTTTGTTGTTAATCGGCCCAAGACATCGTTACGATAAGACGATTATAATAATTTATAGTAAGTAGAAGTGGTGGCAAGACTTGTCTGAAACTGAAAATAAGAACACACTTTATTGCTCTTTCTGTGGAAAGAGTCAGCACGAAGTCCGCAAATTGATTGCTGGCCCAACGGTCTTTATCTGCGACGAATGCGTTGAATTATGTAACGACATTATCAAAGAAGAGACAAAAAGCGCGGTTTCAAAAGGTGGGGACGGCGTCCCGACTCCTACCGAGATTTTAAACGTGTTGAACGATTATGTGATCGGGCAAGACAAGGCAAAGAAGGTCTTATCGGTTGCGGTTCATAACCACTATAAGCGTTTGAATCACGCACAGGACGGCAACGGCGAAGTTGAACTTGCTAAGTCGAACATCCTTCTTGCTGGCCCGACGGGTTGCGGTAAAACGCTTTTGGCACAGACATTGGCACGGATTCTTGATGTTCCGTTTACAATGGCTGATGCGACCACCCTTACTGAGGCTGGCTATGTCGGCGAAGACGTTGAAAACATCATTTTGAAATTGCTTCAGTCGGCTGATTATAATGTTGAGCGTGCCCAGCGGGGCATCGTCTACATTGACGAGGTTGATAAAATTAGCCGAAAGTCTGATAATCCTTCGATCACTCGCGATGTATCGGGAGAGGGTGTCCAGCAAGCGTTGCTGAAAATTATGGAGGGTACTGTCGCCAGTGTACCGCCGCAGGGAGGGCGCAAGCACCCCCAGCAGGAGTTCTTGCAGGTCGACACGACGAATATTCTATTCATATGCGGTGGTGCGTTTGCAGGCCTGGACAAAATTATTTCTAGCCGGATGCAGGGCAAGTCCATTGGTTTCGGCGCGGAAGTTACGGGGCCTGACGATCGTGGCACGGGCGAGCTTTTCAAAGAGGTGGAGCCAGAAGATCTATTGAAGTTTGGCCTGATTCCAGAATTTGTTGGCCGGTTGCCTGTAATGGCGACCCTTGAAGATCTTGACCAAGATGCACTAGTTGAGATTCTCTCGGAGCCAAAGAACGCTTTATTGAAACAATATCGGTGTTTGTTTGACATGGAAAACGTCGAACTGTCATTCAGCGACGATGCCCTGCGTGCTATCGCTCAAAAGGCGATTGCTCGGAAAACCGGAGCTCGCGGGCTGCGTTCCATTATCGAGGCCACGCTGTTAGATACAATGTTTGATCTACCCGGCATGGAAGGCGTAGAAGAAGTTGTGATCAACGCTGAAGTGGTGACTGGAAAGTCTAAACCACTGTTGATTTACGCGGAGTCGGCAGAAAAAGCAGGCTAGATAAGTCGTTAGTTACAAAATATAAAGAAAATCGTGGTTGAATATGGGGGCAGAGGTCCCCATTTTCTTATTAGCCGCTGCTTTTCGGGTGCGAACCCCATAAAAGATGAGTTTCACACCTCAAAAAGCGCTTTTAACCTTTGGATAAGACTTCGGCTCGCTTACGGTAGTAAAAAGCTTTAAATGTCGATTAGGATAGAAATATAATGTCAGAAACAGATAAAAAACCATCCAATCCTACTGAGACTTTGGTGTTACCAGTTTTGCCACTCAGGGATATCGTTGTGTTCCCACACATGATCGTTCCCCTGTTTGTTGGCCGAGAGAAGTCTGTGCGCGCACTTGAAGAAGTGATGGCAAAGGATAAGCAGATACTGCTGGTCGCACAGCAAGAAGCTAGCGTGGATGACCCGCAGCCTGAAGACGTCTATAAAGTGGGCACGGTGGCAACGGTAATGCAGCTTTTAAAGCTGCCTGACGGCACGGTGAAAGTGCTTGTTGAGGGGGGGCACCGGGCGCGCATTGAAAGCTATAGCTTTGTTGATGATTATTTTGAAGCGCGTGCAGTGCCGATGGAAGACGATGAATGCGACGAAGCTGAAGTTGAGGCTTTGGCGCGATCAGTGATCGCTCAATTCGAAGGCTATGTGAAGCTGAATAAGAAGATTCCTGCCGAAGTCCTGGTGACGGTGAATTCGATTGAAGACACCGATACGCTAGCTGATACCGTGGCGTCGCACTTGGCGCTTAAGGTTAATGATAAACAGAAGCTTCTGGAGCTGAACTCTATCATCAAGCGCTTAGAGCAAGTCTACGCGCACATGGAAGGCGAGATCGGCGTTTTGCAAGTCGAGAAGAAAATTCGCGGGCGCGTTAAGCGGCAGATGGAGAAAACCCAGCGCGAATATTATCTCAACGAACAGATGAAGGCGATTCAGAAGGAGCTAGGCGAGGGCGATGAAGGTCGCGATGAAATCTCTGAGCTCGAAGACCGAATCAAAGAAACAAAATTCTCCAAAGAAGCCGAGGAAAAATGCTTGGCTGAGCTGAAGAAGCTCAAATCCATGAGTCCGATGTCTGCTGAGGCAACAGTGGTTCGTAATTATTTGGATTGGATGCTTTCGGTGCCTTGGGGTAAGAAAAGCCGGGTGAAGAAAGATATCGTTGCGGCTGAAAAGGTTCTCGACGAGGAACATTACGGCTTAGAGAAGGTCAAAGAGCGTATCGTTGAATATTTAGCCGTACAGCAGCGTGCGAAAAAGATCAAAGGCCCGATTCTGTGTCTAGTCGGCCCTCCAGGGGTTGGTAAAACATCGCTTGGTCGCTCAATCGCTAGCGCTACAGGCCGTAGTTTCTCTAGATTCTCGCTAGGTGGCGTCCGCGATGAGGCTGAAATCCGAGGACACCGTAGGACCTATATTGGTTCAATGCCCGGTAAGATCATGCAAAATATGAAAAAGGCTGAGACGGTTAATCCGCTATTCCTTTTAGACGAAATCGATAAAATGGGGCAGGACTTCCGTGGCGATCCTGCGTCTGCGCTGCTTGAGGTTTTGGACCCCGAGCAAAACAGTAAGTTTAATGATCACTATCTTGAAGTCGACTATGACCTCTCTGACGTAATGTTCGTTACGACAGCGAATAGTTTAAATATGCCCAGTCCGCTTTTGGATAGGATGGAAATCATTCATTTGTCTGGGTACACGGAAGATGAGAAGATTGAGATCGCAAAGCGGCATCTTATCCCGAAGCTGGTCAAAGATCATGGTTTGAAAAAATCCGAATGGTCCATCAACGACGGCGCTGTGCGGGATCTTATTCGCTATTACACGCGGGAGGCCGGTGTTCGTTCGCTTGAGCGCGACTTGGCTAAGCTTATTCGCCGTGCGGTTAAAGAAATTGTCCAGGGCAAGAAAGAGAAAGTCCATGTTACGGGTCGTAATTTAGAACATTACGCTGGCGTTAGGCGTCACAGGTTTGGTCAGATCGAAGATGAAGATCAAGTTGGCCTCACCACTGGCCTCGCTTGGACCGAAGTTGGCGGCGAGTTGCTAGCGATTGAGGCGGTTCATGTGCCTGGTAAGGGGCTCATAAAACAGACCGGTAAGCTTGGTGATGTGATGAAAGAATCAATTGATGCGGCGCGAAGCTTTGTTCATAGCCGCTGTGTTGAGTTCGGAATTTCACCAAAAGTCTTTGAGAATCGCGACATACACATTCACGTTCCAGAGGGTGCTACGCCCAAAGATGGCCCAAGTGCCGGCGTGGGCATGGTCACAAGTATCGTTTCTGTCCTGACAGGTATTCCGATCCGAAAAGATATTGCGATGACGGGCGAAGTAACCTTGCGGGGCAGGGTATTGCCGATCGGCGGCTTAAAAGAGAAGTTGCTAGCAGCGCTGCGGGGCGGCATTAAGACCGTTTTGATCCCGCAAGATAACGAAAAAGACCTGGCGGACATTCCAGATAATGTGAAGAAAGCGCTTGAAATCATTCCGGTATTCAGCGCCGAGGACGTTCTGTCGCACGCCTTGACAGAAAAGTTGGTGCCGATTGAGTGGGACGAGGAAGCTGAACTGGCTGCCGTTGCTGCAAAAGAGGCTGCAAAAGGGGCAGAATTGACGACTCATTAGGTCACTATACGGGCTTTTTGTTAAAAGCAAGGAAAAAAACTAGAAAAACCGCAGTCTTCTGCGGTTTTTTGCTTTGACAAGTTGGATTCTTAAAGCCTAGACTGTTAACGCATTCCAGTAATGGAACACGCTAATATTTTAAATTATCCTAAAAAAAAGGGGGATACCTTGAATAAAAATGATCTCATCGCAAGCGTAGCGGAAGCTGCTGGTCTTTCAAAAGCCGACGCTGGTTCAGCAGTTGATGCTGTAATCGGTTCAATCTCTAGCACTCTTGCTGGTGGTGGCGACGTTCGCCTCGTTGGTTTTGGTACGTTCTCAGTTGCACAGCGGGCAGCATCAACTGGCCGCAACCCACGGACTGGTGAGCCAATCCAGATCGCTGCATCTAAGCAGCCAAAGTTCAAAGCTGGTAAGGCTCTGAAAGACGCAGTAAACAATTAAGATTGTTTATGTTTTTAGGCTAGGCCGTGGCTGTTGCTGCGGCCTTTTCTTTTTCTGGCTATAAAAAACGGCCTGTTGGGGCTTTTTTACTTTACAGCGATCATTATTCAGCCTAGAAACCGCCTCGACCAAAGGGAATGGGCGATTAGCTCAGTTGGTAGAGCACCTCGTTTACACCGAGGGGGTCGGCGGTTCGAGCCCGTCATCGCCCACCATTTCCAGGGCACCATTTCCAATCGTTGATAAGAAGCCGCCGTGAGGCGGTTTTTTTGTGTCCAAAGATGCTGAGTCTTGCCCACACGGGCCGGTTATTTCGCAACTTTTCCCACAGATATAATCGTGCTGCCGGGCCGATCAGCCGATGCGCTGCAAGCCTCGCCGTAATAAATAGTAGCTATTTCCAAAAACCTTATTGACAGGTGACACCATCACGTCTAAACACGGCTCCGCAAACGATGCGCGGGTGTAGCTCAGTTGGTTAGAGTGTCGGCCTGTCACGCCGAAGGTCGCGGGTTCGAGCCCCGTCACTCGCGCCAGTTTGCAAGCGTTGGCCTAGCCAACAAACGATAAAGGCCCAGTTCCACGCTGGGCCTTTTTCTTATCTGCAGACATTCGTCTCCAGGCCCTCTCAAATCGTAAACTTTCGCCAGTCGTCGTAGCCTTATTTGCATTCGTTGTCGGCTTGTTTTCGAGTAATGTTTTAGGGCCTTTTGCCTTGAAATTCTGTATTTGGCGGCTGAGCGAGAAAAAGCGGCTAAGCACTTTTCATACTTAGAATGTCATACTATTCTGGCGGCCAGTGTGTAGCTGGTTAATAAAGCGCTTTACCTTTGATATTCAGGGGGATAAAAAGGGTGAAATTGCATCTGGCCAAATGAAGGGTCGGGTGCTGTGAAATGGTATAATGCCGCAGAATAGTGAGGAAGGGGTTCCATGGACTCGATGTTGATCGAATATCTGCCGATTTTAATCTTCCTTGGAATCGCGATAGCCTTTTCCTTGGTGTTCGTCGGGGCGGCGATTCTTGTAGCACCTCAAAATCCTGACGAAGAGAAGCTCTCCGCTTACGAATGTGGCTTTGAGGCTTTTGAAGATGCACGCAATCAATTTGACGTACGCTTTTATCTGGTGGCGATCTTATTCATCATCTTTGATCTAGAGGTGGCATTCTTATTCCCTTGGGCTGTTGCTCTTAGTGACATAGGCCTGTTTGGCTTTTGGTCGATGATGATCTTCCTAGGAGTTTTGACCGTAGGCTTTGTCTACGAGTGGAGAAAAGGAGCTTTGGAATGGGAGTAGTACGCCCTGAACAGCTCGCTGCCGCAGAAGGTCAGCCCATGTCGGCTGAGGAGCAGGGAGCAGGCAATGCAGTTATGTCCGAATTGAACGGCGAGCTGCAAGATAAAGGCTTTGTCGTCACAAGCTTAGAAGATTTGATCGCTTGGGCTAGAACAGGATCCCTTTGGTGGATGACGTTCGGTCTTGCTTGTTGCGCGGTAGAGATGATGCACACAAGTATGCCTCGCTATGATGTCGAGCGATTCGGTTTCGTCCCGCGTGGCTCGCCCCGTCAAAGTGACGTGATGATCGTTGCCGGCACTCTTACCAATAAAATGGCGCCGGCAATGCGGAAGGTTTATGACCAGATGTCAGAGCCTCGCTATGTGATTTCGATGGGATCGTGCGCCAACGGCGGCGGTTATTATCATTATAGCTATAGCGTCGTGCGCGGCTGTGACAGGATTGTTCCAGTAGATATTTATGTGCCGGGGTGCCCGCCGACGGCTGAGGCGCTTTTGTACGGGATTTTGCAGTTGCAGCGAAAAATCCGCCGTGAATCGACATTAGAGAGATAGGTTTCGTGGGATATGCGGCAGGGCATTGTCCGGCGTATATTTCGCAACAGATTAAGAAGGAGCGCTGAGGGCGCATGAGTGACATAGCTTTGAAAGATTTGGGCGAGCATATCGTTAGCAGTTTACCGAATGAGGTTATCGCTCATGAGGTCACTCGCGGTGAACTGGTTTTAGAGGCGCGTGCTGACAAAATTGTCGAAGTTTTGACATTTCTCCGCGATGATCCTGAATGTTCATTTCGCCAGCTCGTAGATATATGCGGTGTTGATTATCCAGCCCGCCCAAAGCGCTTTGACGTTGTCTATCATTTGCTTAGCCTTCACTTAAATCACCGGGTTCGCATCAAGGTCCAAACCGATGAAGATACACCAGTGCCAAGCGTAACCGGTGTCTATCCGGTTGCTAACTGGAACGAACGCGAGGCTTGGGATATGTTTGGCATTTTCTTCTCGGATCACCCTGATCTGCGGCGGATGCTAACGGACTATGGGTTTCAAGGTCATCCTCTGCGCAAGGACTTCCCCGTTTCTGGCCATGTTCAGGTGCGTTACTGTGATGATGAAAAGCGTATCGTTTATGAGCCCGTAGATTTGGCGCAAGAAAATCGTAATTTCGATTTCATGTCACCATGGGAAGGGGCTAAATATATCCTGCCCGGTGATGAGAAGGCCGATGAAGCTTCAAAGGGTGCGAAATAATGGCTGAAATGGATATCAAGAATTATAATCTGAACTTTGGCCCGCAACACCCTGCGGCCCACGGTGTTTTGAGAATGGTTCTAGAGCTAGACGGTGAAGTCGTCGAGCGGGCTGATCCGCATATTGGTTTACTGCACCGCGGCACCGAAAAGCTGATCGAGCAAAAGCAATATTTGCAAGCAACGCCTTATTTTGACCGCTTAGACTATGTCGCCCCGATGAACCAAGAGCACGCCTTTGTGATGGCGATTGAAAAGCTTATGGATATCGAGGTACCGGAGCGGGGCCAATATGTGCGGGTGCTATTCTGTGAAATTGGCCGTATCCTAAATCATATTCTTAACCTGACAACGCACGGCGTTGATGTGGGTGCAATGACGCCAATTCTATGGGGCTTTGAGGAGCGTGAAATTCTGATGGAGTTTTACGAGGCGGTTTGCGGTGCGCGGTTGCACGCTAACTATTTCCGCCCAGGTGGTGTCCATCAGGACATGCCAGCAGGTCTTGACGAGCGGATCATGAAGTGGACGGAAACCTTCATTCCAACGCTTGAGGACTGCGAATCACTGTGGATCGATAACCGTATTTTCAAGCAACGCAATGTCGACATCGGTACATTCTCGCAAGAAGAAGCGATCGAATGGGGTATGTCTGGCCCCATGCTGCGATCAACTGGGATCGCTTGGGATCTTCGTAAGGCTCAGCCTTATGAAGTTTATGATCGGATGGACTTTAAGGTCGCAATTGGCAAACACGGTGATTGTTATGATCGCTTTTTGCTGCGGCTGGCCGAAATCCGCGAATCGCTCAAGATTATTCGGCAATGTATCAATGACATGCCCAAAGGGCCAGTTATGAGCATTGATCGTAAAGTATCGCCGCCGCCGCGCGCTGAGATGAAAACATCAATGGAAGCCTTGATCCATCACTTTAAATTATATACCGAAGGCTTCAAAGTGCCCGAGGGTGAAGTGTATGCGGCCGTTGAGGCGCCTAAGGGTGAGTTTGGTGTCTATCTAGTGTCTGACGGCACAAATCGTCCGTATCGCTGTAAGATTAAGGCACCAGGGTTCGCTCATCTGTCGTCGATGGATCATTTGTTACGCGGTCACATGTTGGCCGATGCACCGGCTGTTCTTGGTGCAATGGATATTGTTTTTGGTGAGGTTGACCGATGAAGATTAATACAGATACCGGACCTGAGCCGTTCGCTTTTACTGCAGAGACTGATGCTGCGTCGAAGGAACATATTGCTAAGTACCCAGTCGGCAAGCAGCAAAGTGCAGTGATGCCGATTCTTGATCTTGCGCAACGCCAAAACGGCGGTTGGCTAACCAAAGAGATTATGGAATATGTGGCGGACTATCTTAATATGCCGCCGATGCGCGTAATGGAAGTAGCGACCTTTTATACAATGTATAACCACAAGCCGATGGGTAAGCACCATATCCAAGTTTGTGGTACGACACCATGCTGGCTGCGCGGTAGTGACGAGATTATGGCGGCGTGCAAAAAACATTTGGGTATCGAAAAAGGCCAGACGACTGAAGACGGCATGTTTACATTGTCTGAAGTCGAGTGTGCCGGAGCCTGCGTGAATGCGCCGGTTGCTGCAATCGGCGATGACTATTTCGAGGACCTGACAGCTGAAAACGTTATTGAGTTGCTAGAGAAATTCAAAAAAGGTGAGCCAGTAAATGTTGGCTCCCAAATTGGTCGTCAGCATTCTGCCCCTGAAGGTGGTCCAACAACGCTTAGTGATTTCACTACAGCCGGAGGAGATGCATAATGTTGCAAGATCAAGATCGTATCTTCACCAACCTATATGGTTTTCAAGACTGGGGTATTGACGCGGCGATGAAACGCGGCGATTGGGACGGCACCAAGGATATTTTGGCGAAAGGTCAAGATTGGATCATCGGTGAGATGAAAGAATCGGGCCTTCGTGGTCGTGGCGGCGCAGGCTTCCCCACGGGTCTTAAGTGGTCCTTCATGCCCAAGGATGTCTCGAGCGGTCCAAGCTATTTGGTTGTTAACGCAGACGAAGGCGAGCCAGGTACCTGTAAAGATCGCGACTTGATGCGTCATGACCCCCATAAGCTGATTGAGGGATGCTTGATCGCTGGTTTCGCGATGAACGCTAGTGCAGCCTATATCTACATTCGCGGTGAATTTCATAACGAGGGCAATGTTCTTGATGCTGCAATCGAGCAAGCGCGGGAAAAAGGCTTCCTTGGCAAGAACGCTTGCGGCTCGGGTTATGATTTCGATGTCTATGTCCACCGGGGTGCAGGCGCCTATATCTGCGGTGAGGAAACCGCACTGATTGAAAGCCTTGAAGGTAAAAAGGGCCAACCGCGCTTAAAGCCGCCATTCCCAGCGAATGTCGGTGTTTGGGGTCGCCCAACAACGGTTAATAATGTTGAATCTATTGCGGTTGCGCCGACTATTTTACGACGCGGCAGCAGCTGGTTCTCAGGACTTGGTCGCCCAAATAATACGGGTACAAAGGTCTTTTGTATTTCTGGTCATGTGAATCGACCATGCAATGTTGAAGAAGAGATGGGCATCCCGTTAAAAGAGCTGATCGATGAGCATTGCGGCGGCGTGATTGGCGGCTGGGATAATTTACAGGCGGTGATTCCAGGAGGATCATCGGTGCCGATGCTACCAAAAGACATTTGCGACACCGTTCTGATGGATTTTGACAGCTTAAAAGAGGTCCAGTCTGGCCTTGGAACGGCTGCGGTTATTGTGATGGACAAGTCAGCGGATTTGATTAAAGCAATTGCTCGCTTGGCTGCCTTTTATACTCATGAAAGCTGCGGTCAGTGCACACCGTGCCGCGAAGGTACTGGCTGGATGTGGCGCGTTATGGAACGCCTGGTCACCGGCGAGGCTGATAAGTCTGAAATTGATATGTTGCTGACTGTCTCAAAGCAGATTGAAGGGCATACGATTTGTGCGCTCGGCGATGCTGCTGCTTGGCCTATTCAAGGGCTTATGAGGCATTTCCGTCCATTGGTTGAAGCGCGCATTGACGCCTATCACAGCGGTAACGCTGTGGCAGCGGAATAGGCCGGGAGAGAAGAATGCCTACATTAACAATAGACGGTAAAGAGATCACAGTTGAAGCGGGCAGCAATGTCTTGCAGGCCTGTGAAGAAGCGGGCGCTGAGATCCCTCGCTTTTGCTATCATGAGCGCCTGAGCATCGCCGGTAACTGTCGAATGTGTTTGGTCGAAATGGAGCGCGCTCCCAAGCCTATCGCTAGCTGTGCGATGCCTGCCGGTGATGGCATGGTGATTAAAACTAATAGCGAGACCGTTAAAAAAGCCCGTGAGGGAGTGATGGAATTTCTGCTGATCAATCACCCGCTCGATTGCCCTATATGTGACCAAGGCGGCGAATGTGATTTGCAGGACCAAGCGATGGCTTATGGTCGCGGCGAAAACCGCTATGAAGAAGCCAAGCGGGCCGTGCCTGAAAAAAACATGGGTCCACTGATCGCGACGGAGATGACCCGCTGCATTCACTGCATGCGTTGCGTCCGTTTTAGCCAAGAAGTTGGCGGCGTAGAAGAGCTTGGTTCGCTCTGGCGCGGCGAGCATACCGAGGTAACTACCTATCTTGATCAGGTTTTAGATAGTGAGATGTCAGGCAATGTGATTGATCTTTGCCCAGTAGGCGCGCTGACCAATAAGCCTTATGCCTTCACGGCTCGCTCGTGGGAGCTCCGCAAGACTGAATCAGTGGATGTGATGGACGCGCTGGGCTCGTCAATTCGGGTTGATTCGCGCGGTACTGCTGTGATGCGTGTGTTGCCCCGATTGAATGAAGAAATTAACGAAGAGTGGATTTCTGACAAAACCCGCTATGCCTGCGACGGTTTAGCGCGGCGCCGCTTGGACACCCCCTATGTGCGGGGATCAGACGGAAAATTGCATGAAACGAGCTGGGCAGCTGCGTTTAACGCAGTTGCTGATGGGCTGAAGGGCGTCAGCGGCGATCAAATCGCTGGGCTCGCTGGCGATTTAGCGGACGCTGAGAGCATGTATGCACTTAAAGAACTATTGGCTAGTCTTGGGAGCGACCGTGTTGAATGCCGTGTGGACGGCGCTGCGCTAGATGCCAGTTGTCGTGCTGGTTATATTATGAACGAAGGCTTGGACGGTCTCTTTGAAGCAGACTATGTGTTGCTTGTTGGCTGTAATCCAAGGATTGAAGCGCCGGTACTGAACAGTCGTATCCTTACGAATGTGCGCCACAATGGCTTGAAGGTTGCAAACATCGGCTCGGCCGAAGCCTTAACCTATGCGGTTGATGAAATGGGTGACGATGCTAGCTTGCTAAGCAGTAAAGCGGTTGCTGACGCGCTGAAAAAAGCCGAGCGTCCAATGATTTTGGTGGGTCAGGGGGCGCTTCAGCGTCCTGATGGGTCGGCAATATTAAAGGCTGCGCGCGATTTGGCCGATAAGCATGCAAAGTCTGACGACTGGAATGGTTTCGCCGTTTTGCATACAGCGGCAGCGCGGGTCGGTGGTCTTGATCTGGGATTAACCTCGGATGGCGGTGTTGATGCAATTTTGAGCGATGCCAAGGCAGGTAAGGTCAAAGCTATGATCTCGCTAGGTGCTGATGAGATTGACACGTCAGCGCTGAAAGAGGCGTTCACGGTTTATATTGGTAGCCACGGCGACGAGGGCGTCAAACATGCCGACGTTATTCTGCCGGCGGCAGCTTACACTGAAAAATCAGCGACTTACGTGAATACAGAGGGCCGGGTTCAGCGCACCGAAAAGGTCGTTTTCGCACCTGGAGAGGCGCGCGAGGACTGGACAATCTTGCGGGCCCTATCCGATGTTCTGGGTCAGCGGTTACCCTTTGATAGCGTTGACGCCCTGCGCGCGCGGATGGACGAAGCCTATCCAGTCTTTGCAACCATTGACGAAAGACAGGCCGCTGCTTGGGGTGACTTCGGCACCAAGGGCGACATTGAGGCGGGTGGCATCTTGCCTGCAATTGATAATTTCTACCTGACAAACCCAATCGCAAGAGCTTCTAAGACGATGGAAGACTGCGTTGCGGCACGTCAATCTGGGGACGGGGAGGCCACGGGCACTCATGGTTGAGGCAATTTATAACGCCTGGTTCGCAGGTTTTGGCGGTGACGATGTCTTCATGCAAGGCATATTGTATATCACCGCGATCGTTGCATCGATTTTATTGGTGGTTTTACCGCTGATGATTGGTGTGGCCATGGTGGTTTATCTACACCGCAAGGTTTGGGGCGCGATTCAGTTGCGCCGTGGCCCAAATGTCGTTGGTCCTTGGGGGCTGTTGCAGTCCTTCGCGGACGGATTTAAACTCTTTTTGAAGGAAACAATCATTCCGGCGCGCGCCAATAAGGCAATCTTCTTAATCGCGCCGATGATTACCTTTACGCTTGCCTTGATTGGTTGGGCGGTCATTCCGTGGGACGCTCAGGCCGCAATTTCTAATATCAATGTGGGTATTCTGTATGTGTTGGCGATCAGTTCGCTGGGTGTGTACGGGATTATCATGTCAGGTTGGGCGTCAAACAGTCGGTATGCCTTCCTTGGGTCCCTTCGATCAGCGGCGCAAATGGTGTCCTATGAGGTCTCGATTGGTTTTGTGTTGATTTGTGTGCTTGTCAAAGTCGGCAGCTTAAACTTATCGGATGTTGTGATCGCTCAGGAGGGCGGTTTCTGGAACTGGCACTTCATCCCGTACTTGCCGATCTTGGTGATATTCTTTATCTCAGCGCTGGCCGAGACAAACCGGCCACCCTTTGATCTACCCGAGGCCGAGGCTGAATTGGTTGCTGGTTATCAGGTGGAATATAGCTCGATGGCGTTTGCGCTGTTTTTCCTCGGAGAATATGCGAATATTCTGTTGATGTCGGCGCTGATGGCGATCCTATTCTTTGGGGGATGGATGGCGCCAGTTGCCTTCCTTGACTTTATTCCCGGGCCAATATGGCTCATTATTAAGATGCTGGTCGGTTTTGTAATGTTTATGGTGGTGTCGGCGATTGTGCCTAGATACCGCTATGATCAGTTAATGCGGTTGGGCTGGAAAGTCTTTCTACCTCTTTCACTCTTTTTTGTGGTGCTTTACTCCGGCCTTAAGGTCGCAGAAGTGCCCTTCTTCAGCTAAGGAAGGAATGTATCGATGAGCACGATTGTTCAAGTTGCGAAAAGCCTTCTGCTGAAGGAGTTTTTGAAGGCCATCTGGTTGGCTTTCAAGATGATGTTTCGACCAAAGCATACGCTGAATTATCCCTATGAAAAGGGACCGCTAAGCCCCCGTTTTCGCGGTGAACACGCGCTGCGCCGCTATCCAAACGGGGAAGAGCGCTGCATTGCCTGTAAGCTGTGTGAAGCGATTTGCCCGGCGCAGGCTATCACGATTGAGGCTGAGCCGAGAGCGGATGGATCACGCCGTACGACACGGTATGACATCGATATGATCAAATGTATTTACTGCGGCTACTGTCAGGAAGCCTGCCCCGTTGATGCGATCGTTGAAGGTCCAAACTTTGAATATGCGACGGAAACGCGTGAAGAGCTTTATTACAACAAAGATAAATTGCTGGCCAATGGTGAGCGATGGGAGCGTGAAATAGCGGCAAATCTTGCTGCTGACGCTCCGTATCGCTGATCTGCCGGAGGGGTGAGATGGATATTTTAGCACTAGCCTTTTATTTGTTCGCCGGGACCGCTGTCGCCAGCGGTGTGATGGTGATCAGTGCCCGCAATCCGGTTCATTCCGTTTTGTGGCTGATTTTGGCATTCTTCAGTGCCGCAGGACTTTTTGTGCTGTTGGGTGCAGAGTTCCTAGCCATGTTGTTGGTGATTGTTTATGTCGGCGCCGTCGCGGTCTTGTTCCTATTCGTTGTGATGATGTTGGATATTGATTTCGTTGAGCTGCGGGAGGGCTTTTTACAGTATCTTCCTGTGGGGCTGACGATTGGGTTGATCCTGCTGGTCGAGCTGGTTTTGGTGGTTGGTATCTGGCAAGCCGCGCCCGGAACTGATTTATCAGTAATGCCCATAATTCCGGCAGATAGTAACAATACCAAAGACTTAGGAATGCTGGTTTACACGGACTATGTCTATGTCTTCCAGGCAGCGGGTATGGTTTTGCTGGTGGCAATGATCGGGGCGATTGTCCTGACCCACCGGACGCGCCCGGGCGTTAAGCGACAGGTGATCAATGATCAGGTTGCTCGCCGCCCAGAGGATGCTTTCGAATTGGTTGATGTTGAGTCCGGCGAGGGTATTGGCGGCGCCAGCAGCAACAAAAAGCTGAAAGGGAAGGCGTCATGAGTATTGGTCTAGGGCACTATCTTACTGTTGCGGCTATCCTTTTCGTGCTTGGTGTGTTTGGCATTTTCCTAAACCGGAAGAATGTGATCATTATCTTGATGTCCATAGAGCTGATGCTTCTGGCCGTGAATATCAATCTAGTCGCGTTTTCAGCGCACCTGAGTGATTTGACGGGCCAAATTTTCGCGATGTTCGTTTTAACGGTCGCCGCCGCCGAGGCAGCGATTGGTCTGGCCATCTTGGTCATCTATTTCCGTAACCGTGGGTCAATCGCGGTTGAAGACATTAATCAGATGAAAGGCTAGGCAGACGATGTATCATGCTATTGTGTTTCTGCCGCTGATCGGCTTCCTGCTCGTTGGACTATTTGGTCGCCGTTTGGGTGACCGGATGAGCCAGCTGATAACGGCTGGTTTCGTATCGATTGCTGCAATCCTTTCATGGATTGCGTTCAGTAATATCGCTCTGAGTGGCGGCGACGCTGTCAATATGACTGTCTTGAAGTGGGTATCCTCTGGCGATCTGACGTTTAATTGGGCCTTCAAGATTGATACGCTTACCGCTGTGATGCTGGTGGTGGTTAACAGCGTGTCCGCCTTGGTACACTGGTACAGTGTCTCCTATATGGAAGAGGACCCTGATAAGCCGCGGTTCTTTGCCTATCTATCGCTATTTACGTTTGCCATGCTGATGCTGGTAACCTCGGACAATCTCATTCAGATGTTCTTCGGCTGGGAAGGCGTTGGTTTAGCGTCATACCTGCTGATTGGCTTTTGGTACAAGAAGAAGTCCGCTGCCAACGCTGCGATCAAGGCATTTGTTGTCAACCGTATCGGTGATTTTGGCTTCTCGCTTGGAATTTTCGCATGTTTCTGGACCTTTGGCAGCGTCGAATTTGATGTGATTTTCGCGAATGCCGAAGCCTATAAAGATGCGACGATCAGCTTCCTTGGTACAGACTGGCATGCGCTGACTATTATATGTTTGCTCTTGTTCATTGGTGCCATGGGTAAATCTGCTCAGCTTGGGCTGCATACATGGCTACCGGATGCGATGGAAGGGCCGACCCCAGTGTCAGCGCTCATTCACGCTGCAACCATGGTAACCGCAGGCGTCTTCTTGGTGGCTCGTTTCTCGCCAGTGTATCAGTTTGCGCCAGATGCCCTTGTTGTTGTGACCATCGTTGGCGCATCAACGGCATTCTTTGCGGCGACGGTTGGCCTGGTTCAAAATGATATCAAGCGGGTGATTGCTTATTCAACCTGTTCGCAGCTTGGCTATATGTTCTTCGCACTGGGTGTCGGTGCATATGGCGGCGCTATCTTCCACCTGTTCACGCACGCCTTCTTTAAAGCTTTGTTGTTTCTAGGTGCTGGCTCGGTTATTCATGCCATGCACCATGAGCAAGACATGCGGAAGATGGGTGGTCTGTTTAAGAAGATACCTTTCACTGCATCCGTGATGCTGATCGGAACGCTGGCGATCACAGGTGTGCCGCTCCTATCTGGATTTTATTCAAAGGATGCGATCATTTACTCAGCGGCGATCTCTACCAGCTTTGGGGCGCAATTTGCCTTTGTGATGGGTATTGCTGCGGCGCTGTGCACCAGCTTTTATAGCTGGCGCCTGGCTTTCATGACGTTCTTTGGTAAGACGCGCGCTGACAAGCATACGTATGATCACGCGCACGAAGGCCCTCTCGCGATGACTGTGCCGCTGGCTATCTTGGCGTTTGGTGCTGTGGCGGCGGGTATGATCTTTGCGCCATACTTCATCGGCGATGCGCGGCTTGCCTTCTGGGACGGAGCGATTGTTACCGCCGCTGGGGATGTTCTTGATCAGGCGGCTGGGATTACGTCTCTTGCGCTCAAGGAAGCACCGTTGGCGGCTATGATTATCGGTTTGCTGATTGCATGCTATTTCTACCGTCCGTTCAAATGGATGGGGGAGAGCACTGATTTGCCACGGCGTACAGCTGAGACCTTCGACGGCCTTTACACATTCCTATTAAACAAATGGTACTTTGACGAGCTATACGACTTCTTGTTTGTGCGCCCAGCCTTTGCGATTGGACGAATTTTCTGGAAGAAGGGTGACGGCGCGACGATCGATGGCTTTGGGCCTGACGGCGTTTCTTCACTGGTGCGCCGTGTGGCGGCAAGGTTACGCGAAGTACAGACCGGTTATCTTTATCATTATGCCTTTGCGATGCTGATCGGCGTTGCTCTGGTCGTTACATATTTCATGTATACGTCCAGCGGTGGCGGGCATTAGGCGGGGACACAGACAATGGATTTGAGCTCTTTCAATCTTCTGACCTATATGATGATCATCCCGCTATTTGGCGCGGTGGTTATTTTGTTCAGTCGTAATCCTGATAGCGCGATTGCAAACGCGAATGTTCGACTTGTGGCGCTGGTGGTGGCTGTTACAGTCTTCCTGCTATCGCTCGTGCTGTGGGCTGGGTTCGACCCGAGCACTGCCGAGATGCAATTTGTCGAGAAATATCAGTGGTTCGGTAATATTAACTATTATGTTGGCGTCGACGGCATCTCGATGTTGTTCGTTGTTCTATCAGCTTTTTTGATGCCGATTTGTATCCTTGCCAGTTGGGAGACAATACAGCATCGCGTTAAAGAATATATGATTGCCTTTTTGGTGTTGGAAACACTGATGATTGGTGTGTTTAGTGCCCTTGATATATTCCTGTTCTACGTCTTCTTTGAGGGTGGCTTAATCCCGATGTTCCTGATCATTGGAATTTGGGGCGGCAAGGAGCGGATTTACGCGTCTTATAAGTTCTTCCTTTATACGTTGCTTGGCTCAGTGCTTATGCTTGTGGCTATGCTTTATATGATCAACACCGCGGGTACGACTGATATTCCGGTGCTGATGCAGTATGATTTCCCAATCGATGTACAGATGTGGCTATGGCTTGCCTTCTTCGCCAGTTTTGCGGTGAAGATGCCAATGTGGCCGGTTCATACATGGCTGCCGGATGCTCACGTTCAGGCACCTACAGCAGGATCCGTGATCCTAGCAGGTGTGCTGCTGAAAATGGGTGGTTACGGCTTTTTGCGATTTAGCTTGCCAATGTTCCCCGATGCGACAGTTGAGTTCACTTGGCTGGTCTTCGGCCTCAGCGTTATCGCGGTCATCTACACATCGCTTGTGGCGCTGGTTCAAGAGGACATGAAAAAGCTGATCGCTTACAGCTCGGTTGCGCACATGGGTTTTGTGACGATTGGTATCTTTGTTTTAAACCATCAGGGTATCGAAGGTTCGATCTTCCAGATGCTTAGCCATGGTATCGTCTCGGGAGCATTGTTCCTGTGCGTTGGCGTGGTGTATGACCGGATGCATACCCGCGACATCAGCCGTTATGGCGGCCTGAGTAGCAACATGAAGGCCTACGCTGTGATCTGGATGATCTTTGCAATGGCTAGTGTTGGCTTGCCAAGCACCAGCGGCTTTGTTGGTGAGGTTTTGGTGCTGTTCGGTGCCTTTAAGTGGAGCAGTTGGCTTGCACTTGGTGCAGCTACCGGTGTGATATTGAGCGCCGCCTATATGCTGCTCTTGACAAAGAATTTGATCTTTGGCGAGCTGACTAGCGAAGAGACGCGGTCGATGAAAGATCTGACCCCTCGTGAATATGCTCTTTTTGTACCCTTGGTCGCTGTTGTCTTCTGGATGGGTATCTATCCCGAAAGCTTCCTAAAGCCGATGCGGGTCTCGGTCGCACATCTCATCGAAACGCGGCTTGATCCAGCGATGGAGCGAGCTGGCCTTAATGAACCCCATACGGCGGACGCTGATTCCGCATATCAGGAGTAACGATCCATGACAGGAACTGTTCCAAACCTGATTCCAGCCATGCCAGAGATTATTTTGGCGTTGGGCGCGATGGCGCTGTTGATGCTGGGTGTCTTCCAAAAAGGCAATACTTTTCGGCAAGTCGCGCTGGGCGCTATGACGCTGATGATTGCTGTGGCCGCTGTGTTGATCAGTGTGGTGGGCGGCGAAACCCAAGTGACCTTTAATAATATGTTCGTCACCGATAGTTTCGCTATTTATATCAAGTTATTGATTTTGCTAGGCTCTATCGTTGCCATTATGCTGTCGATGAAGTTTATGCAGGTGCACCAACTTGACCGTTTTGAATATCCGGTCCTGATTGTGATCGCGACGCTGGGCATGTTTATGATGGTGTCGGCGAACAGTTTGTTAAGTCTGTATCTAGGCCTAGAGCTGCAAAGTTTGTCGCTATATGTTTTGGCGGCTTTTGCGCGCGACCGAAACCGTTCAACTGAATCTGGTTTGAAGTATTTCGTATTGGGAGCAATCTCATCTGGCATGCTTCTATACGGTATCTCGCTCGTGTACGGCTATGCGGGCAGCGTTGATTTTGCCGCCGTTTCAGCGGCGGTGACAGTTGATACGGCTGGCGATAATCTAGGCATTGTTATTGGCTTGGTCTTTATCCTAGCTGGGCTGGGTTTCAAGGTGTCAGCTGTCCCCTTCCATATGTGGACCCCTGATGTTTATGAGGGCGCACCAACGCCCGTGACGGCTTTCTTTGCAGCAGCGCCCAAAGTGGCGGCGCTTGCATTATTCGCTCGGGTTATGCTGGATGCTTTCCCTGCAATGGCCGATCAGTGGCAGCAGGTCGTGATTTTCATGTCGGTCGGGTCGATGATTGTCGGCGCTTTTGTTGCGTTTATGCAAACAAACATCAAGCGACTGATGGCCTATAGCTCGATTGGTCATGTTGGTTATGCCCTGATGGCCATTGCTGCCGGCACGCAGCAAGGTGTTGAGGCTTTGCTTATTTATGTGACCTTTTATTTGATCATGACCGTCGGTGTTTTCGGTGCGATCCTATCCATGCGCCGTAGCGAAGGCATGGTTGAGGACATTGATGACCTGTCTGGTCTATCGCAGACAAACTTGCCGATGGCGATTGCCATTGCGATCTTTATGTTCTCGCTTGCAGGTATTCCGACGCTTGCCGGCTTCTTTGGTAAATATTATGTCTTCTTGGCGACGATTGATGCCGGACTGTATGCGCTGGCGACAATCGGTGTGTTGGCCAGCGTGGTGAGTGCTGTTTATTACTTGCGGATTATCAAGGTGATGTTCTTTGATGAACCAGTCGCCCCAATGGAAGAGCAGCATTGTAAGATGGTTGGCGGTGTTGTCGGCATATCTGCGGTTATCAACTCGCCGGTATCAGCGCTTTTGATTGCTCCGATTGCTTTGTGGGCTGGTTGGGCCGCGTCGAGCTTGGGTAGTTAAGCCCAGTCCATGAGCAACGGAATCCAGAATATTTCTGCCCTGATGCCTGATGGTGTCGGGGCTTTTCTTTTTGAATCGGTTGGTAGTACGAATGATGAAGCGCGAACCCTTTTCCAGCAAGGGCAGCCGCTTCCTCTTTGGGTGACAGCTAAGGCCCAGAACCAGGGCCGTGGTCGTCGTGGCCGGATTTGGACGGGTATGGACGGCAACTTGTTCGCATCGCTGGTAACGCCTATGCCAAAAGCTGTTGCGGGACTTCCTTTTGTTGCAGCTCTATCCGTGCGGGCAGCGCTTATTGAGGCTGGGCTGAGCGATGATTGTGTAGCTTGCAAGTGGCCGAACGATGTCTTGATTAATGGGGCGAAGGTCGCAGGGATTTTGATTGAGGCTGAAGCGCCGCTTACAGCAGGGGGGCAGGGCACTGTCATCGTTGGCACTGGGGTGAATCTGGCTGCATCCCCGACCGATACGCCTTATCCTGCTACCTCGGTATTTGATCATTTGGGGAAAGCCATTGATCCCATCCTGTTTTTGGCCTACCAAGCGAGCGCTTTTAAAAGGCTGCTAGCGGTATTAGATGGTGGTGGGCTTCGATCAATTTGCGACGAGTGGCTGTCGGTCGCGGTAGGAGTCGGCGAGGATGTTGAAGCGCGAATGGCCGATGAGACTATCCGCGGTACATTTAAAGGGATAGCCGACGATGGGGCATTTCTGTTAGGTGTTGATGGGCGTATGGACGCTGCAAACGAGCGCAAGCTTTATGTTGCGGACATTTTTCCTTTGACGCATAAGATAATCTGAAAGGCTGAGACGTTATGTTATTAACAATTGATGCCGGTAACACGAACACGGTTTTTGCGCTTCTTCGCGGTGAGAAGGTGATAGCCGAGTGGCGGCTTTCGACCTTGGATCAGCGGACATCAGACGAATATATCGTTTGGCTGTCGCACCTGTTGACCCTGAATAATGTCGATCGCAGTGAAATCACTGGCGCCATTATAGCGTCTGTTGTGCCGACTGTTCAGTGGCCGCTAGAACAATTATGTAAGAAGCTATTTGAAGTCCAGCCCATCGTTGTTGGTACGAAAGGCGTTGAACTGGGCGTAAAGGTGAAAATCCCTAATCCCGCTGAAGTCGGCGCTGATCGACTAGTAAACGCAGTCGCCGGTAATGCCTTGTACGGCGGGCCGCTGGCGATTATCGACTTTGGGACTGCAACCACGTTTGATATCGTTGGAAAGTCAGGGGCATACCTTGGCGGCATCATCTGTCCGGGTATAAACTTATCGTTGTCGGCTCTGCATATGGCCGCTGCGAAGTTACCGCATATTGCTATTCAGGCACCAACCAGTAAGAAAGTCACCGGCAAAACGACCTTAGAGGCGATGCATAGTGGTATTTTCTGGGGATATATGTGTATGATTGAGGGCTTGGTGGTGCGTTTGAAAGCCGAGCATTCACAGGATATGAAGGTCATCGCTACTGGCGGCCTTGCAAAGATTTTCGCGAATAGAACCGAAGCAATCGACTATGTGGCCAGTGATTTAACACTGCAAGGCCTCCGATTGATTTTTGAACTGAACCAATAATTTATAGATCGTTTTGAGTTATGTCCTACCTATCGAACCATAAAGATAAATTGCTCTTCCTCCCGTTGGGTGGCTCCGGTGAAATCGGAATGAACCTCAATCTTTACGGCGCCGAAGGGCGCTGGTTAATGGTTGATCTTGGCATGTCATTCTGTGATGAACGCTATCCGGGCTGTGACCTGTTATTTCCTGATACTCGCTTCATCGAAGAAGAGCAGGAAGACCTAGAAGCAATCGTGCTTACCCACGGTCATGAAGATCATATTGGAGCGCTGCCGCATTTATGGAAACGCCTCCGGGTACCGGTGTATGCCACTGCTTTCACCGCTGAATTGGTACGCGGGAAGCTACAGGAACACGGCCTTGAAGGCATCGTCCCTTTGCATATCGTGAAGCCTCATGAAGAGATTGACCTTGGGCCGTTTAAGGTAACTTATATTCCGCTCGCGCACTCTATCGCCGAGGGGCACGGCCTTGTTATTGAGACCGGCAAAGGCAGGCTGTTTCACACGGGGGACTGGAAGCTGGATGAAAACCCGATTATCGGACCAGACTGTCCATCAGACCACTTAAAGGCACTTGGCGACAAAGGCGTGCTGGCAATGCTGACCGACAGCACCAATGTCTTCAATGAGCGTGAATCCGGCTCTGAAACCTTGGTCTATGAGAATTTATTGCCCATAGTAGCCGAACAGAAGGGCAGGGTAGTCGTGACGACTTTTGCCTCGAATGTTGCGAGATTAGATACGGCTGGCCGCGTCGCCCGTGAAACAGGTCGTCATTTGGTGCTGCTGGGGCGCTCCATGACGCGGATTGTATCTGCGGCGAAGGCCACCGGCTATTTAAAGGATTTTCCGGCGACAATCGACCCAGCAGAGGCCGATGCGTTGCCCAAAGATAAAGTCATGTTTTTGTGTACTGGCTGTCAAGGTGAGCCGCGCGCTGCTCTATCTCGTATCGCTCGCGGCGACCACCCGAACCTGTATCTATCTAAGGGTGACACGGTGATTTTCTCTAGCAAGATGATCCCTGGTAATGAGGTATCACTGGGTTATCTTTTCAACGACCTAGCGCTGGCAGAGATCAATGTCATCACCGAAAAGGATGCTCCGATCCATGTGTCTGGTCATCCGGGGCAAAGCGAACTGGCCCAGATGTATGAGTGGGTTCGGCCAACAGTAGCCATTCCTGTACACGGCGAATTTCAGCACCTTCGCAAGCACCGGGATTTTGCAAAAAGCCTACAGGTTCGCCATGCGCTCGCACCCAAAAATGGTGACATCATCGAGATTTCCGAGAACGGCGCTCATGTGATTGACCAAGCGCCCTTTGGCCGTTTGATTTTGGACGGCAAGGAATTGGTGCTCTCGGGCGGAGCATCTATCGTGGAACGCCGCCGCATTCGCGATAATGGATATGTCAGTGTTGCGCTGGTTCTGGATAAGAATGGTGATCTAGCAAGCGAACCAGCCGTACAAAGTAAGGGTTTACCGCGAAGTGACGATGACACACTAGAAGATCAATTGATCACGGCGGTGGAAGAATACTTCTCGCATATGCGTCGCCGGGACAAGATGGATGATTTCAAAGTGGAAGATGCTGTTAGAATCTCGATAAGGCGCAGCACTCGGAAAAAGCAAGGGCGTAACCCAACAGTAGACGCCCTCATATTTCGCCCCGAAGACATAACATTATAGGATTTATGATGATCGGAAAATTGAACCACGTTGCTATCGTAGTCCCTGACTTGGAGGCGGCCTCGAACTTGTACCGCAGCACACTAGGGGCAGATGTGTCTGAACCAGAAGATCTGCCGGACCACGGTGTAACGACGGTTTTTGTTAATCTTCCCAATACAAAGATTGAGCTGCTGCACCCGTTGGGCGCAGACTCGAGCATCGCTAAGTTTTTGCAAAAGAACCCATCGGGGGGCATGCATCACATTTGCTATGAGGTTGATGACATTTTGGCGGCAAGAGATCATTTGATCAACGAAGGTGCTAGGATATTGGGTGATGGTGAGCCCAAGATCGGAGCGCATGGGAAGCCTGTATTGTTCCTGCATCCCAAGGATTTTTGCGGTACACTCGTTGAGATAGAACAGAATTAGGGAGTGCGAAATGTCTATAGTGAATATATTGATGGTATTCTTCATTTCTTGGTGGATGATATTTTTTACGATGCTGCCTGTGGGCGTTAAAGGCCAACATGAATCGGATGAGGATATGGTCAAAGGCACCGATCCGGGTGCGCCAGTGAAGCCGGAACTTTTGAAGAAAGCCATTCGAACAACCATTATAACCGTTGTATTTACAGCGGTTTTTTGGGGCGTTGCGGAAAGCGGTTGGATTGATTTTAGGTTGATGTCTGAAAAAGCTTATTCTTAACAAGCCTTATCGATAAGAAATGAGACCATAAAAAAAGCAAGGCAGCCTGCCTTGCTTTTTTACGAAACCATCGATCTATAAAAACCGCTGGTGCCCCTCCCAGAGCCTAGGCCGCGTGTTGATCACGCCTTCCCGTTACCGATAGAGGATAGACCCGGGGATTGTCCTTTGTCACCCTCATGTATGCTCTGATCTAGAGATGTCTTGAGAGTGATGTGGGCTTTGTTGCGGAATTGTCACAAAATGGGCGGGTTTCGCAGTAAAAGTTGGTATTCAAGCCCAGTGTCATAAAATCCAAGGCGGTCTATCGTTTGAGGGTTGCCAAGGGGACAATGGCTTGGCAAAAGAGACTATGTCATACACTATCAGGTTAAACTGACTTTCAAAGGACCAAATATATGCGCATGAGCCGCTATTTTCTGCCAATTTTAAAAGAAACGCCTTCAGAGGCACAGATAGTTTCGCATAGATTGATGCTGCGGGCTGGGATGATCCGGCAAAGCAGTGCAGGGATTTATAGCTGGCTTCCCCTCGGCTTGAGGGTCCTTAAGAAAATTGAGGCGATTGTCCGAGATGAGCAGGATGCAGCCGGGGCGCAAGAAATCTTAATGCCGACGATACAGTCCGCTGAACTGTGGCAGGAAAGCGGTCGCTATGATGATTACGGTGCTGAAATGTTGCGCATCACGGACCGTCATAAGAGGGACATGCTGTATGGCCCAACGAACGAAGAACAGATCACAGATATTTTTCGCAAGGATATCAAGTCTTATCGGGACTTGCCGAAAAACCTGTATCAAATCCAATGGAAGTTCAGAGATGAAATCCGCCCAAGGTTTGGCATCATGCGAGGGCGCGAATTTTTGATGAAGGATAACTATAGCTTCGATTTAACACCGGAAGCTGGAGTTTTGTCTTATAATACAATGTTCATTGCCTACCTGCGTACATTTGCGCGGCTTGGTCTGAAAGCTATTCCAATGCGGGCCGATACTGGCCCGATCGGTGGCGAGCTGAGCCACGAGTTTATTGTTGTCGCAGAGACTGGCGAAAGCGAGATTTTTTATGAGAGCGCCTTCGATAATTTCGATCCCCTAGCGATCGAGGCCGATTACGGCGGAGATCTGCAGCCGATTGTCGATCACTGGACGAGCCACTATGCAGCCACAGATGAAATGCATGACGCATCCAATTGCCCTGACAGACTAGTGACGGGGCGAGGAATCGAAGTCGGGCACATCTTCTTCTTTGGCGATAAATATTCAAAGTCGATGGGAGCTCAGGTTCAAAATGCTGATGGCGAAATGGTCAATGCGCAGATGGGGAGTTATGGCATTGGTGTAAGCCGGCTGCTGGGCGCGATCATCGAAGCATCCCATGATGACAATGGCATTATCTGGCCCGAGAGCGTTGCACCATACAAAGTCGGCTTGATCAACATGCAGGTCAAAGATGACGACTGCACAGCGACATGCGATAAAATATACAAAACGCTGCAAAGCCAGGGCGTCGATGTCCTGTATGAAGACACCAGTGAGCGGGCGGGTGGCAAGTTTGCTAAGATGGACCTAATTGGCTTGCCATGGCAGCTAATCGTGGGGCCTCGGGGTTTGAAAAACGGAACCGTCGAGCTGAAAAATCGCGCGACAAGTGAGCGTGTCGAGCTATCCGTTGAAGCCGCCGTTTCGCAGTTAGTAGGATAGGATCAATGTTCTTTCTCAGCCCCTTTGAGCGGACGGTTTCGAAGCGTTTTTTGTCTTTTCGCCGCCAAGACGGGATTATCTCGTTGACAACAATCTTATCTGTATTGGCGATTTCTATTGGGATATGGGCGCTTGTTTTCGTCTCCAGCGTTATGAATGGCTTTCGGGAACAATTGTTAGACACGGTGCTAGGCTATCATGGGCATGTTTTGGTTCAAAGCTACAGTGACCGTAAGATTTCAGATTATGAGACACTAGAAGCCGACCTAATGACAGTGGACGGGGTGGTGCGAACCTTGCCCTTTGTTGAGAGCTTTGCAATGGTTACGCGAGGGACATTCGCGGGCGGTGCTATCGTTCGGGGGTTTCCTGATAATCATTTCAAAGCCGAAGACATCGGTATTCAAAAGGTGCGATCCGGATCGCTTGAGGATGCGCTAGATCAAGGGGGCGTGATCATTGGTTACGAGTTAGCCCGGCGACTGGGCATTGTTCCCGGGGACACGATTACGCTGATACCCGGCAAGATGGTCTCAACCCCGATGGGGTCAGCGCCTAGGTTTGTTCAGTTTCCCGTGAGCGCGATTGTCGAGATTGGCGTTTATCAGTTCGATGAGAGCTTTATTGGCATGCCGCTTATCGATGCTCAGGTTTTGTTTCAGATGCGGGACCAAGTATCAACGATCGAGGTTTTCCTTGAGGATCCAGAAATGGTCGAGCAGCTGGAGGGTGAATTTGCCGATGTGGTTGATGGACGTGGCCACATAACGCACTGGAAGAAGTTCAATGCCAGCATTGTCCAAGCGCTGGACCTAGAGAAACTCGTCATGTTTCTGGTTGTTGCGCTGATTGTCTTTGTGGCCTGCTTTAACATCACCACATCCCAGATTATGTCGGTCAAGGATCGAACGGGGGATATTGCCATCCTTCGTACGATCGGCTGTTCGACGGGTTCAATCAGGCGGATATTTATGAGCAGTGGCCTCGCCATTGGCTTATTTGGGATATTGAACGGCGCTTTTTGGGCGACGCTTTGGATTTGGTTCTTGCCGGAGATTGTTGAAGTTGTTCAGTTTGTTTTGGGTATTCAGGTATGGGACCCGTCAACCCGCTTCATTACGTCGCTGCAAGCGCGGGTGAATTGGGCTGAGGTCTCGGGGTTTGTATTGATGGCGGTTGGCTTATCATTCTTTGCCAGTTTGTTGCCTGCCATTCGGGCTGCGAAAACTGACCCTGTTGAAATATTGCGGCAGGAGTAGGATCATTATGAAAGATAAGCAGAGCCAAGAATTAGAAGGCAAAGCGAAGACCTCCTCTAGCGTCTTGTCGATGACCGATATGCACCGCACATATCATCAAGGGGAGAAGTCGCTGGAGATATTACGAGGCGTTAACCTCGAAATAGGCGAGGGCGAGGTTGTCGCGCTTGTCGGTGTCTCGGGATCAGGTAAGTCGACTTTGCTGCAAATAACCGGTCTTTTGGACACAGGATTTGATGGACAGTTTTCTCTTTTCGGGAAGCCAGTGGCTGACTTGAATGAGGCTGATAGAACCGAGACGCGACTAAGGGGGCTAGGGTTTGTTTATCAGCGGCACCATTTATTGCCCGATTTTACTGCGCTAGAAAACGTTATGATGCCCTTGTTAATTGCTGATGGAGATCAGGCAGATGCTACGAGAATGGCGCGTGAGCTGTTAGCTGAATTGGGGCTGTCGGAGCGTGAAGACCACTTTCCAAGCCAATTATCCGGCGGCGAACAGCAGCGGGTGGCAATCGCTCGGGCAATGGTAGGCCAGCCAAAACTTTTATTAGCTGACGAACCAACGGGTAATTTAGACTGGGAAACAGCCGACCGTGTTATGACTCTGATGTTAGAGCAGGTCCGAAAGCGTGGGCTATCAGCTCTTATTGTCACCCATGACCGTGATATTGCGGGACGGATGGATAGGGCCTTGCATTTGGTCGAAGGCAGATTATCCAGCTTGTAATATAGTGGGTGGAGTGCCATTCTATAGTCGAGGTTTAAAGCAGGGATAATATGATGGAACATCTACTATATATCAATTGGCTTGGTGCGGTGCTTGCTGGTTTTGCCAGTATCATTATTGGCGGTATTTGGTATTCGCCGTTTGTCGCGGGTAAGATATGGATGAAGGTGTCTGGGTTTGACCCAGAAAAGGCGGGAGCGCCGCTCGCCGCAATGATAACGAGCTTTATCTCAAATACTGTTTTCGCGGCCTTGTTATCGCTCGTGCTAACAGCGACCGGGGCATATGAAGCGGGATTGCATGTGGTTGCAAGCTACGGTCTGTTCATGGCGATCGTGGTAGCAGCAGCCTCATGGCAAAATTACGCTTTTGAAAATAAGTCGATTGCGCATTTCTTAGTTCATACAGGAAATCATATCGTTAGCATGGTTGCCATGTCGTTTATCCTAGCTCTGGTTTAACGATCACACCGATCACACCGATCACACCGATCACACCGATCACAGGCGGAGACGGACGGTATAATGAGCTATGCAGGCTTTGTTCATTTGCGCGTTCATACAGCTTATTCGCTGTCTGAGGGCGCTATCCACATCAAGGACTTGATGAAGCAGTGTCAGGGGCACGGCTTTCCTGCTGTTGCGATGACCGATACCAATAATATGTTCGGCGCACTTGAGTTTTCCACCTACGGCGCGGATGCAGGCATTCAACCGATTGTTGGTGTTACGCTTAATGTAACGAACCCTTGGCTAAAGCATGACCCACGAAAAGTGCACGCGCCTGATCCTGACCGGCTTATTCTGCTAGCAAAAGACCAAGCGGGATATAAAAATTTAATGGTGATCGTGTCTCGCGCTCACCTCAGCGCACCGGATGGCGAGCCTCCTCAAGTCTCCATCGACGATTTGAAAGATCATAGCGAGGGCATCATTGCCCTGAGCGGCGGCGTCAGCGGTATGATTGGGCGGTTGTTGTTGGCAGGCGATCAAGGGGCAGCTGATGAAGCCGTGGAGCGCTTATCACAGATATATAGCGATAGACTTTATATAGAAATTCAGCGCCACGGACAGCCCAACGAGGAAGCCACTGAGGAAGACTTCTTAGACCTTGCGTGGAAATTTAATCTGCCCATCGTTGCGACCAATGAAGCCTATTTTACTAAGCCCGATATGTATGACGCACACGATGCACTGCTGTGTATGGCAGACAAGACCTATGTCGCTGAAAAAGATAGGCGACGAGTAACGCCTGAGCACCGCTTTAAAACGGCACAGGAAATGATCGAGCTGTTTCGCGACCTGCCTGAAGCTATTGATAATACGCTCGTTATTGCCCGCAGATGTAGCTGGAAGGTTGATAAAATACCTCCTATTTTGCCTAACTTTGCTCAGGGGTCAGGGCTTTCTGAGGAAGACATGCTGAGGGAAATGTCAAAAGAGGGCCTGTCGCAGCGTCTGAGCGAGTTGGAGACATATCCAGAAATTGAAGGCCTATCGGCAGAAGATCAAGCCAAGCCCTATTGGGATCGCTTGGATTTCGAGCTAAATGTTATCAACAACATGGGTTTCCCGGGCTATTTCTTGATCGTTGCTGACTTTATTCAATGGTCGAAAGACAATGGTATTCCTGTCGGCCCAGGCCGTGGCTCTGGTGCTGGCTCAGTAGTGGCGTGGGCACTTAAAATTACCGATCTTGACCCTCTGCGGTTCAATCTACTATTCGAGCGATTTTTGAATCCTGAGCGCGTGTCCATGCCTGACTTTGATATCGATTTCTGTCAAGATAAGCGCGACCGAACGATCAGATACGTTCAGGATAAATATGGGCACGATCAAGTTGCGCAGATCATTACTTTTGGAAAGCTGCAAGCGCGCGCCGTCTTAAAATCAGCGGGCAGGGTAATGCAGCAACCATACCCGGTCACCGAGCGACTGGCGAAACTGATACCCAATGATCCGGGCAACGCGATGACCCTCAGCGAGGCCTATGCGTCGGAGCCTCGCCTGGTGCAAGAGGTTCGCGACGACGAGCTGACGCGGCAGGTGTGGGACCGAGCGCTAAAGCTGGAAGGGATGTTCTCCCACAGTTCGACCCACGCAGCGGGTGTTGTGATCGGAGATCGCCCGCTTGATCAATTGGTGCCGCTTTACCGCGACCCAAACTCTGATATGCCTGTCACTCAGTTCAATATGAAATGGGTTGAGGAGGCTGGTCTGGTGAAGTTTGACTTTCTAGGCCTTAAAACGCTAACAGTTCTTGATCGCGCGGTGGATTATATTGCTGAGCGCGGGATTGACATTGATCTTCAAAAACTAGCGCTAGATGACGCTAAAACCTATGAGCTTTTATCGGCGGGCCAGACATCGGGCGTTTTCCAGCTGGAAAGCACAGGGATGCGCGCTGTGCTGAAGGGCCTAAAGCCTGATGTGTTTGAAGATATCATTGCAGTGGTCGCACTATACCGACCCGGTCCAATGGCGAATATCCCTATTTACGTAGAGCGCAAGCATGGCCGCGAACAGGTCGAATATAAGCATGAGATGTTGCAGGAAATCCTTGAGGAAACAAACGGTATCTTCATTTACCAAGAGCAGGTTATGCAGCTTGCTCAGATCATGGCAGGTTACAGCCTTGGGCAAGCGGATTTGCTACGCCGGGCGATGGGTAAGAAGATCGCGTCCGAAATGGAAGAACAGGTCGAGATTTTTGTGGCGGGCGCAGAAAAGCGGGGCGTTAAAAAGAAAGTTGCCGAAGAAATCTTTAACGATGTGAAGGCTTTTGCTTCGTATGGCTTCAACAAGTCCCACGCCGCGGCTTATGCGCTGATTGCTTATCAAACCGCTTATCTGAAAGCCAATTACCCTGTCGAGTTCATGGCTGCGATCATGACGTTGGACCTTGGTAATACCGATAAACTGGGCGCCTTCAGGCGTGAGTTAATGGCGATGGAAGTGCCGCTGCTTCTGCCTGACATCAATGCCTCTGAGGCGGTGTTTGCAGTGCAGCCTGTTGATACGCCTTACTGCGACGATGATGATGATCCAAGGCGCAACCGCGCGGTTCGCTACGCCTTGGCTGCGATCAAAGGTGTTGGTGAGAAGGCGGTAGATTCGATCGTTGACGAGCGTAAAAAGAACGGTCCGTTTAAAGACTTGATCGATTTTGCTGAGCGCGTTGACGCGAAACTTCTCAATCGCCGTCAGATGGAGCAGTTGGCTGCGGCGGGAGCTTTTGATAGCTTGGACAATGACCGCGCTAGGGTGTTTCGGTCCGCTGAAATTTTGATCAAAAACGCCCAGGTGGCCCAGCAAGAGCGCGAGAGCAACCAAGAGAGCCTTTTCGGCGGTGATATGGGGGTTGATGTTGAAAAGCCAGTCCTGCCTAGTGGAACCCCGTGGACGGATTCGGAGATGCTGGCCGCAGAGTTAAAAGCGATTGGTTTCTATCTTTCGGCGCACCCGCTGGATAGCTATGCTAGTATTTTGGCGCGTGAGCGAATTGTACCAAGTCATGAAGTGTTCAATGATATAGGTATGGTCGGGCAACGGATCCGGATGGCAGGGGCGATTGATAGTTACCGTGAAGGGACCAGCAAAAAGAACAATCGTAAGTTTGGGTCTATGATGCTGTCGGACCCAACAGGTAGCTTTGATCTGTTGATTTTCGAAGATGAGCTAGAGCGCACGCGGGCCTTAGTGGAAGAGGGCGCACCCTTAGTCGTTCAGGTGGAAGTCCGCAAACGGCCCGACGATGAAATGATTAGACTGTCTTGCCGGGGCATGGAAAGCCTAGAGAGTGTCGCCGCACAAAGTGGAACAGGCCTGTTGATTGAGCTGAAACCGGTCGAAGATATTGAGGCCGTAAAACGGACCATTGAAGGCGTTAAAGCAGCTCTGGATAGATCAAAAGGCGGTCGTGGAAAAGTGATCTTTCGTGCGCCCGTTGGCAAAACGTCGCGACGCGCAGAAATACGGGTGCCCGGCGGCCATAAGGTGACACCGCAATTGCAGCAAGCGATAAAAGCAGACTTGGGCGTCTTGTACGTCGAAGAGGTCTAATGGAAGCCCCTAAAAGTTCAAACGCCAGTTCATCCGCTGGTTCATCCGCTAGTTCAGGCTCCGCAACTTTGTCTGCATCGGTGCTTATTGTCCGCGATACATATAAGGGCATTAAAGTGTTGATGATGACCCGTGCCGCTGATTTGTCCTTTGCTGGCGGAGCCGTGGTATTCCCTGGCGGGAAAGTCGATCCGGATGATAGTGATATCGCAGCTTGGCGGAGGGTTTTGGGGCCTCATAGCAGTTTACATGACGTTGGGCTTCGGATAGCGGCAGTCCGGGAAGTTGCTGAAGAAACAGGGTTGCTGCTTGGGCGGTTCAATGACCGCTCAATCATCGCGAACCGATTGGCCACAGAGATCAGTGCTAAGGTCCACGATAGTGCGCAGGCGTTTCGCAAAGCGCTGTCCTACAACGGCATCCTGCTTGACATTGGCGCCATGGTGCCATTTGCGCACTGGGTGACCCCTGAGGGGCTCCCACGGCGTTTTGACACACACTTCTATCTAGCCCGAGCGCCAAGGGTGCAGCGAGAGGTCTTGATTGAGGGTGAGGCGGTTGCGCTATCATGGGAAAATCCGTCTAGTATCCTTGAGACCGCTGAGGAACGCGGTCTGAATATTTGGTTCCCAACAAAGCTTAATCTTATGAAATTGGCGCAGGCTGGTTCAGTGACTGAAGCCATCGCCCATGCTCGAGAATTTCCCCCTATTAGAATCCTGCCCGAAATCGGAAAAGGACCCAGAACGCTGCCGCCAGAATTGATGCGAGCGGCTGGCTATCCCGAGGTATCACAGTTGGAAATAGCGGGTTTTTTGGGTGCAGGGCCTAAAAAGCGATAAAAATACGGAACTCTGTGCGAAAAGCCTTGCTTTATACCCTTGCAGGCGGTAGACACCGCTCCGACTCCACACGTGGGGACGGCAAGCTCTTGACGCAATAGAGCGCGCCATCCGGTGCATTAGAACATGGTGTTCTATCGTACTCCCCGCGCTAGGTATAACCGGTAAAGGAAATAGATTATGGCAATGCCTACCGTTGAAATGCGGGCGCTGCTCGAAGCAGGCGTCCACTTTGGTCACCAAAAGCACCGTTGGAACCCTAAGATGGCGCCGTTCATCTTTGGTCACCGCAACAAAGTTCACATTTTAGATCTAAGTCAAACTGTACCGATGATGCAGCGCGCACTTGATACTGTGCGCGGCACTGTCGCTGGCGGCGGTCGTGTATTGTTCGTTGGAACAAAGCGTCAGGCATCCTCAGTGATTGCTGAGGCAGCGCAGCGCTCCGGTCAGTATTATGTCAATCACCGTTGGTTGGGCGGCATGCTGACAAACTGGCAGACGATCAGTAAGTCAATCAAGCAGCTTAAAGAGCTTGATGAGCTACTCTCACGCGAAGAGACTGGCTTGACTAAGAAAGAGACATTGCAGGCAACACGTCGCCGCGACAAACTAGACCTATCATTAGGTGGTATTCGCGACATGGGCGGCCTGCCAGACATTATTTTCGTGATTGATACAAACCGTGAAACAACGGCGCTTCTAGAAGCTAAGCGTCTGGGTATTCCGGTTGTGGCTGTGATCGATAGTAACTGTTCACCAGATGGCATTGATTTCCCAATACCGGGTAACGATGACGCGACGCGCGCGATCAAATTATACTGCGACATGATGGCTGACAGCATTCTTGATGGCATTCAGGCAGAGCTTGCAAGCCAAGGCGTAGACCTGGGCGCAGTTGAGACAACTGTTGAAGAGGCTGTTGCCGCTGTTGTTGCTCCTGCTAAAGAGCAAGCTCCTGCTAAGGAAGAAACTCCGGCTAAAGAAGCGGCTCCTGCTGAAGAGAAGAAAGCGCCTGCTGCGAAGCCTGCTGCGAAAAAGGCCCCTGCTGCGAAAAAGGCCCCCGCTGCTAAAAAAGCGCCTGCTAAGAAGGCTGCTGCAAAGGAAGCTCCGGCTAAAGATGAGGCCGAAAAGGCTCCAGCTAAAAAAGCCCCAGCTAAAAAGCCTGCTGCTGAGAAGAAGCCAGCGGCTAAAAAGCCTGCAGCTAAGAAGCCAGCCGCAAAAAAAGCTGACGACACAGCTGAGTAAACATATCGACCGCAATGTCTGTCCGCTTGATAGCGTGAGGGCACTGCGGTCTTAATTCGAATTTGAAAGGTACAATCATGGCTATTACTGCTGCTCTTGTAAAAGAACTGCGCGATAAATCTGGCGCAGGTATGATGGACTGTAAAAAAGCGCTGGCTGAAAACGATGGTAGCGTCGAAGCTGCTATGGATTGGCTGCGGACTAAGGGTCTTGCCGCTGCCGCAAAGAAAGCTGACCGTGTTGCAGCTGAAGGTTTGGTCGCATGTGTTGTTGAAGGCAACGTAGGTGCTGCACTGGAAGTTAACTCGGAAACAGACTTTGTTGCGCGTAATGATCAGTTCCAAAAATTTGTCTCTGAAGTTGCTTCACTGGTTCCAGCTCTTGGTACCGACGTTGATGCAATTTCTGCTGCAACATACCCAGGTGCTAGCAAGTCCGTTGCAGAGGTGCTGACCGACAATATTGCTACAATTGGTGAGAACCAATCGATCCGACGCGCTTTCACACTGACTGTAGACGAAGGCTATATCGGGTCATACGTTCACGGCGCTGTGGTACCGGGTCTTGGTAAGATTGTTGCCTTGGTGGCGCTGAAATCTTCAGCAAGTGAAGAGGTTCTTGCACCCCTTGGTAAGCAGCTGGCAATGCATGTTGCAGCGACAAAGCCTGCGTCCCTAAACGTTGATGATCTTGACCCAGAGCTTGTCGAGCGTGAGAAGCAAGTTCAGATCGAGAAAGCCAAAGAATCTGGTAAGCCGATGGAAATCATTGAGAAAATGATCGTTGGTCGCATGCGGAAGTATTATGAAGAAGTTGTTCTTACTGAGCAGACTTTTGTAATTGACGGTGAAACTAAAATTTCAAAGGTGGTTGCGGCTGCTGCGAAAGAAGCTGGTACGCCTATCGAACTAGCGGGCTATGTTCTTGTTGAGCTTGGCGCCGGCATCGAGAAGAAAGAAGACGATTTTGCAGCAGAAGTTGCTGCAATGGCTGGCTAAGCGATCAGCCGACCGAATAGTATGCTAAAAGGGCTGGGGATTTTCTCCGGCTCTTTTTTTTGGTCCGCTTTTCGGCCCTTATTTCTTCGCTTTTTCTTTTCTCCCTTTCTGTTTGCTTAAGGTAAGCCTCTTAACTTCGCCGGGTTTTGCACACTGAATGGCCCAATTGTAAGGAAATGATCACATTGAGCGAAATTATGGTAGCCTAAGGCCCGCGAATAACGCTATGAAGTAGGGTAGGCAATGGGAGGTCACACAGCCTTTGTGATCATATAAATTTGGGTTCTAAATAATGTCAGATAAGCCACTTTATAAGCGCGTTTTATTAAAACTGTCAGGTGAGGCCCTGATGGGCGACGGCGAGTATGGGATTGATCAAGACACGGTGACACGGATCGCGGGCGAGATCTCGGCTGCTCATAAGCTTGGCGTTGAAGTCTGTGTGGTTGTCGGCGCGGGCAATATCTTTCGCGGATTAGCAGGGGCATCACAGGGAATGGATCGCTCCACGGCCGATTACATGGGGATGCTCGCGACCGTGATGAATAGCCTGTCGCTTCAAAATGCACTGGAAAATATAGACGTACAAACGCGTGTCTTATCGGCGATTCCGATGGCCAGTGTATCCGAGCCCTATATTCGCCGCCGAGCAATCCGTCATTTGGAAAAAGGCAGAGTTGTTATTTTTGCCGCTGGGACTGGGAATCCATTTTTTACGACCGATACCGCAGCGGCGCTTCGGGCAGCAGAGATGAACTGCGATGCTTTATTAAAAGGCACACAAGTTGACGGCGTTTATACTGCTGACCCTAAGGTAGATCCAACAGCTACAAGATATGACAAAATTGGATATATGGAAGTACTTAGCAAAGATTTGAAGGTCATGGACGCAGCAGCGATATCTGTGGCGAGGGAAAACAATATTCCGATCATTGTTTTCTCACTTCATAAAACCAATGCTCTAGGCAAGGTCCTTCAGGGGCAGGGCGCCTGCACAATTGTAAAGGGAGACTGAATATGAGTGATGAATTAGATCTTGATGATATTGGGCGGCGGATGAAGGGCGCTGTTGAGGCGTTGCGCCAGGAGTTTTCAGGGCTAAGAAGTGGCCGTGCAAGTCCTGGGATGCTTGATCCTGTTATGGTCGATGTTTATGGCTCGACGATGCCACTTAACCAAGTTGGCTCTGTCAGTGTTCCAGAAGCGCGCATGCTTTCAGTGCAGGTCTGGGATTCGGGTAATGTCTCAGCTGTTGAAAAGGCTATACGAAACAGTGGCCTTGGCTTGAATCCAATGCTAGACGGTCAACTGGTGCGCATTCCCATTCCCGAATTGAATGAAGAGCGCCGTGCAGAGATGGCGAAAATTTGCGCCAAGTATGCAGAGCAGGGCCGGATCGCAATTCGTAACGTTCGCCGCGACGGTATGGACACGCTTAAGAAGATGGAAAAAGATAAAGACATCTCAGAAGACGATCATAAAATGTATGCTGATGAGGTTCAGGAGCTAACAAACAAATATGTTGGTGAGGTGGACGAAATGCAGAAGGCCAAGGAATCGGAGATTATGACCGTCTAATGCCAGATGCATCCGGAGAAGCAGATCAAGTGACGACTGACGGCGCTGCCGACGGGCAGCCTCGCTTGCCGGGCGATCCAGATCATATCGCCATTATTATGGACGGCAACGGTCGGTGGGCGAAAAAAAAGATGTTGCCCAGAAAAATGGGGCACCGTAAAGGTGCTGACGCAGTCAAGTTAGCGATTAAGGGGTGCCTACAATGCGGTGTTAAGCACCTAACCCTATTTGCGTTTTCGTCGGAAAACTGGAATAGACCCGCTGATGAGGTCAGCGATTTGATGGGCTTGCTTCGTGATTATCTAAAGCGTGAGCTTGACGAGCTTCATGAGCGCGGAGTGGCGTTAAAAATCATTGGTGATAGAGACCTGTTGGCGGATGATATTAATGCTGATTTGGCAGCCGCAGAATTCGCTACTAAGGATAATGAAAATCTGCAGCTGATCATCGCGCTGAGTTACGGCGCGCGTGCTGAGATTGTCAGGGCAGCTAAGGCCATTGCCGAACAGGTTCAGCGGGGCGATCTCGATGTGGACAGTATTGATGATGGAATTTTATGCCAGTCCATGCAAACCGCAGGTATTCCTGATCCCGATCTGATCATCCGAACGAGCGGCGAGCAGCGACTGTCTAATTTTCTTTTGTGGCAAGCCGCTTATTCGGAGCTATTATTTCTTGATATATATTGGCCGGATTTCACCGAGCTTGATATCAAGTCAGCTATTGAGATATACCGCGATAGGGATCGTCGATTTGGAGGCCGCACCTAGAATCTGGGTGTTGCGTATAGGGAAGAGTGAATGGCGCCATGGTATCGGCATAATTTAGCGCAGCGCGTATTCGGTGCTTTACTCCTGTTGCCGCCTGTTATTGCTGCCTTGTGGTATAGCGGCGTTTGGTACGACAGCCTGCTATTGCTGGGCGGGGTCATGATGATCCGCGAGTGGTGCAATCTAATTGGCGAACGCGGCCGTCTCGTAAAAGGCGGGATGACAGGCGCTATCATCATGCCGCTTGTGATCGCGCAGGAAATGGATGTATGGCGCGCCGAGGATGCTATTCTCCCTGTGCTTCTGGTTTTGGTGATATCCATTATCATGGGCAAGGTCGCTAAGATGAAGAGCTTTATGTGGCTAGGCATTGGTTTTGCTTACTGCCTTGCGCCGCTTCTTGCACTGGAGTGGCTCCGTGATCAGCCACTTAATAATGCTGGATTTGCCATTGTTCTTTGGTGCTTTTTCGTTGTTTGGGGGAATGACATTGGAGGCTATTTTGTTGGCAAGAATGTTGGTGGCCCGAAATTAGCGCCTCGTATTAGTCCAAATAAAACGTGGTCTGGATTTATTGGCGGTATTTTTCTTGCATCCGCTCTCGGCCTTGCAGTTTGGATGGCTTACCAAGAGATTGGCACGGTTATTATGGTGGGATTGATGGGGGCTTTAATGGGCTTTGTGGGTCAAATCGGAGACCTGTTTGAAAGCGGTATCAAGCGTCATTTCGGGGTAAAGGATTCGGGATCAATCATCCCAGGTCACGGCGGGATATTGGACCGAATTGATGGATTGATTTTTGTTGTTGTATTGACCGCGCTTATCATGTCTATCACAGGCATCGAAGCAGCTCTTTGATAGCTATTTAGGATATTTATGGCTCGAACAATTACCATCCTGGGCGCGACCGGATCAATCGGCACTAGCACTTTAGATTTAGTACGCCGCGACAAATCGGCCTTTCAAATTGTTGCCTTAACCGCTGCGACAAAGGTCGCTGAGCTTGCTGGGTTGGCACTTGAATTTAATGCAGAATTCGCGGTCATAGCCGACGAAAGTAAGCTTGATCAGTTAAGATCGCTACTAGCTGGGAGCAATGTACGAGCGGCTGCTGGGGCGAGCGCATTGGTTGATGCGGCACAGATGGATGCGGACTGGGTTATGGCGGCGATTGTTGGTGCCGCTGGATTGTCACCGACACTTGCGGCGGTTCGTCGCGGGGTTACCATTGCCCTTGCCAACAAAGAATGCCTGGTGTCCGCAGGTGATTTGTTCATGCGTGAGGTAACGAAATACGGCGCGACGCTTCTTCCTGTCGATAGCGAACATAATGCGATTTACCAGGTGTTTGATTTTGAGCGGCCATCGGGCGTGTCAAAAATAATACTGACGGCTTCCGGGGGACCTTTCCGGGAAACTCCGATGGAAGAACTAAAGGAGGTAACGCCGGCACAGGCAGTGGCACATCCAAATTGGGATATGGGAGCTAAAATCTCCGTCGATTCTGCGACAATGATGAATAAGGGCCTAGAAATGATTGAGGCGTGGCATCTTTTCCCCATCACCCCTGATCAAATTGACGTGCTGGTCCACCCCCAGTCGGTCGTTCATTCGATGGTAGAATACTGCGATAGTTCAGTCCTTGCCCAGATGGGAACCCCTGACATGCGAACGCCCATTGCTTATGCACTTGCATGGCCGGACAGGATGGATTGCCCCAGTGAACGCTTGAGTTTATCGGATATCACATCGTTAACATTCGAAAAACCTGATGTTGAGCGTTTCCCATGCCTTTCCCTTGCGCGGGCTGCTATGCAAGAGGGTGGGGCGGCTCCGACAATCTTGAATGCTGCCAATGAAATGGCAGTTGATGCTTTCCTAACGGGCAAAATATCCTATATGGATATCAGTGGGATGGTTGATCGCGCGCTTGAGGCTATTGAGCGCAGATCCATTGCAAGTCTTGAAGACGTGCTAGAGATAGATACTTATACGCGGCAAGTTGTCGCTGGTTATTGGAGAGACTAAATGCCGACTGAGGGCCCAGGAATATTGTTCACGATTTTAGTGTTTTTGCCAGCGCTGAGCTTTCTTGTTTTTTTTCATGAGCTTGGCCATTTTTGGGTGGCCCGGCGATTTGGAATTCGTGTCGAAAAATTCTCCATTGGTTTTGGCAAGGCGGTTTGGCAACGTACAGATAAGCATGGTACACGCTGGCAGATCGCGGTGATTCCCTTGGGTGGCTATGTCCAGTTTTTTGGTGACGGCGGCGTGGCTTCTAATCCGGGCGAAGATAGCGACGGGATGACTGAAAAGGAGCGTTCGGTTTCCTACCACCATAAACCAGTATGGCAGCGTTCCCTCGTGGCGGCGGCAGGTCCCGCGGCTAACTTTTTGTTGGCGTTGGTGATCTATGCGGGGCTTCTTTTCACATACGGCGAAAGCTACCGTTCCGCTGTCGTTGGTGGCGTGCAGATAGACAGTGCAGCAGACAAAGCAGGGCTGCAAATCGGTGACAGGATTAGCTCAATCGACGGCGTTGCGATCACCCGCTTTCAGGACGTCGGGATGATCGTCATGCTTGAGGCGGGACGAGCCGTTGACATAGAAATCGTGCGTGGCGGTCGCATCCTTAATAAGTCTGTCGTGATTGGTTCAGATGAAATCATCGATCGATTTGGTAACAAGCATTATCGGGGTCTCCTGGGTGTACAGTCGGGCGCTATTGAGCGCCGGGAGTACGGCCCAATCGGTGCCATTGGTGCGGGTGCTAAACGAATTCAAGCTGATCTGCGAATGATGGTTACAACGATCGGCCAAATTGTTATGGGCTATCGATCCTTGAGCGAAATGGGCGGGCCGGTTCGTATGGCGAGTGTCGTTGGTGAGGTGGCACAACTGGGCTTTGTCCCCTTACTTGGCTTGATCGCTCTGATTTCTGTGAATCTAGGATTTGTAAATTTACTGCCGATTCCGGCGCTTGATGGTGGCCATTTGGCGATCTATGCCGTTGAAGCAGTTAAGGGTAGCGCATTAAATGGGAAAGCTGTTCAATGGGTCTATGGTGCTGGTGCAATGTTTGTGTTAAGCCTCATGGCCTTTTTGATCATCAACGATATATATTTGATGACGGGATCGATGATCACTGGGGACTAGATTCGGCCTTAAAAATGCCAAGTTTGGACAGTCTTTTGAAGCTCTCGAAATATGAATGAAGCGTATGAATCGCGGCGTCTCATCATTATTGATGTCGCATAAATGAATTTTTAGGATGAATCTGCTGAATATGCTGAAAAAAGCTGAATTCTGGACGTTTTGTTCTTGAATAATAGCTCTGTTTTGGGCACTTTCACGCCGATTGATCTATAAAACAAAAACAAGGGCTTTCGACCATTGATTTTATCGTTGCGCACTATAGCTGCTAGCCTATTGGCTGTAGCAGTATTTGGAGGAGCCTCACAGTTCAAGGCCCCCGCTTTCGCGGCCCAGCAGTCGTCGGCTCAATCGCAGCCGCAGCAGATGGCACAGCCACAGCGCCAAGTGATCACGCAAATTAACGTGGTTGGTAATGTGCGAATTGAGCCCGCCACTATTGCTAACTATCTAACGATTCGCCGCGGTGATTATTTCGATCTTAACAAAATTGACGAAAGTCTGAAGAACCTGCTAGCGACCGGGATTTTCGCGGACGTGGAGCTTTATCAGCGTGGAACCGCGCTTGTTGTGAAGGTCGTTGAAAACCCAATCATCAACCGGATCATTTTTGAGGGCAACAAAAAGCTCGACTATGATGATTTGATCGAAGAGGTGCGGTTGCGCCCACGCCAGTTCTATACTCGCTCAAAGGTCCGGTCTGATGTGCAGCGGATTATGGAGTTATATCGCTCAAAGGGGCGCTTTGCCGCGATCATCTCGCCAAAAGCCGTTAGGCAGGAGCAGAACCGCGTTGATTTAGTCTTCGAGATTCAAGAGGGACCCAAGACCAAGGTTGGCAAGATCAATATTATCGGCAATAAACTCTTCTCGGATGGGGATCTTCGCGATTTGATGGCGACGACCGAATCTCGGTGGTGGCGGATTTTTTCTAGTAACGACACATTTGACCCTGACAGAATGGCCTATGATCAGCAGCAAATGCGACAGTTCTATCTTAATGAGGGCTATGCCGATTTCCGTATTGTGTCTGCGGTCGCTGAGCTAACACCCGACCGCAAGGAATTCATTGTTACCTTTTCGGTTGAAGAGGGCGTGCAATATGAATTTGGCGAGATCGAGGTTGACAGTGAAATTCGGGATCTGAGTAATGAATTTTTGAAGGCTTTTGTTTGGACGCGGGAAGGCAGAATCTATAACTCTGAGGCGATCGAAAGGTCGAAAGAGGCACTGGTGGATGCAGCGGGACTAGCGGGATACGCCTTCGCTGATGTTAGGCCCCAAGTGTCTCGCAACCGGGAAACCCGCACAATTGCCCTCACATACAGAATTCTGGAGGCGCCCAGAACGTATGTGGAGCGGATCAATATCAAAGGTAATGTTCGGACGCTTGAACGTGTTATCCGTCGTGAATTTCGCCTCCAGGAAGGCGATGCATTCAACACAGCGTTGGAGCAGCGGTCTGAAACTCGGTTAAATCGGTTGGGATTCTTCCGTGAGGTAGAGATCACCCGTGTTCAAGGGTCTGAGCCAGATCGTATGGATCTGGAAGTTGCAGTGGAAGAGCAAGCAACGGGTGAATTGCAGCTAGGTCTTGGCTTTTCAAGCTTCGAGGGTCTCGTCTTTGACTCCTCTATCGCCGAGCGTAACTTTATGGGTCGCGGGCAGACGGCTCGTCTTGCTCTAAGTCGCTCAGGTGTGCGTGATAGCGTGACAGTGAGCTTTACAGAGCCATATTTATGGGGCCGGACAGTATCGGGTGGCGCAGACTTATTTTATAATAAGTCGAAGTCTAATGAGCGTAGCCGGTCGCCGTTCATAAGTAATAACCAAGGAGGGCAGGTTCGCGCAGGTCTTGCGTTGAACGAGACTTGGCAGATACAGGCGCGCCATAGCTTGAGCTTCAGAGAGGTCGGCTACACGCAGGATTACAAGGAATTACTAGCTGGGCTCCGAACGCAAGGCATCACCGACCGTGGACGCGTCGGATTTGTGAAGGTTCCGGAATATGATGATCTATTGGCGGATTTAGACCTCAATGGGGACGGCATTTTAAATGACGATGAATTAAACGAGGTTCTGGGCGGGGATATTGACGCTTTCTTCTCTCCATTCTCTGGGCTTGAATCGATTAGCGGCCTAACGCTGGCTTATGAGACTCGAAATAATTTTATCCAGCCAACGCGCGGTATGGGCTTCTCCATAAGCACTGATGTAGCTGGCCTGGGTGGCAAGGTTCGGTATCTCCGCAACCGACTTTCGCTTGATAAATATTGGACACCATTCGGTGGCTGGACGTTTCGTGCTAATGCGGAAGCTGGTTATATAATGGGGCTCGGCCAAGAAGTTCGGCAACAAGACAGGTTCACTCTTGGCGGACCCAAGTTACGTGGCTTTGATACCGCAGGCGTCGGTCCACGAAGAGTTCAATATGGTATATTAGAGAATCAGCCTCAGTTCGAGGAAGTCAACGGCGAGCAAGTGCCAATACTAGACGCCAATGGTGATCAAGTTCTTAAAGATGTCGAAGTCTTTAGGCCAGATGCCTTTTCGTTCGGTGGGAATGCCTATTATTTGGCTCGTGGCGAATTGTTTTTCCCGCTGGGTGATGCTGCGCTCGAATTGGGTGTCCGCGCCAGTGCATTCATTGATGTTGGTGCATTATGGAAATTGGATTTCGATGTTCCAAATTGTAGAGCGCCCGGAAATCCAGACACGGGCGTTTGTATCGGGGGTAACTCGTCAGGCCCGCGTGCAGCCTTTGGTATCGGCTTTTCATGGCAATCTCCATTTGGCCCTTTCCGGATCGACTTGGCGAAAAATATTCGTAAGGGTGAGTTCGATGAGACCCAATCACTCCAATTTAACGTAGGAACGCAGTTTTAAAGCTGCTCGACAAAAGAGAGTAATATAATGTTTAAAAATAAATTAGTATCAATGGCCCTTATGGCGACGATTACGGTGCTCGGCTTAACGACCTCAGTCGAGGCTCAAATCTTGATTATCGACGAGGAGCGCATCGAAAAAGAAGCCTCTGCTCATAAAGATTATAATCTTCAGACCGCTGAAATTCGTCGCCAGTTCGCGACATTGCAGCAATTTGTTGCTCAAGGCGGTATCGCCGAGCAGCAGCTTGCTAAGCTGGAGGAAGAAAAGGCAGTCATCGGACAAGAGAATTATGACCAGCGTCGCCAACAGCTGGGCGGCCAGTACCAGTTGGCTGTTCAGCAGCTGAACCAGCTACAGATGATTGTTGACCGCGTCCGCGGTGAGGCATCAGCGCAGATTCAACGCGCTCGCAATCCCATCTTGAAAAGTATCCTCTCTGAGCGGGGCGCTCAGGTTATCATGTATAAGCGCCTAACGGTCGAGAATGCTGCAGGACTTGACATAACAACTGATTTTATTGAACGGCTTGATGCAGCGCTACCGACGGTGACACTTGCTAATCTGCCTACACTTCAGCCTGCATCATCTCAGCAGCCTGCTAACAGCGAGGTCGAGGGCACCCCTATCCCTGACGGTCGTTAAGGTATAAACTAGTGAAGATTGATCGGGCAGGGTCATCTGATCCTGCCCTTTTTGTTATCTGCGCAAGAAGGAGAGCCCTATGGACTTCGATATAAACGCTATTAAAGATATGATTCCGCACAGATATCCGTTTCTGCTGGTGGACCGTGTGATCGATGTTGTGCCCGGTGAAAGTGCAACTGGTATAAAGTGCGTTACGTCAAACGAGCCCTTTTTCCCCGGCCACTTCCCCGATAAGCCCGTGATGCCAGGGGTTTTGATGTTGGAGGCTATGGCACAGACAGCGGGCGTACTTGCCGTTAGCTCGCTCGGTGATGAGGCGGCAGGTAAGCTGATGTATTTCATGGCGATCGACGGTGCAAAATTCCGCAAGCCTGTTGGACCGGGCGACCGCTTAGAGATGAAAGTAATCAAGACACGAGGGCGTGGTGCTGTGTGGCGTTTTGAGGGCAAGTGTTATGTTGATGATACACTGGTCTGCGAGGCTGAACTCACTGCTATGATGGGCGCCGAATAGTTTTCTTGCGGGAGCTGAGCTATCTTTAGAATTAAAAAAAGCCGGCTCATTGAGCCGGCTTTTCTGTCTTTGTAACACCGTAAAAATTAGTCGCGATTTTCCAGGTCAGTGAAATCGCGTGTTGGGGCACCTGTGTAGAGCTGACGAGGGCGACCGATACGCTGTTTCGGATCCTCGATCATCTCTTTCCACTGTGATACCCAGCCACTTGTCCGCGCAAGCGCAAACAGGACTGTAAACATTTCCGTGGGGAAGCCCATAGCCTTCAAGATAATACCTGAATAAAAATCAACATTTGGATACAATTTCTTCTCAACGAAATATGGATCCTCAAGGGCGATCTTTTCAAGTTCCATCGCTACGTCAAATAGCGGGTCCTCTACGCCAAGTTCCGCAAGAACAGCGTGCGCTGTTTTCCGCATCACTGTTGCCCGTGGGTCAAAGTTTTTATAGACGCGGTGACCGAACCCCATCAAACGGAATGGATCAGACTTGTCTTTCGCCCTGGCTATATATTCAGGGATGTTATCCACTGAACCGATCTCATCCAGCATTTTCAGGCATGCCTCATTGGCGCCGCCGTGGGCTGGTCCCCACAAACATGCGATTCCTGCAGCAATGCAAGCAAACGGGTTCGCTCCAGATGACCCAGCCAAGCGTACCGTCGACGTTGATGCATTCTGCTCATGATCGGCGTGCAGCGTAAAGATCAGGTCCATAGCGCGCTCTAGCGTTGGGCTGACTTCATAGTCTTCTGCCGGCACTGAGAACATCATATGCAGAAAGTTGCCGGAATAGGACAGGTCATTGCGCGGATACACAAACGGCTGGCCAATAGAATATTTATACGCCATCGCGGAAATTGTTGGGATTTTGGCGATTAGACGATAGCAAGCCACCATCCGCTGATGCGGGTCTGTGATATCGGTGCTATCGTGATAAAAAGCTGAAAGAGCGCCTACAACGCCGACCATCACTGCCATTGGATGAGCATCACGCCTAAATCCAGTGAAGAGACGGTACAACTGCTCGTGTACCATGGTATGGCGCGTGATCGTTGTAACGAATTGATCTTTTTCGGCAGCGGTAGGTAATTCGCCGAACAAAAGCAGATAGCAAACTTCAAGATAATCACTCTTGTCAGCTAGCTGTTCGATGGGATACCCGCGGTACAATAACTCGCCTTTCTCTCCGTCAATAAAAGTAATCTTACTTTCGCAGCTCGCTGTACTTGTGAACCCCGGATCGTATGTGAACATACCAGTTTCTGCATATAGTTTGCCGATATCCATAACTTTTGGACCAACACTACCTTCATGCACAGCAAGGTCCATTTCCTTGCCCATGCCTGCTAATTTAATTGCCTCGTCTGTCATACTTTTTCTCCTAATCAATCGTTGTATATATCTGCTGGTTAATGCCGGATTAGCTCACCGAGCAATCTTTCACCCGCAAAATTGTTTCTTCACTTCCTAAAATTTCCAATATCTCCGCTAGATCACCAGATGGGCGCCCGCCAGTCACGGCCATTCGAAGAGGCTGCATTACCTTACCCATCTTGAGGCCCTCAGCTTCACAAAAGTTTGCAATCGCCTCTTTAATGTTTTCCCTTGACCAAGTCTTAACCTGATCGAAACTTGCAAGAAGTTTTTGAAGTGTCTCCACATTCGCATCATTTAATTGCGCCTGTGCTTTATCGGACATAGACAAAGGCCGTACATCACAAAAGAGGTAGGCGCTTTCAACAAAGTCCGGGAGCCGCTTCGCTCGGTCCTTCATTGATGTCATAGCCAATAGCAGTCGTTCGCGTTCACTAGCCGATATAGCCCGTTTCAGCTCAGCTTCTAAGGCTGGTGATATTGCCGCGACCAGCCCGCTATTATCGCTTTCCTTAATATAATGGCTATTCAGGCTATCTAGTTTGTCAAAGTCAAAACGCGCAGGGCCTTTTGAGATGCCCGCGAGGTTGAACCAGTCAGCGGCCTGTTCGGTCGATATAATCTCATCATCACCGTGGCTCCAGCCAAGTCGCAGCAGATAGTTTCGCATGGCTTCAGCAAGGAAGCCCATTTCTTCATAAGCCTCAACACCCAGTGCACCGTGTCGCTTTGATAGCTTTTTACCGTCGGGACCATGAATCAAGGGGATATGTGAAAAGCTGGGCACGTCCCAGTCTAGGGCGTTATATATTTGTAGCTGCTTGAACGCATTGTTCAGATGATCATCGCCGCGGATCACATGGCTAATACCCATGTCATTATCATCAACCACCACGGACAACATATAAGTCGGCGTGCCGTCGCTGCGCAGCAAAATCATATCGTCTAAATTATTATTCGGTTGAGTAACGCTGCCTTGTACGTCGTCATCAATCGTGCTTTTGCCGTCACGCGGCATCTTCATCCGGATCGAGTAGGGCGTATCGCCACCCTCGGACGGATCGCGATCGCGCCACAAATCACCCAGAAAATTTCGACCATCGCTCCTAGCCTGCTCTCGGGCCGCCTGGATTTCCTCTGAACTGGCGAAACATTTATACGCATGCCCTCGCGCCAATAAGTCTTGTGCGACTTCGGCGTGCCGATCCGCGCGCGAAAACTGACTGACAGCCTCACCGTCCCAGTCTAGGCCAAGCCACTTCATACCTTGTATGATCGCTTCAATCGCTTCATCAGTTGATCGTTTGCGATCAGTATCCTCGATGCGCAACAAAAACTGACCGCCATGGTGTTTGGCAAAAAGCCAGTTAAATAGCGCTGTTCGAGCACCGCCAATATGGAGGAAACCCGTGGGAGAAGGCGCAAAGCGCGTAACAACATTTTGCAGGTTACTGCTCATTTGGTTTAACAATCCTATTCAAGGAAAACAGATAAGTCACAATTGAGGGTCCAGAGGACACATATGACTGCGGACGGCAGTTCTCAATTCCAGAACAACGTCTAGCACAGCCAACTGAAAATATCAAACATCAGCGCTAAAAAAGGTATATGATGCAATGGCTTTCCTCATCCAGTAGTTTCTGGCAGAGTGGCCTTTATTGGTGATATGCGGCAGATACATAGGGGGGAAAAGCCATTATCTTAGCGCTCCGCACTTTTTTCAGGCCTTGGCTTGAAGTTTCTCTTCACGGAGAAGTAAGGCTTCTAGGCGCGCTAGGGGCTTTCGCTGCGGGCATTTTAATATGGTTTAGCGTGCCTTTTCATCCACCCCTTTTTACAACTGTTTCGATGGGTACGCTGATTGTTTGCGTCTGTTACTTGCTGCTGAGAAATAATCGCTATAGACCAGCATCAATTTTCCTGATGATGGTTTGTCTGGGTATAATCGCTATAAGTGTGAGGTCCCATAATGTCGCCGGCCCCGTTGTTGAGCGCGAGCAGACGGGGATGTTGATAGCTACAGTAAAGCGTGTGGAGACCCGCCCCGGTGGTCGGTTTTTGGTGATTGTTGAGGATGGTGAGTTCGAAGTGCGTGACCGCATCACCGCGCGCCGCCTTGGAGCCCGTTTGGTGGTCCGGACTAAATTGCAAGCAGGTCTTGGGGCTGGCGACCGTGTGGAGGTACTGGCCCGTCTATCTCCGCCGGGCGGTCCTGTGATCCCAGGCGCTTTTGACTTTTCTAGGCAAAGCTGGTTTCGGGGAATCGGCGCCGTCGGTATCGCAATGTCAGATATCAAGATTATCTCAGACAGGACGAGTGACCGCCTGATTGCAAATGCTAGAGCAAGCGTGGCCTCCAAAGCAGCCGTCGCTATCGGTGGCCAAGCTGGTGCCATGGCGGCAGCATTCTTGGCTGGTGATAGAGGACGTATCAAAGAGGAAATCCAGCAAGCCATGCGCGATGCTGGATTGGCTCACTTATTGGCCATTTCTGGTCTCCATCTGGGACTAGTCACGGGGCTCATTTTCATGCTTATGAATAGTATCCTTGGCTTATTTCCTCGTTTGGCAGGCCGCATTGCGGTCAAAAAGCCCGCTGCAATCATCGCATGGCTCGCGGCCCTTGGGTATTTGGCATTATCCGGCTTCAGCTTGCCGACACAGCGCGCTTTCGTGATGGTCTCTATCGGACTGTTGGCGGTGTTATTAGACAGGCGCGTGCTAAGCCTGAGAAGCGTATATCTAGCAGCCTTTGCGATTTTGATCATTCAACCCGAATCGCTTGTATCGGTTGGCTTTCAGATGTCTTTCGCAGCGGTTACCGCGCTGGTGGCGGTTTATGAGCGGTATGGTCATCTGTTAAAGCCCGCAGGGAAGCAGAGGTCAGTAACTGAGCGGTTGGTGAAGTGGCTATTGCTTTCAGTCGTGACCACATTGGTCGCTGAAATCGCCATTGCCCCATTCGCTCTATTTCACTTTCAGACCGTTGCGCTCTACGGCCTAATCGCCAATACCATCGCTATCCCGCTGATGAGTTTCATTATTATGCCGCTTGGCCTGTTAATGTTAGCGCTGATGCCGTTTGGTTTGGAGCATCTAGTGGCGCCGTTAATCGGCCCCCCGCTAGACATGTTGATATGGGTTGCTGTTGAAGTCTCAAGCTTACCGGGATCGACTGCGCACCCTGGGCAGATGCCAGTTTCCGCGCTTTTTGTGATCATAGGACTAGCCCTTATAGGCTTGGCAATTCGGGGAAGACTGCTCGCGCCGGCCCTTGTCGCAGCGGCTATCTTTTTCATTGCCGCATGGCAAAGCGCACAAACGCCACTTGTTCTCTATGACGCTTCGGGCCGATTGTTTGCAGTTAAAACAGTAGACGGGCTTGCTTTTAATACTCTGAGGCGCGGCAAATATGTGCGCGAACGGTGGCTGGGCTATCACGGACTGGCGCCAACAGAGCAACCGGGCCGCTTGAGCGGTACCTGTGATGCGAGCGGATGTTTATGGCGCGCGTCAAATGGCCTGACGATTGCAGAACCCCTTACGATATCAGCGATGATGGAGGACTGCGGCCGAGCCAATATCATTTTGGTTAGCAGTTACTGGTCGAGGCACTGCGCTCCTTCATCCCCGTCTGGCGGAGAGGTGACTAGTTTGGTCATTGACCGCGACACTAGTTTTCGGCAAGGCGCAATAGCCATTTGGGCCAGTGAAAACCAAAGGCGCTTTGCAACAGGTAGCGATACAGTCAGATCCTTTAAGGACACGTCTTGGATCGTCAAAACATCACGACAAACGAGCGGCAATAGACCGTGGGTTCGCGATTATGTGATACATGACAGTGATCTCCTAGAAGATTGATCTGTAGATATAAATTACTATTAATGGTAGGATCTAAGTAATCCAACCAAGCGCCCTTGAACCTTTACCCGGCCAGCTTCCATAATCTGCGTATCGTGATCACGGTTAGCGGGGATAAGGGCTACATGCTTATCTTGTCGGCGCAGTGTCTTCAGCGTGGCTTCCTGATCGTCAACAAGCGCGACGATGATTTCGCCGTCCCACGCACTCTGGCAGCTTTCAATCACGACAGTGTCGCCGTCTAGAATTCCTAGGTCGATCATTGAATCGCCTGAAACCTGCAAAGCATAACAATCACCGCGGCCAAGCATGCTGGGCGGTACGGGGATGTAGCTATCGATATTCTCAAGCGCCTCAATGGGCGTACCAGCTGCGATCTTGCCGTGCAGGGGAATATCTACGCTGCCCAAGCTGGCCGCCTCGCTGGAAGCGACGTTGGGAGCCTTGGGAACAGCGGTAGGTTCGCTGCCGAATCGGCCGGCGATCACATTGTCAGCATTGCTTTCAGCGCGCGTTTCCCCCCCCGAGAGTGACACGGCGGGGCGAAGGCTATCGGGCAGTTTGACGACTTCTAGTGCTCGCGCCCGATTGGTGAGACGCTTGATAAACCCGCGCTCCTCAAGGGCGTTGATCAGCCGGTGGATACCAGATTTTGACTTCAAGCCCAGTGCATCCTTCATCTCATCAAAGGACGGTGATATCCCGTCATTCGTTAAGCGACCATGAATGAAAAGTAAAAGCTGCTGCTGTTTGGCTGTTAGCATGATGGATCCCCGACTATAGAGACATAAGCAAGTCGCCACGCCTCAACGATTGATGCCAATATGTTTGGCTTATGTTCTCTTTTAGTTCACTTTATTGCTAAGATCAAGAACAAAGTAAGATGCAAAGGGTCTTGGTGATCAAAATCCCGTGGGAAAGGGCATGAAGAGGATATAATCTCCAGCGTTCAAGGCGGGGCTATGCGCCGGTTGCCAGATCAAGCCGTCTGCATCTGATAAAGCTTTAGATAAACTGCTATCGCCAGAATGGGCTGGCCGAATGGAACCATCTGGCATCATGGCGCCGCGGGCAAAGTTTTCGCGGTCTCCGTTGGCTACTAACGCACTGGATAATATGCGCTTTTCCGTCCTAGGTAGGTGTGCCTTTTGACCCTGTAAAGCCGCAAGTAAAGGCGCAAGGAACAGAAGGGCGCACACGAATGCAGATGCTGGATTGCCGGGTAAACCCAGAAACGGTCGCCCGGAAAGCGTTCCATGAATGAGGGGCTTTCCGGGTTTCATCCGAATTTTCCAGAAGTCGCTTTCTAGGCCAAGCTCAGCAAGGGCGGATTGGATAAAATCTCGGTCGCCAACGCTGGCGCCGCCGATTGTTACGAGCACATCGAACGCGCCAGCATCCCGGATGCGCTTTTTAATGTCTTCAGGGTCATCACGGGCAATCCCAAGATCAATCGCTGTACCACCAGCGGCTGCAATCAATGCCTGCAGCATCGGGCTATTCGAGTTTGGGATCGCTCGATTGGCGTCAGTGGCAGCGGCGGGCTCCACCAATTCGTCCCCAGTGGATAATAACGCAACAATAGGTGCCCGGATAACGCAGATATCGCTATGCCCAGACATTGCAGCCAAGGAAATCTGGCGCGCCCCAAGCTGAGTGCCCTTAGCCAAAAGCTCGGAATCAGGCCTAAAGTCTTGCCCTTTGGCGCGGACGTGCTGGCCTCTTGATTGCTTAATCGAGCCATCGCCGCCCGATAAATTGATTTCTGATGAAGATTTTGGCCAATCAGTTTTTTCTTGAATAAGAACTGTGTCAGCGCCCGCGGGTAGCTCCGCGCCCGTGTATATTCGAACGCATTCGCCGCGCTTGATCACACCTTCAAAAGGCGCACCGGCAGCCGATGTCCCTACAATTTTCCAGCCACTATCATCTGCGTGGTACTGTATTGCAAAGCCATCCATCGCGCTAACATCGGCAGGCGGTTGGTGTCTGAGCGCTATCAGTGGGGCAGCCAAGCGGTGACCAAGCGCGTCAAGCAAGGGCAGTGTTTGTCCGTCTAACGGCGTTATACCTGCCATGATGCGATCGAAGGCTTCGTGCAAGCTAATCATCTATGCCTCCGCATGATAATGTCCGCTTTTCCCACCGGTTTTCTGGACAAGTTTGATGTCGCTGATCACAATGCCTTTCTCAACGGCCTTACACATATCGTAAAGGGTGAGAGCGGCGACGCTGACGGCGGTTAGGGCTTCCATCTCAACACCAGTCTTGCCGGATAGCCTCACCGTCGCTTCGATCAAAATCTGATTGCTATCAACAGGGCTAAAGTCGACAGAAGCCTTTGAAATCATTAAGGGGTGGCATAGCGGGATAAGGTCCGACGTCTTTTTCGCTGCCATGATGCCAGCAAGCCTTGCAGTCGCGATAACGTCGCCCTTTGGCATGTCACCGCGCAGGATCATATCCCGCGTTGCAGGCTGCATGATAACCCTGCATGATGCTGTTGCGCTGCGCTCAGATATATCTTTGCCGCCAACGTCAACCATATGGGCGTCACCCTTTTCATTGATGTGGGATAATCCGGTGGGTATCTTTGACATTGATGGCTCCCTTTGTCGGTGTTAACCCTGTGCGGGCAATAAAAGCGCTTTGGTGGCCGCAGCTACTTCTTGTTGTCGCATCAAGCTTTCACCGATCAAAAAGCGTCTAATGCCAACATTCGCTAGATGATCAAGATCTGCGCGCGTCGCAATACCAGATTCGCCCACGAGCATCTTATCAGCAGGAACCTTCTTGGCAATTCGTGCGCTTGTCTCGATGCTGACGTCCATTGTTTTGAGATTTCGGTTATTTACCCCGATTAAAGGGCTTTTAAGGTGGGTTAGGGCACGATCTAGCTCTTTTTCGTCGTGGACTTCGATAAGAACATGCATGGCATGTCGGAGGGCTTCGGCCTCAATTTCAGCAGCCTGAATATCCGACAGGGCCGCCATGATGATCAAAATACAGTCAGCGCCAAGGGCTCTGGATTCAGTGATTTGATACGGATCAATCATAAAATCTTTGCGAAGAACCGGCAGATCAACAACATCCCTGACGTGCTGGACATAATCATCGTGTCCCATGAAATAAGGGATATCCGTTAGCACTGATAAGCAGGCGGCCCCACCAGCTTTGTATGCCTTTGCTAAACTTGTTGGTTCGAAATCAGCGCGGATTAATCCCTTTGATGGGCTACCTCGTTTTATTTCACAGATCAGACCGTATGAATCGGTCGACGCGGCCGTCAGAGCCCCTGTAAAATCACGAACAGGACTTGCCTTTTTTGCCTCATTTTCCAGCGCATCCAGGCTTTTCAATGATTTCTTGCGGGCAACATGCTCGCGCTTGTCATCGCAGATCTTTTTCAGGACATCGCTCATTTTTGACTTGTATCCTCGCCGTTCTCGCGGGTAAAGGCTGACCAATTCGCTAATAATTTGAGCGCTGAGCCATTATCGATCGCTGAGCTTGCGAGATTGGCCCCAGCTTTTAGATCTGGAACTTCGCCGGCTACAATCAGCGCTGCCGCTGTATTTAGAATAACGATATCTCGGTAAGCGGAGGGCTCGCCCCTTAAGACTGACTGAAGCGCCAGCGCATTCTCTTCAGCTTCACCGCCGCGCAGGTCTTGAAGGCTTGCACTGGGTAGGCCTGCATCACTTGGGGTCACGGTAAATTCGCGGTACTCGCCGTCTTTCATTTCAACGACGTATGTCTTGCCGGTTGTTGTAAGCTCATCAAGGCCATCTTCTCCGTGGACGACCCACACGTGCTTCGAGCCTAAGCGTTCTAACACCTCCGCCATCGGGCGTTGCCATTTCCGGTCGAATACGCCGAGAACCTGACGCCGGGCAAGTGCTGGATTAGCGAGCGGCCCCAGCAGGTTAAAGATACTGCGCAGGCCAAGTGATGAGCGGACTGGCGCCACGTGGCGCATAGCGCGGTGGTGAGCCGGGGCAAAAAGAAAAGCTAACCCAAACTCAGCTAAGGCTTTTTCATTGGCACTGATTGGGACAGTGAGGTCTGCGCCCAGTGCCATTAAAACATCAGCCGACCCTGATTTCGATGATACGGATCGATTGCCATGCTTGGCGACTGGTACGCCGCAGGCTGCGGTCACGATAGCGGCGGCCGTGCTGATATTATAGGTGCCAGTGCCGTCGCCGCCGGTGCCGCAGGTGTCAACGATTCCTTCAGGAGCAGTGATGGGCGCAGCTCTGGCGCGCAGGACCCTGGCGCCGCCGACGATTTCATCCACTGTTTCCCCGCGAAGACGCAGTGCCATAACAAACGCCGCCATCTGGGATAGGTCGACCTTACCAGCCATGATTAAGCTAAAGGCGGCTTCCGATTGCTCCTCAGACAGCAACTCCCCATCAGCTAAAAGATTAAGAATGTTTCTTAAGTCATTCATTATTATGTCTTTTACATATGTTGATGAAATTTTTCAACAACTGGTGGCCAAAATCGCTGGCAATGCTCTCAGGATGGAATTGCACGCCGTAGAGGGGCAAATCCTCATGCTGAATACCCATGATGGTGCCGTCAGCAGTTGCCGCGGTAATTTCAAGACAATCGGGCAGGTTGCCTCGTTCCAAGATCAGGGAATGGTACCGTGTCGCGTTAAAAGGCGAGCTAATGCCATGGAAGATGCCCGTGCCTTGGTGCTCAACCGCACTTATTTTGCCGTGCATGACCTTTTTAGCCCGAACCACACTACCGCCTAAAACTTGGCCAATCGCCTGGTGCCCGAGACAAACGCCCAAGATTGGGAGCGTCTGACCAAAGGCTTTGATAACATCAAGGCAGATACCTGACTGATCGGGCGTGCAGGGACCGGGTGATAATATAATCCCCTCAAGATCCATATCACGGATATCATCCACGGAAATCTCATCGTTGCGGACCACCGTCACCTCGGCGCCGAGCTCAAGGAAATAGTGATACAGATTCCACGTAAAACTGTCGTAATTGTCAATAAGTAGGAACATGACCGCCTTGGTACCAATTAATCGTTAAACTTAGCCACTCTATAAGCATTCATCAAAGACATTGCGGTATTCTTGGTCTATGTCAATGACAAAGGCCTATCATCGGCCCGAAAGCTGACAAGTTTTTCTGTCATCACTTGACCTGCGGATAGAAACGCTAGAAAATTGCCAAGGTTTCGAGGGAGCAATCATGGTCACACATTACAGGGTCGGCAATCGCAGGAAAATGATCCTGCAACAAGATACGCCGATCCCGTTATTGCCAGAAGAACAAAGAGCCCGTAAGCGCGATATCTTGCGGCGTCTCCGCATGCGTAAGCGTAAGCAGGTCAAAGCTCGGGTAAAGCGAGCTGTGAAGGAGGCTGTCGCCGCAGTAGGCGGTATTTTCGATCGAGTCTCTGATGCGCTGAAGTCTCTGAAAAAGGCCATAGGACAGGGCATAGCTACTCTTGGGCAAATGATCAAAAAAGCGGTAGGTGGCCTTGCAGCGATTGCAAAGTCACTCCTAGAAGGCATAGCTACTCTTGGACAAATGATCAAAAAAGCGGTTGGTGGCCTTGCAGCGATTGCAAAGTCACTCCTAGCGGGCATGGTGGCTCTGAAAAATTGGATACGGCGCGGTTTGTCGCATAGCTATTTCTTTGTGATCAATGTGTTTGCAGCGATTTGGCGGGGGTGTACTCGGCTTGTCTTTGGAACCTATTTAATCCTGAAAGCGGCGGGCTTACTGGTGATCAAGATAGCGCGACAGCTTGCTGGTGCGGGATTTCGCCTAATACGTGGCTTGATTATTTTCATTGCCCGCCAAGTAAAGAGTGTGATTAGCTTGATAGCTCGCGGCTTGCACGCGCTTACATCGCGGCAACATCGATCAAATGTCGTGACAGCCCTATCAGGCATAATTTTACTGACTAGTACCGTATATCTTTACCAGTCCTCCTTCTTCGCAATATATTACGATAAGTTAATAACGGCCGATGCTAAAACACCTGCAGGGACCGATGTTCCCATCATAGTGGAAGCTATTTCGCCGACCGACGAAGATATTGCTGAGGCCGATGCATTGATGGAGGGGGTCCAAGTCGCTGCGAGCGAGCCCAGCCACACGCAAGTCATCGATTTAGATAATGTGATTGATGAGATTGTAAGCGCTGACGAAGCGGATGCTGACAGGAAGAATGCTGCACTTGATAGCTCCGCGACCCAACCTATTGATGCCATTGATACTGCGCCAGTACAAAGTTTTCAAGAAGCGCAGAGGCAAAGGTCAGTAGCTGTTTCCGCACCCGAAACTGAGCCTGAAGCTATCCCCGAACCTACCCGCGAACCTACCCGCGAAGCTACCCTGGGGACCGCTGAGAACACAGCGCCGATGACCATAGAAGGCAGCATGGCGCCAAACGCGATCGAGGCATGGCAAAGATATGCTGTAGCAGGCGCTAGCCCGACCTCTGACCTGCCAAAGTTAGTGATTGTTATTGATGATCTGGGGCTTTCGCGGCGCGCATCACGCGACCTTGAAAGTGTTCAAGGCCCGCTAACCTTGGCATTTCTGCCCTATGCAAATGGGCTACCCGAGCAGACAAGGCGCTTGCGGCAAGTTGGCCATGAATTGATGGTCCATATGCCGATGCAGCCACAGGGCCGAACTAATCCTGGTCGCAATGCATTGCTCGTGAATTTGGACCGAGTGGAGTTTCTGCGACGCTTAGACTGGAATTTGAATCGCTTTGAAGGGTTTGTTGGGATCAATAACCACATGGGAAGCCGGTTGACCGCCGATAGACGGTCGATGGAACTGGTGATGGCTGAATTAAAAACGAGGGGCCTGCTGTTTCTTGATAGTTTAACGACGAGCGAGAGCGAGGCTTATAGCTCGGCTAGAGCATACGGCGTCCCTACGCTCAAACGTGATATCTTTTTGGATAATGAGCGGGACGTGGCAAAAATCCGTATACAGCTGTATAGAGCGGAGGCGCTAGCCAAGCGACTGGGCCATGCTATTGCGATCGGCCACCCTTATCCAGAAACGATTGAAGTGCTGCGAGAATGGGCTCCACGAGCAGAGCGTCGGGGTGTTCAGCTTGTATCGCTTGCGGCCTTGATGGATATCAGAGAAAAGGCCCGTAAAGACTATGCCGTGCGCGCTGAACAGGTGTTATCTGAATGATTTTTAACCGCGGTTAGACTTTGCAAAGCGTTCTGCTTCAACGGCTGCTGCGAATAGCGCCTGAGCCTTGTTTTCGCATTCCTGCATTTCCATTTCAGGGTCGCTATCAGCGACGACGCCAGCACCGGCCTGAACGTGCATCACCCCGTCTTTAACGATGGCAGTCCGCAGCACAATGCATGTGTCCATTGAACCATCCGCCGAAAAATAGCCAACGCTGCCAGCATAGGGTCCGCGCGCCTCGGACTCTAGCTCGTCGATAATTTCCATCGCGCGTATTTTGGGTGCCCCTGATACAGTTCCAGCAGGAAATCCTGCCTTCAGCGCATCAATGGCATCATATTGATCGTCAAGCTGGCCTACGACATTAGAGACGATATGCATGACGTGGGAATAGCGCTCGACCGCGTGATCGTCAGTCACTTTAACCGTGCCAGGCTTTGAAACCCTGCCGACATCATTCCTGCCTAGGTCTAACAGCATAAGATGCTCGGACAACTCTTTGGGGTCAGATAGCAGGTCTTTTTCAAGCGCTATGTCCTCGCTCGGCGTCGCGCCGCGCTTTCGGGTACCTGCGATGGGGCGAAGCGTAACCTCGCCGTCTCTGAGCCGCACAAGTATCTCTGGGCTGGATCCAACCACTGCAAAGCCGGGAAACGACAAGTGATACATAAACGGCGATGGATTTTTCCGGCGCAGGGCTCGGTATAGGGCAAAGGCTGGTAGCGGAAATTTCTGACTGAATCGTTGCGATAGCACGACCTGAAAGATATCACCGGCCAAGATATAGTCTTGCGCGGCTTTGACCATCTTATGAAATTTGCTCCGAAGCGTGTTACTTTGGGGAGCAGGAGGCTCTGGATTCGGCTTGTATATAGGGGCGTAACTGTTTGGAAGAGCGCCCTCAATCCGCGACACCATGGTCTCAATGCGGGCTTCTGCTGCTAACCAAGCTTGCTTCGCCGATGTAAGCCCATCTGGCCTAGCCGGCGTTACCACGGTGATTTGATTTTTCACGCTATCAAAAATCGCCATCAGCGTCGGGCGTATGAATAGAGCAGCTGGTAGATTAAGGGGATCCGGCTTTTCAGTCTGTAGCCGCTCCATCTCTCGCACCATATCATAACCCATATACCCAACAATGCCAGCAGCCATGGGCGGCAGATCGTATGGCATATCGATCATGGATTCAGTGAGCAGATCGCGCAAGCTATCCAGAGGCGTCGCCGTATCAGGTATATAGGTTGGATTGGAGTCAAAGGGATTTGTGCACCTTGATGCAAGCCCGTCCTCAACCTTCCATACAAGATCTGGGGCTAGGCCAATGATCGAATAGCGTCCAACCTGTTCGCCGCCCTCGACCGATTCTAACAGAAAGCTGTAGGGCTCATGGTTGGCCAGCTTCAACCAAGCTGATACAGGCGTGTCCAGATCCGCCACCAACTCCTGATGGACAGCAACAGGCTTTCCTGCCTCCCACGCTTTAGCAAACCTGTCATAATCGGGCTTAAAAGCCATAAGGTATCGCCTTCACCCGCGCTTATGGCGGGGCTTACTGATCGCTATAATATAGCTGTTGGATAAGAGGATTGTTTACGCTTCGATCGAACCTCGCTAGTAAGGCACTGTTATAAAATTGCTGCAGTTCCCCGGCCAAAGCCGTCTGCAATTGTCCTGCACGGATAGCAACTTCGAAGCTATTCGGATCCACCTCTATGCGGTTCACATCGGTTAATTGAACAACGACATAGCCGTTTCCATCGCCTGATTGCTCGACACTGACCTCACCTGGGACAAGATCATAGATCAAGGCGCGGATATTGGCAGCCACACCGCTATCTTCGGAATCGGGCTGACGACCAACTTTACGCGCAGCAAGGGCAGCTCCGCCAGTTTCCTGGATGATATCCTCAGGCAGCTCACCGGCGTTGATGCGAGCCATTACGGTCTCTGCGATTTTACCGGCAGCGGCCAGCTTGCTCTCTCTCGTCAGCGCGGTAATGATTTGAGCCCGAACACTCTCAAGCGTTTTTTCGGATGTTGGTGTGATCGTTGTTAATTGAACGCCAAAGATACCTTCATCAGCCGTTGTTGGATCAACATCAACCAATTCTACGGGATCGCCTTCGAACAGAGTGAAGGCTTGTCGCGCGATCGCTTGCTCAGCAGCGCTAGTGGTTGATAGGCTCCCATCAGGCTTGCGCCCCGAAGCGTCCAAGTCCGTTACGGTCGCAATCGTCAGGCCAAGCTTCTCTGCAACGATCGGAAGGCTCGGCTCTTCTCCAAGCTCATCTTCGAGCTGGATACGCATCTCATACATCTCATCAATCGCTAAATCACCAACCAAGCGGCTGCGAATTTCTTCGCGGACATCTTCCAGCGATTTATTTTCGCCGGCGTTGACGGTAGCAACACGAAACACAGAAAAACCTGCAAAGTCCTGTATAATCTTCGACGGTGTGCCAGCTCCTAAGGCAAACACAGCCTCTGCTGTTGTTTGGTCATAGGTGTTTTCAAGCTCCGGGAGAGTGAAAGTGCCGATGCTAATCTCTTCCTCAGAAAAATCTGTCATCTCAGCAGCAATTTTCACAAATTCACCGCCAGTAGAAATACGCTCAACAAAGTTTTCCGCGTCTAGCCGGTTCTTAAAGCCTACCTGCTGTATCTCGCGGGTTTCTGGTGTCGACCATTCATCTATATTACGCTCATACTCAGCCACAATGTCTTCTTCTTCCAGTTCGATGGAAGACATAAATACAGCAGGCGTCAACAACACATACCGCCAAGACCTCCGCTCAGGCTCCATGAAGTTCGCTGTGTTGGCATCATAGTAAGCTTGAATATCTTCGTCGGTGGGAGCGTCTATTTCGCCCACATCAGCCAAGCTGATGTTGACCAAGTTAGCTGTTCGGCGCTCTTTCTCGTAGGCATACAGCCATGACGCCATCACTGTATTTTCAGGGCGCGGCGCCGATACGGCTTCGACTAGCTGCTGAACTTGCATGTCGCGCGCCATTGAGCGCTCAAACGAAGGGATCGTCATGCTGTTGTTGCGCAAGACCGTTTCCATAGCATTGCGATTAAAAACGCCATTGATTTGAAAGTAGGGTAGCTCCAGCAGCTCTTCACTTATCTGCTGCTGCGTAGCGCGCAGTCCTGAAAGGCGTCCGGCCTCAGCAAAAGCAGCGGTGGCCATCGCTTGATTGAGCACTTGATTATCGATTTGGAAGCGTTGGATGATTTCCGCAGTTGTTACCTGACCGCCGAACGCTTGCTGATACTGGCGCGCTTGATTTTGAACCATTTGATTGAATTCTGCGGTTTTAACCTCAGTCTCGCCGACTTTGGCAACCCAGCCAGAGTTTGTGTTTAACAGGCCGCCACCAACTCCAAATATCGCAAAACTAGCGATCAGCAGCGTCAATAAAATTTTGACCAGAATATTGTTCTTGCCCGCAGTAGATTTAACCATTGTTAAACTGGCTCCTATGCCCAAACGCTTTTCGTAAAAGAATCATTAAGCCTGTGTATAAGAAGACACGGGGGAAAGGGCAAGGTCTGGCGTGTCAAATTTATGCCAGAATCACTATTTTTCGGCAAGGCGTCGCTATTTCGCGGTAAGTGACTGGTCAAGTGCCCCCTGATTTGATAAATCCGGTGAGATATTATTCACTGATTTTACGCACTGAACGCGTCGATCATATAGGGAAGAGGGCGACCATGATTGAAGATAAACCAACCGCTATTGCTGCAGGTAATTGGAAAATGAATGGTTTGAAAGAATCGCTGGAAGAGCTGCTTGCTCTGAGGAGCGCTGTGGAAAACGGGTCGGATGCGGACTGCGAGATTTTGATCTGTCCACCTTTCACAGTTATCGCAGCGTTTGCAGAGGCCATGAAAGGCAGCAAGGTTCGGATTGGCGCGCAGGATTGCCATTTCAAGGAGTCAGGAGCGCATACGGGCGACATTTCAGCGTCGATGCTTAAGGACGCTGGCGCGACTGATGTGATCGTTGGGCATAGCGAACGCCGGGCCGATCACGGCGAGTCTAGTGAACTGATATGCCGGAAAGCGGAGGCTGTTCATAAGGAAAGCCTTAGCGCGATCATCTGTGTCGGTGAAACGCAGGCTGAGCGGGAGGCTGGCACAACACTCAGTATCGTTGCGGATCAACTGTCAAAATCTGTCCCTGAAGGCAGCACTGCATCGAATACGGTCATTGCGTATGAGCCTGTATGGGCAATCGGAACAGGGCTTACGCCAACCGTTGATGATGTCAGCGAGGTGCATGATGCAATAAGGGCCGACTTGGTTGAGCGGTTCGGCGATGATGGCCGGGCAATGCGGATTTTGTACGGCGGTTCGGTCAAGCCATCAAATGCAGCGGTCCTGATGGCACCGTTCAGCGTCAATGGTGCCCTGGTCGGCGGCGCTAGCTTAAAAGCCGCTGATTTCAACGGGATCATTGATGCTTGGCGCTAAAGCCTAGGAAAGTTGGTTTCTGTATCGCGAAAAAGTCCTGTCCGGTCAATAATTATGCTGGTCAAAGCCTTAGTGATGGGTTAGAAAGCGCGCTTTGTTCGAGTAGCCCATTGTACCTATTGGTTGGTGCACCCATATGAGGCTGCAATGGTAAAGACGGAAGTAAAGACATGGAAGTTGTCATTTTGGTTATTGTGATCATCGTAGCGGTTGCGATGGTGGTAACAATTTTATTGCAGAAATCTGAAGGCGGCGCTCTTGGCATCGGCGGCAGTTCTGCTGGCGGTGGCATGATGAAGGCACGCGGTCAGTCAGATACATTGTCCCGCGCGACCAAATGGCTCGCGGTGGTCTTTCTGTCTTTGACTCTGGCGCTGAATTGGCTGGCCCAGCAAAAGACGGGTGAGCGAACTGCAGCAGACATCGCGCAAGAAGAGGTCGATAATAGCGGAGAGCAGCAGCTCCCCGAATTGCCGACCATACCGGATGGACGCTAAGCGCTGTTAAACGGGGGCTAAGTGCCCCCTTTTTTTTGAGTAAAGAGTATTTGAATGGCTTGGGCTTGTATGACAAACCTTTAAGCCTTAAGATATTTTTGTAAAAAACGAATAGGTGAAGGTCGGGCATGGCACGTTTCATATTCATTACAGGTGGTGTTGTTTCTTCGCTTGGTAAAGGGCTTTTATCGGCCTCACTCGGTGCACTTTTACAGGCTAGAGGCTATAAGGTTCGCCTGAGAAAACTTGATCCCTATTTGAATGTTGATCCGGGCACCATGAGCCCCTACGAGCATGGTGAGTGTTTTGTGACCGACGACGGCGCTGAAACCGATCTGGACTTAGGTCACTATGAACGCTTTACAGGCGTTGCTGGTCGCCAAAGCGATAACGTGACATCCGGTCGTATTTACAGTCAGATCATTCAAAAGGAACGTCGCGGCGATTATCTCGGCGCTACCGTTCAAGTGATTCCCCATGTTACCAACGCCATCAAAGAATTCGCCTTAGCGGAGCAGAGTGATAACGATTTCATCATTTGCGAAGTTGGCGGGACCGCCGGTGATATTGAGGCGATGCCTTTTATGGAGGCTATTCGCCAGTTAAGTTTGGATCTGGGGCGTGGTCAGAGCATCTTCGTGCACCTAACACTGGTGCCATTCTTGAAGGCTGCTGGCGAGTTGAAAACAAAGCCAACCCAGCACAGTGTGCGTGATCTTCGCTCGATCGGTATTCAGCCAGATGTGTTGGTTTGCCGGGCCGAGCATCCGATTCCTGATGTTGAGCGGCGCAAAATTGGGCTTTATTGTAATGTGCCGATGAGTGCAGTTATTCCTGCCTTGGATGTTTCCTCAATTTACGACGTGCCGCTGACATACCACAGCGAAGGCTTGGACGTTGAGGTTCTGAAGTCTTTTGGTATGAGTTACGCTGATGAGCCTGATTTATCAAAATGGCAGGACATCAAAGATCGTATTGATCATCCTGAAGGTGAAGTAAATATCGGCGTTATAGGTAAATATACAATATTACCAGATGCTTATAAATCTCTGAAAGAGGCTTTGGTGCATGGTGGTATTGCTAACCGTGCCAAGGTGAATATCCACTGGCTTGAATCGGAGATCTTCGAGCAAGAAGATGCTAGCGACCGCCTAGCAGGTATGGATGGCATCTTGGTGCCAGGTGGTTTCGGGAAGCGCGGAACAGAGGGTAAGATTGCTGCGGCGAAGTTCGCTCGTGAAAAACGGGTTCCCTATTTCGGGATTTGTCTAGGCATGCAAATGGCGACTGTCGAAGCTGCGCGGAATTTAGCGGGTATCGCTAAGGCTGGCTCAACAGAATTCGGCGAAAACTGTGACCCTGTTGTTGGTTTGATCACCGAATGGACGAAAGAAGATGGATCCGTAGAGGAGCGCGACCAAGATACAGACCTTGGCGGCACGATGCGCCTCGGCGCTTATCCGGCCAAACTTGCAAAGGGCAGCCGTGTTAGTGAAATTTACGCGGCGCGTGAAATCAGCGAACGTCACCGCCATCGCTATGAAGTCAATATCGGCTATGTCGAGGCATTAGAGGCGGCCGGTGTTAGCTTTTCCGGTATGAGCCCTGATGGTGCGCTGCCCGAGATTATGGAATATCCCGACCACCCTTGGTTCATTGGTGTGCAATATCATCCCGAGCTGAAGTCAAAGCCATTTGAGCCGCATCCCTTGTTCGCAAGCTTCATCGGAGCAGCGCTGGCCAACAGTCGGTTGGTATAATTTTTCTAACCGGTGAGACGCAGAGCACCGGCCAAGGTCCAAGAATTAGTCTGCAATATAATTTATGAAGGAAAATACGATGGCTGCTATTCTTGATATTCTAGGCCGCGAAATTTTAGACAGCCGCGGCAACCCAACCGTTGAAGTTGATGTTCTGCTGGACGATGGTTCGTTTGGCCGCGCGGCCGTCCCGTCGGGTGCTTCTACAGGCGCCCATGAAGCCGTAGAGCTGCGTGATGGTGACAAATCCCGATACCGAGGTAAAGGCGTCCTAAAGGCCGTTAACGCTGTAAACGATGAGCTATATGATACGCTCGTTGGCTTAGAGGCCGATGATCAGCTAGCCATTGATCAGGCTATGAAGGATTTAGACGGTACGGAAAATAAAAGCCGCTTGGGCGCTAATGCCATCCTTGGGGTATCGCTTGCGGTTGCTAAGGCGGCTGCTGAAAGTGCTGGCCTTCCCCTCTACCGTTATGTTGGCGGAGCGGCAGCACATGTTCTGCCAGTTCCTATGATGAATATCATCAATGGCGGCGAGCACGCTGATAATCCTATCGATATTCAAGAATTTATGGTGATGCCTGTGGCTGCGTCGAGCATGTCGGAAGCCATCCGTATCGGCGCTGAGATATTCCACCAGTTGAAAGATAACCTCAGTAAAGCAGGACATAACACGGCTGTAGGCGATGAGGGCGGCTTTGCACCTAACCTAAATGGCACTGTCGATGCGCTCGATTTTATCATGCAGTCAATCTCAGATGCTGGGTACAAGCCGGGTGAAGAGGTTTTCTTGGCGATGGACGCTGCAGCTAGTGAGTTTTACCGCGACGGCAAGTATGAGCTGAAAAGCGAGGGCAAGTCGCTTACAAGCGCTGAGATGGTTGATTATTGGGCTGACTTGGCTAGCCGTTATCCGATCATTTCGATTGAAGATGGCATGCATGAGGATGACTGGGACGGCTGGGCACTGCTTACCAAAAAGATTGGCGATACATGCCAGCTGGTCGGTGATGATCTGTTTGTTACCAATCCTGCAAGGCTAGCGACGGGTATAGAGGCCAATGTTGCTAATTCGATCCTGGTTAAGGTTAATCAGATCGGAACGCTCAGCGAAACGATGCAAGCTGTGGAAATGGCGCACCGCGCCCGCTACACCAGTGTTATGTCCCATCGCTCAGGCGAAACCGAGGACGCAACGATTGCTGATCTGGCGGTTGCGCTAAACTGCGGTCAGATCAAAATAGGTTCGCTAGCACGCTCAGATCGGTTGGCTAAATATAACCAACTAATCAGGATCGAAGAAGAGCTGGGATCAAGTGCTGTCTATGCTGGGACCTCAATTCTAAAGCGCTAGCCAAATAAAAAGGGGGAGATACGGACCCGTGTCTCCCTTTTCTTCTCGGTTAATCATTCCTTTTACAAATTAAATTTTACAGCGGCGATTCGGTAAAAATCGAATCAATTCAAGACTCTGTATTCATTTATTGAATCAGTGCGCGAATCAGTAAAAGAACAATAAGCGAATCGGCTATTGACCTTGCGAATCGGGTGTGATTCTATAGTCCTCATGAGATTACCTCAAACCATAAAACATCGGCTGGGACGGGCCGGGCTGGGCGGAACAATGATTCTGCTCAGCCTATACTTTTTGGTAAGCACTTTTGAGGGGAATAGCGGCTTAAAGGCATTTAAAGGCTTACAGCTGCAGCACGGAGAGCTATCTGTACGGGCTGAAAGGCTCGCTAATGAGCGCGCTTTGATGGAGCGCCGCGTATCCCTGCTAAGAGGCGGGCGGGTTGATCCTGACATGCTGGAAGAACAGGCTCGCGAGCAACTCGGCTATTCACACCCTGATGATGTTGTGATCTTTGTGGATTAACCTTAATCGGGTTAATTTCTAAAAATACCGTAATTTCAAATACTTAAACACTATTGAAAAAGTCTTGCAAACCAGATAATACTGTTGTCTTGTGTTGTCCTGCGGTCATGTCTTGGATCCGCTTCATTCCGAAAGGAAAAGCCGAATGGTTAGTAAGAAATCGTCCGCTGTATCGAAAGCAGTGCCGAAAAAGCGTGGACGCAAGTCGTCTCTGTATGATGCCTCGCCTGATGAGCTTCTGGAGTTTTATAAGCAAATGCTGCTTGTTCGACGCTTTGAGGAAAAAGCAGGGCAGATGTATGGCATGGGTTTGATCGGCGGTTTCTGCCATCTCTATATTGGGCAAGAGGCTGTTGTGGCTGGTCTCCAGACGGCGCTGAAAGACGGCGACGATGTGATCACTGGCTACCGGGATCACGGGCATATGCTGGCGCTGGACTGTGATCCGAATATTATCATGGCAGAGTTAACTGGTCGTTCGGGTGGTATCTCGAAGGGTAAAGGCGGCTCGATGCATATGTTCGACGTCAAAAAGGGCTTTTACGGCGGCCATGGTATCGTTGGTGCGCAGGCATCGCTCGGCACTGGCCTGGCGTTCGCGCACAAATATCGCGGAACAGATAACGTCACGCTGGCATACTTCGGAGACGGCGCCGCCAATCAGGGCCAGGTGTATGAAAGCTTCAATATGGCCAAGCTGTGGAACCTTCCAGTGATCTATGTCATTGAGAATAACCAGTATGCAATGGGTACAGCTGTAAAACGCGCCAGTTCAGAGGTTGAGCTGTCTCGCCGCGGTGAGAGTTTCCAGATTCCCGGCAAGCAGGTTGACGGCATGAACGTTCTAGCGGTTCGCGCTGCTGCAGAGGAGGCGATTGCCTGGTGTCGTAGTGGTAAGGGCCCGATGATTCTTGAGATGAAAACATATCGCTACCGTGGTCATTCGATGTCGGATCCTGCGAAATATCGCTCGAAAGAGGAAGTGCAGAAAATTCGCTCTGAGCAAGATCCGATTGAGATGATCAAGAATGCGATCATCAAATCAGGCGATCTGGATGAAGCCGAATTGAAGGCGATTGACAAAGAGATTAAAGCAACAGTCGCTAAAGCCGCTGATTTTGCTCAAAACAGCCCGGAGCCCGATCTTTCCGAGTTATACACTGAAGTCTTGACGTAGGGAGTAAGCCAAATGGCTATCGAAATTACAATGCCGGCTCTATCTCCAACGATGGAAAAGGGTACTTTGGCAAAATGGATGGTAAAAGAGGGCGACGAAGTCACCTCTGGCGATATCCTAGCAGAAATTGAAACTGATAAGGCGACGATGGAAGTTGAATCTGTCGACGAAGGTATCATCGCGAAAATCCTAGTTGAAGAGGGCACTGATGATGTGCCGGTCGGGAAACTGATCGCGATCCTTGCGGAAGAAGACGAAGACGTTGACGATGCATTGGCAAGCATTGACGCGGGCGAGCCTTCGATAAGTACTGCAGACAGCAGTAATGAGGCTTCTTCAGAAGAATCGGACGTTTCAGGTGATGACGAGCAGGCAGCGCCGAAGGTCGCTGCTGTTCCCGCTGACCCCGAAATCCCAGAAGGCACGAAGATGGTCAAAACCTCCGTGCGTGAGGCGCTACGTGACGCTATGGCTGAGGAGATGCGGAAAGATGAAGACGTATTTCTTATCGGTGAGGAAATTGGCGAATACCAGGGGGCTTATAAAGTTACCCAAGGTCTGCTGGAAGAATTTGGCGACAAACGCGTTGTAGATACGCCGATCACCGAGCATGGTTTTGCCGGTCTAGCTGCTGGTGCAGCCTTTTCGGGGTTGAAGCCGGTAGTCGAGTTCATGACCTTCAACTTTGCTATGCAGGCCATTGATCACATCATTAACTCCAGCGCTAAGACGAAATATATGTCTGGCGGGCAAGTCTCTAG